>Ga0335073_10015837_pt1 | contig 10541 bp, 10 predicted proteins | sample Lox_Sample_22_FD_207093 | JGI IMG/M metagenome (GOLD analysis project Ga0335073, IMG submission 207093) | Soil microbial communities from Loxahatchee National Wildlife Refuge, Florida, United States - Lox_Sample_2.2 | ecosystem: Environmental > Terrestrial > Soil > Wetlands | place: USA...
CGGATCATCGCCTGCTACGAGGAGGTCGCGCCGCTGGCAGCCGGCTGGCGGCAGCGAGTGCCGCTGCACCAGCTGCATCCGCTGCTCGTGCACGTGTGCCTGTTCGGCGCGGGGTACCGGACCGCCGCGCTGGACGCGGCCCGGGCCGCCCTCGCGCAGGTTCCCTGACCGTGGGGACCTCGGGAGGTGGGAAGGGTGGCCGCCCTGGCAGACTCCGGCCGCTCCAGTCGGCTCTGGCGCGCCTGATACTCCGTGTCAGTCTGTTTCCAAGGACTGGGGGTCTATTTGTCTATAACTCCTATAGATGTAGTAGGATAGAGGTCCTGGGCGAACTCACGGCAGGGGACGGCGGATCATGACCGCAGGAAATCTCGCACCGGTACGCTCCGGGAACCGGGCCACGCCAACGGCCGACCCAGAGCGCGAACGCCTGATAGCGGCCCAGGCCGGGCTCGTGGTGCACCCGGGGGAGGCACTGAACTGCGAGACGCCCCCGGCCGACCTGGGCGCGGACGTGACTCCGACCGCTCGGTTCTACCGGCGCAACCACTTCCCGATCCCGGTGATCGACCCGGCAACCTGGCGGCTCGGCGTCGGCGGCATGGTTCGTCAGCCGCTGAGCCTGAGCCTGCGCGAGCTCACCCAGCTGCCCGCGGAGACCATGACGGTCACGCTCGAGTGCGCCGGGAACGGGCGGGCGCTGTTCCAGCCGGCGACCCAGGGGGTGCAGTGGGGTCCCGGGGCCGTGGGCACGGCCGACTGGACCGGGCCGCGCCTCGCTGATGTCCTCTCCCGCGCGGGGGTCAGGTCCGGCGCATGCGAGGTAATCTTCGGCGGCGCCGACCGCGGCGCGGTCGAGGACTTGCCGTACCCGATCCGCTTCGAGCGCAGCCTTCCGGTCCGCGACGCCCTGGAGTCGGGAGCGCTGCTCGCCTACGCGATGAACGGTGAGCCGCTGTCGGCCAGGCACGGCTACCCGCTCCGGCTGGTCGTGCCCGGCTGGTACGCGGTTGCCTCGGTCAAGTGGCTCACCGATATCCGGGTGGCCGGGGACCCGTTCGACGGCTACTTCCAGTCCGCTCATTACGTCTACGACTGGGACCGCGACGGACATGATGCGCCGGAGCCGGTGCGCCAGATGCAAGTCCGCGCCCTGATCACCCGGCCGGGCAGCGGCCAGAAGCTTGCGGCCGGCGGTGTGATCGTCCGCGGGGTGGCCTGGTCCGGCGCGGCGCCCATCGTCCGGGTCGAGGTGAGCGTGGCGGGCGGCCCGTGGCAGAAAGCGCGGCTGGTCGGCGCGTCGGCGGTATACGGATGGCAGCAGTGGGAGTTTCTGGCCAGCGGGCTGGAACCGGGGGAGGCGAGTATCCGCGCCCGGGCCGCAGACCTGGCCGGCCCCGTCCAGCCCGAGCACCCCGAGTGGAACCGCCTAGGTTACGGAGCCAACTTCATCCACGAGGTCCAGGTCCTTCTCCACTGAACCCCCGCAAATCGCCTCCGCCGCCGCGACTCTTCACGAGTTCCAGTCATTTCCTGGGATGGTATGTCCGGATCGTCCCCACCGAGCGCGTGATAAGTGGAAATGATCAAGCGTCACGTCGGCCATTGTCCGGGGGAGGCGGGCCAGCGGGGGGCGGGCCGGGTGGCGGCGCCGAGTGGCGTCCGACGCGGCTCTGCCCGGGGCGGACGTCCGGCCCGAGCTCCAAGGGGTGGTGCGAGTTCAGGATGTCCGGGTCCGTGCCGTCGTCAAGGCCCGGGGCGCTGTACCGGGCCTCAGGGGCCAGCGGGATCGCGAAGCGGAAGATGGCGCCGCCGCCGGGCGGGGATTCCACCCACACGGTGCCGCCGTGCGCGGCCACCAGCGCGGCCACGATGGCCAGCCCGAGGCCGCTGCCGCCCGATTTCCTCGTCCTGGCCTGGTCTCCCCGGTAGAACCGCTCGAACACGTGCTCGGCCTGCTGAGGCGTGAGACCCGGCCCCTGGTCGGCAACCTCCACGACCACGGCCGGGGACGGCTGGGACCCGGGACCGGCCTGGGCGAGCGCGGACCGGCCCGCCCGGGCCGCGGCGGCACGCCACTCGTCCAGGCTGGCCAGCCGGACCCGGACCTCGATCGGGGCCCCTTCCGGCGTGTGATGCAGCGCGTTGCTCATCAGGTTGCCGATCACCTGGCGGAGCCGGATCTCGTCGCCGATGACGAGGAACGCCGCTCCGGTCCCCGCGGTGAGGTTGATGCTGCGGTCCGGGGCCACGACGCGCGCGTCGTGCACGGCATCGGCCGCGAGCGTCAGCATGTCGACCGTCTGCCGCTCCAGCGGACGCTGCTGGTCCAGCCGGGCCAGCAGCAGCATGTCCTCTACCAGCACGCCCATCCGGGAGGCCTCCTGCTCCACCCGCTGCATGATCCGGTCCATTTCGGACCGGGTGAGCGGCCCCTCGCCCTCCGCCCTGGCGTACGCGTGGCGCGGCCAGGAGACCGTGTCGAGTGAGGCGGCGTCGTCACTGGTGCCCTGGCCCAGGGCGGGCCGGGCAGGCGCACCCGAGATCTCCTCTACGCCGCCGCGCTGCCGGTAGTACTCGGCGTAGCCGCGTATCGCGGTCAGCGGGGTCCGCAGCTCGTGGCTGGCGTCGGCGACGAACTGCCGCATCCGCCACTCCGACCGGCGGGCGGCCTCCTCCGACTCGGTGCGCGCCCGGAACGCGGACTCGATCTGGGTGAGCATGGTGTTGAGCGATCGTCCCAGCCTGCCCACCTCGGTCCGCGGGTCGCGGTCGGGAACCCGCTGGGACAGGTCACCGTCGGCGATGGCGGCCGCGGTCCCCTCTATGTCGGCGAGCGGTCGCAGGCTGGCACGGACCACGGCCACCCCGACGATGGCCAGGATGATGATGACGGCCAGGCTGACGAGCAGGTCGATGTCGGTCAGGTACCCGATCGCCTGGTTGATGTCGCCCAGATCAGTGCCGACCACGAGGGTGGCGGGCTCCACGGTTTGCAGCCCGGTGTTCGGGTCGGTGACCGTGATGCCGCCGGGAACCGGCTGGGTGATCACCAGGTAGTTGTGGCCGTTCTGGCCGGGAACGTTGACGATCTTGCCCGCGTAGGTGTTGAGCCAGGCCCGACTCGTGGGTATCTGCGGGGGCGGCCCGCCCGGCATGATCGGTGCCCCGCCGGGGCCGAACTGGGCGAGTGCCTGCCCGCTCGAGTCGAGCAGCCAGACATGGTTGGAGCCGTCGTTGAACAGCCCGTAGTGCCCGAAGTGGCCTTCGTCAGCCTGGCGGGCGAGTTCGTTGTAGTAGCTGACCAGCCTGCCTTCCGCCTGGCGCATGAGGTAGCCGCGGAAGACGGCCTGGCTGGCGAAGCTGATCACAAGCAGCGCGATGATCACCAGGCCCAGCATGGCGGTGATGATCTTGACGCGCAGTGGGGTGCGGTCGGGCAGGGCCCGCAGGCGCTGCCAGGCCCGGCCGATTCCCCCTGCCGACATGGCCATCCGCCGCCTACGTCGACGGGAGTCGCAGGACGTATCCGACGCCGCGCAGCGTGTGCAGCAGGTGCGGCTCGGTGCTGTCGATCTTGCGCCGCAGCACCGAGACGTAGGACTCCACGATGCCGGTATCCCCGCGGAAGTCGTAATCCCAGACGTGGTCCAGGATCTGCATCTTGGACAGCACCCGGTTCGCGTTGCCCATGAAGTACCTGAGCAGCTTGAACTCCGTGGGCGACAGCGAGATCTGCTGGCCGGCGCGCCACACTTCGTGGCTGTCCTCGTCGAGCTCCAGGTCGGCGAACTTCAGCCGCGGCGGCGGCTCGCTGCCGTCGCCCCTGGTCCGCCGCAGCACGGCCCGGATCCTGGCAATCACCTCTTCCAGGCTGAACGGCTTGGTGACATAGTCGTCGCCGCCCAGGGTCAGGCCGCGGATCTTGTCCTCGGTGGAGTCCCGCGCGGTCAGGAACACCACGGGAATCCTGGCCCCCCCGCCGCGCAGCCGCCGGATGACGTCAAACCCGTCCATGTCCGGGAGCATGACGTCCAGCACGATCAAGTCCGGCCGGTGCCGCTGCGCGGACTGCACCGCTTCCGTGCCGGCCGCGGCGGTGAGCACCTCGAAGCCCGCGTACCGCAGGCTGGCCGATAGCAGCTCGAGGATGTTGGGCTCGTCTTCGACAACGAGCAGCCGGGCGTCTGGCTGTCGGCGCCCATCGCTCGACGTAGCGGTCATCCGCCTATTATGTCGCTTCTCCCTGAGCGTTAGCTGAAGGCGTCCTGAGGCTGTTCTCTACGGCATTGCTGTGTCGTGGGTGTCGGCGAGCGGTACGGCCAGCGGCGCCGGGGGCGGACAAAGCCCGACAGAACTGGCGCGGCAGAACGAGGCGCGGCAGGGCGAGGCGCGGCAGGACGAGTGCCGTCAGTCGTGGGCGGCTTCGGCACTGTCGTGCGCGCGGGGAGTCCAGCGCGAGATCGCCGCCGGGCGGGAGCCGACGCCAAGCTTCGCATAGATCCGGTTTACATGATTTTTGACGGTTTTCTCGGCCAGGACCAGCCGCTCCGCGATCTGGCTGTTGGAATGGCCGGCCGCGATCAGCGTCATGATCTGGGTTTCGCGCGAGGACAAGCCGGCCTGGCGGGCCACCTCGGAGGTGCTGCCGGTTCTCATGACACCTCCCGCTCCCGTGGCCAAGTGCACGAATTAGCAAGGCATGTTACCGACTACCGGGGTGATCACCACAAGAACTAAAAGTTCGGATAAATCTTTCGCGCGGCCGGGAGCGGGGCCGGGGTTCGTCGGGCGGCCGGAAGCGGCCGGGTTCGTCGGGCGGCGGGAGCGGGGCCGGGGTTCGTCGGGCGGCGAGGGCGGTCAGACCGTCGGCGCGGCCTTCGAGCCGGTGATCAGGCTCGGCGGGACCGGCGTGTCGTTCTTCAGCGCGTTGAAAAGCTGCGTCGCCTGGGCCTGATTCCAGAGCACCGCGACCCCGGCGTTCGAGGTCTGGTAGTCAGCGGTGGCGATGGGCACGGTCGTGGTCTCCGGGTTCCGGAGCGCAAACGCCGCGTGCAGCAGATCGCTGACGTTGGTGCCGTCGCTGACGGTCAGCGCGCCTGCCGCCCCGGTCGCCGCCGGTATGGACGCGAACGGGTTGAGCAGCGTGCTGGTGCTGGTCATCTTGGACAGCAGCGCCTTCAGGAACAGCCGCTGATCCTGCTCGCGCTGCAGGTCGCTGACGGCAAAATTGCGGGTTCTGACGTACCCGAGCGCCTGGGCCCCGTCGAGGGTCTGGCAGCCCGCCTTCAGGGTCAGCCCGGCCTTGGGATCGACCATCGGGCCGGGCAGGCACATCCTTACTCCGCCGACCGCGTCGACCACGCCGACGAAGCCGCCAAAGCCGATGCCCATGTAGTGGTTGATGTACAGGCCGGTGGCGTCCTGCACGGTCTCGGCGAGGAGCTTGGGGCCGCCGAAGTCGTACGCTGCGTTGATCTTGTTCATTCCGTACCCGGGAATCCGGACGTAAGAATCGCGCGGGATGCTCAGCAGGACCGGTCGGCCGCCGTTGGACGGGATGTGCAAGATCATGATCGTGTCGGACCGATGACCGCCGATCGCGCTCAGCTTGCCGGTGGCCAGCTGCCGTTCCTGCTTCCGGGTCAGGCCCTGGCGGCTGTCCGACCCGGTGATCAGCCAGTTGGTCCCGGCCGCGGCGGCCGGCCGCCCGGGGTAGTCGACCAGGACGTCGGAGTGCACCAGCTTCGAGTTGACGTAGAAGTACATGCCCACGCTGGCCACCAGGACCAACGCGATCAGCGCCGCGACCACGGCGAAGATCCGCCGCGGGCGCGACCCCTTCCGCCTCGAGCGGCCCGGCCCGCCGGGCCCGGCTGGCGTGCTCCAGTCCGGGGGCGCGCCGCGTCGGCCCGGGGTGCGGACCGGTGGCTGCTGCGGCCAGGCGCTGCCGGAACCGAGCCGGCCGCCCGGCCCGTATCCGCTCGCGCCGCCCGGCCCGTATCCGCTCGCGGACCCCTGGGCGGGCGCTCCCGGCCGCGGGGCCTGGACCGTCGGGTCACCCGGCCCGCCCGGACTCGGCGGCTGATTCCCGCCGCCGTCCCGGAACCAGCCCTCCGGCCACTCGCTCACTGGGCACCATCCTCATCGGTGCGTCGACGTCACCCATCGTCTTACCTGCAACGCGCCCCGACCGCCAAAACGTTTGGGGAGGGGTCCCCTAACCGGCGGTGCCGTCCCACCAGATCGTGACCACCTCGCGGCCGGAAGAGCCGAGGTCCACCGGGTGCTCCGGGTCGACGCCCGACTCCACGAGCGCGTCGGCCACCTCGGCCTCCCGCTCCGGCGGCAGGCACAACCGGCGCCGGGTCACGTCGACCATCTCGCCGAAGCCGGCGTAGTCCCGGCCGCCCGCGCGGCGCCACGTCTCGTGGCCCGGCCGCAGCCCCATGGCGGTCAGGATCTCGATGAGGTCCGCGGCCGTGGGGGACAGCGGCCGCCGCAGCTCGTGGAACCTCAGCCACAGCGGGTTCAGCGCCGTCAGCGGATGCTGGGCGGTCGTCTCGGCCACGACGACGCGCCGCGCGCTCTGCGTGAGCGCGGTCACGAACGGCGCCACCTCGGCCACGTTGTAGAGCACGTGGTGGCAGGTCACTACGTCGGCCGGGCCGGCCCGCGCCGCGGTTTCCGGCCACCGCCCGAGCACCGTACGGGCCGTGACCCCGCCCGCGGCGGCCCGTTGCGCAAGCTGTTCGAGCAGACATGCGTCGGCGTCGGCCGCGGTCAGCGACGTGGTCCGGGGCAGCAGCGGCAGGCAGGCCGCCCCGGCGCCCGAGCCGACGTCCAGGACGCTGCCCGGCGGGTCCAGCGCGGCCCAGGCGCGCTCGAAGGACGGCCCGGACGGCGCGGCGCTCACCCGGTCGGCGCGGCGCGCGAAGACCTGCCGCGGCAGCACCCACGGCGACTCGGCCACGGCCGCGGTGATCTCCTCGGGTATCGCCCAGGCCGCCAGGTCGGCGCGCCACCGGTCGAGCAGGTCCGGCAGGTCAGCCGCGGGGTCGGTCCTCAAGGCCGGCATAATCCGCAACGGTACGGCGCGGGGCACCGGGCCGCCAACGGCCTCCCGGCGCGGGCCGCAAAATCTAGAACAGGTTCTTGCCGAAAGCCCGGCCGGTCGGAAAGCTTGGTGCCATGGACGCCACCGACCTTGTCGCCCTCGAAGAGATCCGCCAGGTGAAGTACCGCTACCTCCGCTGCGTCGACCTGAAGCTCTGGGATGACCTGGCGGACACGTTCACCCGCGACGCCACCGCCGACTACGGCACGCCCGCGCTCGGCAAGCCGCTAAAGCTGGCCGGCCGGGACGAGATCGTCGCGTTCCTGCGGGACAAGCTCGGCCCGGACATTATCACCGTGCACTTCGCCAGCCAGCCGGAGATCACCGTGGACGGCGACGCGGCCAGCGGCACCTGGAGTTTCGAGGACACGGTGATCGCGACCGAATACCGGGTGGTGATCACCGGCGCGGCCTTCTACGAGGACCGCTACTCCCGGTGCGAGGACGGCCGGTGGCGGATCGCGCACACGGGATACGTGCGCACCTACGAGGCCACGCTGTCCCTGGACGACCTGCCGAGCTTCCGGATCACGTCGAATCGCTGGGCCGCGCAGCCCGCGGTCGGCTAACCATAGAACAGGTTCTAGTTCGGAGACTCCCTTGCCCGCCTTGCCCACCCCGGTCACCCAGTCGTTCGCGGACGCGGTGCTCGAAGCCGAGAAGATCATCACCGGCGCGCCGCACGTGCAGACCGAGCAGGACCTGGCCGAGGGTTACGACTACCTGGCCGGGAGCATCCGGTCCTCGCTGCAGCTGGCCTGGGCCTACCAGCGGGACTTCCCGTACTTCGTCGCCTCGACCGGCCCGTACACCAAGCTGGGCCTGGACAACCCGGACACCCTGTACTTCCACGCCTACCTGCGCGACGACGCGGAGTACGTGGTCACCGGCCGGCGCGGCACGACCGCCGACCTGAGCTTCCAGGTGCTGAACGGCGACTACTCGCCGGTCGAGGTGCCGGACAGCCTGTCCGCGTTCGACGACCGGGAGATCGAGATCGCCGGCGACGGGACGTTCGAGCTCCGGTTCGGCCCGGCCCGGGCGGATCCCGGCCCGGGCTACGTGACCCTCGGCCCCGGGTCGGCGATGCTCCTGGTCCGCGAGGTGTACAGCGACTGGGACACCGAGCGGCGCGGCACGATCAGCATCTACCGCGCCGATCGCCGCGGGTCCGCCCCGCCGCCCGTGACCGACCCGAGCGCGGCGGCCAAGCGTTACCGCGTGGCGGGCAAGATCCTGCTGTCCCGGCTCCGGACGTTCCTCGCCTTCCCCGAGTGGTTCTACCTGAAGCTGCCGGTGAACACGATGACGCCGCCGCGCCCCACGCCCGGCGGCCTCGCCAGCCAGTTCTCGTCGGCGGGGCACTACGACCTCGGCGACGACGAGGCGATGATCGTGACGGTTCCCGCCGCCGGCCGGGCCGTCGCGCCCTACCAGGGCATCCAGCTCGGCAGCATGTGGTACGTGTCGCTGGACTACATCAACCACCAGACCAGCCTCACCGCCGACCAGGCGCGGACCGACCCGGACGGCCAGATGCGGTTCGTGATCAGCGAGCGCGACCCGGGGGTGGTGAACTGGCTGGAGCGCACCGGGCACCGGCGCGGTTACGTGCAGATCCGCTGGCAGCGGCTGACCCGCGACCTGGGGCCCGAGGACGGACCGCAGGTCGAGGTGGTGGGGTTCGGCGACCTCGCCCGGGCGCTGCCGTACCACGAGCAGGCCCGGATCACTTCGCCGCAGTACGCGCGACGGATCGCCGCGCGCCAGGCCGCGGTGGCCTCCAGGATGCCGTGAAGGGGGATGGGGAGGTGGGCGGGGTGTTGCGGGACAAGGTGGTAGTGGTCTGCGGGGTCGGCCCCGGACTCGGCCGGGCCATCGCGGTGCAGTGCGCGCGGGCCGGCGCAGACGTCGTGCTGGCCGCCCGGACCGCGTCCCGTCTGGACGAGGCGGCCGAGGCGGTCAAGGCGCTAGGTGGCCAGGTCGTGACCGCGGTGACCGACATCACCGACGATGACCAGGCGCAGCGCCTGCCGCAGATCGCGCTGGAGACGTTCGGCCGGGTCGACGCGCTGGTCAACAACGCGTTCGCGATCCCGCCGATCACTAATCTCGCCGACGTCGACCTGGACGCGGTCCGGGCCGGCATCGAGACCAACGTCCTGGGCACCCTGCGGATGACCCGGGCGTTCACCCCGGCCCTGGCGGCGGCGCGGGGCTCGATCGTGATGATCAACTCCATGGTCGTGCGGCATTCGCGACTCACGTTCGGGCCCTACAAGATGGCCAAGGCCGCGTTGCTGGCGCTCGCCCAGAGCCTGGCCACCGAGCTCGGCCCGCAGGGCATCCGGGTCAACTCGGTGGCCCCGGGCTACATCTGGGCCGGCTCGGTGAAGTGGTATTTCGGCGAGCTGGCCAGGCAGCGCGGCGTGACCAGGCAGCAGATCTACGACGAGACCGCGGCCTCGACCGACCTGCGCCGGCTGCCAGAACCGGACGAGGTCGCCGACGCGGTGGTGTTCCTGGCGTCCGACATGGCCCGGGCGGTCACCGGCCAGTGCCTCGACGTGAACTGCGGCGAGTACCACCACTAGGCGCACCTCATGGCCAGCGAGCGGGAGAGCGTCGGCACCGCCGAGGACCTGCACACCTCGGCCACGAAGATCACCGGGCTGGAGGATTTCGGCGCCGACGACTACCGCGACGGCCTGGCCGTGCTGCTGGACTCGTACGCCCGCGAGGCGGCCCTGACCCCGCTGGGCCGGAAGGTCAAGCGGTCGTTCCTGCGGGGAGCGCTGGTGGCCCGGCTGCTCAGCGAGGCCGCGTGGCAGTCCTGGCCCGGGTACGCGGCGGTCCGCATCGAGCGCCCGATCTTCGTTACCGGGCTGCCGCGAACCGGCACCACCGCACTGCACCGGCTGCTCGCCGCCGACCCGGCGCACCAGGGGCTGGAGATGTGGCTCACCCAGGCGCCCGGGCCGCGGCCGCCACGGGCGACCTGGGCGGCCAACCCGGTGTTCCAGCAGATCCAGGCGGGCTACGAGCGGCACTACGCCGAGCACCCCGAGTTCATGGGCGTGCATTACATAGCCGCCGACCAGGTGGAGGAATGCTGGCAGCTGCTGCGGCAGTCGATGCGCTCGGTCTCGTATGAGTGCCTGGCCCACCTGCCTACGTACTCCCAGTGGCTGCGCGGGCAGAACTGGACCGGCGCCTACCGCAGGCACCGGCGCAACCTGCAGCTCATCGGCCTGCCCGACGCGGGCCAGCGGTGGGTGCTGAAGAACCCCAGCCACCTGTTCGCGGCCGACGCGCTGCTCGCCGTCTACCCGGACGCGCTCGTGATCCAGACGCACCGTGCCCCGCGGACCGCGATCGCGTCGGTGTGCAGCCTCGCCGCGCAGGCTTCCGCGGGCTGGTCGAC
>Ga0335073_10015838_pt1 | contig 10541 bp, 10 predicted proteins | sample Lox_Sample_22_FD_207093 | JGI IMG/M metagenome (GOLD analysis project Ga0335073, IMG submission 207093) | Soil microbial communities from Loxahatchee National Wildlife Refuge, Florida, United States - Lox_Sample_2.2 | ecosystem: Environmental > Terrestrial > Soil > Wetlands | place: USA...
GGTTTATTACCGGCTCAGCAAAATCCGCGTTGCCCGTTGAACAGCAACCCGTCAGGAGGGATAACCTCAATCACAACTCCACAACCAGATAACATCCCAGAGGACCTGTCATACTCTCGATATTCTTTAGTTACGTTCCTATATTCTCATTCTTCGAGCTGCAATTAGTATATCTCCCTCAATGCCCTGAACTTTTACAGCTAACTTTTCCAGGTTTATGAAGCCAAGCTCGCCAAGTCGAAGCTAGATTGTCCGGTTGCCCCGCGACAACAATGGACGCGGAAAGCGTAGACGATTCAACGCGCTCATCAGTAAGCTCACTCAAATCCCGCTTTGAACAACTCGCTTCCCGTGAAGTAAAAGGTGGCCCTGAAGAAAGACCTACCCAGAATACTCTGAGACCAAGTTCGCAAGAGAGAAAACAAAGTCTCGACGAACAGAATACTCCCCGTGGAAGCTTTGATGGTACACAAAACTCCCGTTAAAACGTGCTTCTGTATGCTTACTATAGGTTCTCTACCTGTGAGGGCACCCTCTCCACAACCTCCACCTCGTCCTAAACCAAAACCACGAATAGACGCTCCTGAACGTCCCGGAGCAATAAGTACACCACCTAAAACACCACAATTACTTCCCACACCACGACTGGAAGGACATAAATCGGCCTCCACATCTCCACGTCAACCTGTCATCACAGTAGAATCTCCACATAGTTCACCTATTGCAGAACCCGAAGCTTCATCATGGTCACCTATGCCTCCTCCAACTCCATCTCGCCCTCAATTACCTCCTCGCTCATCATCTGTGTTAGCAAATGTAACGGCTTCCTCAAAAGCACCACCACCAATAAGTCCACGACCTGTTCCTGCAAAACCGCCTGAACGAGTTAAAACGCCAGACTTCAATTCCAAAACTCCCCCTCTTCCACCTGAAAGATCACCACAAATTCCACCCACATCACCATTCACCACACCACCTGAGCTACGAAGGAAATACTCTCCACCTACAAAAGCAAACTTATCCCAATCCATTCCTGTTCCTACAAAATTAACCAAACCCGCTCTGGCAAATGGGATTCCCATACAAACTCCACCAGAACTCCCTCAACGACCAACATCACCACCCGTCCTAGACGCAGGAAGACCCCTTCTCCCACCCCGTCCAATCCTCGAAACCTCAGAAACCAACACCACAAAACGCGTATTCGAACGACCACCCCCCTCAAGATTCCCAGCCCAATCACTCCCTCAACGTCCCAAACCCGAAAAAGTAAAAACTGTGCCCACACTACCAGCAACTTCCTTCCCACCGCCTCCAAAACGAACAAACAGTATCCCTGTCGCCACTCCACCCACTCCCATTCTCAAAGAAAAAGAGATTCCTCCTGCACCACGGACAAACGGGTCTCTTTTTGCACCGGCACACAATGCAGAAGCATCCTCGGGCACAGATTTAGACATCGATGGATCTAGTTCTGAAGCTGAGGAAGCAGCATTAAATGAGAAAACTTCATCTACTCCTTCGATTTCTCTATATCCAGATGCTTCGCGAGCGAATCGTCGACCGCCGTTGATCTCAGGACGTCAAGTTCCCATTCAGACGAATATGCCTATTAAACACGTTTGTATCTCAGGCCCATATATCGGTGTTTCAACTCCGGATCTGACAAAAGTGTATAACGTGAAAAAGGATACAAATACAGCGATATGGTCATATACACATACGAACGAAGGCTACAAAGTAACAAGTATTGAATTCAAACCAAGTCGCGAAGTCAATAACGATGGACAATGTCTTTGGATAGGAACGGACAAAGGCTCGTTAATGGAATTTGATATTACTAGGGAATCACCTATGCCTGTTGAAAAGCGGGGGACAGTGCATACATCCAGTGTGAATGCAATTTTACGATGTCGAATGTCGTTGTGGAGTATTGATGAGAGTGGTAAAGTACAAGTATGGACTCCATCTGAAGAGACTGGAGAAATCTCAATGGCAAATACACCGAGGACATTTAGAGTTATGCCAAGATGGACGGTTGCGATTGTAGCGGGATGGAGGTTGTGGCTTGGACAGGGCAAACAAGTTCAAGTTTATTCACCTCTCTTGGTGAATGGGGATACGTTCAATGTTACACAACGAGGTATAGCTCTTGCTCAGGGAAAGACAGTTGGGGCGATTACTTGTGGAACTACATTGCCTAGTGACAAAGATCGGGTATTTCTTGGGCACGATGATGGTAAAGTATCGATTTATTCGCAATCGACATTGACATGTTTGGATGTTGTTCCTATAAACATATATAATATCGTCAATTTGGCTGGTGTTGGAGAGTATCTTTGGGCAGGATTTAGAACTGGCATGGTATACGTTTACGATACCAATGTTACTCCTTGGAGAGTTTGTAAAGATTGGGATGCTCATCATAAGATGAAAGTTACACATCTCTTGATGGACCAGACTAGTCTTTGGAGAGCTGGTGTTGGTATGGTTACTTCTGTCGGTGAAGATGGAACAATTAAAGTTTGGGATGCATTGCTTATGGACGATTGGCTTGGTAATACCCTCTCAAGACTTGTGTTGATTGTAGAAAACGAGATGCAGAAACGGGAAGAGGAATACTGTTCGTTCAGAGACATTAATATTGTCGTGTGCACTTGGAATGCAGGGGCCAGTACACCCTCTGATTTAGGAAGAGGACACAACGATCAAAATTTCCTTGAGAATGTCCTGAATTCAACAGAGTCGCCAGATATCATTGTCTTTGGCTTCCAAGAACTCGTGGATCTAGAAAACAAGAAACTTACCGCCAGTACTTCCCCCTTCAATCTTTCGTCTGACATAGAATCCATCTTGAAAGGTAAAAGCAAGAACAAAGCGCAACCTGCTATCCAAGAACACATGTCTCGACAATACCGTGTCTGGCAAGAGAAATTAGTCTCTGCACTTCGTCTGGCAACCGCCGACCAAGATGATCAATACGTGCTGTTACATTCCGCAACCCTTGTTGGTCTATTCACGTGTATCTTCATCCGATATCGGGAGAAACAAAATGTTCGAAAACTCAGCGCGACTGAAGTGAAAACGGGATTAGGTGGATTACATGGTAACAAAGGAGCACTAGTAGTTCGTTTCATGCTCGACGACTCTTCACTCTGTTTCGTCAATTGTCATTTAGCAGCTGGTCAACGTCATGCCATCCATCGAAACAACGATATTGCGAATATCCTTGAATCAGCAGCTTTGCCACCTGAATTGAATGATGCAGCACGACTCGACTATTTCGTAGGCGGTGGAGACGGATCTATGGTTCTCGATCACGAAATCTGTGTTCTGAGCGGCGATATGAATTACCGTATCGATCTTCCTAGAGACATTGTCATGAATGCAATCCGCAGAAACGACATTGAGAAGCTTCTTGAACATGATCAATTACTTGTTCAGCGTAGGAAGAATCCTGGGTTACGTCTTCGGCCATTTAGTGAAGCGCCAATTACTTTCGCACCTACTTACAAGTACAACGTTGGAAGCGACGAATATGATACAAGTGAGAAGAAACGAACACCGGCATATTGCGATCGTATTTATTATCGAGGAGCGATGGACAAGATCACGCCCATCAATTATCAGCGACATGAAGTCTATGCGAGCGATCACAGACCCGTCAGCGGCGCATTTGTAGCCAGTGTCAAAATGGTAGATGGTCAAAGAAAATCAAAGGTGTGGGATGAAACTGCAAAACTTTGGATATCGGTTGCTCAGAAAGCTATAGACGATTCAAAGTACGTTGTGACTTTTGAGATGTCGCTAATGAAATAGAATTGAATATATTTCTGAAACGTATGGTTTTGACGAGAATACGGTTAGTGAAGCGCTGCAGCAAAGAGGAGGCAAGGTAATGGACACAATCAGGGTATTGGGAGGGTAATCTTCTTTTCGATTTTGAGTTTTGAAAAGCTGAGATATCACTGCATTGGAATGCATGGGGAGTTCATAGCATAGGTAGTCATACATAATCTTACGTCTAATTTCTCTGGTTCTCAAAAGCAAAAGATGGGAAGGCATCTCTTTGCAGTCGTAATTGCGGGGCAGTCCGAAAAATCCGAGAATAAGCTCTGAATGCCTAGTCACCAGACTAAACTTTGATATTCTGCATCCTCAGAACCCCCAAAAAGGTACGGTCCACTTCTACCCTTTCCTGGGCTCTTGCAATGATTAGAAAGTAGCTGGTAAACCTACTCATCCTCCTTTTGCACTTGAGCGATCTTTGGTCGTCCTTGGATGGTTGAGTTTGCGGACCATAGGCTAAGTCTGAGCTCGCAACTTTTTACCCTGGCTTTTTCCTTTGAGCGTAGCTGATGAGGCAGGACACATGTTAAGGACAGACTCCTAGACCACATTACCTGCTTGAAAATGAAAATTACGGAGAAGCTCTCATCATTAAAGGAAGATGAGCCATTCTTCTCTTTGGAGTTCTTTCCTCCAAAGACGGATATGGTATAACTGCCGAACGATGAGGACTAAGTCTAGGGAATGGCAAATCTACAATCTCGCCTTGGTCGCATGGCTCGCTTCAATCCTTTATTTGCGACCATAACATGGGGAGCTGGTGGAAGCACTGCGTCAAGATCACTTGAATTGGCGACTGCTTGTCAGAATCAGCACGAGATGACTACTTGTCTCCATTTAACATGTACCAACATGGAACGAGAGATTCTTGATGACGCTCTATCGAAGGCTCATTCAGCCGGCATCAAAAATATCCTCGCATTAAGAGGAGATCCTCCTCGTGGTCAAGAGTATTGGGTTCCCAGCAGCGGAGAGTTCAACTACGCTATCGATCTTGTCAATTATATACGGAGGAAGTATGGCGATTGGTTTTGTATTGGAGTAGCTGCCTATCCTGAAGGTCATGCAGATGGTTCTTCTCCTGAACGACAAGATCCACTTCTCGATTTGCCTTTCCTTCGACAGAAAGTGGAAGCTGGCGCGGATTTCATTTTAACGCAAATCTTCTACGATGTATCGCGTTTTATATCGTTTGAAAAACTTCTTCGAGAAGATGAATCTGGTTTATTCAAGTCAATACCTATTATTCCAGCAGTCATGCCAATTCAGTCATATCAATCATTCCGACGAATGACGAAACTTACCAATGCTTCTATACCTCCTGAATTACTCGACCGGATTGAACAAGTCAAAAGTGATGATGAAGCAGTGAAACAACTGGGCGTTGATGTAACAGTCGAAATGATTAAACAAATCAGAACTGGGACGAAGGGACGATGCATTGGTGCACATTTCTGTACGTTTAATTTGGAGCGCAGTGTAGCATTTGTATTGGAAAGAAGTGGAATGATATCGCCTAGAGAACCATCATCACCAGCTGGCGGGAAACAGAAAATCGAGATTGTGGATGTAGCAGGACTCACGTCAAGATTGGCAAGCACACTTGGCAATGACACTCGAAATCGAGCTATTCTAGATGATGAAGGACAGGAACGACTTGAACCCCCAAGACCGAAAGAACGTCGACAAAGTCTGCGAAGTACTAGATCACAACAATTTGCATTGGCAGTCTCAGAGGGCGAAGGGGAATTAGGACGTCAGGCCAATTGGGATGAATTCCCTAATGGCCGGTGGGGAGATGCTCGATCTCCAGGTACGTTGTGCGTCTGATTGCTCTGACCGTAGCTTTTGGAAGTAATGACACATATGGGTTGACATTGCATACACCGCCTGAGCTTGGTCTAAAACTGTGGAACCACCCCACCACTCCTGCCGATATCTCGGCTCTCTTCACCGCTTACGTCGGTGGCGATTTACCCGCCATCCCGTGGTCTGAAGATCCGCTAGCTGCGGAAACTGTTACTATCCAAAAGCATCTCATCGGATTAAATCAATCGGATCGTTGGACTGTCGGCAGTCAGCCAGCCGTGGATAGTGTTCAGAGCGGAGATGAAGTGTTCGGATGGGGCCCAAAGGGAGGATATATATTTCAAAAGGCATTTGTGGAGTTCTTCACCAGTGAAGGGGAATGGAAGAAACTACTGAACAAAATAAAGGACAACAACTCCATATCTTTCTATGCCGGAAACAACAACGTATGCTGTTTTGCAAAGTCTCTAATTCCAGGGTGGATTTATGACAAATATGGACGATGGGGCTGCGAATACCGTAACCTGGGGCGTCTTTCCGGGTAAAGAGATCGTTCAACCGACTATCATAGAAGAAGTGTCTTTTTGTGCATGGAAGGTATGTTATTTTGTCTCTCATCTGACAGCAGGATGAAGCATTTGGAATCTGGGACGAGTGGGCTAAACTGTATCCGGTAAGCTCGCCGACTGCAAAGCTGCTCAGAGATATCAAAGAAAAATATTGGTTGATTAGCATTGTTCATCACGACTATCATAAGCCGAATGCGCTATGGGAGATTCTGGGCGTATGAGATAGACCACAATTGGCAAATTTCAATTTAAGAAATGTACAACAATGATATTTTTGATATCTCCACCTGAATAATAACCTTACTGGATTAATCTATGCAACCTTTCCGAATTTCAAACCGAGATTACGCTATTGAACCCGCCTATCTTATGCATGCTTTCCAGTATTTTCCGAATTAGAGGTATTTTGAGATAAGTTGGGAACTACAGGCGAAAACTTGTCCCGAGCTTGTGGTGGTTCTGAGAGCAAGCTTGGAGTTCTTTGGAAGGGGGTCGGTGGATTGACTGACCCGGGTCGAACTTCAGGAGTCGGCGACCTTGTTAGGTCAATCACCGTCACTGGTTGCTTCATAGGCGGCAATGCGTTTGCTGGCCGTGGACTCGTTGACAGTCCTGCGATTAGCTTGATCATAGCCATAGCTAGTACCTTGTGAACGAGGCTGGATACCCTGCCAAGCTGGTATCTGAGGTTTCTTGGACGTAAGATGTGACAATGTTTGGAAAGCACTAGGACGCGTCTTGACGCATTCTCCACTATCATCAATTCAACCTTCAAAGATCTCTTACCACACCATAGCCGGATATATTCTCCCCTCGGTCGCTATGCACAAAGTATGATGTAACTTCTGGCATTGAGTACAGGTAATGGGTTGATTGTGTCCAGCAGTGCCGAAAGCTCGCTTGCAAGTGGCGCATATAGAAGTAGGCGCGAGCTGCGATGGAGGCGGGGGTGGAGGAGCAGCCTGACGTGGTTCCATACCAGGTAACGGTGGTAAAAGACTGGGTGGAGGGAATGTGCCTTTGATGGGCTGGTGTTGTAGTCTCGGCGAGACGGTTGGCGGCGGTGCAACCGGCTCCTGACGCTGTGGGTGAGGATAAGGATAACTTGGCTCATAGCTTGTAGCTGGTGGAAAATCGCTCATCAGGAAATAGTTGCGTGCTGGAAGAATTCTTTGCTCAACGTGGGGGTCATGTCGTGCATAGAGTGAAAGCCTCGGCTTGTCTTCAAATGCCTTCTGCGCCATCACAGTCTCCATCTTCGGTTTCTTTATTCTCTCTTTGGGTTTCTTGGAACCTGTCGACCTTTCCGAGACCAAAGGCGGAGGTGTCGCAGAAATAGGAGCAATCGCATGAGCAGTTTTTCTGAAGAAATTATACTCAGTCGGCAAAAAGACTTCTGCTCCCTCCATCTTTCTGAGATACAATCGACAAGCATCCAATGACGGCGACTGCAGTCCTAAAAGAATCGGTCTAATGGATCCTATCCAAGTTTCTGCAAGAGCGATGATGCGATTAACAATTGTAACCTCGTCAGGACGAAATGGTAAAGTTTCCGCTTGCTCAGACCATTCCTTCAATTCAGTGAGACTCGGACGCGCAGCTGTTCTGGGAATTTCCTTGTGCCAATCACAGATTGGACAATCCCAACCTTCAGTGTGGTCAAACTTCTTGCGATTGATCTTGAGACATTTCATATGATACCATTCCTTGCATTTGTCGCATTCCACCATTTCACCAGTTGGACCAGATCTGCAAATACAATAGGGACCGTCTTCAGAATCCTTTCCTTCTGCGGTGGGGCTTGGAAGTTCGGAACGTTTGGGAACATCGTTGAGATCGAACACAGCCTCACATCTCTTGAGTACAAAAAAGAGATGGTCTTCCAGTTGAGATACGGACGCATTTGTTTTGCCAAATAATCTCTTTCCACGCTTTAGCCATTCATCAACACGATGGAACATCTTTCTGAACAGAATAGTGTCATTAGGCTTGATGGGCAATTCTTCGACAATCTTAAGAAGTTTCCTTGCTTCCACAAGAGGAGGTCGATTAGCAAGCCCTTCGATGTTGGACTTGGGCATGATGTATCTGACTTGTTGCAACGCCTCTTGGCTCCTTGCAATGATTGATTCGATTCTCTCATATGTATCCCTGCGAATGGACAGGTCGACAGCATCGTCCAGTAATTTCTCCAGAGTTTCGAGAGCAACCGTCTCGTTAGAAAGGTAATCGGATGCAGCCTTTTCCCATTGTAATCCTCTTTCGCGTCTTGCAACAAATTGCCTCATCAACTCGTGATCCAGCGCAATCCCACATCGCTGTCCCTCATCAATAACATCCTGAACCTCATACAAAGTCAGATAGACATCTCCCAAATCAGTAGCCTTCTGGACCCACTTCAACTGCTCCACAATAGTTTCCAAAGTATCCAACACAGCTAAATCCACATTCAGGGCCTTGCCATCATCAATCAGTTCCATATACTCTTCCACAGTACTCAAAGTTCCCTGGTCCAATGCTTTCTGACTTCTCTCTTGAAACTCCTCAATTGCCTCAGCTTTCTCCCTTAGCGCATCGATTTCCGGGACCTCAAAGCCAAGTACATCAGCTTGATCCAACAAGTCATATACGTAATCTGGACTTCTATGATTTTTATCCCGTTCTTCAAGTTCAGAAACTTTTGACCCTGATCTCCAAGCTTTCTCGTTTTTTCGACGATTTTGGTGTTTCCGGGCTACAAAGGCAGTAGCTTCTTCAACCCATTCGTTGGCCTTGTCTACAAATGCCTTGAGACTCGGTAATTCCGGGATAGGGTAGGGAATGCGTTCTGCCTCACTTAGCAATGATCTCAGATTTTTCAAGGGAGGTCTTTCGTATTCAGCCATCAGAGCATTGAATTTCTGAGTCCATATTTCGGGTATTCGAGAGCGATCGTAGATTTTTGTGGCGAGGTCAGTGAGATCGGTATCGGTGTAGCGAAGACGAAGAACGCGAGACGTTAAGGGACAATCGCAGAGTTCAGAGACGTGGGAGGGACAGACTGAGGATGAAGTACATGGACATGTTATCTGGGAGAGATAGATGTAAGTTTTGCAGACGGAGCATTGATATTGGTCGTCTGAAGGGAGATCTTCCGAAATAACAGTTTCTTCGAGCTCAGGAAGTAAATCTCGAGATCGTTGACGGGATTGGAGTTCTCGATCCACAAGGATGTCCATCGCATTTGTCAGCCATTTAGCTGTCTTTATCGAGGAATCGTGTAGGGCTGCAGTGATGAGGAGTTCGTCGTGTGAAAAGACAGGAGCCTTTTTGTATTCTGAATATCGTTGTATACAAGCACGTCCATACTCTTCCCAATCGCTCGGAGCAAAGTTGACAGCTTCATTCATATTGAACTAACGTCAGCGCTTTCAATTGGGATACATACCCCATGATTAAACCCTGCATGATAAGCCTGCGGAAAAGTAATGACAAATTGATTCGGTCTCTGATCAACAGCGTAAACTTTGACACCTTCCTCAACAAGTCGTTCCGGAGATAACATGGTGACTAATTGAAACAACAGATCTGGTTGTGTCTCGAATAATTCAGGAACAGCATTTCTCATAGCAGCCTCGAATTTTTCTGCATCCGATCCGGGGATTCCGTACCAGGTCTTTGTAGCGCCGAAATGTTGGTAATTGATACTGTAGCAGTAATGGTCTTCATTATGCCAACAAAATGTAGAAAACATCATGCCGACATATAACCAAGGTACCGTCATCCCAGACACATCAGACTTGATATGCCGAAATAGAGATTGATTATCGAGTGGTAGAATATTGAGATTCCAAGGATCTGTGGAATAGGGGTCTGTAGGATTTGTTTCAACAGTCGGGAATGCAGAACCGTGTGTTGTAGAATGAATATCTGCACCATAATCCACTTCCACCGTCTCATTGACATTTGAAACCATTCTCCAGAATTCCTCTTCCACTTCTTCCTCCGCGACATCCAAGTAATTGTCCATATTCTTCCTCCCTTTGAACTTTGTCTTCAAATACTCATCACGGAAGGAATCTGCCATTTGTCGGAATTGCGAAAGGGAATATTCTTCACCATCTTCGAAACCAAACTCATTTGTTCCAACAAGACACTCTGTACAATACCAATCATATTTCGGAATTGATTTGAGCGGTGGGTCGAGACAGAAAGTGTGATATCCGGTATCGCAACCATCGCAAAGTAACATGCTGAGAGCATTATCTCCACGACCACATATTTCGCAATTCTCGCCTGGTTTCTTGGAAGGTGAACCATTGACTACACCCATTC
>Ga0335073_10015839_pt1 | contig 10540 bp, 8 predicted proteins | sample Lox_Sample_22_FD_207093 | JGI IMG/M metagenome (GOLD analysis project Ga0335073, IMG submission 207093) | Soil microbial communities from Loxahatchee National Wildlife Refuge, Florida, United States - Lox_Sample_2.2 | ecosystem: Environmental > Terrestrial > Soil > Wetlands | place: USA: Florida...
TTATTACAGAAAGCAAGCGCTGTTCGGCGCGGCCTTCCTCCCCGCTAGCCTGATACTACGGGGTGCAATCATAGCCCATTATCAATCAAATGAAAGGGCAATGGAGTCGATGTTGATGGTGAGAATTTTCAGATGCCTCTGTTCGCAGCGTACGCGTCGAATATGCGTCCGCCATCCCATCTATGACAGGCGAAGATGACGCCTCAAGCAGGACGCCGACGCAGATAAATAGCACGCCGTCGTCGCACAGAAAAACCCGTGGAGGTTATCGTTGGGTCTGTTTGGTCTAGTACCGTTCAAAAATTCAATGATTCTCTTTAACACGCTAAATCTCCAAGCGTCAAGGCAAAATTCGGCTCTTGCCGATCGATGCACATCTCTTCGGATGTAGCGATCGATTGAACATCGATGCGAATGGATTTGGCGGCTGGCCAGATTAGATCAGCCCGTTTGTCTGCGACAGCTCGATGTCCTGCCGCAGTGGTCCTCCGGCGGGACCAACGACCGCCACCAGCCGATTTGGACCGTCAAAGCTGATGCGCTCGCCGTGCGGCAGCTCCCACATCGCATCGAGGCTCGAGGCCGATGTGCCCGGCCCCTGATGCGTCCTGGCGGGCTTACCGAACGCCTTCTCCAGCATGTCGAACACGGTGTCGGCAGACGGCGCGGAAAAGCGCGCCATCACGAGCTGCATCCCGGTTCGATCGGTGAACTCGAAGATCACGTGCTCCCATAGGATCGAATCCACTTCGTAGTTCTCGACGCTGTATGCGTCTGCGCCATAGGGGGCGCTCTTCACTTCGCCCTTCGGCATCGTGCGCTGCACGTGCTCGAGCGAGTCGCCGAACTTGACGCCGAGAAACGAAGTCATCGTGCGCGGGTCGCCCATGAACAGGCCGATCACCGCGGCGGCCGCGGCAGTGGGCGCGTTCGATCCTTCGGGCGCTTGCGCACATCCGGCGCTCATCACCATCGCCAGCGCAAGCGTGCCCGCCAGTATCGAGCTGCGCGTGATGTTCAAAGAATCAGTCTGACTTAGCGACGGCGGCGGCGGAGAGAACCACCCGCAGGCCGCTTGCTTCGACGGCGCTCAGCAAGATCGCGACGCGCTCGGTCCCCGACAGGTAGCGCTCGAAGATCGCTTCGAAGCCGCGGAACGGTCCATCAACCACCGTCACTTTCTCGCCCGCGCCTAAAGGCTTGTCAGGAATCTCGATGATATCGTCGACGCCGCGGCGGCGGATCTCGGTAACGATCGTTTCAGGCACCGCGAGCGGATCCATCCCGGCCGAGACGATACCGCGCACGCCCGCCATGTACTTGATATCGAAATAGCGCTCCTTGAGATTGAAGCGCGCGAAGAGGTAGCACGGGAACAGCGGGCCTATCGACTCTGCCATGCGGCCCCAGCGCGGTGCGCGCGCCTTCAAAAGCGGCAGGAAGACCTCGTTCGCGAGCGGGGCGATTTGATCCTTGACCCAGCGCTCCTTGCCGGTCTTGGTGCGGATGAGATACCAGTCGCTCGCTGTGGCTGCATCCATTTCGGCTCCCATGTCAGAGACCATGCTAGGAGCATGAAGCGCGGCACGCCAGTGGTCCAGACAAAAAGAGAGCGGCTGAGGCATTCGCCCCAGCCGCTCTCGCTAAGAAACCCGGGAACTAGATTTCGTAGGTCAGCGTGAACTCGAGCAGGTTCGTGCGCTGCGAACGGCTGTACAGGAACGGATCCGTGTTACGACCGCTGCGGCCGAGGAACCAGATCGTATTCGCGCCCATCAGGATATTGCGCGAGTAACGGAATGTGTTGCTGGATCCAACCGCGCCGACGTTGTCGTCGATATCCCACTGGAACACGTTGCCCGACGTGAGCTGACCGTTCATCAGCCAGTTGACGGCCGACAGGAAAAAGAAGTTCCCATCTTCGCGCAACTTGCCTGCGGTCGGAAACGAACTCGCGTTGGTCGGACGATCCGGGAACCAGGTGTTGACGTACTGCGCGGTCAGGAACGTGTGCTGCTTCGAGATCCAGGGGATGTAGGTCGGACGGTCGCCAGCGATGATGAAGCGGGCGCGCTCCGAAGTGACCGAGCCCTCCGGACTGGTGCTGGTTCCCACGTCGCCGTAGCGCGGTTCCCACAGGACGTCATAGCGGTACACGATGTCGGTCAGCGCCTTGTCGTAGTACGTACCGGTCAAGCCGAAGAAATTGTTGCGGCGCCAGTCGGTTTCGTCGAGGACCGCGAAAGTACCCGACTTCGGCACACCGGGCAGCGGCTGGCCGAACTGGTAAGCGCCAGGAATATAGAACTCGCCCGGAGCAATTTTGATAACCGTGGCCGGGTTGATGCCCGCGGCGTTCGAGCCCATTGCCTGGACCGCCTGTGTCGCGGTGCACTGCGCGCAATTAACGTTCAGGTTTTCGTCGCGATACTCGTACAGGTAGATGAAGCTTGCCTGGAGACCGTCACCGATCGGCAGCAGCGAAGAGGCGCGGAAGCCGAACTCGCTGTTCTCCAGCGAACGGCTCGGCATCTTGCTCATGTGCATGAACGGATTGCCGGTCGAGGTTGCGAGGTCGACGAAGTTGAAACCGGGAAACAACAGCATGCCGCCGCCACCCGAGCCGGCGTAGCCGAGGTTGGCGTTGCCGAGATACTGAGCGCGATAGGGCTGGCCGTTCTGATTGTAGAGCGTGCCGCCCAGCGTCAGCGTCGATGGCACGACCCAGGGGTTGCGGGAGTCTTCTTGAACGTTAATTGCAGGACCGTTCTGCGCCTGGAGATCGCCCGGGATGATGAATGCTTCAACTTCGTTATTCGCCGTCTTCAGGAAGTCGGGCAGGATGTAGTTGAACTTGATCATCTGCACGTTGGTGCGCTGGTCTTCGGGCGATTCCGCACCATAAACACCGTGCCAGGTGGCATTGACGATGTTGGTAACTTCGGTACCTGACAGCGCGTCAGCTTCCGACCAGATGATTTGCTGCTTGCCGATACGGGCGGAGAAATTATCGGTGAAATTGAGCTGCGCATAGTATTCGCGCAGGTCGTTCTTGAAATATTCCTGCTGGAGTTCCGAGTGCGTGTAGTTGCTGAAGTCGCGATTGGTCTCCGCGGTACCCTTGTTCTTCAACGTTCCTTCGGCGTCGTACCAGGGCCGATAGAAAGCGAAGAAGTCGGCGTCCTTCAGAATCAACGTGTCGAAGCGGCCGAGCAGCTTATAGTTCTTGACCATGTGGTAATCGGGACGGATGTCGGCGAGTTGCCGCATCTCGTTCAGATCCCAATGGTTGAAGTCGAAGCTGCCGCCAGTCTCCGTCGCCGCAACGCCGGGTATTACCGAGACGGTGCCGCCAGGACCGGTTACGAAAGTGCTTTGCGTTCCATTGTTGGCGGAGCTGCCTTCGCCCCACTGTCCGCCCTCGCGGGTTTCAAAAAAACCGAAGACCGAAAAATCGCCTTGCGTTATAGTTGCCTTGGCGGTCGACGACCACAAAACCGCTGCTGTGGCAATGGCGGCGATACCCAAGAATCGGGATCGCGCGCCCCACTGCGCTCCGTAACCCTTTGCCATTTGTCTCCTCCCCACGGCGCCCGCATTCAGCTTTAGGCGCCAGGCCTTGTTCCAAGCTGCATGCGCGTAGCCCCACCCCGACCGATTTCGGAAGCAGAAACGCATGCAGGAGCATCAAGGACATGCTCCCAAAGACGAAGGCGAACCATGACGTGGATCGGATGCGATCAATTTGATGGATCATGCCGAATCATAAACAAAGTTAAAGGCGAGTTCAGACTGCCGGGGAAACCAAAGGCCGAAGTTCACCGTCTTTGCTGTAGTAAGACCTGGGTCAACCTGCAGATTTAAAAGAAGCTTCGATATGCAGAATTAGAAACGCTAACTGGCTTTTTGTACGGTCCTTATAGACAAATTCAGCGATTGGATCGCGCTATGTCATTCCGGTACATTCGCAGGCGTAGCAGCAGTCTTTAGTACCTTCGGCGGACATAGCATGAAGTAGTTTTTTGATGGATCAGCAGATCGGCTATTTCCATTCCAGGAGTGGCGCTCGAATAGCATATTCCATAATCGGCGAGGGACCGGCGCTGGTGCAGGCAGGCCCTCGAATCGGGCACCTCACATTCGAATGGGGCGTTCGTCCGGTTAAGCGCTTCTACGAAGCCCTCGGAAGCAAGCTCTCGCTGATCCGTTACGACTCGCTGGGAACCGGCCTTTCCGACTGGGAACGTCCCGATTTTTCAATCGAGTCGGAGCTGCGGATCCTTACGCAACTGATCCAGACTCTCGGTCTGGAGCGGTTTTCGCTCTTTGGCTTCGACGTGGGCGGTCCAACGGCCGTCTCCTATGCCGCGTTGCATCCTGAACAGATAACCAGCCTGGTGCTCTGCGGAACTTACGCCAACGGCAAAGACGCAATCCGCGCCGCCGGAATACCCGAGCCGGTGCGCGGCCTGATACTGGATCACTGGGCCCTCGCCTCGCGCCTTGTCGCCAACATCTGGGCGCCCGAAGCGGATGGAGCAACATACGACGCGCTCTCGTCGCTGATGACACGAGCGTTTAGCGGCGACAACGCGATGAAGCTGACAGATGCGAGCCTTCAACACGATGTCACCGAGCTTCTGGCTCAGCTCAAGGTGCCGGTCACGGTAATTCATCGCGCGCATGATCCCGTGTGCCCCTACGTGGATAGCCGTGAAATGGCGCGCCGTATTCCTGGCAGCCACTTCGTGCCGCTCGAGGGTACCTCGCATTTTCCTTTTTTGGGCAACGTCGATTCGCTGGTCGCGGCGATCGTGCGCGCGATCGGCGACCAGCCGCTCAATGACAATGCCACCGCAAAGACCAACGGCGCGAACGGCGCGAGGAACACCCTGCTGGCCTCCGCCGCGACGAGGCCGGCGCAAAACGGTTCATCCCCTGCGCGAATGCCCTCGGACGATTCATTGCTCAACGTCGTTGGCTCGTGGAACGGCTCTTCTGCGTCTCGCTCCAGTTCCGCCCGTCACGTCATCGTGCGACGCGAGGGAGATTACTGGACGATCGAATCGACGGACGATGTGTTCCGAATCAAAGACAGCCGAGGACTGAATCACCTGGTTCAACTGTTGCGCTATCCGAATCGCGAATTTGCCGCGACTGAACTGGAGGCGCGCATCCAGTCACGAGACGCTTACGCGATCATGCATGAACCCGGCCTCGAAGAATTGGCCCAGGCGGGGCTGCGCGAAGGCGGGCCGGGCGATGCGGGGCCGATGCTCGATGCGCGTGCACAGAAGGAGTATCGCCGCCGGCAGCGTGAGCTCGCGGATGAGCTGGAAGAAGCGAAAAGCGCGGCAAACGAGCGGCGCGCAGCGAGTATCGAGCGCGAGCTCGAGTTTATCTCGCGCGAGCTCGCGCGCGCGGTTGGACTCGGCGGCCGCAACCGCCGATCCGCTTCCGAGATGCATCGGGCGCGGGTCAACGTATCGCGCGCTGTGCGGCGAACGATCGAAAAGATCCGCAGCTACGATCCTGTTATAGCTAATGCACTGACTCTGAGTATCAGACTGGGAGTCACCTGCGTCTATCAGCGCGACCTCGATCCATCGACACTGTTCGAAGTCTGACTACAACTTTGAAATCTCAGTACGTAGCCATGAGCACCATTCATCCAGACCCGTTTCTTTGGTCGCTGATGTCGCGATGATCTTGATTAGTGGCTTCACCTTTCTCGCGTAGTCGATGCAGTGCTCGACCGAAAATGAAATATGGGGCAGCAGGTCAACTTTGTTAAGTATCATTAGATCGGCGGCACGAAACATATGGGGATACTTTAGCGGCTTGTCCTCGCCTTCAGTGACCGACATGATAACCACTTTCTTTCGCTCACCAAGGTCAAATAGCGCCGGACATACAAGATTGCCGACATTCTCGATCATCACCAGCGAGTGCGCCGGAGGATCCAGTTTCCGGAGTGCCTCAGCGACCATCGCGGAATCCAGGTGACACCCATTTCCGGTATTTACCTGGATTACGCGGCATCCCGCCGCATCGATGCGCTCGGCGTCTCGAGTGGTCGCCTGATCGCCTTCGATAACTGAGATTTGATATTCGGCTCCGAGCTCTCCGATGGTTCGCTCGAGAAGAGTTGTCTTGCCCGCTCCAGGGGAACTCATGAGGTTCACTGCACAGATCTCGCGCCCTTCGAACCATAAGCGGTTTCGCTCGGCCAGCCGGTTATTTTTCTCAAGTAAGTCGTGCTCGAGGCGAATCAGCCGTCCTCCTGATGATGATTGATCCGGCTTACTGTGCTGATCTGCCTGCACGTGAAGATCATGATCGTGATCGCCATGCCGATGTTGGTCGCCGGAATGATGATGCGCGCGAGTCGGGTCATAATCGCGCAGCTCGCGGGGGGCTTTCACATCCGTGATCGTGATGTGCGCTTCATCGGAACATCCGCATGTCGAACACATTTAGAGCACCTCGACTTCTTTGACTCTCAGTTCATTGCCGCTGAGCATCTTCAAGTTCGCGCTCCCGCAGGAACAGAGTCCGATAATGTCGGATAATTCGATCTCAGATTGACAACTCAGGCAAGTCGCGCGTCCGGGAATTTCGATGATTTCCAAAGATGCACCCTGAAGCGCCGTGCCCGCCGCGCATACGTCGAAGCAAAATTGCAGCGCCTCCGGTACGACCCCGGATAGCTTGCCGATATGTAAGACGACTCGTGTCACCCTGGCGCCTTCGACCCGTTCCGCGACTGTGGCAATGATGGTCTCGGTGAGCGCGAGTTCGTGCATCGCGAATCCTTTTACTCGAAGATCTGCTGTCGCGCAGCGGCTACGACCACCTGGCCCAGGCTGATTCCGCCGTCGTTGGCTGGAACGCGAGAGTGGGTCAGGACGCGAAACGAGGATTGTTCGAGACCATCGAGCGTCTGCGTCAGTAACAACAGGTTCTGGAATACCCCGCCGCTGAGAGCAACAACATTGATTCCGGTTCGATCACGAATCGCACTGCACGTGTCGACGACGATTCGCGCCACAGCGTTATGAAATCGCGCCGCCATCACCTCGATCGATGCGCCTTGTTTCAGATCATCGACGAGCGCACGGATTATGTCAGTGGAGCGAATAGTAATTACGTCCGCCAAGTTGATTCGGACCGCATAGTGAGATCTTTCTGAACGCGAGGCTAGCTGTTCGAGTTCTACCGCGGCTTGCCCTTCGTAGTTGACTGAATCTCGAATACCGAGAATGGATGCGACGGCATCGAAGAGCCGGCCGGCACTACTGGTCGATGGCGAGTTGATGCGGCCGCGGCCAAGGTTGACGATGTTCTTCCAATTCGCTCGATTGCGCTCGACTACACCCAGCGCCATCGGCAGATCGTCGCCATACGCCGCATCGAGATATGCGGCGGCCATTCGCCATGGCTGCCTGATCGCCGCTGTCCCGCCTGGCATCGGTAACCGTTCGAAGTGCGCGGCTCGCTCATACTTCTCGAGGTCTGCAATCAGGAATTCACTGCCCCAAAGCGTTCCATCGGTTCCATAACCGAGTCCGTCGAAGGCCACCCCAATTACCGGACCAGTCTCTGCGTTGTCGGCGAGACACGACGCGATGTGCGCATGATGATGTTGCACAGCCTCGAGCGTTACGTCGGGAAGCTCGCGCGCATACTTAGTCGACAGGTAGTTGGGATGTAGATCGCAGGCGACGAGCGCGGGCTTTATATCGAAAAGGTTTTTGAAATGGCTAATACCGGTGATGAAGGATTCGAAGGTTTCGAAGTTCTCCAGATCGCCAATATGATGTGAGAGAAACGCATATCTTCCCTTCGCCAGGCAAAATGTATTCTTAAGTTCGGCGCCACATCCGAGGATTGGCCGCCGAATCTCCCATGGCAGCGTCAAAGGTTCCGGAGCATATCCGCGCGAGCGTCGAATCGGCAGCGTCCGGCCGCGTATCGAACGGAGCACGGAATCATCGGTTCGAATGTGGATCGGGCGATCATGCGTCAAATGGAAATCGGCGATAGCCGATAGCCGCCGCTGCCCTTCACTATCAATGAAAGCAATCGGCTCGTCCGACAGGTTACCGCTGGTGAGCACGAAAGGGGTTTTCAATTCTCGACTCAGAAGATGATGCAGCGGCGTGTAGGGCAGCATCAGTCCAACGAACTGGTTCCCGCGGCAGATCGAAGAGGCGAGTGCCGTGCTGGTGTGACGGCTCAGCAAAACGATCGGGCGGCGGCAATTCAACAGGAGTTCGGCTTGGTCGCGATCTATGCTGGCAAGTTGCCGCGCCGCGCCGAGATCCGGAACCATCACGGCGAAAGGCTTGTCTTCGCGATGCTTGCGCGCGCGCAGCGTTGCGACTGCTGACTCATCGCTCGCCAGCGCTGCCAGGTGGTAGCCTCCCAAGCCCTTTATCGCCACGATCCTGCCCTGGCGCAGCAGCGACGCGGTGCGGCGAATAGGATCGCCCGGCTTTTCATTCCCGCTTCGATCGAACAGCCGCAAACTCGGACCGCATGCCGGACAGCAGATTGGTTGTGCATGAAACCGGCGATCCGCGGGATCGTTGTATTCACGTTCGCACGCGGAGCACATCTTGAATCCGGCCATGCTCGTCAGAGCGCGATCGTAGGGAACGCCGCGAACAATCGTGAAGCGCGGCCCGCAATTGGTGCAGTTCGTGAAAGCGTAGCGATAACGACGATCGTTCGGATCGAACACCTCGCGCAAACACTCGTCACAGGTTGAGATATCGGGACAGACCAGAGCTTCGCGCTGACCCGCGGCATCGCTACCAAGGATTTCGAATCGCTGCCTGCCTTCTGCGGGAATCGATTCCGCGGTGATCCTTTCAATCACTGCCAGCGGCGGCGCCTCACGGCGCAGCGCCATCACGAAGTCCTCGAGGCTCGCGCGACTACCTTCAATCTTAATCAGGACTCCCGATGTGTCATTGGCCACGGAGCCGTTCAGCCTGAGCCGCTGTGCGAGCGCCCACACAAACGGACGGAAACCGACTCCCTGCACGATACCCTCGACACGGATACGCTTCGCCGCGATTGTATCCGCGCGTGTTTGCAAAGCTTTGCCCTGCTTTTCGAGCGGCGCTGCATACGCGGGCATTTCCAACTGCGTCTCCTCAGCAGATTCGCGGCAAAGCTTCTCCGAACGGAAGATCGAGCACGCGATCACCTCCGATTGGAGTGCGAAGAATCACAAACCCGGGATGCTCAGCCGTGACGCTTCCAATCCGGCATGCCTCGGGTCCCAGCGGATGCCGCCGCATGGCACCAACCACTTTGTCGGCGAATTGCTCCGGAACAAAAGCTATGAGCTTGCCCTCGTTTGCGACCAGCAGCGGATCGAGACCGAGAATTTCGCAGGCGCCGCGCACAGTATCGTGAATTGGGATCGATCTCTCGTCGATCTCAATCCCGACATGTTGACGCGCGGCGAACTCCGCTACGCTCGCTGCGAGTCCGCCGCGAGTGGGATCTCGCATCGCATGAATGTCGTGCGAGGCTGCCAGCATCGTGGCCGCCAGATCATGAAGCGCCGCGGTATCGCTCATCAGTTCGCCTTCGAACTCCAGCCCCTGACGGGTCGACATGATCGCGACCCCGTGATCGCCGATTGGACCCGAAAGCAGAATCGCATCGCCTGGCCGCACATTGCGCGATGACAGATTGACACCGGCGGGCACCACGCCGATTCCGGAAGTGTTGATAAAGACCTTGTCGCCGCTGCCTCTGCCAACAACCTTGGTATCGCCAGTCACTATCCGAACATCTGCGCGCTCTGCGGCTCGTCGCGCCGAATCAACGATGCGCTTGAGATCCGAGATTGGCAGTCCTTCCTCGAGGATGAACGCGAGAGACAGCACCTGCGGCTGCGCACCGCCCATCGCCAGGTCATTGATCGTGCCGTTGACCGCCAGCTCGCCAATGTCGCCGCCTGGGAAGAAGATCGGAGTGATCACATAGGAGTCAGTCGTAAAGGCAAGGCGCGCGCCGTCGAGCGACACGATCGCTTGATCGTCGAGCGCTTCGAGAGCCGGATTGCGAAAGGCCGGCAGGATGATCCTCTCGATAAGCTGCGAGGTGAGTTTTCCGCCGCTCCCGTGGCCGAGCGTAATCTGCTCGGTATCGGCACCAGGCAGCGGGCATTCCCCGAAAGGGCTGCTACCGTTAGATGACATCGTCCGCACCCATTGCGCTGCTCGTTTATCGTCCAGTCTCGCGGGGAATGGTCGCAACGGGGCGTGACGGCGCATTGGACCTCGGGTCGAGGTATCTGCCGTATTGGTAGTAGGCGGCGCACGCGCCTTCCGCAGAAACCATCGTTGCGCCCAGGGGATTTTGCGGAGTGCACTGCTTTCCGAACGCCGAACAATCAAGGGGCTTCTTTAGTCCGCGCAGGATCAGCCCACTGATACACGTCGAAGATTCGCGTGTCTCGATCGCATCGACGTCGAAAATTTTCTCTGCGTCATGGTCGCGGTATTCATGGCTGATC
>Ga0335073_10015840_pt1 | contig 10540 bp, 5 predicted proteins | sample Lox_Sample_22_FD_207093 | JGI IMG/M metagenome (GOLD analysis project Ga0335073, IMG submission 207093) | Soil microbial communities from Loxahatchee National Wildlife Refuge, Florida, United States - Lox_Sample_2.2 | ecosystem: Environmental > Terrestrial > Soil > Wetlands | place: USA: Florida...
TCCTGGACGCTGATCGACGGGCCGTCGCTGCGGGCCGGCGTCTCGGCGATGCTCGACAAGTACGGCCACCAGCACGTCTTCGCCACCGGCACCGACGGCGCGGTCTACAACATCCGCAACGGAAACGCCGGCGCCAACGGCAAGAACGGCAGCTGGAACTTCAGCAGCGTCGGCGGCACCGTCCTGACCGGCGCCCCGGGCGTGAACTACTTCCCGGCCACCAACGAGTACGACGTCTATGCCACCGGCACCAACGGCCACCTGTACGAGAAGGACTACCTCAACGGCAGCTGGGCCGGTTCCTGGTCGGACCGCGGTGACCACAACCTGGCCGGCGGCGCGGCCGCGATGATCGACAAGTACGGCCACCAGCACGTCTTCGCGGTGACCACCTCCGGCTCGATCGTCAATGCCCGCAACACCTCGGGCAACACCTGGAACTGGGACGACATCGGCGGCACCGTGCTGCGCAGCACGCCCAAGGTGAGCTACGACTTCGACTCGAACACCTACGACCTGTGGGCGGCCGGCAGCGACGGCACCCTCTGGCACAAGCAGTACAGCGGCGGGGCGTGGTGGCCGAGCTACCACGACTTCAGCGGCTCCACCTCGATCAACGTGGCCGGCTGACGCACGCCGCCCTGAGCAGACAGGTTTATCCATGCGTACAAAGGCAATAGCCGTTCTCGGCGTGCTCGCCTGCGTGGCGGCCGGGAGCACCGCGGTGCTGGCCGGGTCGTCCCCGGCCTCCGCCTCGGCCGGCGACCCGGTCGCCAACCAGGTCGCGTTCGACTTCTTCCTCTCGAAGGGACTGACCAACGTCCAGGCGGCCGGCATCGTCGGCAACCTGGACCAGGAGTCCGGCATGAGCCCGACCGCGGTGCAGTCCGGCGGACCGGGCCGCGGCATCGCGCAGTGGAGCGTGGGCGGCCGCTGGGACACCAGCTACCACAACAACGTGCAGTGGTACGCCTCGACCCAGGGCGAATCCGCCAGCTCGCTGGACCTGCAGCTGAACTTCATCTGGTACGAGCTCACCCAGTACTCCGGGTACGGCCTGTCCGACCTGGAGGCGGCCAGCACCGTCAGCGCCGCGACGGCCGCGTTCCAGGACGAGTTCGAGCAGTGCGGGTCGTGCGATCCGAGCGCCCGGCTGTCCTACGCCAACAGCGCGCAATCGAGCTTCGGCACCGACCTGATCCCGAACAGCCAGTCGGGCACGACGGTGAACACCGCCGGCTACCAGCACATCTTCGCCAGCACCACCGCCGGATCGATCGCGGAGCGGTACGACGCGGCCAACGGCTGGGGCTGGGGGAGCATCGACGGCACCATCCTGACCGGCTCGCCCGCGGTGAACTACTTCCCGGACTCGAACGAGTACGACGTCTACGCCACCGGGAACAACGGCAACCTCTACGTCAAGGACTACGTGAACGGCGCCTGGGGCGGTTCCTGGACGCTGATCGACGGGCCGTCGCTGCGGGCCGGCGTCTCGGCGATGCTCGACAAGTACGGCCACCAGCACGTCTTCGCCACCGGCACCGACGGCGCGGTCTACAACATCCGCAACGGAAACGTCGGCGGCAACGGCAAGAACGGCAGCTGGACGTTCGACAACATCGGCGGCACGATCCTCACCCGGACCCCGGGCGTGGCCTACTTCGCCGCGGCCAATGTCTACGACGTCTACGCCACCGGCACCAACGGCCACCTCTACGTCAAGGAGTACGACGGCAGCGGCTGGGACGGCTCCTGGACCGACCTGGGCGACCACAACTTCACCCAGGGCGCGGCCGCGATGGTGGATGTCTACGGGCACCAGCACGTGTTCGCGGTCGACTCCGGCGGCGCGGTGGTGAACGTCCGCAACACCGATGCCGGCTACGACGGCGATCACGGCAGCTTCAGCTTCGACAGCATCGGCGGCACCGTGCTGACCGGCACGCCGAAGCTGCAGTACCTGCCGGACTCGAACACCTACCACGTGTGGGCGGCGGGAACCGACGGCGAGCTGTACCACAAGGAGTACCAGAGCGGATCGTGGTGGCCGAGCTACCACGACTTCAGCGGCGGCACCTCGATCAACGTCGCAGCCTGAGCACCGCCAGCACCGTCACGTGAGCCTGTCATGGACTTCGGTCGCCATCGCGGTCGAAGTCCATGACAGGCTCGGCCGGTTACCGGCCGGCAGGTCCTTCAGGCCAGCTCGGCCGGCAGCGGCTCGGTGTGCACCACCAGCAGCCGGGACACCGCCCGGGTCCAGGCCACGTACAGCCGGCGCAGCCCGCCCAGCCGGGTCGGCTCGGCGGCCACGATGGCGGCCGGCTCGACCAGCACCACCGAGTCGTACTCCAGGCCCTTGGCCGCGGTCGCCGGCACCACGGTGACCCGGCCCGGCTCCTCATCGGCCAGCGCGCCGGCCGCGATGCCGGCCCCGGCGAGTTCGGCGGTCACCGCCGGCAGCCGGTCGTCCGGCACGATCACCGCGATCGAGCCCTCGGCCGCGAGGCAGCCGCGCACCGCCGCGACCAGCTCGGCGTCGAGGCTGAGGGCGTCCCCGCCGGCACGCACCGAGCTGGCCGGTGGCACGTCCGGCGCGATGTGCGGCAGCAGCCGGTTCGCGACCGCCAGCACCTCGCCCGGCACCCGGTAGCCGACGGTCAGCGGTGAGACGGCCGCGTCCGGCTGGCCGAGGTGGGCCAGCGTTCGCGCCCACGCACCGGGAGCCCACGGGGTGGTGGCCTGGGCGACGTCGCCGAGCACCGTGATGGAGCCGAGCGGGCAGCGCCGCGCCACCGCCCGGCACTGCATGGCGGAGAGGTCCTGGGCCTCGTCCACCACCACGTGCACGAAGGAGTCGCATCCGGTGATCAGGCCGGCCAGCTCGTCGGCCAGCACCTGGTCGGCGGCGGAGAGCTTCGCCTGCCGGACGGACCTCGGCGGCTCCGGCCAGGCCAGCAGGGCCTGCTCCTCGGCGGTGAGATCGGCGCCGGCCGCCCGGCGCAGGAACTCGGGCTCGGTGTAGAGCCGCACCAGCACCCCGGCCGGGTCCAGGGCCGGCCAGACGGTGTCGACGAACTCCTTCACCTGCGCCGAGCGGGCCACCTTGCGGGTCTCGGCGTCCGACGGGGCACCGCCGGCGTCCTCCCGCTGCCGGCGGACGTCCTGGGCGATCAGCTGGCGCAGCCGCTCGCGGCCGGTGTCCCAGCGCAGCTCGCCGGCGAGCACCGACCGGCGGGCGTCGTCGACGTACCGGCGCACCCGCTCGACCGGGATCCGGTAGCGCTTGGTGCCCACGATCGGCACCACGTCCTCGGCCGGCTTGCGGATCTGGGAGAGCACGGCGCGCCGCAGCACGTCCGCCATCCGGGCCTCGCCCTTGAGCACCGCGACCGGCACCGGATCCTCGCGCCGGATCGGGGTGGTGGCGACCAGCTCGTCCACCGTGGTCTGGGTGATGCCGTTCTCGCCGAGCGCCGGCAGCACCTGGGCGATGTAGCGCAGGAAGGCGCTGTTCGGCCCGACCACCAGGACCCCCGACCGGCGCAGCCGCTCGGGGTAGCTGTAGAGCAGGTAGGCCGCCCGGTGCAGGCCGACGGCCGTCTTGCCGGTGCCCGGCGCCCCCTGGATGCACAGCGAGGTGTCGAGCCCGGCCCGCACCAGCACGTCCTGGTCGGGCTGGATGGTCGCCACGATGTCGCGCATCGGCCCGACCCGGGGCCGCTCGATCTCCGCGCGCAGCAGGTCCGAGGCCAGCCCCAGCTCCTCGCCGCGGTCGAGGTGCTCGTCCTCGAACGAGGTCAGCCGGCCGGCGTTGAACCCGAACCGGCGGCGCAGCCGGACGCCCTGCCGGTCCTCGGCGCTGGCCCGGTAGAAGGGCTGGGAGATCGGCGCCCGCCAGTCGATGACCATCGGGTCGCCGACCGCGTTGCGGATGTGCCGGCGCCCGATGTGGAACACCTCGCCGGCCGGGTGGGCCCGGTCGGGGTCCCGGTCGGTGCGGCCGAAGAACGGCGGGGCCCCCGCGTCCGCGCTCAGGTGCCGCAGCCGCTCGGCCCGCAGCTTGCCGAGGCTCTCGCTGGCCAGCGCGTCCACGCCGTAGTCGGCGATCGCCCCGGCGGTCTCGCGCATCTCGGCCAGGCAGGCCAGTGAGTGCTCCAGGTGTTCCCGTTCGGCTGCCAGCTGCGGATCGTCACTCACGATTGGTCAACGTTAGTCACGCGGCGCAACCGGTTTTCCCGGCACGCGGGACGGCCCCGGACGTGACCCGTGGCACACTGCCGCCGGCCGGGGAACCGGGCGCCCGCGCGGGCCGACTACTGCGCTGAGGGCATTCGGGTGCCAGTCTCCCCCGGATCGGGGGAGACTGGTGGGGCCAGGACGCGGCGTGCCCGGCTGCCGGCGGGAGGCCGGCCTGCGCCGGGCCGAGGAGAAGCAGGAGCTGAGCGCGGTATGACCGGTAAGCGCAAGAACCCGACCACCGCCGGGTCCGGTGCGGCCAGGGCCGGTTCGGACGGACCGGCCGGGGCGAAGCCGGCCAAGCCGTCCGCCGCCGCGCAGCGCCTGGCCGCCCAGCGCGCGCTGGCGGCCGCCAACCGGGAACGGCAGGCACGGCAGCGCCGGCTGCTCACCGTGCTGACGCCGATCGTCGCGGTCGTGCTGATCGTCGCGGTGCTGGTGGTAGTCAAGCTCGCGACCGGGCCGAGCACCCCGAAGTCCGGCACCAGGGCCGCCCCGGCCGCGAACGCCGTGCAGGCCGCGGTGACCGGGATGCCCGCCTCGGTGCTCGACCAGGTCGGCACCGGCACCGTCGCCAGCGTCCCGTCGGCACTGCCCGGCCCGCCCCTCACCGCCGACGGCAAGCCGCGGATCCTGTTCGTCGGCGCCGAGTGGTGCCCGTACTGCGCTGCCGAACGCTGGCCGCTGGCGGTCGCGCTGTCGCGCTTCGGCACCCTCACCGGCCTGGGCGAGGTCACCTCGTCGCCGACGGACGTGTACCCGAACACCGCGACCCTGAGCTTCCACGGCGCCGGCTACACCAGCACCCTGCTGAGCCTGACCGCGAAGGAGATCTACAGCAACCAGGTCCAGGGCACCAGCTACGCCCCGCTCGACACCCTGGACGCCGCCGACAACCAGCTGTTCAGCACCGTCGGCAAGAACGGCTTCCCGTTCCTCGACATCGGCGGCCGGTACCTGGTCAACACCGCCTCCTACGACCCGTCCGTGCTGGCCGGCAAGAGCCAGGCCCAGATCGCCGCGGCGCTGTCCGACCCGTCGTCGCCGATCGCGAAGGCGGTGGGCGGCGCGGCGAACGTGCTGACCGCCGCGATCTGCCGGCTCACCAGCCGCCAGCCGGCCGGGGTGTGCACCTCGGCCGGAGTCACCGCGGCCGCCGCCGTCCTGCCGGCCGCGGGCACGTGAGCCCGGCCGTGACCGGACCCGCCCGGTGAGCCGGCCCGGGCCGCAGCGCCGGGTGGGCCTGTCCTCGCTGATCGTCGCGACCGTCGGCCTGCTCGTCTCGGCGTACCTGACCTACGAGCACTTCACCGCCGCGACCACCTTCGCCTGCCCGGAGTCGGCCACCATCAACTGCCAGAAGGTGACCACCAGCCGCTGGTCGCACCTGGGTCCGATCCCGGTGGCGGTGCTCGGGCTGCTCTACTTCGCCGGCATGACCCTGCTGTGCCTGCCGGTGGCGTGGCGGGCCCGGCTGCTCGTCCCGGTCCGGGTCGCCGCCGCCTCGGTCGGGGTGCTGGTCGCGCTGGTGCTGGTCTGGATCGAGCTGTTCCGGGTCGACGCCATCTGCCTGTACTGCACGGCCGTGCACGTCTGCGCGCTGACGCTCTTCGGGACCGTGCTGTGGACCACCGCGGAACTGCGGGCCGCGGCCGTGCCGGCTGCCAGACTGGCCCGGTGAGCCCGCGCCATGCCGCCCCGTCCGAGCCGAACCCAGCCCAGCCGAACCCGGCCGCGCGCCGCACCGCCGAGCACGCCCGGCTGGCCGAGTCACCCTCGGCCGGCGACCCGTGGCGGCTGTGGGGGCCCTACCTGGCCGGCCGGCAGTGGGGCACCGTCCGGGAGGACTACTCGGCCGGCGGCGACGCCTGGCGGGACTTCCCGTTCGAGCAGGCCGAGGCCCGCGCCTACCGCTGGGGTGAGGACGGCCTGGGCGGGGTCTGCGACCGGTACGGCTTCCTGAACTTCGCGGTCGCGCTCTGGAACGGCCAGGATTCCCGCCTGAAGGAGAGGCTGTTCGGCCTCACCAACCCGGAGGGCAACCACGGCGAGGACGTCAAGGAGTACTGGTGGGCGGTCGATGCGACGCCGACCCACTCCTACGGCGAGTGGCTGTACCGCTACCCGCAACGGGCCTTCCCCTACGAGCAGCTGCGGGCCGAGAACGCCCGCCGGGGCCGCGACCAGCCCGAGTACGAGCTCGCCGACACCGGGGTGCTGGAGGGGGACCGGTTCTTCGACGTCACCGTCCGCTACGCCAAGGCGGCGCCGGACGACCTGTGCATCCGGATCAGCGCCACCAACCACGGGCCGGACCCGGCCCCGCTGCACCTGGTGCCGCAACTGTGGTTCCGCAACACCTGGGACTGGGGCCGAGACGACCGGCGCCCGCAGCTCGGCGCGGTGGACCTGGCCGGACCGGTGCGCGGGGTGCAGGCCGAGCACGGGTTCCTCGGCCGCTACCTGCTGCTGGCCGAGGGCGAGCCCGAGCTGCTGGTCTGCGACAACGCCACCGACGCGGTGCGGCTGTTCGGCGCGGCCGGCAACCCGTCCGACCATCCCAAGGACGCGATCGACCGCTACCTGGTGCACGGCGAGCGGGACGCGGTCAACCCGGCCGGCGTGGGCACCAAGGCGGCCGTCCACTACGCCTTCGGCGCGGTGCCACCCGGCGGCACGGTGACCGTCCAGCTGCGGCTGACCGCGCAGGCGCAGGCGCCGGTGGAGGCCCCGTTCGGTGCCGGGTTCGCCTCGGTCTTCGCCGACCGGCGCCGGGAGGCGGACGAGTTCTACGCGGCGGTGATCCCGGCCGACGCCGGGGCGGCCGACGCGCACATCGCCCGGCGGGCGTTCGCCGGGTTGCTGTGGGGCAAGCAGCTCTACCGCTACGACGTGCGGCAGTGGCTGGCCGGCGACCCGGCGCAACCCGCACCGCCGCCGCAGCGCCGGGACCGGGGCGCGCGCAACACCGGCTGGCAGCACCTGGCGCTGGCCGACGTGCTGTCGATGCCGGACGAGTGGGAGTACCCGTGGTTCGCCTCCTGGGACCTGGCGTTCCACTGCGTGACGCTGGCCCACGTCGACCCGCAGTTCGCCAAGGACCAGCTGGTGCTGCTGTGCCGGGAGTGGGCGATGCACCCGGACGGGCAGCTGCCCGCCTACGAGTGGGCCTTCGGCGACGTGAACCCGCCGGTGCACGCCTGGGCGGCCTGGCAGGTCTACACCCTCGACGGCCGAGCCGACCGGGAGTTCCTGACCCGGGTGTTCGGCAAGCTGCTGCTCAACTTCTCCTGGTGGGTCAACCGCAAGGACGCCGACGGCTCGAACCTCTTCGAGGGCGGGTTCCTCGGCATGGACAACATCGGCCTGTTCGACCGGTCCACCGAGATCCCGGCCGGGCACCGGCTGGAGCAGTCCGACGCCACCGCCTGGATGGCCTTCTACTGCCTGTCGATGCTGCGGATCGCCCTGGAGCTGGCCCGGACGGACCGCGCCTGGGATGACATCGCGACCAAGTTCGGCGAGCACTTCCTGGCGATCGCCGAGGCGATGGCCAGCTTCGGCAGCCAGGCGGTCTCGCTCTGGAACGAGCAGGACGGCTTCTGCTACGACGTGCTGGTCGGCCCGGACGGCGGCTACCAGCAACTGCCGGTGCGCTCGATGGTCGGCCTGCTGCCGCTGCTGTCGGTGGCGGTCGCCCCGCACTGGGTGAGCCGGGAGCTGCCGGACTTCACCGCCCGGCTGGACTGGCTGCGCCGGCACCGGCCGGAGCAGACCGCCGGGCTGATCACCGCCCACGGCCAGGACGGGGAGCGGCTGACGCTGGCCTTGCTGGACTCGCCCCGGTACCTGCGGGTGCTCAGCCGGCTGCTGGACGAGCGGGAGTTCCTGTCCCCGTACGGCATCCGGTCGCTGTCGGCGGCCTATCGGGACGGCCTGACGGTCGCGGTGGACGGCCGCCAGCTGTCGATCGCCTACCAGCCGGGGGAATCCGACAGCGGGCTGTTCGGCGGCAACTCCAACTGGCGCGGGCCGATCTGGCTGCCGGTCAACGTGCTGCTGGCCGACGCGCTGCGCACCTACTGCGCCGGCCGGGACGCCGACCTGGCGGTCGAACTGCCGACCGGCTCGGGCAACCTGCAGCCGCTGCGGACCGTCGCCGACCACCTGCACGACCGGCTGATCGCGCTGTTCCGGCCGGACCCGGTGACCGGGCGGCGGCCGAGCGACCCGCGCGACATCGGCGCCGGGCCGCTCTGGCAGCCGCACCCGACGTTCAGCGAGTACTTCCACGGCGACGCCGGGACGGGGCTGGGCGCGTCCCACCAGACCGGCTGGACGGCGCTGGTGGCGCACCTGATCTGCGACCGGCGGCCGGCCGGGCACGCGCCGGGCTCGGTCTGACGCCTCCCGGATGCGGCGCGGCGCCGGCCCGGAGCGATCCGGGCCGGCGCCGTGGCCGTCACTGCCTTGCTGGGCCCGCTCACTGGGCCCACTTACCAGGCCCGCTTACTGGACCCGGTTGCGCCGCCGGCCCGCCGCGACCAGGCCGAGGCCCGCGAACATCGCGGCCAGCGCGTACCCGCCGGCCCGCCGGACGTCGATCGCCGGGCCGGTGTCGGCCAGCGGGCCGCCGCCGTTCGAGGCCGTGCCACCGGAGCTGTCGGCCGAGGTGACCGTCCCCGCCTCCAGGTAGCGCACCTTGCCGTCGGTGCCGATGCCCGCCGCGACCAGCGTCTGGGTGCCGGTCACGGTCGGCAGCCGGAACGTCGCGGTGAAGGTGCCGTCGGCGGCCGCGGTGGCCCGGGCCAGCACGATCCGGGACGGGTAGAGCGCGATGGTGATCGGCGCGCCCGGGGCGAACCCGCTGCCCGACACGGTCACCAACTGGCCCGGCTGGGTGTGCTGGGGCAGGCCCTGCAGCGTGCCGCTGCTCGGCGGCTGCTGCCCGGGCAGGCCCACTCCGCCGGCGTGCGTGACGACCAGCGTGAACGCCTGGCTGCCGGTGCCGACCGTCCCGTTCGAGGCGGCGATGGTCAGGTGATAGGTGCCCTTGACGTCACCGATCGCCTTGCCGGACAGGGTCGCGGTGCCGTCGCCCCGGTCGTGGAAGGCCAGGCCGCGCGGCAGCTTGCCGGTCTCGCTCAGCGTGATCGGGCTGGCCGGCACGCCGGGCCGGGTGGTCACGGTGAAGCTGCCGTTGATTCCCTCGTAGAACGTGGCGTGGTTGGCGCTGGTGATGGCCGGCGGTTCGGTCACGGTCAGGGTGAAGCTCTGCGTCGCCGCGGTGCTCGCCCCGTTGTCGGCCGTGAACGTGAGCGGGAAGACCCCGCCGGTGGCCGGGGTGCCGGCCAGGGTGGCGGTGCCGTCGCCGTTGTCGTGGAAGGTCACGCCGGAGGGCAGGGCGCCGGTCTCGGTCAGCGCCGGGTGCACCGGGTAGCCACCGGAGGTGGTCACCGTGAACGTCCCGGCGTGGCCGGCGTCGAAGCTGGCGTGGTCGGGGCTGGTGATCGCCGGCGCGTCGGTCACCGTGAGGGTGAACGCCTGGTCGGTGTGCCCGGCCGAGTTCGTCGCCGTCAGGACCAGGGCGTAGCTGCCACCGCTGCCCGCGGCCGGAGTCCCGGCCAGGGTCGCGGTGCCGTCACCGTTGTCGGTGAACGTCACGCCCGGCGGCAGGCTGCCGGTCTCGGTCAGTGTGGTGCTGGCCGGGTAACCCGCCGTGGTGGTGATCGGGAAGGACCCGGCCGTCCCCACCGTGAACGTGGTGTGGTCGGGGCTGCTGACCGCCGGCAGCTCGGTGACCGTCAGCGTGAAGTTCTGGGTGCTCGACAGGTGCGCGGAGTTGCTGGCCGTGATGGTCAGCGCGTAGCTTCCCCCGCTGCCCGCCGCCGGCGTGCCGGCCAGGGCCGCGGTGCCGTCCCCGTTGTCGTGGAAGCTCACCCCGGCCGGCAGCGTGTCACCGCTCCCGATCGCCAGCGCCACATCCGACGGGGTGCCCGCGGTGGTGTGCACCGTGAAGCTGCCCGCGGTGCCCACCGCGAAGGTGGTGTGGTCGGGGCTGGTGATCACCGGCGCGTCGGTCACGGTCAGCGTGAACGACTGGTCGGTGTGCCCGGCCGAGTTGGTCGCGCTGAGCGTGATCGGGTAGCTGCCACCGCTGGTGGCGGTGCCGGCCAGCGTCGCGGTGCCGTCACCGTTGTCGGTGAACGACACCCCCGACGGCAGCGCACCGGCCTCGGTCAGCGTGGTCGCCGCCGGGTAACCCGCCGTGGTGTGCACCGTGAAGCTGCCCGCCCCA
>Ga0335073_10015841_pt1 | contig 10539 bp, 12 predicted proteins | sample Lox_Sample_22_FD_207093 | JGI IMG/M metagenome (GOLD analysis project Ga0335073, IMG submission 207093) | Soil microbial communities from Loxahatchee National Wildlife Refuge, Florida, United States - Lox_Sample_2.2 | ecosystem: Environmental > Terrestrial > Soil > Wetlands | place: USA...
GCGCATGGACATCCGGCACGGCCGCGACAGCGAGCAGGGCCCCGCGGAGAATTTCACCGGGACCGTATGGATGGACAAGATCGCGATACCGTCCGAGGCAGCGCCGGTCGCGGTCTACCGCGTCCATTTCACCCCGGGTTCCCGCACGGCCTGGCACGCCCACCCGCGCGGGCAGATCCTGCACGTCACCGACGGCGCCGGGCTGGTCCAGGCCCGCGGCGGGGACGTTAGGGAAATCCGGGCCGGGGACACCGTGTGGACACGGGCCGGCGAGTGGCACTGGCACGGGGCAGGCCCGCGCACGTTCATGACCCACCTGGCCGTGCAGCAGGCCGTCGACGGGATGACGGCGCAGTGGGGCGAGCACGTGACCGGCGAGTACCCGGCCTGACGCCGGTCTCCCCCGGTACCCCGGCGTCCCCCGGTTGGGTGACATGACCGCGACCGGCCGGGGATCTAGCGTCAGGGTGTAAGGCCGGACCGGGCGGGGGCAGGGGGCGTGCGCGGGCCGGGTCGTCATCGCTGGCCTCGGCGCCCGCACGGCCGCGCCCACGGGGGCCCGGCCCGGGCCGGGCCTTGTGCCCGACGGTGCGCAGACCGTACCGTCGCTGCGTGGCCTGCCCGGAATGCGGATTCAGCGACGAGGTCGTGGCGCTGGACACGATCGCGGGCCGCCTGCGCTCGTTCGGTCCCCGGTTCCGCGATGCGCTGGCCGGTGCCGGGCCGGCGAGGGCGTCCCGGCGCCCCGAGCCGGCGGTGTGGTCGGCGCTGGAGTACGCCTGCCACATCCGGGACGTGTTCTTGATCCAGCGGGAGCGCGCGGTGCTCGCCCAGGTGGAGGACAACCCGCGCACCGCCCGGATGAACCGCGACGAGCGGGTGGCGGCGTGCCGGTACGACGCGCACGCCGTCCCGGACGTGCTGGACCAGCTGGCCGTGGCCGCGGAGTTGTGCGCCACCGTGTTCGAGGGCCTGGACGAGGCCGCCTGGGCCCGCCGCCTGGTCTACCCGTGGCCCGCGCCTGCCGAGCGCGACGTGGCCTGGGTGGGCCGCCACACGGTGCACGAGGGCGAGCACCACCTGATGGACGTGCGCCGGGTGCTGGCCGCGGTGAGCGCCGCCCCCTGAGCAGGCGTGGCCTGGGGCCGCGCGGGGCTCACCGGGGCGCGGCGCCCGCGAACACCAGCGCGGCGATGCTCCGGGCGGTCTGCGCGGGGTCGAGGTCCTGGGTGTTGCCGGACGCCATCCGGGCCAGGATCGGGGCGACGAGCAGCTCGGACAGCAGGTCAACGTCGACGTCCGGGCGGATCTCGCCCGCGGCGATCCCCCGGCATAGCGCCTGGTTCATGGCCTCCCGGCGGGGCGCGACGATCTCATCGAAGTAGCGGCGGTGCAGCTCCGGGAACTCCTCGGCCTCGGCGTTCAGGGCGCGGAGCATGTGGCTGGCCCGCTGGTCCAGGACGCGCTCGATCAGGACGGCGAGCAGTGCGATCACGTCGTCGCGGGCGCTGCGCCCCCCGGGGTCGGGCAGCAGGCCCAGGTTGATCGACTGCAGCACGTCCAGGTACAGGGCGTCCTTGGTCTTCCACCGCCGGTAGAGCGAGTTGCGGGAGACGCCGGCCGTCTTGGCGATCGTCACCAGTGACAGGCCGGAGAGCGTGGCCCCGCCGCTGACCAGGTCGAGCACGGCGTCGATGAGGGCGGCGTCGGCCCGCTCGTCGCGGCGGCGCCCGGAGGTACGCTCGGCTGTTTCCATGGCCTCCAGCATACAACGAAACAGACCTGTTGCGTTCCGTTCGTTGCCGTCTTAACATCGGAACAGAGCTGTTCCGTTTCGGAATCCATAACGGTAAGGAGCCTCCCATGCCGGCCGCCACGCCCTCACTGGTCTCCCCCGCAACGCCCGCCGCCCAGCCTGGGTCCGACCGGCGGGCCAGGCTGGCGCTGGCCACCGTGATGGTCGGGGCGTTCATGTCGCTGCTGGACACCACGATCGTGAACGTGGCCCTGCCGAGCATCCAGCACGGCCTCGGGGCCAGCGACAGCGCGCTGGAGTGGGTCGTCTCCGGGTACGCGCTCGCGTTCGGGCTGGTCCTCATCCCGGCGGGACGGCTCGGCGACGCCATCGGGCGCAAGCCGCTCTACGTCGCGGGCCTCGTGATTTTCCTGCTGGCCAGCCTCGGCGCCGGGCTCGCGCAGAGTGCCGCCGGGATCGTTATGGCCCGGATCGTGCAGGGGCTGGGGGCCGGGACCTTTTACACGCAGATCAACGCGACGATCGTCGACATGTTCGCCGGGCCCAAGCGGTCCCGGGCGTTCGGCGTCCTGGCCGCGGTGATCGGGCTGTCCACGGCCGTCGGGCCGCTCGTCGGCGGCCTGCTCATCACCGCGGCCGGCCCGCACACCGGCTGGCGCTGGATCTTCCTCGTCAACCTGGCGATCGGCGCGGCGGCGGTGCCGGCGGCGGTCCGGTTCCTGCCCGCGCCGGTCCGCCGGGCGCGTCAGCACGCGGACGCCGGCGGGATCGGCCTGCTCACTGCGGCCCTCGTTTTGGTCCTCCTCCCCCTGATCGAGGGCCAGGCGTCCGGGTGGCCGGCGTGGACCTACGGCTGCTTCGTGGCCGCGGTCCCGCTGCTGGCCGGCCTGTGGCTGTGGGAGCGCCGGGCCGAGCGGGCGGGTCGTACGCCGCTGATCCCGCCGCGCGTGGTGCGCCGGCCGGCGTTCGCGACCGGGGCGGTGTTCGCGCTGCTCTACTTCGCGTCGTTCACCAGCATCTTCTTCAGCCTGGCCGTGACCTGGCAGGAGGGCTTCGCCCACGGCGCGCTGGCCAGCGGCCTGGTGGTGAGCCCGTTCGCGCTGGGCGCGATCGTGACCGCGCGCCGCAGCCACGCCATCGCCGCGCGGCTCGGCCGCCGGATCCTGGTCCTCGGCACCGCGATCGTCACGGCCGGGCTGACCGCGCTGCTCGTGGTCTTTCACGTCACCGGGGAGCCGAGCGCCTGGTATCTGGTCGCCCCGCTGCTGGCGGTCGGCCTCGGCCACGGGCTGATCGTCGCCCCCAACATCGACCTGGTGCTGCAGTCGGTGCCGGCGTCCGACAACGGGTCGGCCAGCGGGGTCCTGAACACCGCTCAGCGCATCGGCAGCGCCCTGGGCATCGCGGTGGTCGGCACCGTCCTGTTCGGTACCCTTCGCCCCGCCGCAGACAGCGGGCCAGCGCTGGCCGCCGCGTTCAGCCACAGCTTCCAGGCCGCGCTGGTCGTCAACATCGCGCTGAGCGCCGCCACCTTCGCGCTGGCCCTGGTCACCCCGGGGACACCGGCAGGCCGGCGCTCGTGAGCTTCGCGAGGCGGCGGAACGCGGCCTGGGTGGCCGAGCCGGGCGCGGCGCAGTAGGCGATCAGCCGCTGGCCAGTGTCGGGTACGCGCAGGATCTGGCACTCGAATTCGAGCGGCCCGGTCAGCGGGTGATCGACTCGCTTGACGAGCGGCCGGCGGGACTCGACCTCGTGCCCCGCCCACATCTCGGCGAACCGCGGCGAGAGCCTCAGCAACTCGGGTCGACCGGGACGTTCTGGGGGCACCTGTGGACCTCCGGCGGTGACGGCGGCTACGGGGTCCTGCCCTGGTGAGCGGCACGCGGCCGGGCAGCGCCGGCGCGGGCTACGCTCAGCCGGCCCGGCCAGCTCGGTCGGTCCCGTCGACTCCGTCGGCCCCGTCAGTCCCGTCGGCTCCGTCGGCTCCGTCGGTCTCGTCGGCCCGGAAGATCGGCCAGCCGATCTGGGTCTGCCACTCGCAGGGGTCGTCGGCGTCCTGTGCCGAGCGCAGGTAGTACTCACGCACCGGACCGTCCACGCCGAGCTCGTGGCGCATCACGTAAGAGCCCAGCGTCCCGTAGGTGATGTCGACATCGTGCAGTGATCCTTGGTGCGTCACCACTGCGAGTTCCGCGGCGGGCACCACGATCGGGGCCACCCGCCCGACCGGCCGCACCGCCCCCTCGACCGGGATGAACACCGTGGCCTCGCCGCGGTCGCCGGTGAAGATCTCGCTGGCGTACAGCCCGCCGCTCGGCCCGGCCGGGCTCAGCCGCTGCGCCTTCACGATCGCGTGCAGTTCGCCGAGCGCGCCCTGCCACCAGGACAACATGTCCGGGCGGTCCACCACGTCGCGGATGCCGATGGCGGGCGCCGGCGGCACGGTCCGGTGCTCCACCGGCAGTGGGGTGGCTGGGCGGGCGAGCAGGTTCCGCAGCGAGCTGACCGCCTCGCGGGTGCGGGCAAGCTCGGTCTCCAGGCGATCCAGGTGGGCGGCGATGATGGCGTTGCGCGCGGCCGCCCCGTCCGCGTCGAGCACGGCCTTCACCGCGGGAACCGGCATGTCCAGGTTCCGGAGCCGGACGATGACCTGGGCGGCCGGGATCTGATCCTCGCTGTAGTACCGGTACCCGCTGTCCGGGTCGACGGACCTCGGCTCGAGCAGTCCCACCCGGTGGTAATGGCGCAGCGTCTTCACGCTCAGGTGCGTGGCCCGGGAGAAGTCCCCGATCGTGAGCGCCGTCCCCATCCCGCCAGTCTCGACTCTCCCCCTACGGCACAGTCAAGCCGCGATAAGCGCCTTGACCCTCCCGCAAGAGGAGCGCCGAGCCTGGTGGCTGCGAACCAGCCGACCGAGGAGGACCACCGTCATGACCGATACCACTACTCTCAGCGGGATCGTGGCCGACCACGTCGCGGCCGTCAACGCATACGACGAGGACGCCATCGTCGCCACGTTCGCCGACGACGCGCTGGTCAACGACGCGCACCGGGAGTTCTGGGGCTCCGCCGCGATTCGCCGCTGGGTGGCCAGGGAGATGGTCGGCGACAAGGTCACGATCGAGGTGACCGAGGTGATCGACCACCACGGCGACACCATCGTCCGGGGCCGTTATGACGGCGAATTCGACAAGGCCGGCCTGCCGGACGAGCTGATCCTCACGAACTACTTCACCGTCCGCAACGGGAAGATCATCCGGCTAATCGTGATCAGGAACACGCCGGGCTACTGAACGACCGGGGCGGCCCCCCGGTTACGCGGCCGGGACGGCCGCCGGTTACGCGGCCGGGACGGCCCGGAAGTTACGCGGCCGGGACGGTCCCCCGGGTTACTCGACCCGGGTCGTGACGGGCGTACCGAGCTCGATGGTACGGCTGACCGTGCAGAGCTTGTCGTGCGACTTCTTCACCACGTCGGGCAGGATCGCCCTGGCCTCGTCGCCCTGCTCGCCCGCGGGGAACGTGATCCGGAAGGTGACCTCGATGCCGGTCAGCCGGTTGCCGTTCTCGTCGCGGACCTTGGTCGCGTCGACCAGCACCTCGAAGCTCTCCGGCTCGGCCCGGCGCGAGGTCAGGATGTCGACGTCGATCGAGGTGCAGCCGCCGATCGCGGCGAGCAGCAGCTCGGTGGGCGTGAAATCGGCGTCACCGCCGGTGCCGAACGTGATCCGGCCGCCCCGGCGGTTGACCGCCGCGAACATGCCGCTCGCTACCCGCTCGACGGCTACGTTGCGAGGCACAGGGCTAGTTGTCATGCCCCCACCTTCCCACGCGCCAACCGGCCAGCACCTCCCCCGGCCTGGCTAGCCCCATTTTCGTGATCGTTTTCGACTTATCACGCATTCGGTTGGATTTCATGGGTGATATGTCTGAAACATGGCCACGGAGCGCGTGAAAAGTCGTCGCGCTTGGGCTCGCGAGACGGGCCGGGCGGGCCGGAACTCGGCGGGCCAGCGCGTGGCGGGCGCGGGTCAGCCGGCGCGGGTTAAGCCGACGCGGGGTTAGGCCGGAGCGGGCCAGCCGGAGCGGGGTTAGGCCGGAGCGGGCCAGCCGGAGCGGGGTTAGGCCGGAGCGGCGAGCCCGGCCTCGATCTCGGCGCGATGGATGTCCGCGTGCCGGATCGCGATCTTCGCGAAGCGCTCTACCTGGCCGTCGCCGGCCTGCAGATCCGCGGCGGTACAGCCGGCCACGAGCCCGCTGATGGCCGCGCCGCTACGGCGCAAGTGCTCAACCGCCCCGGCCGGGGTCACCGCACCGGCCTGGGTCGCGTGCTCCGCGTTGAGCGCGTCCACCTCGTCGCTGTTGACCGTCACCGCCTCGCCGGCCAGGACCTGGCGCATCCATCCGGCCAGGTACTCGTAGGAGTGCGCGACGTGATCCACGACCACCCCCACCGGCCGCGGGTCGCCGTCCAGCGGCGCGGCCTTCCACTGCTCGTCGGTGCAGCCGCTGACAAAGGTCACCAGCCGCTCTCTCGCCGCATCGATGTCGGACGCATACTGCGCCGGGCTCCGCGCATCCTCGCTCATACCGCCGAGCATAGAAGCCGCCGCCTCGGGTCCGGGATATCGGCCCGGGACCGCGGCCCGCCTAAGATCGCTGGTATCCGACGTCTCGTGGCGGGAGAGGGAGGCGCCGTGGCGCAGGTGGTGGTCACGGGCGGGGCCGGGTTTCTGGGATCGCGGCTGGCCCGGGAACTGCTGGCCGCAGGGTCACTGGAGGTGGCGGGCAGCGGGGCGCGCCCGCTGCGGCGGGTGACGCTGATCGACCAGGCACCCGCGCCCGCGGACCTGGCCGCGGACGGGCGGGTGACCGTGATCCGCGGCGACCTCGGCGAGCTGCTCGACCCCGGGCACGCGGGACCGGACGTGCTCGCCGGAGCCGACGTGATCTTCCATCTCGCGGCGGCGGTCAGCGGCGAATGCGAGGCCGATTTTGATCTCGGCCTGCGGGCCAACCTGCGCGCCACCGAGTCGCTGCTCGCGTCGTCCCGCGCGCTCGGGACGAACCCGGTGGTGGTCTATTCGAGTTCGGTCGCGGTGTTCGGCGGCTCGCCGGAGCACCCGCTCCCGGCGGTCGTGGACGACCAGACCCTGCCGAACCCGCAGACCAGCTACGGCACGCAGAAGTTCATCGGTGAGCAGTTGCTGGCCGACTACACCCGGAAGGGGTTCCTGCGCGGGAGAGCCCTCCGCCTGATGACCGTGAGCGTGCGCCCCGGACGTCCCAACGCGGCAGCGTCGGGCTTTCTGTCGGGCATCATCCGCGAGCCGCTCACGGGCCAGCGCGCGATCTGCCCGGTCGACCCGGAAACCGAGGTGGCGCTGGCCTCCCCGGCGAAGGCCATCAGCGGGCTGCTGCGCGCCGCCACCGCGCCGGACGAAGCGTGGGGTGGTCGCACCGCGGTCAACCTGCCCGCGCTCACCATGACCGTCGCGGGCATGGCCGCCGCGCTGGAGCGGGTGGCCGGACCCCAGGTCAGCGCGCTCATCGACTGGGTCCCCGATCCGGCGGTGGCCAGGATGTTCGCGACCTGGCCCGGGAGAGTCCGTTCCGACCGGGCGGCGCGGCTCGGCCTGACCGCCGACCCCGATTTCGATTCGGTCATCACGATGCACCTCGCCGAGTCCCGGTCCTGATCGCCGTGGTCGCCGGGCGAGGGGCGGGGCCATGATCCTGACCGTCGTGTTCGCCCTGGTCGCGTCGTTCTCCAACGCGGTCAACGTCATCACCCAGCACAAGGCGAGCATCGCCGTCCCGAAGCGGGAGAAGGGCTGGCACCTGGTCGGCTACCTGTTCCGGTCGCCGCTGTGGCTGCTCGGCTGGGTCGCCGCGCTGGGCGGGTTCGTGTTCCAGGCCCTTGCCTTGCACAACGGCCAGCTGTCGGTGGTCCAGCCGATCCTCGTGACCGAGCTGGTCTTCGTCCTGGTGCTGCGGCGGGTATGGATCCGCCAGGACGTGGCCCGCGCGGCGTGGGCCTCGGTGCTCGTCGTGTGCGTGGCCCTCGGCGTGTTCTTGTCGGTGGCCGAGCCGACGGGCGGCAACCCTGCTCCCACGACCGCGGAATGGCTGTCTGTCTTGCTGGCGTTCGGCGGCGGCATCGCCGTGGCAGCCGCAGCGGGCACGCGGGGGTCACCGGTGCGCCGGGCCGCGGCCTTCGCGGTGGCGGGCGCGCTGGCGTGGGCCCTGATGGCGGTGTTCATCAAGGCGACGACCGACACGCTCGCCGCGTTCGGCATCGTCGGCACGCTCACCCGCTGGCCGGTGTACGCCCTGGCGGTGGCCGCCGCGGCCGGCACGCTGCTCGAGCAGTCGGCGCTGCACGTCGGGCCGCTGAGCGTGTCGCAACCGCTGCTGGTCATCATCAACCCGCTGGCCAGCATCGTCCTGAGCGTCTGGCTGTTCGATGAGCGCTTCACCAACAGCCCGGCGAAGGTCACCGTCGCCGCGGCGGCCTTCGCCGTCCTGGCCGCCGGGGTCATCGAACTGTCGCGAACGGCGCCGAAGGACCTCACCCCCGCATCCGCGGCGTCCCCCGCCCCATCGCCGCCCCCGTCGAGACTCCGCTGACGCGGGCGGGCTGACTCAGCCCCCGGTTACCGAGGCGGCTCGACGTAGCGGCGCTGCTCGTACACCTCGGTCGAGGCCCGGCGACGCCGCCGGGCCACCAGGAGCCAGATCGAGATGCCGAGGCAGACGACGCCCGCGACCATCAAGATCACGCCGATGGCCTTGATGTCGATGTACGCGGAGTTCCAGCTGATGGCGAAGCGCAGGATGGCGCCGATGACGAGCAGCGCGATGCTTCCGCCGATGGTCATGGCAGCGTCCTTCCGTTTGCGTCAGGTTACCGGGCGGGGCGGCCTCAAGCGGGGCCTCTCGCGGGTCCGAGACGCCCGCACGGCACAACATCACCTTCTCACGTTGCGTCGGCTGCTTCCATGGTGCCTCGCCCGGTCGGAGTGACCGGCCGTCCTGCGGTTACTCACCCCGACCGGGTGAGGTGCAGCCCGCCCGCGCGGAGAAACGTGATTGGATGCGAGCACGAAGCCTTCGAGACGATTCGCCGTGCCAGCGGCCGCCGGGCGCGGGAGCCCCAGGAGGTGACTCTTGTCTGACGCAGGTGGCGAGCTGAGACCCGTGGCCGGAGCCCCGGACTCGGGAACACCGGACTCGGAAGCCCAGGAGGCGGGAGCCCCGAGCTCGCAAACCCCCGACTCGGGAACGCCGAACTCAGGAGCACCGGACGTGGGAGCCCAAGCCCCCGCATCCGCGGACCTCGGCCCGGACAAGGGATCTGCGGACCTCAGCCCGGGCCAGGAGTCTGCCGACCTTGGCGCGAGCCAGGAACCTGCCGACCTCGGCCCGGAGGAGAGGGCCGAGCTGACCCGCTTGCGGGCCGAGGTGGCCGAACTGCGCAGCCGGCCGGCGGCCGGTGCCCGACGGCACCGGGTGAGCTGGCGGACCCCGGTCGCCACCGTGCTGATCGTGCTCGGCTGCATCCTCGCCCCGGTCTCGGTGGTCGCGGTCTGGTCGGCCAACCAGGTCTCCGACACCAACCGCTACATCGAAAACATCGAGCCGCTGATCCACAACCCGGCCGTGCAGGGCGCGCTGACCGACAGGGTCACGGTCGCGATCACCAGCCATCTCCCCATCGTGAGCTACACCAACCAGGCCGCCGCCCTGCTGAACAGCAAGGGCCTGTCCCGGGTGGCCACGCTGCTGAAGACCTTCGGCCCGTCGATCGCCAGCGCGGTCGCCGGGTACATCCACACCCAGGTAAGCAAGATCGTGACCAGCCCGCAGTTCGCCAACACCTGGATCCAGGTCAACACCACGGCCCACGCGGAACTGGTGAAGGCTCTGTCCGGACAGGGCAACAGCACGGTCAAGGTCAGCAACGGGCAGGTGGTCATCGACCTCGGCCCGTTCATCGAAATCGTCAAAAAAGCCCTCGTCGCGCGCGGATTCACGATCGTCAACAGCCTGCCGGCGATCCACCCCACGCTGGCGCTGTTCTCCGCGACGGATCTGGTGCGGGCGCAGACCCTGTACCGGCTGATCAACGACCTGAAGATCGTGCTGCCGATCCTGACCCTGCTGCTGCTGGCCGCGGGGGTGTATATCGCGAAGGGCCACCGGCGCGCCCTGATCGGCGCCGGGCTCGGGTTTGCCGTGTCCATGCTGGTCCTGGGCCTGGCCCTGTTGATCGGCCGCGGCATCTACCTCAATACCGTCCCGAACAGTACGCTGCCCGGCGACGCCGCGGCCGCCATCTTCGACACCTTCGTCCGGTTCATCAAGGAAGCGCTGCGCACCCTGCTGGTCGTCGGACTGGTCGTCGCGATCGGCGCGTTCTTCAGCGGGCCGTCGGTTACCGCGGTCCGGAGCCGGGGGGCGGTCAAGTCGGGATTCGACTGGATCCGCAGGTTCGGCGAGCGCGAGGGCGTGTCCACCGGGCCGGTGGGCCGGTGGACCTACACGCACCGGCGCGCGCTGCGCATCGCCGCGGTGGGCCTGGTCGCGCTGCTCTTCGTGTTCTGGGGGCGGCCCACCGCGCTGGTCGTCATCTGGCTCGCGGTACTGCTGCTGGTGCTGCTGGGGCTGATCGAGCTGATCGGCCGACCGTCGGCCCGGGCCGAAGTGGCGGGCCAGCCGTGAGCAGGGCATCGTCCGGGCCGCTAGCGGCGCCCCGGCGGCCCGGCCACAGGTAGGCCGTC
>Ga0335073_10015844_pt1 | contig 10539 bp, 10 predicted proteins | sample Lox_Sample_22_FD_207093 | JGI IMG/M metagenome (GOLD analysis project Ga0335073, IMG submission 207093) | Soil microbial communities from Loxahatchee National Wildlife Refuge, Florida, United States - Lox_Sample_2.2 | ecosystem: Environmental > Terrestrial > Soil > Wetlands | place: USA...
GGCGCATCGCTGAGAGCTGATCCGGACGCGGCCCGTGCTCCGCAAGTGGCTCGTGTTCGCATATGGCCAAACGTTAAACGGGTTTACTACGTCTACTCATTCAGCTTCCCGGCGCTCACGGTCGCTGGAATCACCGTAATGCTTCTCCGAAAGGCGTTCTTTCTAAGCCGCATCGCTCGACGCAAATCACTTTCCAATGCAGAAGGTGCTGAAGATCAGATTCAGAATGTCGTCTGTAGTGGTCGCGCCGGTGATCGCATCCAACGGGCGTAACGCGCTGTAGAGATCCAGCAAAAGCATTTCATGCGGAATCTTCCCGGCCACGGCGTTTTTCGCCGCGTCGAGAGCAGCGAGCGAATCCTTAATCAATCCCTCGTGTCGAACGTTTGTCAGAAACCCCGACTCGCTCTGTGCTGCCGTTTCTCCAGCAGCGTGTTTCAAAATCTCGGTGCGCAATTCGGCAATGCCTGCTCCAGTTAACGCAGATGTGGATGTACAAGAGGTGCCCCACTTCTCCCCGATTTTGGGCGAAGTGGGGATTTTCTCAATTCTCAAATCACATTTGTTTTCAACGACGATTGCCGGCCGGCTTTCGGCTTGTCGCAGTAATTCCTCGTCTTCCCTTGTTATTTGCTGCGACGCATCGACCACAACCAGCACCAGATCCGCGTCGGCCTGAGCTTCCATCGATTTCTGAATGCCAATGGATTCGGCTTCATCCCGAGCTTCGCGAATGCCCGCGGTATCGACCAGCTTGACTGGGATCCCACCAATCGTGACGGTTTCGCTCACCAGATCGCGCGTCGTTCCAGGAGTCGCCGTGACGATGGCCCGCTCGCGTTCGACGAGACGATTAAACAGACTCGATTTCCCGACGTTCGGGCGTCCGACGATCGCGAGAGTCAGGCCCTCATGAACGATCTTGCCGTAAGCGAAGCTGACGCGAAGCTGATCCAGGGGAGCTCGGATTGCGGCGATGCGATCAAGAATCGCTTGATCCGGCATGACCGATATGTCGTCTTCCGCGAAATCGATTCCGGCCTCGAGTTGCGCGATCAATTCGACGAGCTTCTGCTTGATCGGCTGCAATCGCCGCGAGAGAGCGCCTTCGAGCTGTTGGGCGGCGACCTTGGCCTGATATAGCGTCTGCGAATCGATCAGGTCGCGGACCGCCTCGGCCTGTGTGAGATCGATGCGCCCGTTGAGAAACGCACGCATGGTGAACTCGCCCGGCTCAGCCAGGCGCGCCCCAGCCGCGACGCACAGCTCGACGACATGCCGCAGAACTACGGGCGAACCGTGCGCGGAAATCTCCATGACATCGTCCGTGGTATAAGAATGCGGCTTCGCGAAAAATGTGACCACGACTTCATCGATCCGCGCTGTTGGTGTGGGGCCGGACGCCCCCGTCCCTCCCGCCGCGCGAGGCTCCGCTTTTTCGCGGGTAGGAGTGCCCGCGCCACACGGTTCAACCAATTCCCCGAAGACTGCTCGTCCCGGCTCCAGATCATGCTTCAACCGGAGCATGGGCGCAGCGATCTTGCGCGCGTCCGGGCCGGATAACCGCACGACACCGATTCCCCCCCGGCCCGCGGGAGTAGCTAGTGCGACAATGGTGTCGTCGAGATTCAAGAAGCGATTGTAAACTGACAGTCGTTAGTCGCTGATCGTTAGCTGGACCGAGGTGAGGTCATGGTGTTTTTTGCTAACGGCCAACGACCTACGGCCGAGGGCTATCGACCTCAAGGAGCACACTTTGTCCGTCGCCGACGAACTTCTCCAAGCGAACCAAACCTTCGCCCGAAACTTCACCCTGGGAGAGCTTTCCGTCCACCCCAAGCGGCGCGTTGCCATCCTCGCCTGCATGGATTCCCGCATCCTGTTCGAGCACTGTCTGGGACTGAAACCAGGCGACGCCCACATGATCCGCAACGCCGGCGGCATCGCCACCGAGGACGCGTTGCGCTCGTTGATTATCTCCCATCATCTGCTTGATACCGAGGAATTCATCATCATCAATCACACCGATTGCGGCCTGCTGAGGGTGAAAGAGTACGAGCTACGGGCTAAGCTCGCGGAAAAAATGGGGACGGTCGCTAGCGATCCGGCCCATTTTTACGCCTTCGACGATCTGGAAGTGAACCTACGGCAGCAGGTTCAGCGAGTGAAATCGCATCCCTGGATACCTAAGCACATCCCCGTGCGCGGATTTGTCTACGACGTAAAGACCGGCAAGCTGACGGAAATAGTTTGAATTTGTGGCGCCGTTCGGCGCCGGGCGAAAGTCCGTGGTCACGGAATTGTCGATCTATTGATACGTTTCAATCAATGCTAGAATGACGCCGCATTATTCCGGAGACGGTTCAGCGGCCACGAAGGAACTCGGCGAATACCAGATGAACTGGTCGGTTGAAACTCTGGTCAAAGCTATCCAGGAAGTGAAAGCCGATGATGTTCGCCTGAAACTGCAGAACGAATTCTACGAAAAGAGCACACACCCGCTGGACACGCAACCCTAGTGTCTCGTCTTTTCTTCAATTGTCATCCCGAGCGTAGGGAGGGACCGAGCTTCTGCGGAGTAGCGGCAATGAACCCAGATGCCTCGCTTCGCTCGGAGTGAAAAAATATCGTATGACGTGCCGGCAAGATGCCGCTCTACGAACTTCCGATCAGCACGCCGGTAATAAACACCAGCACGCCGCCGAGTCCTACTTGCAGCGCGGCCGTAACCCATGGCGTATCCATGTAGCGGCGGCGAATCCAGGTGATTGCACCCAACTCTACCAGCACAACCGCGCCAGCAGCCCAAAGCGCGGCCCGGAAATCGCGAATCAAAAACGGAAGCGTGTGACCAATTCCGCCCAATGCTGTCATGGCACCACAAATGAGTCCACGTACCCAGGGATGCCCCCGCCCGGTCAAGCTGCCATCGTCCGAGAGCGCTTCCGCAAACCCCATGCTGATGCCCGCGCCGGCGGACGCGGCCACGCCCACCAGAAACGCGTCCCAACTTTTCTGGGTCGCCAACGCGGCCGCAAAAACCGGAGCCAGAGTCGAGACCGATCCATCCATTAATCCTGCAAGTCCCGGCTGCACGATCTGCAACACGAATAGCCGTCGTTGCGCTGCCTCTTCGTCGGCCTTCACGTTATCCGGCAGCTTTTCCTTGTCGAGTTCCTGTGCCCGAGTTTCGTGATAGCGCTCTTCATTGGCCAGATCGTCAAGTAGTTGCCGAATGCTCGCATCATGCGTGCGCGCCGCGGACTTCTCGTAGAAGCGTCGCGTTTCCACCTCCATCGCACTCGCTTCCTTGCGCACCGCATCCAGCCGCAGCGGCCGCGCCAGCCAGAGCGCAGGACGCTGAACAAAACCGCGCACGTCCTGACGGCGAATGAGCGGAATGTGTTCGCCAAACTTCTGGCGATACAACTCGATCAGCCGCCGCCGATGCTCCGATTCCTCCTCGCGCATGCCATCGAACAGCGCCGCAGTCGCCGGATAGTCCTGGTGAAATCCCTCGGCAAAATCTGAGTAGACGCGCTCGTCCTCTTCTTCCAGTCCGATCGCTAAGGCCAGCACTTCCCGTTCAGTGAGGTCTTCGAACTTTTTCATGACGCCATAGATTACGCGCACGCGTGTCTCGGAGACAAATCAGAATTCTGTGTTGTTTGCGCCGGCCGAAGGCACGTATCTGACTTGCCAAAAGCGCCCAAGCGCTCGCGGTGCTACTATCCCATTGATGAGGACGCGGACTGCTGAAATCGGAAATGGCCGCCGTCCCGCACGCCGCGGCGCGAATGCGTCACCCGATGGAGCGCATGCGCCGGAACTCGTAATCATTACCGGCATGAGCGGTTCCGGCAAGGCCTCGGTCTTGAAGGCTTTCGAGGATCTGGGCTATTACTGTGTTGACAACCTTCCGGTTCAGCTGATCCCGGAATTTGCCGAGCTCGCGATGCAGTCGAGCGAGATTCGCCGCACGGCGCTCGTCGTCGATGTGCGGGAAGGTTCCAGGCTCGACAGGCTGCCTCAGATCCTGAAATCGATCCGGCGGATGATTCCGACGAAGGTCGTTTTTCTGGAAGCGTCGGATGCCGTCCTGCTGCGTCGCTTCAGTGAAACGCGTCGTCCGCATCCGCTGGGCACGGATGCGCCGGTAAAGGCCGCGCTGAAAGCCGAACGCCGCCATCTTGGGTCCATTCGCCGCCTCGCCGATTACGTCATCGACACCTCGAAGTTCAATGTGCACGAACTGCGTGCGCATATCAACGAGCGCTTCCACGAGAGGTCGCCAGAAAAAACTATCCTGGTGTCGTGCGTCAGCTTCGGATTTCGTAATGGCGTGCCGGAAGATGCCGATCTTCTTTTCGATGTGCGCTTCCTGCCCAATCCCCACTTCGTTCCCGAGTTTCGTGGACTAACGGGGCGCAATCCGCAGGTCGCGAAATACATCCGATCATTTCCGCAGACACAGGAGTTCATCTCGCGCATCTCCGACCTGCTCGTATATCTTCTGCCCCATTACATTCACGAAGGCAAAAGCTATCTGACGATTGCGTTTGGCTGTACCGGAGGTCAGCATCGGTCGGTGATGATCGCCGAGGAGGTTGGCCGGCGCCTTCGCCGCGGCGGCTATCGAGTTAAAGTTGCTCACCGCGATAGCCCGAGGTAGGTGGAATTTCGAGAGCGCCTCATCTTTGAAAGGGCGCGGCTTCGAGCCGCGCCAGGATTGTGCCGGGAAATCGCGGCCCTTAAGCCCTTGAGGGGCGGCGACAGCCAGAAATGACGCGCATTTCGCGCCAGCAACTCCGGTAAAATAAGGCTTTAGACTTCATGAGGACTCGAACGGCAACAGGCCAATCCTGGGGGGATCGATGCGGCAACTGATGCGTCTCGTCCGCTACGTCCTCCCCTTCATGCTGCAGCTGTTGCCGGGAGTGCTGGTGCTCGCTGCAGTCGGACTCCTGGAAGCATTTCGCCTGATGTTGCTGAAGCCAGTTTTTGATCGCGTGTTGAATCCGGCTTCCGGTTCGGACCACATTGTTCTGTTTACGATCCCGAAAATCAATCGGCCCATCTACCTTCAGTCCGTAGTTCCCACGCATCTTCACAATGCCTGGTCGATTGTGGCCTTCGCCCTTGTGGCCTCAACCATCGTAAAGGGAATATTCGATTACACGGGAACGTACCTTGTGAATCATGCGGGATTCGGCATGATCACGAACCTGCGCAATGATTTATATAACTCGGTATTGCGCCGCTCGGCGTCTTTTTTTCAGAAGCACACCACCGGAACCCTGATCTCTACGATCATCAACGACATCGAGCGTGTGCAGTTCGCGATGTCCAATGTGCTATCCGAATTCCTGCAGCAGTTCTTCACGTTCGTGTTCACAGCAGGACTTGTAATCGTCCTGGGAGGGCAGCTGGCCTGGGTGCTTGTGTTATTTGTCCCGGTAATCGTCTTTTCGGCCGTGCGCATCGGTCGGCGCGTCCGCACCACAACACGGCGCGGTCAGGACCAACTCGCCGACGTGCAGAACATCCTGCACGAAACCATCACGGGCAACCGGATCGTGAAAGCTTTCGGTATGGAGTCGTGGGAAGTTGCGCGATTTCGCAAGGCCGCGCAGCGGTTGTTCCGCGCGAATCTTCGTTCCGTGGCCGCCTCGGCGATCAGTTCTCCTTTGATGGATGTTCTCGGGTCCATCGCGATCGCCTTGCTGCTCTTGCTGGGACGGGATCGAATTGCTCACCACGAACTTGATCTTGCGACGTTCCTCACCTTTGTCGCTGCGGTATTGAGTATGTACAATCCGGCTCGCAAATTCGCCGTGTTCAACAATAGTTTCCAGCAGGCGCTGGGAGCGTCATCCCAGCTGTTCCAGTTCATGGATACCGAAGACGTTGTGACGGAAAAGCCGGGGGCGAGGGCGCTGCCGCGTTTTTCTCGCGCGATTACGTTTGAGGGGGTCTGTTTTTCTTACGAAAACGGGGAAGGTGCCCGCGAAATTCTGCGCGGAATCGACCTGGAAGTAAAGCGCGGCGAAGTTCTGGCGGTCGTAGGATCGAGCGGTGCAGGGAAGAGTACCCTGGTGCATCTGATCCCACGTTTCTTCGACGTAACCGGAGGTCAAATACTCATCGACGGTCATGACGTCCGTGATGTAACGCTCTCATCGCTGCGCTCGCAGATTGGCATCGTCACGCAGGAAACGGTTCTATTCAATGACACGGTTCGCAACAACATTGCCTATGGCCAGCCCAGCGTTTCGCAGAAAGAAGTCGAAGCCGCCGCCCGCGCCGCTCTGGCCCACGATTTCATCATGGCTCTTCCGTCCGGCTATGGCGCCATCATTGGCGAACGCGGCGTTTTGCTTTCGGGGGGCGAGCGTCAGCGTCTGGCCATCGCGCGAGCTCTGCTGAAGAACTCACCGATTCTGATTCTCGACGAAGCGACCTCCGCCCTGGACAGCGAGTCCGAAGCGTTGGTCCAATCAGCGTTGCATAATCTGATGGTAGGCCGCACCGTGTTCGTGATCGCGCATCGTCTTTCGACCGTGCGCCGCGCCGACCGTATCGTCGTCATCGAAAATGGCACCATTGCCGATATCGGCGGACACGACGATTTAATGCAAAAATTTGGTACGTACCGGCGTTTATACGAATTGCAATTCGCCGCGATGGACGTCGCCCGAGTTGGCGCAGAAACGTGAGTACACGAATTCATCTATGCCCATACGCTCGATGACGGGGTTCGCGCAGGTCACAGGTGAAGTGCCAGCCAAGAATGGCGCAAACAATGGTCTTGCGTTCGCGCTCTCGCTCAAGGCTGTCAACCATCGATTCCTCGATTTGCATTTCCGCATTCCGTCCGGAAATGATTCGCTCGAAATGCAGCTTCGGCGTGTCCTGAAGGAAAAAATGGCACGCGGCCACGTGGAGGTCACGCTCACGCTGGAGCGCTCCAGCAGCGAGAGTTTCGCGTTTAACCGTGCGATCGTCGGCGGGTACATCGCTGCTTTTCGTGCCGCCGCCTCCGAGTTCTCTGTTCCGGCGGAGCCGGATTTGAATGCCATTCTTCGGTTGCCGGGCGCGCTCGACGCTCCCGATGCTTTCGATGGCGAACTCGAATCCGCTGTGATGGCGAAAGTTCCCGCGGCACTCGATCGCCTCAACCAAATGCGCGAAGAAGAGGCTCGCGGCATCGCGCGCGAACTTCGCGACCGCATGGCTCATCTAATGGAAGCGGGCAAAACGGTGCAGCAACACCGACGGGCTGTTCTGCAAAATTACAGTGAGCGCCTGCAGTCGCGCCTGCAGGAAGTATTGGGGGCAGCCATCGATAAAGAACGTGCGTTGCAGGAAGCCGCGTTGCTCGTCGACCGCAGCGACATTCAAGAAGAAATCGTCCGTCTGGAAACGCACGTCCGCCACTTTCTCAGCCTGCTCGACGAAGGAGGCGAGATCGGCAAGAAACTGGATTTTCTGCTGCAGGAAATGAATCGCGAAGCCAACACTCTGCTTTCGAAAACTTCCGGCCTGGCCGGTGAAGCGTTGAAAATCACCGAAGCTGGGCTGGCCATGAAAGCGGAAATCGAAAAGGCTCGCGAGCAGGTGCAAAACCTGGAATGAGCCAAGACCGCAAACCACTCGTCTACATTATCTCTGCACCATCCGGCTCGGGGAAGTCCACTCTGACCAACGAGCTCCTGAAATTAGTTCCCAATCTCGTTTTCTCCATTTCTTACACAACGCGTGCTCCGCGGGGAAGTGAGCAAAACGGAAAGCAATATCACTTCGTGCCCATGCAAGAATTTGATCGGATGGTGCGCGAAGGGGAATTTCTGGAACATGCGAACGTACACGGGAACTGCTATGGGACCTCGCGAAGGTTTCTCCGCGAGGCAGGGACGAGCGGACACGACCTCCTTTTGGACATCGATGTTCAGGGAGCGGCGCAGGTCAAGAAGAATCTCACCGATGCGATCAGTATTTTTGTTTTGCCACCGGATCGGAAAACGCTGGAATGGCGTCTTCGGAATCGAGGGGAAGATTCCGAAGACGTCATCCAACGGAGGCTCAGAGATGCTGGCCGTGAAATTGAAGAGTACGACAAGTACGACTACGTATTGATCAACGATCAACTTGAAAAATCAATCGAAAGGCTCAAGGCGATTGTGCTTTCGGAGCGTCTGCGGCGGCTGCAGAGAGCACTATCGGATGAAGAGGGTGCGATCGTTCAGCGCGCGGAGCGCCTTCGTCTGGCAAACCTGAGAGAGAAGGTACAGCCCGTCCTTACGTCCTTCCGAGAGTCGCCAGCCCCGGCACAACTGTGATTTTCGCGGTATCATTTCATGGGACGCCGGAAAGGGCGTTGGCACCGGAAAGAGCAACATCCGCGGAACCCAATTGCAAGCTGTTGGGTTGGGCAATAGATCAATCGTTTGCCGCTCCACACTGACCAGACCTACATCGGTTTTCAAGGGAGAGTCCCAATGAAGTTGATCGAAGGCTTCGACAGTAATTACCGATACATACTTGTGGCGGCGCGGCGCGCCCGCCAGTTGCAGTCCGGTGCTCCACCGGTGGTCGATACCAGTTCCCGCAAACCCTGCCGCATCGCACAGGATGAAATTCGCGCCGGGAAGGTGAAATGGGAAATCCCCGATACTCGCACTCCGGCCCAGCAGGCTGGTGAAGCGTTGGACAAAGCGCTCGGCCCGGAATAGCGTTTCGCTTGTCATTCTGAGCAAGCCGATTTTGCGCGGCGAAGAATCTGGGCGATGCGCGCGAAGCATCGCGGCGTTTGCGACGCAACACCGCGAGTTTGGATCGCTACCATTTCGAAACTCAATGCGGTTCGCGATTTTTGATTTCTGCGCTCGGTCTTTGGCCTGCCGAACACAGTGGATCGACCATTAGAGGTCAGCAATCTAAATAGTTATGAAGGTTGCCCTCGGCGTTACCGGCGGCATCGCAGCCTATAAGGCCGCTGAGATCGTTCGCCTCCTGCAGGATCGCGGCATTCGCGTGCAAGTGATCATGACGCGGGCCGCACAGGAATTTGTTCGCCCTCTCACCTTCGCCGCACTTTCCGGAGAAAAAGTCATTACGGACATGTTTTCGCGCGGCGAAGAACACGAGCCCAATATTTCTTCTGCGATCGAGCACATCGCGGTCGCGCAATCGATTGATGCCCTCCTGGTCGCTCCCGCCACAGCCGATATACTCGCGCGTTTCGCGCAGGGAATCGCCAACGATTTTCTTACCACGCTTTATCTGGCAACGACGGCTCCGATCGTCGTCGCCCCGGCGATGAACGTGAATATGTGGAATCATCCGGCAACGCAAGCGAATCTCGAAATCTTGCGCAAGCGCGGCGTGAGAATCGTTGAGCCGGGTTCCGGATATCTCGCGTGCGGTATGACAGGCGCGGGTCGCTTAGCCGACAACGAAGCCATCGTGGCCGCGACGCTTGAATCTCTCGGCGCATCACAAGACCTCGCTGGCGAAACCGTTCTGATCACCGCCGGGCCGACGCGGGAAAAAATCGACCCAGTTCGATATCTGACTAACCGCTCCAGCGGGCGCATGGGATACGCTCTGGCCGAATCTGCACTGCGCCGTGGAGCCCGCGTTCTTCTGGTTACAGGCCCGGCTGCGATCACTCCGCCATCCGCTGCGGAAATAACGCGGGTCGATTCCGCGGAAGAAATGGGCAGCGCGGTTATGAAGCTCCTGCCAGAGGCAACGATCGTCATCATGACGGCTGCAGTCGCCGATTATCGAGCGAAAGAACCCGCTGCGCAGAAAATCAAGCGCAAAGGTCCGATGAGCCTGGATCTGGAGCCAACTCCGGATATCCTCAAAGAAATAGCGTCCAAGAAGACTTCGCAGCTAGTCGTCGGCTTTGCCGCAGAAACCACGAATGCTCTGGAAAGTGCCCGCCAGAAGCTCACTGCCAAGAATGTCGACATGATCGTCGTCAACGACGTTTCCCGCGAAGGCGTCGGCTTCGACTCCGATCGCAACGCCGTCACGATTCTCACCCATGAGAGTTTCGAAACGATCGATGTTCCTGAAACTACCAAATGTGAAGTAGCCCAACGTGTTCTCGATCAGATCGTGCTCGTGCGTGATCACCGCAAATCCACCGTCAAGAATTGACATTCGACCCGGTGGAACTCCTAGTCGCTGTCGTCCTGAGCGGAGTTCGTCGCCCTCGGAGCGGGCGACGAACGCAGTCGAAGAAGCCCTTTCGCGCGCACCCGGCTGATCAGGGGATTTCAACAACAGTCTTGGCGGACGGATGTCACAAGGCGGATATAATTCTGTCCAATGTCAGCTCAGCTTGATTCCCAACTTCGCCGCGCGCTCGCCGAGCGTGTCCGCTACTATCGCGAACTCGGAATCTACGATTTTTATCGCCGCGAGCCACAGAATTCCGCGGGCGCGGAAGTAGCTGAGAGTGTCGAGGACCTATCCCAGCCGGAACTGCGAGAGGAAATGCCCGCTCGAAAACCTGCGGTTGTAAGC
>Ga0335073_10015845_pt1 | contig 10538 bp, 6 predicted proteins | sample Lox_Sample_22_FD_207093 | JGI IMG/M metagenome (GOLD analysis project Ga0335073, IMG submission 207093) | Soil microbial communities from Loxahatchee National Wildlife Refuge, Florida, United States - Lox_Sample_2.2 | ecosystem: Environmental > Terrestrial > Soil > Wetlands | place: USA: Florida...
TCCCAGGCGGGCATCTCTTCCGACCCGCAAATCGCGGCGGCGTTGCAACGGATTTCCGTCGAGCGCATTCGCGCGAATATTGCGAAGCTCGTCAGCTTCGGAACCCGCTCAACCATTTCCGCACAGGATGATAGCTCGATCGCGAAGGGCCGCGGGATCGGGGCGGCGAGAGAGTGGATCAAATCCGAATTCGAGGTTTATTCCAAAGACTGCGGCGGCTGCCTCGAAGTGAAGACCGACAGCTTCGTCCAGCCGCCTGCCGATCGTGTTCCAAGTCCCACTCAAATCACCAATGTTTATGCGGTTCTAAAGGGCACCGATCCGGCGAATGCAAAGCGCATTGTGCTGGTCACCGGCCACTACGACTCGCGCGACAGCGACAACTTCGACGGCAGCGGCGATGCTCCCGGCGCCAACGATGACGGCAGCGGTACAGCCGTCAGCCTGGAATGCGCGCGTGTGCTCAGCAGATTGAAATTCCCGGCCACGATTATTTTTCTGACAGTCGCCGGTGAAGAGCAAGGCCTCTACGGCAGCCATCATTTCGCGCAGATGGCGAAGGACCAGGGTTGGGATCTCGAAGCCGTTCTCAACAATGACATCGTCGGAGGCGACAAGAATCCGGGGCAGGATCCCACAGTTGTCCGCGTATTTTCCGAAGGCATTCCGGTCGCAGCGACCGACCAGGAAATCCGCCGGATTCGCATGCTGGGCGGGGAAAGTGATTCCGGATCTCGTGAACTGGCCCGCTATATCGCGGACGTAGGCCACACCTACGAGAGTGGAGTGAAGCCCATGCTGGTCTTCCGGCTTGATCGTTACCTGCGCGGCGGCGACCATTATTCCTTCAATCAGCAGGGATTTTCGGCCGTCCGCTTCACCGAATACCGCGAGGATTTTCACCATCAGCATCAGAATCCTCGCATGGAAAGCGGCATCGAATATGGGGATCTGCCTAAGTTCGTCGACTACGATTACGTGGCGGATGTGGCACGCTTGAATGCGGCGACTCTGGCGTCGCTGGCCGCTGCGCCCGCGCCGCCGGCGAATGTGCACCTGCTGGCGAAAGGTCTGGAGAACGACTCCACTCTGACTTGGGATGCTTCCCCGGGTAGCCTGGCCGCCGCATATGAAATCGTGTGGCGTTCGACCACGAGTCCCGACTGGGAACACGCCCAGAATGCAGGAAACGTGACTCGCTTTACCCTGCCGATTTCGAAGGACGAAACAATCTTTGCCGTGCGGGCGGTCGACGCAGCGGGCCATCGCAGCCTGCCAGTCGTTCCGGCTCCCGAGCGCTGAAAACACTGCCGCGCATGGAACGAGTAGAATTGAAGATCGAAAGAACTAGAGGAAATCAGTGAGACGTGGCGAACCAATGACGTTGAGCCTGCCCCCGTTCACGCGGGCGGTGATCTGGCTGCTGGGAATCAACACCAGCGTGTTCCTGCTGATGGAACTCCTCGACATGCTCCGAATTCCTGTATTCGGGTATGTCCTCGAATATTTCGGCCTGATCCCGATGGAAGTCATCCGGCATGGCTGGATCTGGCAGATGGCAACGTACAGCGTCATTCATGTCGGCTTCTGGCACTGGTTCGGAAATATGCTGGGCCTGTGGATGTTCGGGGCCGCCATTGAAAGCGCTTGGGGACCCCGCCGCTTTGTCGAACTTTACGTGGTTGGCGTAATTGGCGCGGCCGTGTCCACGATTGCGCTCTCGTATGCGCACGTCCTGGGCAATCCGTTTCAGCCCACGGTCGGAGCGTCGGGCGGCGTCTTCGCGATCCTGATCGCCTTCGGCATGATGTTTGGTGATAACGAGATCATGCTGATCCCGTTGCCCTTCATGATCAAGGCCAAATATTTCGTGGGAATTCTGATTGTCGCCACGGTGGCGCTAGCCATGTCGGGCGGGGGAAACGTCGCGTATGTGGCGCATCTCGGCGGCTTGCTCTTCGGCTATCTGTATGTGAAGCGCGGACCCAAGCCCGCGATGGTCAACGTGGGATTCAGCGAGCGCTATTTCAGTCTGCGCAATTCCTACTATCGCTGGAAGCGCCGTCGCGCCGCTAGAAAATTCGAAGTCTACATGCGCAAGCACGACCGCAACGTGGAATTCGACGAGCACGGCAACTACATCCCTCCTGAGGATGACGCGCGCAAAAGCAACGGCGGCGGCAAATCCGGCTGGGTGAACTGAACTGGCCGTTCGGGCGGACGCTCGCTTTCGTCAGAGGCACAAATCGGCTGTCCTCCTGGGCGGAGTTTTCCTCAGACGTAGGCGGACGAAAACGCCGTCGAAGCATCCCTTTCATCTTGGGGCCCGACGAACAACGGGAGTTCTCCCTAAACTCTCAGGCGGCTAAGAGAATTCCTCGATGAGCCGCGAGAAGTTCACAAGGGCAAGGGATCCTTCGACCCCTGCACTGCTTCGCTGCCCGAACCGGTCCCTTCGCTCAGGATGACAAATCGAAAAATGCAGAGAATTCCCGCAGCACATCCTCCGGCAATGCCTCTCGTCGGGCTTTTCCCTTGAATCCCAGATCATGACCGGCGCCTTCGACGATCACCAGCCTCGTCTTCCCGGGAATCATCTTGATGGCCTGACGTAGTTCCTCAATCGATCCGAACGGATCGCGCGTGCCGTGCACAAATAGCGCGGGCGTTTGCAGACTGGGCAAATGCTGCGTCCGTTGCTGCTCCGGCTTGCGCGGCGGATGCAGCGGATAGGAAAACAGCAACAGACCCGCGGCTGTGTCGGGTTCTTCAGCGCAGAGCATGCTCGATTGACGTCCGCCGTAAGAGTGTCCACCTAGAAAAATATTTCGCGAGCCCGGAGATTTCGCCCTCGTCGCAAGGTCATCGAGAGGTGGTGCACTCATAATTTTCTTAAGTGCGGCGACCGCATTTTTCAATCCCGCACGGTCGTGCGCGGCGTCGCCCGGCCCCGGAGGTCCCCAGGATCGCACTTGCCGAAAGGGCAGATCGCAGCGCAGTACGCTGAAACCGGCGGCGCAGAAAATCTCGGCTAAAGCGATGAGTAGCGTGGCCTGTGAGTTTCCGCCCGCGCCGTGAGTGAGGATCAGGCCGTGGCTGTTAGGTGTGTCGGGAAGATGCAGAAATCCGTGAACATAAGGTTCGACGGAATCGTCGGTGAACGGCTGTGCGGACGCGGCGGACAAGGAGTTATTTTAAATCCGGCGCACCGAGTTGGCACGTTTTGCTAAACTCCGCGTGAGTTGCTGCCGACTATTGCTGGCGTGGAGCGTGGTCATGCGTAAAATCCGTTACCTGGTGGCCATGAGCTTAGATGGATTCATTGCCGGTCCGAAGGGCGAGGCCGACTGGATCGGCGTAGACCGGGAAATCGATTTCGCGGCCATATGGGCACAATTCGACACGGGACTGATGGGGCGCAGAACCTACGCAGCGGCCCTGAGCAGATTGGGCGAGAAGACTTTTGCCGGAGTCAAGATTACCGTCTTCTCTCGGACGATGAAGCCGCAGGATCATCCGAAGATAACTGTGATCTCGGAGTTGAATGCAGATTGGATTCGCGGGTTGAAAAATACGGCTGGCAAGGACATCTGGCTCTTTGGCGGGAGCGAATTGTTTCGTTCGTTCCTGGATGCGGGTTACGTCGATACGGTCGAGGTAACTGTGATTCCGGTGATGCTCGGAAGTGGCGTTCCACTGCTCAGGGCGCCGTATCATCCAACCGAGCTGAGATTGTGTGATTCGAAAATCTACCGCTCGGGAAGGATTTCGCTTTCTTACGAGGTGCAGCGGTAGCACTGCACAGTTATTGCCGTGTTGTCATCAGCTCCCGTTTTTTGTCGGCATTTCGCTCAGCGTCTCGTACACCTTCACAATCTCAATTTCATTTCCCAACCGCGCCCAGCAGCGCAACATATCGGGATCTTCCTGGGCCACGCGCCGCGCGTCCTCCGATTTCCAGTAGCGCAGCAGGACATACTGCCCTTCCCGGTCGCGATAGAGCAAGTCGCGGCCATATTCTTTTTTCGTCAGGATGGAGGTGAGTTCGCCCCACGTGGCCAAGGACGCAGCTTCCATGTCGGGCAACGGTTTCCAGACTGCCACAGAGAGAATCTCTGGTTGGCTAGGACCTTGTGGCATAAATGCGGATTATAGTCCTCTACGTGGAAAGTTCGGTCGTCCTATGGGCGTCGCTGCTTCTTCGGATGCGGCTCGGGATGCACAATCTGCTCGGCTTCTTCGCTGGTGACAATGTGCAGACGCATCAGATTGGTCGAACCGGAAGCCTGGCGCGTTCCGGCAACCACGCCTAGAACGTCTCCTGGTTCGAGGACGCCGCGGCGAACCAAAGCCTGCTCCGCCATGGTCACCATCTGTTCGGCCGAATGAGCCTGGCGGCAGCGCACGGGATGCACTCCCCAAAACAGATTCAGTCGATGCACGACCGGAACGACGTGCGTGAACGCATAGATGGGCGACCTCGGACGATGCTTGGAAATCATGCGCGCGGTGTTGCCGGTTTCGGTGAAGATGGCAATGGCGCCCATGGGCAGATCTTCGGCTGCATGTGCGATCGACTCGCAAATGGTTTCGGCAACGGACAGTCGCTGCTGATGCTCGCGACGCCGACGCGGCTGCGTGAAGTCGCGCATGTTGCACTCGGCTTCGACGATGATTCTCGCCATGATCGAGACCGATTCTCTGGGATACTGTCCGCTTGCCGTTTCGGCGGAGAGCATCACGGCATCGGAGCCATCGAAAATGGCATTGGCCACGTCGCTGGTTTCTGCCCGCGTGGGACGCGGATTTTCGATCATCGACTCAAGCATCTGCGTCGCCGTGATCACCGGCCGCCGCCACGCCGCGGCCCGCCGAATCACATGCTTCTGAATGACGGGGACTTTTTCCGGCGCCATTTCAACCCCAAGATCGCCGCGCGCGACCATAACCGCGTCAGCCACCTCCAGAATCTCTTCCAGATGATCGATGGCCTGCGGTTTCTCCAGCTTGGCAATCACGGGTATGTCGCCGCCGTGAGAAGAAACGATTTTCTTCGCTGTGCGCACGTCGGCTGCGGTGCGCACAAACGACAGAGCCACGGCGTCGATGCCGTGCTTCAGCCCAAATTCCAGGTCCTTACGATCTTTTTCCGTGAGCGCGGGAATCGACAGCGCTATCCCGGGAAGATTGATGCCTTTGTGCTCGCCCAGCAGGCCACCGTGAATGACATCACAAACCACGTCTTTCCCGCGCACCGACCGAACCTGCAACTCGATGAGACCATCGCTAAGCAGGATGCGAACTCCGGGTGAAACTTCGCCGGCTAGATCGGGAAAAACTGTCGAGATGCGGGTAGCCGTGCCGGGAATGTTCTGCGGCGTAATGGTGACGACGGAGCCAGCCTTGAGCAGAACCGACTCGTGCCCTTCGAGTTGGCCGGTGCGGATTTTCGGGCCCTGCAGATCCTGCAGGATGCAAACCGTGCGCCGTTCGCGCTCGGCCGCACGGCGCAGACGGGCGATGTTGTTCGCGTGCTCTTCATGCGAGCCGTGAGAAAAATTCAGCCGAGCTACGTCCATGCCCCGGCGCAGCAGATCGCGCATCATGGCTTCCGAATTCGAGGCTGGTCCAATGGTGCAGATGATCTTGGCGCGGCGGCCGTTCGGCTTAGACAGGTCCGCCTTGTCGTCTGGTTTGTTCTGTTTCAATTTTCTCCACGGTATGACAAGAAGCGGGTTGATTTTTAAGGAAGAGCACGGCTGCCGCCGTGCCGCGAGGTTACCGCGGTTTGTTAATCGCGGTCAGTTCTTTTCCCAGTCTTGCGCGCGGAAACAGCAACGCGTTCAATTCCGCACCGACCAGCACAACCAGAGACACCATATACATCCAGACCAGCAGCGCCATTCCGGCTCCCAGCGACCCATAAATCGTGGTGAAATCGCCAAAATGCTGCAGATAGGCACGGAATCCGACCGTCACAGAAAACCATACCACCGTCGCCAGCGTTGCCCCGGGAATCACGCTATGCCATGGCTGGGTGCGCGGGACAGCATTGTGATAGATCAGCGCAATCACCGAGATGCTGGTCAGAGTCGCGATCACCCAGCGGATTCCGCCCCATAGCAGCAAGATATACGCGCTGAAATCAGGATCGATGTAAGTCAAAAGCCGGGTCTCAAATTTACTACCCACGGCGACGAGAAGAGTCGCAAACGTCATGGGAACGAGCGCAAAGATGACAAGTCCGAATGCGATCAGACGCTCTTTGACCAGTCCCCACGTTTTTGGCAGCTCGTAGCATCGGCGGAAACCGTCCATCCACGAGACCATCACGCCGGAAGCCGTCCACAGCGAAATCAGTGACGTGGTGAACAAAAATCCAACTGGATGCTTGGCCGTCCCCTTCAGGTAATTCGCTGCCGTATTTGCGCCAGCAGGCAAAATGCTGCCCAGAGCGTAAGAAATTTCACGCACGTAGGGGCCGCCCTTGCGCCAGGTTGCCAGCGCAGAACCAATGATCAGCAGCACAGGGAAGAAGGTCAGAATGGAGGAATACGCCGACGCTTTTGCCGTTGCGAACGCGTCGTGCTCGAAGGCACGCCACAGAGAGATACGCAAAAGCCGGAGTAGGCGAAACATGCGCTGCCCTAGAGTAGGGCCGGGAGGCACAGAGCGCAAAGAGGGAAGTTGGGTAGGTTCCTCAAGTCGCACTCGCTGGGGGGTCGCGTGCATTCTTTATAGTTAAAAGTAAGGTCGGGAGCGAATTGTATCCGCTCCCGACCTGTTTTCGCTACGGATTATTCTGCAGCCGGCAATTCCGCCGGCAGGTCTTCGTTTTCGCCCTCATGCCGCATCAGCTCGAGAGCGCGCTCGGCCTCTTCGTACGCAGCCGAGACTTCCGCCTGTACTTTGGCCGCGGCCTCTTCCATCTCTGGCGAGAGGCGCACGTTGCGATAGTACTCCATGCCGGTTCCAGCAGGGATTAGGCGTCCAACGATGACGTTCTCCTTCAGGCCGCGCAGGTGATCGACCGCTCCCTGGATGGAAGCTTCGGTGAGCACTCGCGTGGTCTCCTGGAACGACGCCGCCGAGATGAATGAATCCGTGGAAAGCGATGCTTTCGTGATGCCCAGCAGCAGCGGACGGCCGGTAGCCGGCTTGCCGCCCTGCGCAATCACGCGATCGTTCTCTTCGCGGAAGCGGAACTTGTCGAGCTGTTGCTCGAGCAAGAACTGCGTATCGCCCACGTCTTCGACCTTCACCCAGCGCATCATCTGCCGCACGATTACCTCAATGTGCTTGTCCGAGATGTTCACGCCCTGCAGCCGGTAGACTTCCTGGATCTCGTTCACCAGGTAAGCCTGCAGCTCCTTTTCGCCCAGCACAGCGAGGATGTCGTGCGGGTTGAGCGGGCCGTCCATCAGCGGTTCGCCCGCTTTGACGCGCTCGCCTTCCTGCACGTTGATGTGAACGCCGCGCGGAACCGAGTATTCCTTCTCCGTTCCGTTGTCGGCGACCACGTAGACTTTGCGCTGCCCCTTCGAAACCTCGCCGAACTTGACCGTGCCATCGATTTCGCTGATGACTGCGGTCTCGTGCGGCTTGCGGGCTTCGAACAATTCGACCACTCGCGGCAGACCACCGGTAATGTCTTTCGTCTTGGTGGTTTCGCGCGGGATCTTGGCCAGCACATCGCCTGGGCTGACCGTGTCGCCATCCTGCACCATAAGGTGCGAACGTGACGGCATCAGGTAGCGCTTGCTGCTCTTGCCCTTGATCACAATCGCGGGCTGGCGCTTCTCGTCCGGAGAATCGCCGACCACGTGCCGCGACAAGCCGGTGACTTCGTCGACTTCTTCGTGCAGCGTCACGCCTTCCTGCAAATCTTTGAACTGCACCGTGCCGCCGATTTCCGTCAGGATCGCGAATGTGTACGGATCCCACTCGACCATGACTTGCCCGAGCGTAACCGGATCGCCTTCGTTCACTTTGACCTTGGCGCCGTACACAACCGAGTAGCGCTCGCGTTCGCGGTTCTTGTCGTCGACCACCGCGATCGAGCCCTGGCGATTCATCACCACGAGGTCGCCGGTTTTTGACTTAACGGTCTGCAATCCGATGAAGCGGACGCTTCCGTTATTTTTGGCTTCAAGGCGCGACTGCTCGGAAACTCGCGATGCGGTTCCACCGATGTGGAACGTGCGCATAGTGAGCTGGGTTCCCGGTTCGCCGATCGACTGGGCCGCGATGACTCCGGTTGCTTCGCCCAGTTCGACGAGGCGTCCGGAAGCCAGGTTGCGGCCGTAGCACATCACGCAGACGCCGCGCTTGGATTCGCACGTCAGAACCGAACGGATTTTCACCCGCTCGATACCGGCAGCCTGAATCGCTCCCGCCAGATCTTCCGTGATCTCCTGGTTGATGTCGACGATGACGTTGCCGTCATAGTCTTTGATTTTTTCGAGCGAGACGCGACCCACAATTCGATCGCGCAATGGCTCGATGATCTCACCGGCTTCCACAATCCCTTGCACGTAGATGCCGTCGACCGTGCCGCAGTCGTACTCGCTGATAATTACGTCCTGAGCCACATCGACCAGACGCCGTGTCAGATAGCCTGAATCGGCGGTCTTGAGCGCGGTGTCGGCTAGTCCCTTACGGGCGCCGTGGGTCGACACGAAATATTCGAGCACCGTCAGTCCTTCACGGAAATTCGCCGTGATCGGCGACTCGATGATTTCGCCCGAAGGCTTGGCCATCAATCCACGCATGCCCGAGAGCTGGCGAATCTGCTGCTTCGATCCGCGAGCGCCGGAGTCGGCCATGACGTAAATCGGATTGAGTTCGCCTTCCTTGTCGCGCTTCTGCATTTCACCGAACATTTCGTCGGCCACTTTTTCCGTGATCGCCGACCAGATTTCGATGACCTTGTTGTAGCGCTCGCCGTTGGTGATCGCGCCGTCCAGATACTGCTGCTGAACGTTGACCACCTGCTTCTCGGCGTCTTTCACCAGGACTTTTTTGCTGTCCGGGATGACCATGTCGTCGATGCCAATCGACAAGCCGGCGCGCGTGGCGAAGCGGAAGCCCAGCGTTTTGACTTCGTCGAGCATCTTGACCGTGGTCTCGAGTCCGAACCTCAGGTATCCGTAGTTGACCAGCGCGCCAATTCCCTTCTTCTTCAGAAGTCCGTTAATGAAGGGCATGCTCTGCACCCCGCCCTTGCCATCGGAGACATTCTTCGGAAGATGATCGTTCAAGATGGCGCGTCCCACCGTCGTGTTGATAAACGCGCGGTCCACCTGCACCGGATCGGTGTGAATGATGTCCTGATCATCGTATGCCGTGGTCAGGTCGATCAGTTCGCCCGAGTAGCGCAGACGGATCGGGCTGAGTGTTTCCACTTCGCCCGCATCGAGCGCCATTTGCACTTCATCGACACTCGCGAATGCGCGGCCTTCCCCCTTCGCGCCCGGCTTGGCTTTGGTCAAATAGTAGAGGCCGAGAACCATGTCCTGCGTGGGCACGGTAATCGGCTGACCCGAAGCCGGCGAAAGAATGTTGTGCGAGGCCAGCATCAGCACACTGGCTTCGACCTGCGCCTCCGGAGACAGCGGAATGTGCACCGCCATCTGGTCGCCGTCGAAGTCGGCGTTGAACGCCGTGCAAACCAACGGATGGATCTTGATCGCCTTGCCTTCCACCAGCACCGGCTCAAACGCCTGAATGCCGAGGCGGTGCAGCGTGGGAGCGCGGTTCAGGAGCACCGGATGGTCTTTAATGACCTCTTCTAGAATGTCCCAAACAATCGGTTCCTGCTGCTCCACCATTTCTTTGGCTTGCTTGATGGTCGTAACGTTGCCCGTCTGTTCCAGCCGGTGATAGATGAACGGCTTGAACAGTTCGAGCGCCATCTTCTTCGGCAAGCCGCACTGATGCAGCTTGAGTTCGGGACCGACGACGATGACCGAACGGCCAGAGTAGTCGACGCGCTTTCCGAGCAGGTTCTGGCGGAAGCGTCCCTGCTTGCCTTTCAGCGTGTCAGACAGTGACTTCAGCGGACGGTTGTTTGCCCCGCGCAGCACGCGGCCACGGCGTCCGTTGTCGAACAAGGCATCGACCGCTTCCTGCAGCATGCGCTTCTCGTTGCGCACGATGACTTCGGGAGCGTGCAGGTCCATCAACTTCTTCAACCGGTTGTTTCGGTTGATGACGCGGCGGTAGAGATCGTTCAGATCGGAAGTAGCGAAGCGGCCGCCATCGAGTGGAACCAGCGGACGCAGCTCCGGCGGAATGACCGGAATTACGTCGAGGATCATCCAGTGCGGCTTGTTGCCACTCTTGCGGAATGCTTCAACGACTTTCAATCGCTTCGCGTATTTGAGCCGCTTCTGCAGCGAGCTCTCGTTCTTCATCTTCTCGCGCAGTTCGGTCGAGAGCTGATCGGTGTCAACGCGCTTTAGCAGTTCCTTGATCGCTTCCGCGCCCATCATGGCCTTGAATCCAGCCGGACGGTACTGCTGATCGAGTTCGCGGAA
>Ga0335073_10015847_pt1 | contig 10537 bp, 12 predicted proteins | sample Lox_Sample_22_FD_207093 | JGI IMG/M metagenome (GOLD analysis project Ga0335073, IMG submission 207093) | Soil microbial communities from Loxahatchee National Wildlife Refuge, Florida, United States - Lox_Sample_2.2 | ecosystem: Environmental > Terrestrial > Soil > Wetlands | place: USA...
AGGTCTCAACCAATCTAGCACACTGTTCGTTGCAAAAGTGAAACATCCAGCCGGAGATATTGCACAATTACTTGTGTTGAATGGACTTGCTAGATGTGCTGATTGGATGTCCCCTCTTCTTGGAGGGGAGGGCATGCAGAAATTGAGAGAAGCTGAGAAACAGGCTAAAGCTAAGAAAGTGAATTTGTGGAGGGGACATGTGGCTAAGGAAGCTTCGAATAAGAATGCTTCTACTTTTGATGCTGTGGTTTTGAGGATTGTGAATGCTGATACGATTGAAGTGGGGAATAAACAGGGTGGAAATAGAAGGACTATTCAATTCAGTAGTATTCGACAACCCAAGTATTCTCCTCATCTTACTGGATTGGGCTCATGGTGTAGAACTAATGATCCTAAACAAGCTGCTTGGCAAGCTGAAGCTAAGGAATACCTTCGAAAACGAATCATTGGAAAGACAGTACACGTCCAAATCGACTACACAAAACCCGCTACAGAAGGCTTCCAAGCAAGGGATGCAGCAACGGTAACATTAGGTGGCAAAAATATCGCTCATGACCTTGTTGAACGAGGCTACGCAACTGTAATCCGTCATCGTAAGGACGATGACGATCGCAGTTCAACTTACGATACACTTCTCGAACTCGAACAAGCTGCTCAAACTTCAACGGTAGGAATCCATTCCGGAAAAGATTCCAAGTATCTTGGTCAGAGAATTGTGGATGCTTCTGAGAATGTTACGAAAGCGAAACAATTCCTTTCCACTTTTCAACGACAGAAGAGGTTGCCGGGGGTTGTGGAACATGTCGCTTCTGGTTCACGGTTCAGGGTATTGATTCCTCGAGAAAATGCGAGGATTACTTTTGTGTTGGGAGGATTGAGGGCACCCAGGGTTGGACGACAAGGAGAGAAAGGCGAGGAAGGAGGTGAGGAAGCGTTGGAATGGACTTCTAGAAGAGCCTATCAACGGGATGTTGAGATTGAAGTTGAAAATACTGATCGAGCGGGTGGCTTTATCGGCACGATATGGGTTAATGGGAATAACCTTGGTAAAGGACTGTTAGAAGAAGGCCTTGCATGGGTTCAAGGCGCTAGTGGTGGTCAAGAATATGAAGATGCTGAAAAGAGAGCAAAACAAGCTCGAAAGGGAATTTGGAAAGATTGGGAAGAAAGTCAAGAAGTTGAGGAAGTGACTGTTGTGAATGGTGGTGATGACAAGAAACCGAGAAAGGAGTTTATCGATGTTGTCGTAACGAATATGAATGATGATGGATCGTTTGGAGTTCAAATTGTTGGCGATAGTGTGCATGCTTTGGATAAGTTGATGAAGGAGTTTAGGGCTTTTCATAATGCGGGAAGTCCGGCTGCTACGAATCCTAAGGCGGGAGATCTGGTTGCCGCTCGATTTTCTGGGGACAATGAATTCTATCGGGCCAAAGTCAAGAAGATTGACAGACCTAATCAGACTGCCGAAGTGGTAAGTATGCTTTCTGGACGTTGGTAACAATAGGTGTTCATCGATTACGGAAATCAGGAATCTGTCAAACTTTCTGCTGTGAGAGCTATTGGACAACCTTCATTTGGTTCATTACCAGCACAAGCCAAAGATGCAACTCTTTCTTTCATCACCCTCCCAGCACGCGATGCAGACTACGGCATTGAAGCTCAAACCGAATTCGAAGCACTTACTGCCAACAAATCCCTCGTGGCAAATGTCGATCGTCGCGGTCCGAATGGGCTAATGTCACTGACACTGTGGGATCCAAAGAAGGGCAACGATGGACCAGATGGTAGTATCAATGTTGAAATGGTCAAATTGGGACTGGCTCGAGTGGTCAAAAACAAAAAACGTTCGTGGGAAAAAGCTTATCAAAATATCCTTGAAATTCTTGAAAAGGAGGAGAAGAATGCTCAAAGTAAACGTGAGGGAATGTGGGAATACGGCCATGTTGGTGATTCTGATGAGGATTAAGGTTGATTTATTCCATTGTAGAAGTATCTCATTCATTTGAAAAGCTGTAGAATTACATGGTTAATTAGCCACGTTACACTTCATGCGCCACACTATATTCACTGAGGTGCCACAGCCAAGTCCATCCTAAACCGGACCAAACACAGCCACTGCTGAAGTCATTTTGCCAAGTTCCCTCGTCCTCGCAATCGCTGTCAATCATAACCTGACAAACTGACAATCCTTCAGCCATGTCTTTTATCGGGGTCATTGTAGCCCTTGCAGTCGTAGGCTTCCTTCTGGCAGTCTCGGTATGGATTCTGTACTACCATTACCGCAACAGACGTCTCGGTTTGACAAACCAACCTTTCCTCCCACCATTACCCGCATTCCTTAGGAGACGAGGAGCCGGGACCGGAGCTACTGGACGAGGCGTAGACCTTGAGAATGGAGGCCGCCCGTATGAGGGAATTGGAGGAGATGATGCATGGGATGCTAGAGAGGAGTATGAAGGCGCCAGGCTCCATACGGGTCCAGCGGCAAGAGGATTTGATGGACAGGATGAGAGAAGATATGATGCGGATGATGATTTGGAGAATCCGTTTGGGGAGGGGGCGGTGAGAAGTGATCTGAAGGGTGGCGAGAATCCTTTTGGAAGTGGTGCTAGGAGAGCGGATGCTGATGCGGAGAGTGGTGACGTGGGGAAAGCCCCGAGTGGGAGAAAAGGCATGTTTAATGAAGAAATTTAAGTTTGTGCTTGGGAGAAAGGTTGTCGGAAGGTGTTAAAGCGTATTCATGATGTTGATGGCAGAATTATTGTTATTCAAAGTTGGGTACATATTTTGGGCTCTTTGGCGGAATTCAGAAGTATCATTTTCTCGCGCTATTGATCAAAAATGCTTCTCTATCACAGTTGTGCCAGCAATGAAAATGTGCAATGAGCAATGCACACAATGAGGGAATTTCCAGCAATCACATATACAAAAACTCCATGACAAAAACTCCATGGTATCAGCATCCAAATTCGATCGACTTTCTTAATCTCGATCTTCCATTTCCTCTTGCTGCTCTTCAGCTTCCTCTTGTTCCTCTGGATTCGAATTTGGATCCATTCCGCTTCCGTCGACCAATTCAGATCCGTCGTCATCGGGAGCTCTCTTTCTTTTGCCACGCCATGACCTGCCATTCTCTTTCTTTCCTGCCTTCATAGCAGGTCCCATATTTGGTTCCGGCGGAACAAATCTCGTGATTTTAGTTCGATTTGGATTGACATCGGGTCGCAACGTCAAATCGACCTCGGTACTATAATCAGTTTCGATTAATGAAGACTTCCTTACATAGCAGGTTTTCCAAGAATTGTGGATCCTGGAGTGGGATTTTCCGGATTCAATCTTTCTTCAGTAACAGGATTCACGGCGACCTAAAATTAATACACTAACTGGATGGAAAAATACCCAAGCTTTCATCATGTCCCATAGTACATGTGCAGGAGCATCTGTTTTGAAAGCACCTGCGAGACAATGCGTTGAAGAAACTTTATATCCAGCATTCGCGAGCGCAGACCAAACTTGGTCCGAGGAGGGTGTTTGACAATGCAACACGTGGGATAAGCCGCTGGGGGTACGGTAAAAAGGAACATCTAATTCTTCTTCAACAAGAGATAGAGTTCCTTGTATTCGTGGTTTCGTCTTGTATACTTCCTCGTCGAGAGAGTCTACTGTCTCTTTTAATTTTTGAATGAAATCTTTGTCGTGTAGAGGACCTGCCCACATGGGTCCAGCAAGCTGTTGTTAGTAGAATACGAGATGTGAGGTACCTGGTGTCGTTGACCACAATGTTCACAATTAATATCTGTTGGAGGGCCAAAGTTGAGTTTGAATAGTCGGGTCTTTCCTCTCGGGACAATGCGACCAAAGACTTGATTGGCGTAGGAGCCACAGCCCATGCAATTGTATGTCACCATTGTGTTTCTGTTGTCAATCTCATCTCTGATAGGGGTTACTGTGCCAAAAATTTTGTTTGTGCAGCCGAATTAACTACCTTGACGAAGACTCTGACATAAAAGTCGACCGAGAGAGAGAGTAGAGGTTCAATTGCCCGTCCATACTTTGCAGCTGTCGTAGCAATTAAGTTCAAGACCAATCTGATAGCCTACCATAAGACAACGTTTGCAGGAGGAGACTACCACTTCATGAGTATACTGTTGCTTGACTGGTAAACCTCCGTAATTTGTGAAACATTTTTCGGGATAGCCTGCTCCTGCAGCAACAATCATATCCGTACAAGTCACACACAGCAATCCATTTCGTCCGACAGCCTGAATCGCAGCATCTATGAAAGGTGCCGCAGTGCCATAAGGATCCAAATCAATGATATCAACACGTTTCGTGTTCCTCGACCACATCAACGCATTAGCATCTGAACACGACGTCTCAATGACTCCCAGAGGCACTTTATTATGTTCGATATTTTTCCCCATCCATTCTAGCGCAGACTCGGATCGATCGTTCGCATAAACGCATTTGATAGCGGGAATTTCAAGAGCGTATCGAATTGCACGAAGCCCACTAGCTGCCAATGGCTCTAGAATAGTGTAGTCCTTAGCTACTGCTATTGATTTCGTACTTGACGGGTATGAGACGTATGACGCTGCTGCGGAGTGTGCGTCGTCTGAATCGTCGCGTTGTGGCACTTTCGGTTTCTGTTTGAGGGGGAGACAGTGTTGTGTGTATGTCTTGATTACAGCGACGCTGAGGTCTCGATTGAAGCGTTGTGCTGGATTGTAGAAGACGTTCCCTTTAGGGAAGAGGACTGTGGCTCTCCCTTCTGTAACTTGGTCCGTAACTGGCTCGATCTCGTCAACATCCATCGTCGGATTGGGTCCTGCCATTGCCGTACCGGTTCCTGCCATCACTGTATTGGCTCTTCCTGTGGTGCACAGCAATCTTCTTGAAGCAAGAAGAGGCAATCTTAAGCAAGCGAGGAGTCTCCTCTGATGTGCCAGAGTCTGAATCAGCTTGGGAACTGTGTCTCTGGTCTCCTTGTCCCTTCGTCTCTGTTAAGCAAATCGAGTACCGTCGAAAAAGTTTCTCCTGAAATCTAATTTTGAATTTTGAATTCCCGACATCCCCGGAAAAGGTGGGGTCTAATTCCCAGGATTATTTGGCCTAACAAATTTGCGCTTCACAAAAGTTCAAACCAATTTCAAACTCCGCAACTCTTCATCACCAATTCTCTGCAATGTAACTCTCTCCTTAAGGAAAGAAACTAACTTCCACTGCAGGGCCCGTTCCCCCTCTCCACCTATTTCAAGAGGGCATTCAGCGACTCCACAAAGTCGCTCCCCTTCGCGCAGTCCCTCTCCTCCACCCCGTCGTCGCGATCGTTCAGTCACACCACCCCGCGGACGCGCTCGTTCTCGGTCCTACTCCCGTTCACCCTCCTACTCATCACGCAGTCGCTCTCCCTCACACTCACCATCCCATGCACCAGCCTCATCCAAAATCATCGTCGAAAGACTCACAAAGAACATCACACAATCGCACATTCAGGAAATTTTCAGCACATATGGCAAGGTTGAGAGTGTGGATGTCCCCCTCCAACGACATTTTCCTGTAAATAGAGGGGTTGCGTATGTTGTTTATGAGAAGGCTGAGGATGCCGATAAGGCAATTGAGCATATGCATGAAGGACAGATTGATGGGACTGTTGTTAATGTGAGTATTGTGGTTAGTAGACCGGCTCCTAGAGGACCTGGTGGGTTCAGGGGAAGAGGATATGGAAGGTATTCGCCTCCGAGGAGGGGTGGGTATGCTGGACCTTCTGGTGGAGGGAGGCGATATTCGCCTCCGAGAAGAGGTGGCTTTAGAGGTGGTTATCGTGGAGGGTACGGGGGACCTCCAGGGAATGGAGGAGGGAGAAGTGATACTTATCGACCGAGGAGTAGGAGTCCTTATAGGAGGAGGAGTAGGAGTCGAAGTCCGGATAGAGGTAGGAGACGAAGGAGCCCTAGTTACACTAGTTATGATAGCAGGAGTCCTTCGCCTAGAGGCAGGAGTAGGAGCAGGAGCAGAAGTGTTAGTCGGAGCAGGAGTCTGCCTAGAAGGAGAGACAGGAGTTTGAGCGAGAGTAGGTCTCCTTGAGAATTTGGCAGGAAAAAGTTGGATGTGTCTATACTTCATCAAGTCTTGAAACGAGATGTATGATATTGCGATAATATTCCTTATTCCTTTGGTACATGACACTAGATACGTCTTCGCTTAACTTTGAGAAATTAACCCATTTTTCATCCGTGGCAGCTCTATTATTTCCCCATTCGTGCCGGGCGTCAATACTTCATGAAAGATTGTATCTGACCTTTTGAATACTGGGGGATAGTGAAGTGACAAACTGAAAAGGGGGTTCACGTCTAACGACCCCTGCAACCATTACCGCCGATCAACGTTTCCTCTGCAGAAGAAATCGGCTATCTCCCTCTCGCTAGTATTGTCCTTGCCCTGCACTTTACTTTGCTAGGAGAGTACGGCGCTTCGTCCATGCGAACCTCGATAACCATTCTGTTTAATCTGGACCGAATAGGGCATTGGAGGTTTGAAATGTGTCATTCGATTGAGCTTCTGTGACTTGTGTTTCTTCCATATGTTAGAAAGTCACAAAGATAGCTCGAATGTGAGGGCTTGAAAACTAGAGGTTTTCCCCTTATGGGCTTTGTTCTTCTGGGCCAGACAATGAGTATTGATAGTAGACTCGCTCTGCTTTCATCATCCAGTAACCCCAAAAGCGAACGAGAACAAGAGGATAAACTGTTCGAACATCGCGATATGACCGTCTGCAGAGGACTTGACTCAGGACAACCAGCTGCCGGGATTGAGTTGAACGGTGCTGTCACACCGCCCTATAACCTCGCCCGTCCTTCAGGTGTCGAGATGCTATAACTGCAAAAGTTTTCCTTCCAAATTGGCTATCTCTCATCGCGCGTCTTTGCGAGATGGGACGGAAACTCGCCTGAGAGGAATAGCAATGAGGCTTCTGTTCGCGATCGGAATCCCCTGAAATTGCCTCGAAGGTTAATAGCTTAGCATGGTGCATGGATGTGAGCTAGACGAACAAGACCGGGTACATTACTCCTAACCAGATATCAATCCAAATACTCTCAATGCAATCATCCTGAATGATTGTGATTAATAGATTTTGTAGAACGTACCAACGTTCAACTCGATATATTGGCTTGTGGATACTCATCTGAGAGCGCACGCCATTGGCGCTAGTAAAAAATGACGTACCGAATTTCATCGAGCACTTCGGTGTTGAACTTGTGGCGTTAAGTGCTGCACTTCCTTGAGCCCTAGCTACGGTAGGGGCCTGACTTCATCCGGTGAATGGAGACAGCACAGAAGGAACCTCGAGGATGGAGTTGCAGATGAGGTTTTCTATGCCAATCTTCTCAAACGCAGTTATCAATATGTGAGATGAGAACGAAACTGTAGCGGAATCACTTCCCATGAGAAATAGGATTAGTAGTCTGGGTCACATACCCGATTGTTTCGTACACAATGTTAAATCTTGATCAGTGTTTGAGATTGAATCATTGTGTGGACTTCTGCTAATATTCCATTCGCATCCTTTTTGTGAGGAATACCATACCTTCGTGTTGCTCACTTTGAGATTTTTTCTCTCTGTGCACAACCCCTACATGACGAAATTTCGGGAGGTTTTGCTTGCATCTGAATGAGGGCCGAGTTATTGGAATCACCAACTGAAATACACGCGGCGTGGTCGACATCTGAGTCCATTCCTTCTCCACATCTGATATCTGATAGGAATAAAACCCCGTTTATTCTCCTTCTCGAATGATATGCTGATGTTTGACCAAATTTTTAGTTAAGCAGTTGCATGTTGACGAGATGATTGCATAAACGTATGTTGCTTGAAGGAAGGGTGCTGACTTTCGGATCTCGGTCGGACGATCGGCACGTCAGGACGAGCGCCTGTCCTCGGGTAACCGGGCTAGGTGAGATCCCCATGGGGCTGAAAATGGGGGGCTAATGAGGGGACATCTATGCGCATATATTGCACCTTATTTCTGCGAATGGAGGCTATTTGAAACTAATTGGCAGCGGCCTTTATTCATTCCGATTTCATTTGCGGCAGATTAACGCCATCTACGGGGCAAAGCTTGGCTTGCTGTTTGGTGGGCGCATCCCTACAAAACCCGCAGTCGCACTGCTGCTAAATTCCGAACTCAGAAAATAAGACATCTCCACATCCTGCCACAAAACACGACTGCGCACACTCTTTTTAACTTCCAGCCAGAGAATCTGCAGCCTTTGGGATCAGCGCGCGGTCTGCGATCAAGGCGCTGCTAGGCGACCGTTTTGTATTCTGCTGCGTACTTTGTTCGTCGCCGAGCAATTAACAGGATTGAAGCTTCAATACTCACCAATGAACCTGGAAAATCCTCCAAAGTAACCAGAATTCATCGCTATTAGACCATCATCGAGCAAAGCCATTCCATAGCACAGCATTCCGCTCAGATGGACCGCTCAAATCGTCCTCCAAATATACCGCAATCCACAACCGTAGAAAGATACCTCCCCGACCGTCCTTATGGCCACCATCCTCCACAAGCCGAACTTCATCCCCGCTCACATTCATACTCTTCTCCTCTCGACAGACCCCATGTGCAAATTGCACCTCCATCAATACCTTCTCCACAAAGACAGACATCTCCACATTCCATGTCTCCAGAAGTAACCTCTCCAAACAGCATATTCACACAAAACCCCGCTCATCCCAAGCGACGACGAGTCCCGACGGAAGAACGGAAACGCACCGCCATGTCGTGCGATCGCTGCAAATCCCGAAAAATAAAGGTATTACCCCATGTTTCATATTCTATAGAAGGGGTAATGACGTGTAGTGTGTCGATCCGACGCCGGGACCATGTATGTATTGCGCTTCGTCGGGACATGAGTGTAAGATTACGATGGTGAGGAAACAACGTCCGTTTTATTATGCTTCGGAGGAGCAGTATCGGTGGTTACAGATTATTGCGAGTAAAATCAATCCGAATGCGAATTTGAATGATGTGGCGCAGTTGAAGGAGATTGCAGAGTCGTTGGAGGGAAGTGAGGTGTTGAAAAGGGAGTCCTTGGATGATGAGAGAGGAAATACTGAAATGACAGCTATCAATTTGGAGCAGGAGGAGGGGATGGAAGGTGTAGTTGAGGGAATTGGAACTTTGATGTTGGATCCTCTTGGCCGACCTAGTAATCTTACTCATGAGAATCGGTTTAATGGTAGAGTATATTGGAGAATCCGCTTCAGTCGCATTCCATCGAAAAGTGAGAGAGTATATCCAGTCGCAACGACCTGAACGACGAATAGGAACTCGGACGCAAACTGAACGATTTCCTGAACCTCACAATCCGAATGAACCTGCCGACTTGGTCAATCCTGATGATCCTTCTGAACCTGCTGTCGATACTCCTGGAGTGTTAGTAGGCTCATCTCCTAGAAGTATATTCTCACAAACCCCTGCTACTCTGCGTTCACGACTTCCTCAACGCCATGTAGCAGATAATCTCATCGACCGCTACTTCAAACAAGTACAGCCTATTTTCTGGGTATTTCCACAAGACAAATTTATGCAACGAGTCGACAAGACGTACATGTTTTTAGAGATGGATGGTTTTGGAGGAACACCGCAGGCGGTTGATGAGAAGGAGAGAAAAGAAATAGAAGTACATAATTGGATGTGTTGTTTATTCACCGTGTTGGCTTTGGGATGTTCAAAGACGGAATCGTGGGAACAGGCTTTGAAACCCAGTGAACTGTTTGGCTATGCAAAATGTTTATCGAGATATGTTGTTGAGGATGAGTCGATATTGAGTATTCAGGCTCTGTTGCTCATGGTAACATTGCATCTGAGAGGATCTGATCGTAGAGTTTGTATCTTGCGAATACAGATTTGAGGAGTCTTGGGTGGATATACCTCGGCGATGCAGTTAGAATGGCTCAATTGTTGGGATTACACAGGAACGATGCAATAATGCAGATCTCAGATGTCGTCGAACGAGCAACACGACGGAGACTCTGGTGGACGCTGTACGAGTTTGAAAGGTCACGATCCATCTGACGTTGGCTGATTTCAGATTCTCGAGTATGGGCAGCGGTTGTCCTGCAGGTATTCACGATCGGGATTCAGATACTTCGTTACCGAGAGAAGAACTCCCTCCGCCAGATGATGGTCTACAAGGCTATCTCGCAGCTTCTGTCGCGCTCGCTCAGATCAGTGGGCATATTTTCGAAGGGATGTACAGTGTTCCTCCTCGACGAGGGTCCACATCTCAAGTGAATCGCCTGTTGCGCCGCACTATAGCAGACTTGTACGGCGAATTAGTCCGTTGGCGACATGAAGTCCCTTCCCATTTACGCTTTACTCCCAACGCGCAAGATCAAAATAACAATCCAAGTGTCCTTCGCTCAATAGCCTTCCTGGATTTACGGTTTCAATATGCTATTATCTGTGTAACTCGACCTCTATTATTTCGCCTAGTTTGTACAGTTCGAGATGGCACATTCGATTCT
>Ga0335073_10015848_pt1 | contig 10537 bp, 11 predicted proteins | sample Lox_Sample_22_FD_207093 | JGI IMG/M metagenome (GOLD analysis project Ga0335073, IMG submission 207093) | Soil microbial communities from Loxahatchee National Wildlife Refuge, Florida, United States - Lox_Sample_2.2 | ecosystem: Environmental > Terrestrial > Soil > Wetlands | place: USA...
GTCATTGATCTTTATCGTCCTTTCGCTTCTTCTTTTGATCTTTCTGGTGGACTTTATAGAGCGCCAGCCCAAATAGCGATGCGAACACGATGACAAATACAACACCCATGACCATATTGGCCACGGGATCGATCGACGCCCGAGGTCCTGTGAGCTGAGGCATAAGCGCCAACGGCGCGAACTATCGCCGGCAGATTATACCATGCGGTTCGGTCCCCGCTTGATGATTCGGGCTTTCAGCCCTTTCTCGTGTTTGGCATTTTATTCCTGGGGCGTCGCCCCAGGCTGGTATGGAGTGCGCCGTTGACGCAAACACAACCCCTAAAACTGAATACTTGAAACTGGCGAGTTTTCATGCAATTTCATCGGTTTCAAATTGATTGTGAAAGAAATTGTTTCATCGCCACCGCCACCGGCTATTGTTGAAAATGAGTTCGCTTCGATTCGCGACTTGTTCCAGAGAAATGTTCTGCCTACGTACGCGCGTTATGACCTGGCGCTGAGCCACGGCACGGGGAGCTACGTTTTTGACGTGGCGGGCCGGCGTTATCTGGACCTGGGCGGCGGTATTGCGGTGAATTGCCTGGGGCATGCGCATCCAGCCATTACCGAGGCGCTCGTGGAGCAATCAAAAAAATTCGTTCACGTATCCAATCTGTACTACAACGAACCGCAAGGCCGGCTCGCCGCCGAAATCGTCAAACGCATCGGTCCGGGGAAAGTGTTTTTCGGCAACAGCGGCGTGGAGGCCAATGAGGGATTGTTCAAGCTCGCCCGGAAATTTGGGCATGACGAAGGGCGTTTCGAAATTTTGACGGCCACCAATTCTTTTCATGGCCGTACACTCGCCGGAATCGCCGCCACGGGCCAGGAAAAGGTGAAAAAGGGATTCGATCCCATGACTCCCGGTTTCCGGCAGATTCCGTATAATGACCTTGAGGCCGCCCGCGCGGCGATCTCTCCGGCAACGGTCGCGATCCTGATTGAAGGGGTACAGGGCGAAGGGGGGGTGACGCCGGCTACGGCGTCGTATTTGCTGGGCCTGCGTGCTCTGTGCGATGAAAAGAAGTTGTTGCTGCTCATGGACGCGGTGCAATGCGGGCATTTCCGAACCGGCCGTTACCAAAGTTTTCAGCGCATTTTGGAACCCACTCCGGACGGTGAAGGGTTTTTACCTGATGGCATTTCCATGGCCAAATCGCTCGGCGGCGGATTTCCGATGAGCGCGTTTTGGGTGCGCGCGCCCCATGCGGATTTGCTCGGGGCGGGTTCGCATGGAACGACTTGCGGGGGTTCGCCACTGGGATGCGCCGTGGCGCTGAAAATTTTTGAAGTGATCGAACGCGAAAAATTGGATACGCAGGCGCGCAAGCTCGGAGACTGGATGCTGGCCGAACTGAAACGGATGTCGGAAGTCTATCCAACCGTCATTAAGAACGCGCGCGGGCTGGGCTTTATGCTGGGACTTGAATTGGTGGAAAAGGAAAAGGTTCCCGCGTTTGCTTCGAGCGATAAAACTGCCGCAGTGCAGTTTACGAACCGGATGCATGCGGCCGGTGTCATGGTCATTCCGGCTGGGACACAAGTTCTTCGTTTGTTGCCGCCGTTGAACCTGAAACCGCAGGAGGCGGGTGAAGGCATCTCGAAAATTGAAGAGGTCGTGAAATCACTGGCGTAACCGAGTGGTAGCACCACGGGCTAATAGATCGCTGAGAGGTTGGAAAGCCAGCGGCGGCGCAGGAGCGCCGCCCTACCACGCTGGCGGGAAGTCAGGCAAAGATTAGTGTCCATTACGGCTGGCCAGCAATGCTTCAACTATCGGTAGATCCCCTGGGACGGTAACTTTTGGGTTGGGTGCTATGCTCGAAACAAGGCGAACGGGCTGCCCGATGAGTTCGCACGATGCTGTGTCGTCGGTAAATTTCATCTTTTTGGCGCGGGCGGCGGAAATCGCGCGGCGGATGACGTCGAAACGGAACGTTTGCGGAGTTTCCATGGCCCAGAGCTGCGAGCGGTCCAGGGTCTTTCGGATGAGCCGGCCATCGGCGGATTCCTTGATGGTATCGGTGACGGGATGGGCGGCCACGGCTGCGCCGGTCTCTTCAGCGTATTTGACGGTGGCGGCGATGAGATCGTGATTGACGCACGGGCGTGCGGCGTCGTGGATCGCGACGATGTCGGACTTGGGAGGGACAGCCTCCAGCCCGGCCCAAACCGAATCCTGGCGTTCGGCGCCGCCGGTGACGATTTCAAATTGTTTCTTAAATTTAAATTGTTTGGCGAGAGCGGCGAATTTCTTTTCCATGCCGGCGCGCACGACGACGACGATATGGTCAATGGATTCGGCTGAGTCGAGACGGGCCCAGGTATGGGCGACGACGGGTTTGCCGGCGACATTGAGAAATAATTTGTCGGCGCCCATGCGGACGCCGCGACCGGCTGCTACAAGTATGGCTACATTCATAATCTAAAAGCGTTGAAATGTTGAACGTTAAAATGTTGAATCGGTGGCAGCGCCACTTGCGGTAAATCGTTGAAAACGTGAAATCATAATGCTCCGTTGTGCGCGGCTAAAAATTTTTCGAGGGCCGCGCGTGTTTTTTGCGGCGATTCGTGCAGAACAATTTGCCAGCCACGCGCGGCGCCGGCCTCGACGTTTTCCGCCCGGTCGTCGATGTAAAAGATGTCTGCCCCGCGCCGGCCGGCCATGCTTTCCAGGGCCTGGTAGATTTCGACGTGCGGTTTCATCGCCCCCACCTCGTATGAGAGAATGTAACCATCGAAGCCGGAAAAGAACGAAAATTTGCTCCGGATATGGCCGACAGCAAGTTCATTGGTGTTTGAAAAAATATACGTGGGAATTTTCTTTTGGCGCAAGCCGGCGTGAAGTTCGACCATTTCGGGCATCGGGGCAAAGATATCGGCAAAATAGCTGGCAAATTCATCGGCGGTGCCGTGAAAGCCGGTGACTTTTTGAACTTCGGTAAAGAACTGGTGACGTGACAATTCTCCTGACTCGAACTGCACGAGAAAGGGCGACCCGCTCAGGAATTGGTCCAGGCGCTCGACTGTTTTGGAACTGCGCGCGGCAACGCGTCTGGCGGCGATGGAGTAATCGAAATCCACGAGGACTTTGCCAAGATCAAAAACAACAACTGGAACCATACTATAACTATTTTCTGCCGGCGGCACCGTTCCTGGCAGGGACGCCGCGCTGCGGCGCAACGAGCGTGGTTGGACGCTCGTACTGCAAATGTGCCGCGCGGTGTTGGCACCCCATGCCAAACGCGCGGTGGCGCCGCAGCGCGCCATCCCTGTCAGAACCGAGATACCCCCTCTTCTCGGAATTACAATGCGCTAACGAAGCCAGTCTTGTGCCATTGCCGGACTGATACAAGATACAAAATGTTCCACGGCGATGCACCGCAAAAATCAGACGATTTTTTGCAAGTCTGTCTCGGAATCGGGCAAGGGCCTGAGTGTTAGTGGACACCGTACCAAAAGAGCGAAGAGGGAAGCGCCCGCGTAAATCGTAAATCGCAAATTGTAAATTGAAAAATCTGTGGCTAATATCCCGCCTGCATTATTTATGAACCAGCTTGAAAATCAAATTGCCGTCGTCACGGGGGCGGGCCGTGGAATTGGCCGGGCCATCGCCCTGAAGTTTGCCGCTGTGGGCGCGAATGTCGTCTGTGTGTCGCGCACGGCGGAAAATTCCGAAAAAGTGGCGCAGGAAGTTCGCGGTCTGGGACGCCAGGCCTGGGCAATGGCCGTGGACGTGGCCGATGCCAGGGGCGTAAAGGCTGCGGCGGAGAAGGTCATGGCCGACTGCGGACGCGTGGATATTTTGGTCAATAATGCCGGTGTGACACGGGACGGCCTGCTCATGCGCATGAGCGATGAGGATTGGGACACCGTGATGGACACCAACCTTAAGGGCGCGTTCCACTTCACACGCGAGTTTTTTCGGGTGTTTGCGAAGCAGCGGGCCGGGCGCATCATCAATATTTCATCCGTCGTGGGGCTGATCGGCAATCCGGGTCAATCCAATTACGCGGCGAGCAAGGCGGGTTTGATCGGTTTCACGCAGTCCGTGGCCAAGGAGTTGGCGTCGCGCAGCGTCACAGCCAATGTCATTGCGCCTGGTTTTATTGAGACCGACATGACATCGGACCTGAACGCGGATTTGAAAGCGAACATTTTAAAGATGATTCCCATGGGCAAATTTGGAACCGGGGATGACATTGCCGGGGCGGCGTTGTTTTTGGCAGGGCCGGATGGACGTTATATCACCGGACAGGTATTGACTGTGGATGGCGGGATGGTGATGTAGTGGCAGCACCACCTGCATTTACGATTTGCGATTTACGAGGGCTGTTTCCACCACAGAGACAGGAGGGCACGGAGGCGGTTTCCACTGCTGCCTAATTATTTTGGCCTCGTCAAAAATATATATCCTATAAAAACAGCTACAGCTATAGCAAGAAACAGAAAAACCCAACCCAACAATATCGCCACGTTGTGCGTCGAGGCGGGCCTCACCTTCCTTTTCATCGTTGCCTCGTAGTGGCTTTCAAACGATTTGTCCATCACATCTGCAACGCTTTTCCCAAACTGCTCGTTCCCGGATATCGCACGAATAAGGTATATAACTCCACGTACAATCATCCACAAACCCCAAGCCGCGATAAACAACAAAAGGCCGATTGTTCTTCCTATTCCCGTCGAAAGATGGCCGGGTTGTGAGTTGGTTTCCTCGCAGATAGATATGACAAAACAGGGCCATGACCATGATGATCACAACACCCACCAAAATTGATTGGAAAGCGTTCCATCTCAAATCCCGGATACGGTTTCGATCTTTGTCTGGTGTCATACCTGTTTGATTTTTGCCAGCAGAAAACATGCCTCAAGTCATATTTTTCCGCGGAGAGACGGAGCGTGGCAGTGCCGCGGGCGCCTGTCCACAGTCCACGGTCACAGATTTGTTGTGCAGAATCGTGAATTGAAATTCAATGGTGGGAATTGACGTGCGATATAAGCAGGAGAATAGCAATTACTATTATCAGACTCGAAATCCACCAAACGCCCAGGATTTTCCAGTCTTTGCCGTTCATTTTTGGTAACGTTTTCGGGTGGTGTTTCGGGGCAGTCTTAATTTGAAATTATTTCGTCAAATGGAGAATCAGCCAATCGAAGCCCCCCAATATGGCGACGGAAATCAGAACAACAGCTAGACAAACAAACCACGTCCGCGCCGGCGGAATACTGATGTTTGCCGCAGGAAATATCCACTTCCAACAGACCAAAACCAGAATCACGAAAACAGGTATGCCAACAGACGTGACAGTACTAAGCCACGGATGGTTGAGATCAAACTCGCTTACGTACGTTCTCATAGTTTCGTCGCGTTCATGACTTGAAATGGCACGCCAAGTGATTCCGCCCTTTGGGCATCGGCGACGGGTGAAAGCTGTCTATGCTTGTCCATTCAAGGCACCATAAAGGCATTGTAGGCGTATTCAGTGAAATGCGTCAACTGAGCCAAAACCGGAACTTGCAGGAAATTGCACGGCTGTTAGGTTCAACTTATGGCAAACGGAAAGCCCGGTGATCATCCGCTAACGGATATACTCATTCACAAACTGGAGGTCTATGGCGCAGAGGCCGACGAACTCATTCGGAAAATCGACAGCCTGGGTGGCCGGCGTGAATTGGAAGAATGGTGGGAACGGTGCTTGCGCACGGCCACCACGGGCAGTTCACAGGACAGCACTTTGGTGCTGGCCAAGGCGAGAGAACGGTATGGAGAATTGCTCAGCAAAGCGCGCGAAAGCAGTTGGGGAACATAATCATCCAGGAACCTCATTCGGGCAGCAGATCGCAGAACCAAAACCCGCGTGTTTTCGTGGGCCCGGCGGTCGGGCAAACGTAGCTCGAATTGGAATCCGCGGCATCTGCGGGAGGCGTTACCTCCACCGGCCGATACACTTTTTCCCCGACCTTAAATTTCACGGGCTCCTTGAAAATCGGCCCGGCGAAGGCAAACGAATGGAACTCGCCGTTCTCGCCGCAGGGGTCCACATTCGCCGGCAGAGAGCGGATAAACTCGTCGTTGATGTTTCTGCCTACAAACGCGGCGTCGAGCCAGGCATCATTGACGCAGCAAACCACTGTGCCGAAACCGAGCGCAAAAAATTCCCGGATGAGCTCGCGTGAATCCGTTTTCCATATCGGGAAAATGCCGCGCATTCCGATACGGGCCAGGTTCTCCTCGCGCCAGCGCTTGAGGTCCTCGAGAAAAATATCGCCGAAAGCGCAGGCCGTTACCCCGCGAGCTTTGTGTGCCGAAAGACACGCAGACATCTTTTCCTGGTACTCTTCGTTTGAGCTGCGCTGGCTCACAAATACTTTTTCGAGCGGCAAACCGATGGACTGTGCCTGCCGCTCGAGCAGTTCCACCCGCACGCCATGCATGGAAACGCGCTGGAAATGCTCATTGCATGTCGTCAACAGGGAGACGACCTCGTACCGCCCCTCACGCAGGATGCGGTTCAGCGCAAGCGCGGAATCTTTGCCGCCGCTCCAACAAAATATGATCTTCTCTTTCATTGAGAATATGTCCCTGAATTTGCCAGAAACCGGGCGGCATTCAAATTGTGTAAATCAGGAAGCGCCGGATGCCGGACGGCTGCTGCTCACGACAGCCTCTCCGTAGTGTTCCACAATCGGGAAGGGATCGTAAAAATGGTGCAGGAGGGCGCGCCACTTCGCATATTGAGGTGACTGCCGGAAACCCACCGTATGCGCTTCCAATGTTTCCCAATGCACCAGCAAAATGTAGCGATTGGCCTTTTCCCGGCAGCGGCGCACTTCGTGTGAAATATAGCCGGGGGCGGACGCGATTAGAGGCGCGGCTTTCCGCATGGCCGCTTCAAATTCTTCGCAGGTGCCTTTTCCGATGTCCAAAAGGGCGACTTCCAAAATCATATTCGCAAGCGCATGAGCGCGCCACAGGGAGGCACGCCGCCGCCCCGAATGTCAATGTCCAAGCGCACGGCCTTGAAATCGCAAACAGGCATCGGGCCGCGGCTTATGCCGGAAACTGACGCCCTGCCGCAAAAATAATTCCATTCAGGGCTTGACGATTTCAGCCGCATCCCTTACAGACATGGCACGACAAATTTATGGCTGATAAACCAATTGACCAACGTGTACGGGACATCATCGTCGAACAACTCGGCGTGAAACCCGATCAAGTAACGCCCGAAGCCAAATTCATTGAAGACCTCGGCGCGGATTCGCTCGACACCGTCGAGTTGATCATGGCGCTGGAAGAGGAATTTGGCATCGAAGTGCCTGATGAACAGGCAGAAAAGCTGCTGACGGTGGGCGACGTGGTCAAATATATCGAGGAGCATCAAAAATAATTTGCGGCTTTCCCCGCTTAAGGGCAGTTTGACAGCCTAAGCTCAAACTGCCCTTTTTATTTATGTCATCAAGCAATTCAAACCACCGGCGCGTGGTCGTCACCGGCGTGGGGGTGGTTACGCCCCTGGGCAATGACGTCCAAACGTTCTGGAAGAACCTGGTTTCCGGCAAATGCGGCATTGAGAAGATCACGGCGTTCGATACGACGGCCTATGACACCAAAATCGCTGGAGAAGTGAGAAATTTTGATCCGATTCCGGCCTTTCCGTCGCCCAAAGAGGTGCGGCGGGCAGACCGGTTTTCGCAGTTCGGCGTCCATGCCGCCTGGCAGGCCCTTAAGGATTCCGGGCTGGACCTGGAAAAGGAAGATCGCGACGAGATCGGCGTCATTGTAGGATCAGGCATCGGCGGCCTGGAAACAACCGCCGAGCAGCATCAGGTCCTGCTCAACCGCGGACCCGGACGCCTCTCGCCGTTCATGATCCCGATGCTCATTTCCAACATAGCGTCGGGCCTTATTTCGATGTTTTTCGAATTACGCGGCCCTAATTTCGCCACCTGCTCCGCTTGCGCCACTGCCAATCACGCCATCGGCGAGGCCTGGCGCGCGGTCAAAATGGGTGATGCGCAGGTCATGGTGGCCGGCGGCGCGGAAGCCACGGTCGTGCCCATCGGCATTGGCGGTTTTTGCGCCATGAAGGCCATGAGCACGCGTAACGATGATCCGCAGCATGCGTCGCGCCCGTTCGACAAAGAACGCGACGGTTTCGTCATGGGCGAAGGTTCGGGCATCCTCGTGCTGGAGGAACTCGAGCGCGCCAAAAAACGCGGCGCCCGAATTTATTGCGAAATCGTTGGCTACGGCAACACCGCCGATGCCTACCACTTGACATCGCCGTCGCCAGAGGGAGAAGGCGCGGCGCGTTGCATGAAAATGGCCCTTCGCAACGGCAACCTGCGCGTTGAAGACGTCAACTACATCAACGCTCACGGTACCTCGACTCCGCAGGGCGACGTTTGTGAGACGCAGGCGATCAAGACTGTGTTTAGTGAACATGCGAAAAAAATCGCCGTCAGTTCCACCAAAGGCGCGACCGGTCACATGCTCGGCGCAGCCGGCTCCGTGGAAATGAGCGTTTGCGCGCTGGCCATTCATCACGGCATTGCCCCTCCCACGATCAATTATCAGGTGCCCGATCCCGAGTGCGATTTGGATTATGTGCCAAATACCGCGCGTGAACTTAAAATCACAGCGGCCATCAACAATTCATTCGGTTTCGGCGGGCATAATGCGAGCATCGCGGCCAAGCGGTTTGAGGGATAATTAGGGATTCAGATTTTCTTATCCGCAGATTTCGCAGATTTTCGCAGATTCAAATGCGGAAATAAATCTGCGTAATCTGCGGATAAAAACTTCCTCGACCGCCCTGGAGCCAAACTGTTATCGTTAACTCACCGAAACCCAACTGGAAATTCGCGTGGACTCACCGAGTGAAACGGATGCAGCAAAACGGCGCAGTTTGCGGAACGCTTGTCTGACCGCAATAGCTTTATTTGCAGTCGCCGCGATATTTTCTTATTTGGCCTATCTTGAGATCAAAACCGGAACGGCGCCGGGAACCACGATTTCTCCGCTCCATGCGCCGTCTTCGCCCACGGCCACCCGAATTGACGGTATCTATTCGAGAGAAAAGGACCCCGGTTACTTCTGGGGGATCGTGATTTTTTATATTGCATTAAGCCTTATAGCTGCTGGATTCGGCGGCTGGGTTTTGTGGTGCGAATTCAGATGCCGCCGGCGTGAGAAATTGCTTTCAGAAATTCGGGCGGATGCTTAAAAATGGGGACTGCGAGCGGCCCCGGCGCCGGTTGCCGAATTATAATTTCCGCGTTACCATTAGTGTATGAGCGTGGCTGAGCGAATTTTTTGACGCTTACGGCGTCGAACGCGTTTGGTAAAATGAATTTCCTCTCTTTGATCGAATCCAAACGCGAGGGCCAGGCTCTTGCGCCGGAGGACATCCAAAGTCTCGTCCGCGAATTTACTGCCGGCAAAATCCCCGATTACCAAATGGCCGCGATGCTAATGGCCATCTATTTTCGCGGGCTCAACTCCACCGAAACCCGCGCGCTTACGCTCGCCATGCGTGATTCAGGCCGTGTGCTCAAATTTCCCAAAGATTCGCGCCCGATCGTGGACAAACATTCCACCGGCGGCATCGGCGACAAGGTTTCCCTTCCTTTAGCGCCGCTCCTGGCTTGCCTCGGTTTCCGGATCCCCATGATCTCCGGGCGCGGACTGGGCATCACCGGCGGCACACTCGATAAACTCGATTCGATTCCAGGCTTCAAAACGCTTTTGCCGGTGGACCACATCATTCGCCAAACCCAGGATGTCGGCTGCATCATCTGCGGCCAGACAGATGAAATGGTTCCGGCCGATAAAAAAATTTACGCGCTTCGCGACGCCAGCGGAACCGTCCCATCCATTCCACTCATTGTTGCGTCCATTCTTTCCAAAAAGCTCGCGGAAAATCTCGATGCGCTGATTCTGGACGTAAAATTTGGCAGTGCGGCCTTCATGCAAACCAAAGCAGATGCGCGCAAATTGGCCGCGGCGATGGTTCCTCTGGGCAATGACTGTGGCGTCAACACCCGCGCAATTTTGTCCGATATGAACACGCCCCTGGGCCGCGCCGCCGGCAATTGGCTGGAAGTCAAAGAATCCGTCGCGTGCCTGGAAGGTAATGGATCCTCCATAGCGCGCTTGCGTCCTGGACTGCGGCGGCAAGCGAAGCGCGCCGCCGCTTTCGAAGGCGTGGCGCCGCCCGAACCGGGCGCCCTATCCGATTTCAAAGCGGTGTCGCAGCCACCGCACTCCAAGACCTTGCGGCAGTTCAGACAATCTAGCGAGGGCGAAATCGGCCCTGGTATCTCCGATTTGCGCGATCTCGTGCTGAACTGCGCGGCGCATCTGCTGGAGCAAACCCGTAAAGCAAAGGATTTTAAGACGGCCCGGGAAATGGCTGCGGATTGCCTGGACTCCGGCGCTCCTCGAAAGAAATTCGACGAAATGCTCCAGGCGCAAGGCGCGGATCTGGCGGCT
>Ga0335073_10015850_pt1 | contig 10536 bp, 8 predicted proteins | sample Lox_Sample_22_FD_207093 | JGI IMG/M metagenome (GOLD analysis project Ga0335073, IMG submission 207093) | Soil microbial communities from Loxahatchee National Wildlife Refuge, Florida, United States - Lox_Sample_2.2 | ecosystem: Environmental > Terrestrial > Soil > Wetlands | place: USA: Florida...
CAGCCGGCGCGAGTGCTTGGCGGGCAGGGCCTGGATCCGCCCGCCGCCCACGAAGACCCGCAGCCGCGGGTCGTCGGTCACCGCTTCCAGAATGGGTGCCGGATCAAGATCAGCCATGCGGACATTGTCCACCATGCCGCCGCCCGGCCCGAGCGGTTTTGGCCGGGGCCGGGTCGGCCGGAAACCCGCGGGCGCTGTGCTTGCTATCTGCGGTATGGTCCGCCGATGGACGAGGTGCAGGACTACTTCGGGGAACGGGTCGCGGCGGGGTACGACGATTCGTCCCACCTGTTCCAGCCGGGTGCTGTCGACCCGGCCGTCGACCTCCTGGCGGAACTGGCCGGCCGCGGCCGGGCGCTGGAACTCGGCGTCGGCACCGGGCGCATCGCGCTGCCGCTGGCCGCCCGCAGTGTCCCGGTCCACGGCATCGACCTGTCGTCGGCCATGGTCGCCCGGCTGCGTGCCAAGCCGGGCGCGGGCGCGGTCGGCGTGACCATCGGCGACTTCGCGACCACGCGCGTGGAGGGGACGTTCTCACTCGCCTACCTGGTCTTCAACACGATCATGAACCTGACCACGCAGGATGCCCAGGTGGCGTGCTTCCAGAACGTGGCGGCGCACCTGGAGCCTGGCGGCTGCTTCGTCATCGAGGTCGGGGTTCCCCCGCTGCGCCGGCTCCCGCCCGGGCAGAACGTCCTGCCGTGGGCGGCGGGCCCGGTGGAGTGGGTGTGCTACACCTACGACTTCGCTGCACAGCGGAGCCAGGGGCACTACATCGATCTTGATGACGGCCGGGGTGAGTACCGCACGATCCCGTTCCGGTACGTGTGGCCGGCCGAGCTCGACCTGATGGCCCGGATCGCCGGCTTGCGCCTGCGCGAGCGGTGGGCTGGCTGGACGCGGGAGCCGTTCACCGGCGAGAGCCAGGGGCACGTCTCGGTCTGGGAGAAGCCCGCCGGCCCGCCGCCCGGCTGACCGGCGTCCGGTCAGGCGACCCGGCGCCAGCCGAGTTCGCCCACCTTCCAGCGGGCGATGGCCTGGTGCTGGCTGACGACCTTGACCTCCCGCAGCGGCACGCGATGGCCGTGCATCGCGTGCTCCGCCTCGATGATCCCGACGACGGGGGAGGCCTGAGGGATCTCGTGCTTCACGCCGGACTGCTCGACAAGGATTAAGCTAGCCGGCCTGGCGTCCCCGGCATCGCGGGACGCATCATTGCGCTCATTCACATCCATTAGACTCCCGGGCCCTCCCGGACGGTTCCCGCAATCCGGTAACTACCGCATAGTGCGGGCGTCGTGATTGTTGCGGTACATCTACCTATAAACAGCATACGTGGTCATACGCTCAGAGAGCGTGCATGTGCTCGCTCAGATCCGCGCGGGCCCGGCGGCTCGGTCAGGCCGTGGTCTTGGCGCTCAGGTCGGTGAGCTCGGTGCTGGCCGAGCGCCGGGCGCGCATCACCCAGGTGGACAGGAAGCCGATCACCAGCAGCGCCAGCGCCAGCCACGGGGCGAGGATCGTCGGACTGGTGACCTTGTAGAACGAGCCGAAAATGGCGCCGACCGTGATCAGGATGCCGAGCACCGCGGACACCACCAGCGACACCCGGCGCTGCGAGGACGCGAACGTGCGCAGCGATCCGACCGACATCAGCAGGTAGACGACGACCAGCGCGAAGCCGCCGAAGGTCGACCCCCAGGCGAACAGCGCGAAGTAGTGCGGCGTGGCGGGCAGCGCGAACAGGCCGGTCCAGAACAGGTCGACCAGGAGCGTGATGACCGATGCCCCGATGATGAAGACCGTCGCGCCGAGCGGCGACCGGTGGCGCTTGGACACGATCGCGAGCGGCGCCGGGATCCGGCGGTCCCTGGCCATCGCGAAGATTCCGCGTGATGCGGACACGGCGCAGCCGATCGCGACCGCGAGCATGTCGAACAGCACGACAAGCTCCAGCAGCCGGTCGATCCAGGTGCCTCCGAACCCGCCCGCGCTGGCCGGCGCGCCGAGCGCGAACAGCGGTGCGCCCGCCGCCGCGGTCAGCGTCTTCAGGCTGTAGTGGAAGCCCGCCACCTCGACGTAGGTGGCCAGGACGAAGAACACGGTCGCGATCCCGGCCGTGGTCATGATCGCGATCGGGACCTCCCGCCGCGGGTTGGGCGTCTCCTCGGCCAGGTTCGCCGCGGTCTCGAAGCCGACGAACAGCAGCACCCCGTAGAGCACGCCGAAGAAGATGCCTGACCAGCCGTCTGAGGCGGAAGCAGGGTTAAACGGCTTGAGGCTGTTCGCCGAGCCCAGCTTCGCGATGACGGTGATGAAGAAGACCAGGACGACGATCATCGAGATCAGCGCCAGCGCGAGCTGGCTGCGGGTGGACAGGCGCACGCCGTAGTACAGGATCGCCGCGATCAGCGCGATCACGATCAGCGTCCAGGCCCAGGCCGGCAGCGGGTTGACCTTGAACTCCGAGGCAATCGTGCTCTGCAGGTAACCTCCGATCAGCAGAAGCAGGCCGGTGAGCAGCACGGTCACCCCGCCGTAGTAGAGCCAGCCGGCGGCCGTGCCGACCCGCTCGCCGAGGCCCCGGGTGACGTAGTCGTACAGCGACCCCGCGGCGTGGATCTCCTTCGCGTAGCTCGAGACGATCCAGCCGAGCGCGAACACGCCGACCGCCGCGATCAGCACCGAAATCGGCGAGGCGATGCCGCCGCCCTTGCCGGTGGCGCTGATCACGCCGACGACCAGCGGGATAACGAAGGCCGAGGAGAACACCGGGCCCATGAACCCGACGGACTGCGCGATCACATCGGGCAGGGAGAGGATCTTCGCCCCAAGGCGCTCGTACGCCGGCTCGGAACTAGCCATCGTTTCTCCTTTACGGCAGCTTCAGTACGGCCCTGGCGTTGCCCGCGAAGATTGCGGACGCTTCGGCCTCGGGCAGCCCGAGCGCCTCGATGTTGGCGATCGTGTCGGGGACCACCCGTGGTCCCCCCAGCGGCATGTCGGTGCCGAACAGCACGTGTCCGGCGCCGAAGAAGTCAACGGCGCACCGGACCGCGTGGCCTGCGCCGAACATCGCCGTGTCGGCGAAGAAGCGGTGAAAGTAATCGATGGGCTCCGCGGACAGACGCGACGTGATGTCGTCCCGGCGCGGGTCCTCCAGCGGCGACGCCAGCCGCCCGGCGAAATGCGGCACCATCGCCCCCGCGTGGTGCGTGATGATCCGCAGCCCAGGATGGCGGTCGAAGCAGCCCGAGTACACCAGCCGCGCCATGCACACCGACGTCTCGTAAGGCCAGCCCAGCGACCACCAGATTCCATACTCGGAACGCGTCTCCGCGGGATAGTCGGGCCACACGGCGCTGCGCGTCGGGTGGATCCACAGCGCGCCGCCGAGCCGGGTCACGGTCTCGAAGACCGGGTCGAAGCGTGGCGCGTCGAGCGGTGCCCCGCCGACGTTGGTGTGCAGCTGCGCGCCCAGCGCCCCGAGCTCATTCATCGCCCGGGTCAGTTCGGCGGCGGCCGCTTCCGGGTCGTTCATCGGCAGCGCGGCGGCGAAGCCGGCGAACCGGTCCGGGTACCTGGCGACGAGCTCGGCCAGCTCGTCATTGACGGCGCGGGCCAGGTCACGGGAAACGGCCGGCTCCCCGAGCTGGTCGAGCGGCGGCACCGCGAGCGTCAGCACCTGGACGTAGTCATCGAACGGATCGATCGCCCGCCACCGGGCGTCGAGGTCGACGAGCGCCGGGTCCTCGTGGATCCACTGCTGGTAGCCGAGGATCCGGTCGCTGACGTTGCTGCCGGACACGGCCGACTCGAGCCGCCGCGCGTACGAGGGCGGGAGGATGTGAGCGAAGGCGTCGATCTTGCGCACGTTCCTCCCCTGGATCCTCGGGGTGGCGGCGGCTCCCGGCCGTCATTGGGGGGATCGTATGGAAGCAAACGATCGGTGTCAAGAGCCTCCGGCGGCGCAATCGGGCCGGCCCCGCCGGGCTACCCGGGCTGCGGCGAGAGGTGCTCGTGCACCGCGATCCAGCCCGCCGCCTCACGGCGGAATACGATCGTCTCCCGCTCGTGGAGCGTCTGCTCGGCGCCCGAGGTGCGCACGATCGTGGTCACGTCGTGGGTGAAGACCGCCGCGTCGCCGAGCATCTGCACGGAGGGCCGAGACGAGCGGCAGGAGAGCACGCGGAAGCCGTCCTGCTCCTCCCATTGGCGCCAAAGCCGCTGGTACTGCTCGCGCGAGGCCAGGCGGTCGGCGGTGGTATAGAAGATGAAGGTCGCGTCGGGGGCGAAACGGCCGAAGTAGCCGGCGGTGTCATGCTCGCCAAACGCGCGGACCAGGTCGCGCGCCGCCGCCAGCACCGAGTCTGCCGCCGGCGCGTCCCGGGCCAACTGCGCGTCCCCGGCCGCCGTCACGCTCTGGCCTTCCTCGCCGCCAGCGCGGACAGCAACTCGTAGCCCACGTGTGCCGCCGCGATCCCGGTGATCTGGGCATGGTCGTAGGCCGGCGCGACCTCGACGATGTCGGCCCCGACGAGATTGAGCCGGGCGAACGAGCGCAGCGTGGCCAGCAGTTCCCGGCTGGTCAGCCCACCGGCCTCCGGGGTGCCGGTGCCGGGCGCGTGGGCCGGGTCGAGCACGTCGATGTCGATGGACAGGTACACCGGCCGGTCGGCGACGCGCTGCGCAATCTGCTCGATCATGCCGGTCACGCCGACGTACTCCACGTCGGCCGCCGGGATCACCTGGAAGCCCATTTCGGCGTCCTCGGTGAGGTCGGTGTCGGTGTAGAGCGGGCCGCGGATACCCGCGTGCAGGCAGCCGGACCGGTCGAGCAGCCCCTCCTCGGACGCGCGCCGGAACGGTGTGCCGTGCGTGTAGGCGGCGCCGAAGTACGTGTCGTAGGTGTCCAGGTGCGCGTCGAAGTGAACGAGGGCGATCGGGCCGTGCACCGCCGCCACTGCGCGCAGCAACGGCAGCGCGATCGTGTGATCACCGCCGAGCGTCAGCAGGCAGCCGACCCGCTCGAGGAGGTCGCGGGCGCCGCGCTCGACGGCGGCGATCGCCTCATCGATGCTGAACGGGTTGACGGCCAGGTCGCCCGCGTCGGCGACCTGCTGGCTGCCGAACGGCGCCACCTGCAGGGCCGGGTTGTAGGGCCGCAGCAGCCGGGACGACTCGCGGATGTGGTTTGGGCCGAAGCGGGCCCCGGGGCGGTAGCTGACCCCGCTGTCAAACGGCACGCCGACCACCGCGACGTCCGCCCTGGCGACCTCGTCGATGCGAGGAAGCCGGGCGAACGTTGCCGGGCCCACGAAGCGCGGCACGCGGGTCGCGTCCACCGGGCCGACGTTGTCCCCTTCGGTGATCCGGGGTACCGGGTCGGTCATCTGGCCTCCCTGACGGCCGCGTCGATTGCCTGCAGTTGCCGGTCACTGGCCTCGATCGCGGATTGCTCCCCGGCCAGGTCGAGTGAGCGGGACAGCACGAAGTACACCACGCCGGAGACGACGAGGCCGACCAGCCATGAGTAGTCCACGCCGCTGGTCACGTGGTTGGGGAACCAGCCGGTGTAGGAAAACCCGGCGATCGGCGGCAGCACCATAAACGGGATCTCAGCGATGAACCCGGCGGCGTACGCGGTGAGCCCGCGCCAGCCCCACGCGCCGTAGACGCCGTCCGGCCGGAAGATGTCGGTGATCGCGTAGTGGCCGTGCCGGACGAAGAAGAAGTCCACCAGGTTGAGCGCCGTCCACGGCACGAGCAGGTAGAGCATCAGCGTCAGCGAGTTCAGCACGGCGCTGACCGCGGTATCCGACGCGCTGGTCGAGATGCCGGCGCCGATCGCGTACCAGATGGCGGCCAGCGCAACGACGGTCACCGCCCGCCACATACGGCTGGTCTGGATCTTCCGGAACGAGTCGACGCCGGTCAGCACCGTCAGCATCGCGCCGTAGGCGTTCATGCCCATCGTGGCCAGCAGCGCCGTGGCCGACAGGAACGCCGTGATCGAGCCGAGCGGCGCCGCGACCTTGTCGCCGACGAGCTGCAGGCCGACCAGGCCGTCGGAAACGCCGAGCCTGGTGGCGAGCCACGCGCCGAGCGCGATCAGCCAGACGGCCGAGCCCGAGGCGCCGAAGAACACCGCGGCGATGATCCCGCGCCGGGAGGTGTCGCGCGGCATGTAACGCGAGTAGTCGGACACGTACGGCGCGTACGTGATGTTGTAGGCGGCGGCCACCGAGAACTGGGCCATGAACGCGGTGAACAAAAACCCGCCGGGGTGGCGCGGCGCCGTGCCGCCGGCGTGCCCGACCAGGATGGCTACCGTGATGATCGCGTAGCAGGGGAGCGAGATGATGAGCAGGAACCGGAAGACCCGGTGCACCCAGTCGTAGCCGAAGATCGCGAGCGCGGCGGCCAGCACGGCGGTGGCGATCGCCACCCCGCCCGCGCTCCAGCCGAACGCGCCGTGCAGGCCACTGGCCATCAGCACCTGGTCGGCGACGTTGAACGCCATGTACGTGAACAGCACGGCGAACAGCGCGACCACGACGCCGCGGTAGCCGAGCTGGGCTCTGGTCTGGATCATCTGCGGCAGCCCGAAGACCGGGCCCTGGGTGCCGTGGAAGGCCATGAACAGCGTGCCGAACCCGATCCCGAGCGCCCCGGCCAGGATCGACCAGCCGAGGGACAGGCCGAGCGACGGGCCGACGAAGCCGATCGGAATCGTGAAGTACTGGAAGTTGCCGAGGAACCACAGCATGGCCTGCTGCCAGGTCTTGCCGTGCCGCTCCGGGTCGGGGATCCAGTCGATCGAGTGCACCTCGATCTGGCCGAGCAGGCCGCGTTCGAGTTCCTGCGGGGTGACGTCCGGTGCGGCGGCCATGGAGCCTCCTCAGGTAATGTCCTGGCAGATATGGTCATCATCAGTTTCCTGCCTGTCAACCCTTGTTTCATGGCGCTGCCGCGGTGTGCGATAAAGACAGCCGGGGCGGGCTCGGGTGGGCTCGGGACGGAGGGAACCAGTGCCCGGCACGAGTGACCGGCACGAGCCGGAGGATGCTGCCGATTCCAGGCGCATTGGCGCGCAGCTGCGCGCGGCCCGGCTGGCGGCGCGGATGAGCATGGCCGAGGTGGCCGAGCAGAGCGGGCTGACCAAGGGTTTCGTGTCCAAGCTGGAACGCGACCTGGCCAACGTCTCGGTGGCGTCGCTGCTGCGGCTGTGCGACACGCTCGGCATCTCGGTCGGCGCGCTGTTCTCCGAGGCCAAGGGCGAGGTCGTCAGGCACGACAGCTATCCCGCTGTCAACTTTGGCGGGCTCGGCGGTGTCACCGAGTACCTGCTGACGCCATCGGGCGAGAAGCGGATGCAGGCGATTCTCAGCGACATCGAGCCCGGCGGCGGGAGCGGCGACGAGCCGTACTCGCTGCCCGTCGACGTGGAGTTCGTCTTCGTCCTGCACGGCAGGCTCGGGCTGAACATCGCCGGCGAGGACGTCGTCCTAGAGCGGGGCGATGCGTTCACGTTCCCGTCCGGCACCGAGCACACCTTCCGGTCGGTGCCGGAATCCGGGCTGACCCGGGTGCTGTGGGTGCTGTCTCCCGCCCTGCCGAGCACCGACGGCTGGCAGCAGTTCCGCTAGCCCCTCTGGTAACCGCCCCGGGCGTATCCTCGGCCTCAGGGAGATCTGGGAGTCTTGGCGGGCTCGTGGCAGGGGGATCTGCCCAGTCCCGCGGTGGGGGATCCGTGACCGGTTCGGGCGTCTTCGTCGGCCGTGACCGTGAGCTGTCCATGCTGCGGTCGGCCCTCGACGGCGACACGCGGCTGCTGCTGGTCGTGGGGGATGCCGGGGTCGGCAAGACGCTGTTCGTGACGGAGGGCCTGGGGTCCACCGGGGCGCAGCGGCCGTCGGCGTGGGGGGCGTGCCTGCCGCTCGCCGAGCAGCTTCCGCTACTGCCGGTCGCCGAGGCGCTGGACGCGCTGAGCAGGCTGAAGGGCGGCGCACTGCTCGAAGGCGCGCTGGACTCGGCCCCGGCGTATGCCCGCACCGAAGCCGGGCGCCTGCTCCCGCAGCTGCAGGCCCCCGGCGCCGCGGCGGACGGGCTGGCCGGAGGATGGCAGCGCCAGCGCATGTTCGCCGGCGTCGCAGAGCTGATGGCGGCGGCAGCCCGCCCGGCCGGGCTCGTCGTCGTGATCGAGGACGTGCACTGGGCGGACGGCGCGACGCTCGACTTCCTGACCTTCCTGGCGGGAGCGGGCCGCAGCGCGGCCGTTACGGTGGTCGCGACGTGCCGCAGCGACGAGGCGCCGCTGGAGCCGCACGTGACCCGGTGGCTGGCGCACGTACGAGGCAGCGGGGCGGTTGCCGAGATCCGGCTGCCTCCGCTGTCACGCCAGGAGGTGGCGCAGCAGGTAACCGCGCTGATGGGCGGGATGCCGCCGGCCGGCGTCGCCGACGAGCTGTACGCCAGGGGCGAGGGAAATCCGTTCTTCACCGAGCAGCTGGTCCTGGGTGCGCTGAGCGGTCCAGCCGCCGGTGAGCTGCCGGACCGCCTGGCGCAACTGCTGATAGCGCGGGTTGGCGGCTGCGGCGACGACGCCAGCTCGGCCCTTGCCGCCCTGGCCGTGGCCGGGCGGCCGCTCAGCGAGGAACAGCTCCGGGCCGTGTCCGGGCTCAGTGCCGCGGCGCTGCCCGGCGCGATCCGCGAGCTGGCGACCACCCGGCTGCTCTCCGACGACACCGGGGACGAGCGGTACCGGGCCCGGCACGCGCTGCTCGGCGAGGCGGTGGCGGCAGCGCTGCTGCAAGGTGAGCGCCTGATGCTGCACGAGCGCACGGCCCGGGTGCTCCAGGCGGACGGCGAGACGCTGGCCGCCGAGGCAGCCGACCACTGGGCTGCGGCCGGCCAGCCCGCCGCCGAACTGCCGGCCCGGGTGACAGCGGCCGAGGCCGCCGAGCGGGTTTTCGGCTACGCCGAGGCCGCGTCGCACTGGCAGCGGGCGATCGAGCTGTATGAGGCCCGGCCAGAAGCCGGCCCCGGCATGGACGTGGCCCAGATGTACATCCGTGCGATCGACGCGCTGCATGTATCGGGCGACGTCGAGCGGGCCGGCGCGCTCGCCGAGCAGGCCTACCGCCGGTGTGCTGGCCACCCCGATCCGCTCATCAACGCCATCGTTCACGAGCGTGCCGCGCGGTTCCGCAACCTGGCGGACGCGTGGCTTGGCGGGCGGCACACGCCGGGCTCCGGCCTCGAGCTGGCCACCGAGGCGCTGCGCCTGTTCGAGCAGGAGCCGCCCTCCGCCGAGCACGCCGAAGCCCTGTTTTACTACGGCAATTTCCTGTACTTCGGCCTTGGCCAGGACGAAGAACACCGCCGGGCGCTGGAGCGCGGCCTCGAGATCGCCGAGGTGGCGCACGCCACGGCGCAGATCCCGCGGATCCTCGCGCTGCTGCAGCACCCCTTGTTCCGCGCCGGGCAGGTCGACGAGGCGTTCGCCACGCTGCACCGGGGCCGTGAGCTGGCCGAGGCGGCCGGGGATGCCGAGGCGCTCATGCAGCTGGACACGAACGAGAGCGATGCGCTGCTCAAGCTGGGGCGGTTCCAGGATGCGTACGACACGGCGCTGCGGGGCGGCGAGGCCGCCCGCCATGGCGGCCTGGACGAGTACTGGAACGCCGCGATCGTCTTCACCAACGCGGGCGAGGCCCTGATTCACCAGGGCCGCACGGCCGAGGCCGCCGAGCTCATCGACCCCCTGACCGCAGGGCCGCCGGACCGGGACCACTGGCTGCTGTATCTCTACCGGGCTGAGCTCGACATGCTGCGCGGCGACATCGAGGCGGCGCTGCGGCGGCAGCAGCAAGTCAGCGAGCTCGCGGGCAACGTCAGCAACTTTGACTGGTCCCGTGAGGCCGCTCAGCGCATAGCCGAACTGCAGCTGTGGGCCGGCAAGCCGGACCGGGCGCTCGGCGAGGTCAGCCGCCGGGCCGGGCTCTTCGGCGGCTCGTCCTGGGCGATCTACTGCGGGCGCCTGCTCACCGCGGGCATGCGCGCCTGCGCGGACCTTGCTGACCGGGCCCGGGCGCGCAAGGACGGTGCCGGGGTCAGCGCGGCGCAGGGCGCCGGCGACGAGCTGGAGCGCGTTCGGGCCGGTATGGCTGCCGACCCGTTCGCCGACCACCCGGCGTCGGCGGCGATACCAGCGGAGCGCTCGACCTGGACCGCCGAACGCAGCAGGCTCGCCGGGGCCAGCGACCCGGTGGCCTGGCGGGCGGCGGCGCGCGCCTGGGCCGGCCTGGGCAGCCCGCATCGCGCCGGCTACGCCTGGTGGCGGCTCGCCGAGGCGGAGCTGAACGCCGGCCACGCTCGTGACGCCGCCGCCGCCCTGCAGGCCGCCGCCGAGGCGGCCCAGGGCCACGCCCCGCTCCTCGCCGAGGTCGGCAAGCTGGCCGCCCGCGCCCGCATCCCGCTGCCGGCCGCGCCGACAGCGTCGGCCGGCACAGCTAAGGCCCCGGACGAGGCCGG
>Ga0335073_10015851_pt1 | contig 10536 bp, 8 predicted proteins | sample Lox_Sample_22_FD_207093 | JGI IMG/M metagenome (GOLD analysis project Ga0335073, IMG submission 207093) | Soil microbial communities from Loxahatchee National Wildlife Refuge, Florida, United States - Lox_Sample_2.2 | ecosystem: Environmental > Terrestrial > Soil > Wetlands | place: USA: Florida...
GAGGATCGTCCGGCCAGCTCGCTTCAGGCGTTGGAATTCGTCGTAACACTTCTGCTGGAAGGCCGCATCGCCGACGGCAAGAACCTCATCGATGAGCAGGATCTCCGCCTCCACCTGGATCGCGACCGAGAACGCAAGTCGAACGCTCATCCCAGAGGAGTAGTTCTTGAGCTTGAGATCGAGGAAGTCCTCCAACTCGGCAAACGCGATGATCTCGTCAAAGCGCTCCCGAGCCTGCTTTCTCGTGAGCCCCAGCATGATCGCGTTGATCAACACGTTGTCCCGCGCCGTGAGGTCCATGTTGAAGCCTACGCCGAGCTCGATGAACGGCGACAACCGTCCGCGAACGGTGAGCTCGCCGGCATCGATGCTGTAGATCCCTGCGATGCACTTCAAGAGCGAGCTCTTTCCGCTGCCGTTGCGACCGACGATGCCGAAGAACTCCCCCGGTGCTATATCGACGCTGACGTCGTCGATCGCTTGGAGGATGTCGTACGTCGTTGAGCGAAACGGGTGAAGCAGACGCTCCTTAAGGGTGTGGTAGCGCTGGTGGGGCAGTTTGAATGCCTTCGAGACGCTCGAGATCTTCACCGAGGGCTCGCTCGCAGCCGTAGGCGGCGTCGCAGCATATGGCCGAGCGGTCGCGGTCATGGGCTCGTCAAAGCTAGCAACGGGTCGGCCGCTCGGCGAAGACGACTACACACGCTGAAGGACATAGACATCCTGGTTTTCCTGGTTCCGTCCCGGCGCAAATTCGAGTACGCGCCATTTGGGGCAGAGGCGGCTCAATACCCACTCGGCGCTTAAGAAGGCGGTGCCCCATTGCGGGTTGACGATGCCGTCGTCGCCGTCCTGGCCAAACTCACATGCATACCAATGCCCGTGCCGATACAACGACGCGACGATCTCACGCGCCTGCAGCACTGACCGCTCTTGTTTCTCGACGTAATAAGCCACGGACTGCAGGCCGTGCGTGGTGAACACCAAGAAGCCGCCGGGCCGTATCACCCGATGCATCTCGTCGAACCAGCGCAGGCCGAATTCGGGATCGAAATGCGACCAGATCGAGATCGCGTACGCCAGACCGAGCGCGCCCTCCACCATCGGCAGCGGCGGCTCCTCCGGGCTGACCGAGAAATCGATCCCCGGAAGATGTTCCGAGGCCCAGGCGATCGCAGCCCGGTTGGGATCGCACCCATACCAGTCAACTTGCGGAAAGGCAGCCTGAAGCACTCGTACGACCCGGCCCGATGAACACCCGAAGTCCAGGGCGCCGCCCGCGTCGGCGACGTCGGCCCCGGCGCTGCGGATCGCGTCGACGACCAGGTCGGCCTCTCCGAGGCCCCCGGCGGCGGCCAACGGTCCCCGCGCCATCGCGTGTATGCCCTCGGGGGGCCGGTCGGGCTTCAAGCCCGTCCGCTCGAACACCGCCGGCATGCCGAGCCAGGTTCCGTAGTTGAGAGCGAGCCAGCGTCGCGCGGGCGGGTCGTCGCCGATCGGCGGCATACGCGACAACTCGGGATCCGCGGCGGCGCGCGCGACGACCTCGTCCACATCCTCGGGGCGCAGCCGATCGAACAGCATCTGTGTCACGACGTCGCCGTCGAATGCGAGCGGTTCGGGACCGAGCGTCCGCGAAAAGTCGTCGGGGAGAAACCGGCGTCGAGCGGCGAGCGCCAGCAGCCGGTCGACCGCCGGGAGTTCAGCCGCGCGCCCAAGCGCTCTCGCTCGGGTCATGTCCGCCTAGCCCGGCAGTGCGTGGCTCGAGGGCAGAGAAGTCGCTCGAACCCGCTCATTGCGGCCAACGCTAGCAAGCGAGGAGGCCGCCAGATCGGGGATCGCGACTGAGTTCCCGCGTCGCCGCGGGTGGCTAACCTGCCTGCCCGTGATCGGCGCCCGCTCTGTAGCGCGGCTTGGGGACCGAATGCCCAGGCTACCGGCCGGCCTCGCCGGACTCCTGCTCACCGTCGTCGTGGTCGGGGTGGCGTGGGCGTTGCTCGTTCCGCCATGGCAGACGCCTGACGAGATCGCGCACTACGCCTACGCGCAGGATCTCGCCGAGAACTTCCGACTGCCGCCCCCCCAACCGACAGGGGCTGCCAGTTCTAATCAGGAGTCCACCGACCAGGGAGTTGCCGACAACGCCGCGGGCGCCAGTCGCGGCGCCTTCTACCCGCAGACAGCACCCCCCGAATGGGATCCCGCGGTGTGGGCGGCGTATCGCGCCGAAGAGCGCGCACACCCGGCGCCCTCTCGCTCCGACGGCGGCGGGCCGAATCCGGCCGCCTCCAACCCTCCTCTGTATTACCTGTACGCGGACATCGCGTACTTCTTCGACTACAGCGGGACGGCCTTCGGCCGCCTCTACGCGATGCGCCTCTGGGGGGTGTTGATGGTGGCGCTGAACGCGCTTGCGGGATGGTTGCTGGCCGGTGAGGTACTCGGCCGCCGCCGCCTTCCCCAGCTCGCCTGCGGGGCCGTCGCGGGCCTGTGGCCGATGCAGACCTTCATGGGCGCGAGCGTCAACCCGGACTCGCTGATGGTGCCCCTCTGGACCTTCGCCTTATGGCTCGGGGCGCGGGTGATCATCCGCCGGGCCCCGGTGCGTGACGCCGTCGCGCTGTGCGGGGTCGCGGCGGCCGCGGTGCTCACGATGGCGACCTCCTACGCGCTGTTGCCGGCGGTCGGGCTTGCCCTGTTCGCCGGATGGCGTGGGCGACCGGCTGAGGAGCGAAAGCCGGCGCTACGTCAGCTCGGCCTGGCCAGCCTCGCACTCGTCGTTCCAGTACTCGGCTGGCTCGCGCTGGGACGGGCGCTTGGGCGCAGCGCCATCAACACTGTCGCGGCAGGCGCGCACCCCGCTCCGTTCAACGTGCGCCAGTTCCTGTCCTACGTCTGGCAGTTCTACCTTCCGCGCCTACCCGGGATGGTGCGGTTCCGCTGGACCTCAGGGCTCCCGGCCTACGACGTGTGGCTCAAGGAAGGAACCGCCACCTTCGGATGGCTGGTGGTCCCGGTGTCGGCCTGGATCTACAAGGCGGTGGCGATCGTCGTCGGTGTCGTCGGGCTCGCCGCCCTGTGGTTCACCGCGAAGCTCCGAGGTCGGACCGCGCTGTGGCTGGTGGCGTTCTTCGCCCTCGCCCTGGTCGTGCTCGTGGGCGGCCTCCACTTCACCGAGTACCGCTCGATCATCGACGGCCAGGGCCACCTGCTGCAGGGGCGGTACCTGCTCCCGGTGATCGGGCTCCTCGGCCTCGTCTTCGGTCTGGTCGTAAGTCGCGTCCCCGCCCGGTGGCGACCCGGCGCGTGCATGGGCGTGATGGTCCTCCTACTCTGTCTCCAGGTGCTCTCGATGAGCGCTGTCGTCAAGGCGTTTTACCTGTGAGACGGTCGATCTGGTTGCCGATCGTCGTCCTGCCGGTGGGCGCACTCCTGGCGCTGCTGATCGCGGCGTTGCAGCCCGTACAGATCCGCGCCTACGCGCTCAGCTCGCCCGACGGAGGCCAGGCCGCGGCTCTCGCCCGCGGCCAGCAAGCGTGCGAGGGCCCGATCCGCCTTCCGAGCGCGATCGGCGGCGTGCGTATCTGGGGAGGCACCGCCGCCGGCCTCGCGGTTCTCGATGTGACCGTGAGCGATGCGAGCACCGGTCGTGCCCTGGGCAACGGACAGATCATCGCTTCACCCGCTGTGGGCGCCTACGACGCGGCGCTGGAAAACCCGGTTCCCGCGGGATCGAGCGTGCGCGTCTGCGTGCTCGCGCACGGCCCCGCCCCGTTCTCGCTCCTCGGTTCCTTGCCGACGCATCCCGAGATCCACATGAGCGTCGACGGAAAGACGATGTTCTCCGAGTTTTCGCTCGTGCTCCTCGAGCCGTCTCGCAAGTCCCTGCTCGCCGCCTTGCCGACGGCGTTTTCGCGCGCGGCGTTGTTCCGCTTCAGCTGGGTCGGTCCGTGGACCTTCTGGGTTCTGCTCGTCGCGCTGCTCGGGACGTTCGCGCTCTGCGGATGGGCGGTGGCCGCCGCCGCGCGCGCCGACCTTCCGGGGGAACCTACGCCCGAGGCCGAGACCGAGGACGCGCTGCCGGCGCATCCAAGCGGCCAAGCACGCTGAGCACGCACCGCCAGTAGAGACCGCTGGCCAGCCGGACGGCCGGATGACGCCCGACCGCGCCGAAATACGGCGAGTCGAGCGTGGCCGTCATCGTCCCGGCGAAGGCCGACGCCCCGACGCACCGTTCGGACTGGATCGCCCGCCGCTCGCGCAAGAGGACCGGGAGCCCGCCGAGCACATCGAGCGTCGCACGTGCCTTGGCTCGCGCCCACCCGCCGCGTGCCGCCACGGCCCAGACCGCGAGTTCCGTCGCCAGCAGAGCCGGGAGCACCAACGCCAGGAGCGGCGCCGGATAGGTGCGCACGACCGTCGCCCAGCGGTTGCGCTCGAGCATCCGCCATTTGGCGTCCCCCTTTGCGAACTCGTAGGCATGGTCGACGCGCGCGCCGGGCGCAACGCGCAGCGATCCGCCGAGCAGACGCAGTCTCAGCGAGAGGTCTACGTCCTCGTGATACATGAAGAAGCGCTCGGGAAAGCCACCGAGCTTCACCCAGAGCTCGCGAGGAATGGCCAGGCAGGCTCCGGATAGAAATCCGACTTCCCGGGTCGCTGACGGAGCCGCGGAGACGGGCTGCCCGATCTGGCCCGCCCATCCGAAGCCGGTGAAATGCAGCACCCCGCCGCTGGTGTTAATGCGGTCGCCGCCCTCGAGGAGCACCAGGCCCATCCACGCCGCACAGGGCTCGTTCGCCTCAACACCGGGGCGCCTGATCGCCTCGCCCCATCCCCTCTGCACGACCGCATCGGGATTGAGGAAGACCAGCAGATCACACTGCGCCTGCGCCGCCCCGGCATTCGCCCCCCCGGCAAAGCCGGCGTTTCTCCCGAGCACATGCACCAGCGCTGTCGGGGCAATGCTGCTGAGCTCGTCCACCAGGCCGTCGGTCGAGGCGTTGTCGACGATGATCAGCTCGTCCTGTGCCTGCAGCTCAGCCAGCAAGGCGGGCAGCGTCCGGCGCAAATCGGCCAGCGAGTTATGCGCCACGATCACGACCGCCACGGATACGTCAGTCATCGGGGCGGCGATAATAGACCGCTTCGATGTCCACTCGAACAAGCTCCTTTCTCGCCGTCGTGCCCGCCTATAACGAGGCGAGCTCGGTGGCCGGTGTCGTGGCAGCGATCCGCGAACGAGCGCCCGAATTCGACGTCCTCGTGGTCGACGACGGCTCCACCGATGACACCGCCCGCCGGGCGCGCGAGACCGGTGCCATCGTCGTGACGCTGCCGTTCAACCTTGGTATCGGCGGCGCGGTACAGACCGGCTTCGTCTACGCGCTGGAGCGGGGCTACGAGTTCATGGCCCAGGTCGACGGTGACGGCCAGCATGAGCCGGCCGAACTTCGCCACCTGATCGAGGTCATGAGCGCGGATCCGAGCCTCGACATGGTGTGCGGCTCGCGTTTCCTGGATGGCAACAGTGGATACGCTGCGCCCATCGGACGCCGTACCGGCATCCATTGGTTCGCGTTCGCACTGGGCAAGATCGTGGGGCAGCGGGTGACCGACCCGACGTCGGGATTCCGGCTGTACAATCGCCGTGCGATCGCCCTGTTCGCGCGAGACTATCCGCACGACTATCCGGAGGTCGAGGCGGTACTGATGTTGCACTCGCACCGGTTGAGGATGGCCGAGGTACCGGTCAGGATGTACTTGCGGGACTCAGGTCAATCTTCGATTACCACGGGCCGCTCGATCTATTACATGGTCAAGGTTTCGTTGGCACTGCTAGTCGGACTGTTGCGTCGCCACAGCGTCGTCGAGCCGGGCGACCCCGCCCCCGTATCCGCACCCCGAGGCGTCTGATGAGGCTTGGCGCGCAGATCGCTTCCATCTGCTTTGCGGTGTTCGTTTTCGGCGTCGTCTTCGAGATGGTGCGCCGTCGTCACCTACGTGAGCGCTACGCAATCCTGTGGCTGGCCGCGGCGCTCGTGCTGCTGCTGCTCGCGGCCTGGACGCAGCTCCTGCGCGTCCTGGCAAGTGCTGTGGGTATCGCCACACCCTCGAACGCGTTCTTCGTAGTCGCGTTCGCGTTCCTGCTGCTCCTCGTGCTGCACTTCTCGACCGTGGTCTCGCGCCTCTCCGACGAGAACCGGGTACTGGCTCAGCGCCTGTCGCTGCTGGAGGAACGGGCTCGGCCGGTGGACGACGCGCAGGAGCGTGGTGACGCGGCGCAACCCGACGTCGGCGAGCCGATCAGGGACAGGCCTGCCCGACGCATTCGAGCGGGCTCCCGACCTTGAGCGCAGCGCCGGTCGCGAATTCCGGCGAGTCGCGTGATCCGCGTCCGGACCGGCCCCGGCTACGCCTGCTCTCGAGCATTGCCGGATCCGTCGCGGTCGTCGGCCTCCTCGTCTACCTCCTGGCGACCAACGGTTCGAAGATCGAGCAGGCGGCACAGCGCACCAGCGCCGCCGATCTCGTCCTGGTCACGCTGCTTGCGCTGGTCACGCTGCTGGCACGCACCGAGGCGGTCGTCGCATGCCTCAACGCGATGGGCGAGCGTCCCCACCGCAGGGACATCCATGCATCGAACTCGCTCACGTTTCTTGCCGCCTTCGTCAACCACTACTTGTCCAGTGTCGTGCGAGCGGCCTTGATGCGCCGCGTCGATCGCGAGCGCTCGCCGACGATCCCGCAGATGATCATGGTCGACACCTCGACCACGCTGATCGAGGGCCTCGTTGTGGCAGCGCTCATCGTGATCAGCGCGGGCGCGCTCAAGCTCAGTTGGTGGGTTCCGGCACTGATCGTCGTGGGCGGTATCGCCGGGGTCGCGATTGCCCTCGGGGTCCGCCGGCGCTTTGCGCACCTGTCGATTCTCCGAGGCCTCGACGTGCTCGCCCATTCTCGGCAGCGCGTCGTTGTGGCGGCCCTGATGATCGTTGTCGTGACGACTCAGGTGCTCCGAACCCTGATCGTGCTCCGAGCGGTCGGTCTACATCCCTCGCTGCTGCAGGCCGTCGCCACGTTCGTGGCCGGGGGTGTCCTCTCGAGCCTGTTCGCGGGACCGGCGGGCGGCACGGCGGGCGGGCCCCTCCTCGTATTCGGACATCAGAGCCTCGCCGCGTCGGCGGCCGCCGGTCTGGAACTCTCGATCACGAGCCTCGTCGCCGGAATGCTGTACGCGGTCTCGGGTGGCCCGGTGTTCGCGTGGCGGCTGCGTCAGATCCGGGCGTGAATCAGACTCGCTGCCTCGCCTGCGGCGGCACGCTCGCCGACGATCCCGCCGTGGTCGCACCCGACCGTATGCACGGAGTGCCGGGGACCTGGGCGGTCCACGCGTGTCTTACGTGCGGGTCGGGCACGACCCTGCCGCTGGCCTCCGACTCCGATCTGGCGGACTTCTACCCGGACACCTACGCCCCGTTCGACGTCCCCCGTGGAGCACTGGCCCGCGCAATGGGCCTGCTGCAACGTGCCCGCGACCGGCGGTTTCCGCTCTCGACGATGGCGGACGGACGGCCGGGAACGCTGCTGGACGTCGGATGCGGCCGCGGGGACCTCGCGGCCGCGTGGATCGCCTCCGGATGGCGCGTGCTGGGAGTCGAACCGGCACCCGACGCCGCGCGCATCGCGGACAGCCGTGGAGCCCAGATCGTCGGCTCCACGCTGGCCGACGCCCGAGTGCAGACGGGCACGCTCGACGCGATTGTCTTCCGGCACTCCCTCGAGCACGTCACGGACCCGAGAGCGGATCTGGTGCGCGCCCGCGATCACCTGCGCCCGGGAGGACGGCTGGCCGTGATCCTGCCGAACTGGGGGTCATGGCAGCGGCGCGCGTTCGGCGAGCACTGGTTCCCGCTCGAGCTACCGCGGCATCGCACGCACTTCACGGCCGTAGGTCTCCGCTCCGCGATCGGTGCCGCCGGCTTCGATGAGATCGAGATCCGCCCAGCGACGCCGTTCATCACGACGACCTGGAGCTTGCAGTTTCGGCTGTTCGACCGGCTCGTGACACGGAGCGGCGCGGCGTTGCTCGCGGGTTACGCCGTGTCCCTGCCGGTATCCCTCGCGTCGGCACTGCTCGACGCCCGTCTCGGCGGAGGGGACTTCCTCCACGCCGCCGCGCGTCGCCGGGTCGCATGAGCATCGTCAAAGACCGCACCGGGCCGCTGGTCGGCGCAGTGTTGATCGCCGTGGTGCTGGGCATCCTGTCCGCCTCACTGATCGGCGGCAAGATCTTCAGCTCCGGGGACAACCTGTTCCAGTGGGCTCCTTTCTCCGCCAGCCCGCCCGTTGGCTGGCGGCAGCCCTCGAACTTTCTTCTGACCGACCCCGTGCAGGGGTTCATCCCGAACATGCTCCAGGCACGCTCGGATCTCAGCCACGGCGTCCTGCCCCTGTGGACGCCTTACGTGGGCGGAGGGCGCCCGTTGTTTGCCTCGCAGGTCGATGCATTGCTGTTCCCGCTCACGTGGTTGGCATTCCTGCTTCCGTTCTGGACATCGCTCGCGTGGATCGCGGCGGGGAAACTGCTGCTGGCCGCCCTGGGGACGTACTTCTTCGTGCGGGACCTCGGTCTCCGTCGCGGGCCGTCGCTGCTGAGCGCGCTCGCGTATGCGTGCGGAATGTTCTTCGTCGTCTGGCTCGAGCACCCGCAGACCAACGTCTGGCTTTGCCTACCCTGGATGCTGCTTGGAGCGAGGCGCATCTGCTTGCGGGGAAGCCTCGGGGCGACGGCACTGCTCGGTGCCGCCACCGGGCTGGCCTGGCAAGGTGGCCACCCCGAGAGCGCCGCGTTCCTGATGGCGGCGACGGCTGCGTACGCCGCGTTTGAGCTGATCGCGGACCGGCGATCGAGCCCAGAATCGGCGGCGAGCACGGGCGGCCGCTGGGGGCCGGGCTGGGCGCAGTCGTTCGGTGCGCGGACCGCGTTGGTTGTGGTCGGGCTCCTGCTTGGCGTCGGAGTCGGGGCGGTGACCGTGGCACCGCTCCTTGAACTGCTCGGCCAGGCAGGCCCGACGAACCGCGGCGGACCGCCGCTGCCGATGAACGCCATCTACTCATTCGCGTTCCCCGAACTCTGGGGAATGCCGAACAAGCTCTTCTCCGGAGCGGGGCCGGTCAACTTCAACGAACGCACCGCGTACATCGGTGCACTCCCTGCGCTTCTCGCGATCGGGGCGCTCGGGCGTCGCCGCCCGCGCGAGGTGTGGTTCTTCGTGGGACTCGCGATCGCCTCGTTCGTGCTCACGTTCAACGTGCCGCTGCTCGCGACGGGCATCCGCAAGCTCCCGGACGCCAACGTCGCCCGCCTCACCCGGTTTCTGATCATCCTCTCGTTCGCAGGCGCCGTACTCGCGGGGTATGGGCTGCAGCGATGGCTGACCGCGTCATCGCGCGAGCGTGGCCGGATGCTGCTTGTCATGGGCGGCGCGGCAGTCATCCCGCCGCTGTACTGGCTCGTGCAAAACCCGAGCGTGCTCGGGCACCTGGGAGCGGCGCTCGGCCAGCTTCCCACCGTGCACTTCGCCGAGACGAATGCAGCGGTCGTGGAGCTTGCCTCGATCTGGCGTTGGACGCTGATCTGCGCGCTGGGGTTAGGCGGCCTCGCGCTGATCTGGCGGATGCGGTGGCCGATGGCTTGGACGATCGCGCTCGTCGTCGCGTTGACCGCCGTTGACCTCGTCACCCTCGACCGCGGTTACCACGGGTCGATTCCCCTCGCCCAAGCAAATCCGCCGGTGCCTTCGTCGATCCGTTACCTACAGGAACACCAGGGGGACCAGCGGATCGTCGCAACCGATTACGCGATGCCGGCCAATGTGGGGGCACGGTACGGGCTTCGCGATGCACGCGTCGGCATCGACATCCCTTATCCCGTTCGTTTCACCAATCTGTGGACCGGCCTGGGCGGAGTGTCCGGCGATCTGTCGTTCATCTTCGGCGCTTCGCCCGACGCACACCGACTCGCTGACATATTCGCGGTGCGGTACGCGCTCGTGCCGCCTGGTGCAGTTCAACCAAAGTGGCTTAAACCGGTGCTGCACACCTCCGGTGGCACCGTTGAGTTGAACCCAACCGCGCTCCCCCGCGCCTGGGTGGCATACGGTTGGCGTCCTGCTCGGGGCAGCACCGACGCGCTCGCCGCGACCCTCGCCTCCACCACTGACAGCCTCCGAGACGACCCGGTGATCGAAGGCGCGCGCACGCCGCCGACGGGACCGACGCCCACCGGTTCTGTGGCGAGCGTCGTTGACAACAGCGCGAACAGGGTCACTGTCCGCGCCCTGGCCGAGCGGCCCGGCTATCTCGTGCTCGACGATTCCGCCTATCCAGGGTGGCAGGTGACTGTCGACGGCCGCGCGACCTCGTGGCACCCGGCTAACGAGAACTTCCGTGCCGTCCCGATTCCGGCCGGGGCACACACGGTGGTCTTCCGCTACCGGCCGGCGTCAGTGATCGACGGGGCGATCGTGTCGG
>Ga0335073_10015852_pt1 | contig 10536 bp, 8 predicted proteins | sample Lox_Sample_22_FD_207093 | JGI IMG/M metagenome (GOLD analysis project Ga0335073, IMG submission 207093) | Soil microbial communities from Loxahatchee National Wildlife Refuge, Florida, United States - Lox_Sample_2.2 | ecosystem: Environmental > Terrestrial > Soil > Wetlands | place: USA: Florida...
AAGTCAAGCCACGACGTACCGTGCCGGGCCGTGAGCGCCGCCACGCTGATCGCGAGCATGACAACACGCGAGGCCGCCCACACATACAGTGCGGGCAGGTCGGTTCGCCGCGGCCGCCACCACGGCCCGCCACCCAGCGCTGCCGGGGACGGCTGCTGCCGGGGCGGGGAACCGGAGGTGCCGTACTCGGCTGCAGGGGGCTGGGGTGCGGTCACGGATTCTCCCGGCTCGGCGTGCAAATGGTTCGGGTTCCCGGATGTCCGGTTACCGGCCCTTGCGGCGCAGCAGCGCGGCCAGGGCCCCGGGCACGCCGCGCAGGAGCAGCCCCGGGCTCTGCCACAGTTCCGGGTGCACCACGTCAAGGTGGGTTACCGCGCCTTCGAACGCGCGTCCACGCGCGAACAACAGGATGTTCTGCCGGTACCACACCTTGATCCGCGGATCGGACCAGATCTGCGGCCGGATGATGTCGTAAGCCGTGTACCCGGCCTTTTCGAACTTCTCCGCCCAGTAGGACGGCCACTGCTCGTTGAGGTGACGGGTGCCGCCCTGCCTGGGGATGGCCGCGGAGAACAGCACCGTATCGCCGTGCCTGGACAGCGACTCGACGAACGCGTCGGCGCAGGACTCGTCAAGGTGCTCGGCAACCTCGAGGCTCTGCACGAGGTCGAACTTGCGCCCAAGCGAGAACGGCTGCCGCAGATCAGCCGACGCGAACCTGTCCGCGGGCATCCGCAGCGCGGCCCTGTCGACGTAATCCCCGTCGATGCCGAACAAGTCTGGTACGCCGGCCCTGTTCCACTCGGCCAGCCAGGTACCCACCCCGCAGCCCACGTCGAGCACCGAGGCCGGCCACAGCAGCTCGTTGACCACGGGGACCACCACTTGTGCCGACTCCTTGGTGCCGCGCGCCAGCTGGTCGAAAAAAGCCGGCGTGTACGCGGTCTCTACTTTTTCAGGCAAGGCAACTCCTACATGTAGCTATTCCGGGCGGGGCTACCAATGCAATGCCTTGGATTCCCGGAAAGAAAGCTATGAACATTCTCACTGACCACCCTCGCCAACAGCACTGGCGGCAGCAAATGGGCAGCCCTGAGTGCAGCTCTACGACACCTTAATGGGCGTGCCTTTCCGCCTGCCCAGGAAAAGGAAAGGACATAGGAAATTGCCAGGAACGGCCTTTTTATGCCGCCATTTTTTAGGTTCTTGTCAGCAGGCGCTCATCTTTGCCGTGCAGGCTCAGGCGCGGACGCTACTTCGCCCGTGCTCATCCGGTTACGCCAGGCCAGGGCTGGGCGCAGCCGACGACCACCGTGTGGCCGGCCGGCGACTGCGGCGTGCCGGCTTGCCCAGCTGCGCCCCGGCGTAGCTGACGGCCTCGCTCACGACCTCGTTGGGCGCGACAAAGGAGGCGAGCCCGGTGCTGCGAGGAGCCAGGCGTGAACTCATCCCCTCACAAGCCGGAGACCAACCCTGTGGCCACCGCGCTGGTCCGGCCCCCTAGATTCGGCTACAGCCAGTCCTCGGCGTTGGCGAGCGCGTCGTCACCGGGATACTGGTTGATCTTGGCTTCGAGGGCCGCGACGATCCGCCCGATGTCGTTCCTGGTTCGCCGGTAGTTACCGGGCATGAAGATCATTCCGTAGTGGCCGGCTCCGCCGGGCATGACTGCCTCGGCGTGCAAAGGGCGGAAGTCGCGGACGTTATTCGTGACGACCGCCCGCCGTTCGGCCCTAGCGAGCGCCAGCACTTCGGGATCGGAGAGAGCTTCCCGGTCTGGGTGCCCCGCCACGGCCTGGACGTCATGCCCTCGTGCAGTCAGTTCGCCGGCGATGGCCGGCGAGAGCATCTCATCCAGGAGGAGTTTCACCGCTTAACGGCGGCTTGGCCGGCCATCCAGGCGGCATGCGCCTCCGCAGCCTCCTGGTCGTTGGCTTCGATCCACTGATCGATCTCGTCCTGGTAGGCGCCGTAGTAGGTGATGGCGGCCTGGACGAGCCCGAGTGGTACCTCCAGGTAGCGGGCGGTCTCGGCGGCGTCGCCGTCGTTGTCCCGGACAGCGGCGATCACTTCCCACACGTCCTTGCCGGTTCCCGTGAGCCGCGCACGCCGGCCGGCCGGGCCGTCGGCGAAGCGAATGAGCGGATGATCATCCATGCGCAGGCCTTCTTCGACGTACCGCTGCGCGAGGGTGCGCGGCGCCAGGTGAGCGCGCTGGGCGTGCTTGCCCAGGCGTGCGATGGTCGCGTCGTTCAGGCGGACGCTCAGCGGGTGGCTCATGTAGTTCATTGTAGTGCAGCGAGCTACAACCGTTTAACCGCGAGTGGCTTGTGGCCGACAGCGTGGCGAGAGATGCGTCGAGGGCTTGAGCGTCAACCGGGCCCGGTAACCCTTGGCCAGGGCTGGGCGTAGCCGACGACGACCGTGTCGCCGGCCGGCGACTGCGGCGTGCCGAACGCGGAGACCCGGATCGGTGTCCCGTTCGCGTACGCCTCGATCATCGTGTTCTTGCCGATCACCAGGCCCACGTGTCCCGGTGCCGTGGGCGTGCCGTCGGACCCCGCGAAGAACACCAGGTCGCCCGGGAGCACCTTGGCGGCGGGAACGTGCGGTAGTGACTTCCACTGCTGCTGGGAGGTCCGCGGTATGTCCACGCCCGCCGACCGGTAGGCCATCATGACCAGACCCGAGCAGTCGAACGCGGCCGGGCCGGTAGCGCCGAACAGGTACGGCTTGCCGAGCTGCGCCTCGGCGTAGCTGACGGCCTCGCTCACGATCTCGTTGGGCGCGACGAAGGAGGCGAGCACGCTGTTCTCCGCGCACGACGCGGTGGACCCCCCGGCCCCGGCCGCGGCCACGCCGGTGCCGTTGCCCTGGACGTCCGCGACCGTGAACCCGCCCGCCGCGTAGGTCGACGCCCAGGAGAGGACTTCTTCGACGTACCAGTCGGCGTGGTTGTAGGCGAAGATCGCCGCGGGGATGTTCTGCTGCACGCCGTGCTCGGTGAGGTACTTGGCCGCCCCGGCGATGGCGTCGGCCGGGTCGTAGACGTCGGCGATCCCGTCACCGTCCTCGTCGGTGGCGACGCCGTTGACCATCTCGGACGCCGGGTGGATGGGGGCGCCGCCCCACTGGTTGCCCGACGCGCCGTCGATGCCGATCTGCATCGGGCCGGCCGCGCCGAAATCGTTGCTGCCGCTGGTCACGCCGGCCAGCGTGGTCCGCCCGTCGTTGCTCTCCACCTTCCCGATGCCCGCCAGGATCGTCCACGGCACGTTGTACTGGAGGCCGACTTTCTGGAACCACGTCAGGTAGTTGGCGGGTATTGAGTTGGCCGCCTCGGTGGACACCTGCGGCTGCGTTACGTTCGCCCCGGTCGCACCGCAGTCCGCGCCGGATCCGCCAGCGAACAGCAGCGACGAGCCGCCGACGACCAGCATCGGGACGACGAGGAAGGCGAGCAGCATCATGACCATGAGGCCGATGATGATCGGCCCGATCGAACGCCGGTTCATGAATGCTCTTCTTTTTGGCTTGCCGTCTGAGGGCAAGACAAGCCAGAAACGGCAAAAAGAAGAGTATTCACTGGTTACCGATCCCGGACAGCTCGATGTCGTTTACCTGCCAGGCGCTGCCCGACATGACCACCGTGACGGTGTACTGGCCGTTGAGCGAGTTCGTCGGCTGCGTGGACGTGACCTGCTGGCTGATCGTGACCACGAACGTGATCGACGTCGGGTCACTGCCGAACGCGCTGATCGAGTCGATGGTGGCGGTGCCCGTCGAGACCTGCTTGTCCGCGGTCCGCGGCCCGGCCACGCCCGAGGTGTCGTAGTCGTACTCGAGCGCGGCGGCCTCCTGCGCGGTCACCAGACCGCTGAACTTAGCGCCGTAGGCGGCCGCGTTCTCGGTGTAGCTCCAGGTGGCGTAGTCCGTAGCGAACGTCGCCGTGGTCGTCGCCGCCCTGGCGAGGTCCGCGGCGGTGAACGGCAGCCACTGGTAGATCTCCGCGCCGCCCGCGGTCGAGACGGGCGTCGGAGGGGGAACGGCCGTCGGCGGCACCCCGGCCGCGGACGCCGACGCGCTCGGCTGGGGCGTGCCGGACGACGCGGACGACGCGGCAGGCGCCCCGCCGCCCGGGTTGCGGCCGGCGATCAGGTAGGCGCCGAGCCCGGCGAGTGCCAGCACGACGACGACGAACAGGAGCCGCTGCTGTCCGGGGGTCAGTTCCATGCCCGGCCCCCGCTACTTGGACCGCCGGCGCGACCGTGCCCAGAACGGGGGCGCGGCGGGCTTTCCCGCTCCTGTTCCGGCCGCTCCCTGAGAAGATCCACCCGAACGGTTCGGGCTCGCACTCCCAGGCCACCCGCTTCCGGTGGCGGGGCGAGACGGCGGCGCGGGCGCCGGGCCCTGGCGGACCGCTGGCTGCCCGCCGGTCTGCCGGACCGGCGGCTGCGCGGGCCTGCGGGCCCCGGTGCCGGTCCCCCCGGTGCCGCCGCGCGCCCAGCCCGCCGAGGCGCCGTTCCCAGCGGCCGGCGCGCCGTTCGGCAGCGGCAGCGGCGGCGCCGTCCTGCCGGTGCCGACGCCCGCGTCCGGCCACTGCCTGGCGGTGACGTGGCTGTCGGCGGTTGGCGCGCCGGACATCCCGTCGGAGACCGCGGCGCCCGCCGCCGCGGCCGCGCCCGCGTCCGCGGCCGCCGCGGCCGCGGCCGCGCCGCTGGCGTCGGCCGAACCGCGCCGCGCCCAGCGCGACGCGCGGGACGCGCCCATAGTCGGCACCACGACGCCCGCCGCGCCGGCGGTCACCCGGCGGAAGCCGAACGCGGACTCGCGCCAGCTGACCTGAGCCCGTTCCTCCGCGCCGAGCATGCCGTAGCCGACCGAGGAGAACAGGTGCTGGAACGGCTTTCTGTAGATGAACACGGCGACGGTGACGAGCGCGATCATCATGATCTTGAGCGCCCAGGGCAGCACGGTGTCGGTGGTGGTCATGATCAGCGAGTAGCAGTACAGCAGGACGCTGAGCGTGAGCGCGACCGCCACCTGTTTCAGCAGCACGCCGATGAGCATCTCGAACCAGCGGATCGCGATCACCCGGCCGAAGCCCGGATGGATGCCAACCAGCAGGAAGAACGGCCCGGCGACGAGCAGCAGCAGGAAGCCGAGTTTCAGCATGATCAGGGTCAGCGCGATCAGCAGGACGAGCAGGCCCGCCGCGACCGCGGCGAACAGCGCCTCGAATCCGATCTCAAGCCGGGTCGTCCACTGATCTCCCTGGAACAGCGAGTACACCGCCGGATCGGTCTCCTGAAGCTGCTGCGCGATGCCGTTGTAGGTCGCCTCCTTCGCGTTGTACAGCGTGGCCGTGACCGGCTGCTCGTTGGATGCGATCGCCTGCGCCCACAGCAGCTGCCTGCCGTACTGGTTGACGATGGTCTGCGGCTGGTTCGTTCCCGGTTCCGCGTACTGGGTGGTGCCGAGTTCGCCGTCCAGCCACGGCTTGCAGACGAGCACCGACCAGAGCTCGTTCGCGTTCTCGTCCACCATGCCGGTACCCGAGGTGAACGAGTAGTTCGCGGTGACGGACTCGGGGTCGTTCGCCGCGACCGGCAGGCAGTTACTGCCCGAGTTGACCGGCAGCTTGGCGAACGCCGTGTTCAGCACCGACGTCACGCCGTTGGAGACGTCTGTGCCGACGTTGGTGAAGTCGGCGGGGCGGCCGATCAGCCAGATGGCGGCGGCGCAGGCGACGACCATCCAGATCGTGCCTTCGATGGTCCTGGTGGCCCGCTTGCGCATCAGGCCCTGCCAGGCCAGCCAGATCGCGGCGATGATCACGACCGGGGCCAGGAACGGGTAGAAGATCGCACTGCCCAGATCGCTGATCAGCCGGTCCACCGAGCCGCTGAGCCAGCCCAGGATGTTAGAGCTTGCCGCGGACTGGTAGACGGTGATCGTGACCCGGTCCAGCGATTTGGCCATGTCGAAGACCATGCCGGCGACGTCGTTGCCGATCGACGAGGTCATCTGCGAACAGGTCAGCCCGGTTGACGCCCAGTACTGCCCGGCCATGCCGTAGTTGTCGTACAGCGTCTTGCCGGTGGTCTGGGCGCCGGGCGTGGTGATCATCGAATCGATGCCCGAGGTCGCCAGCTCCGGCTCCGGCGCCCCCGAGGTACAGATGTTGTTCAGGTCGCCGACCACGCCGGAACCCGCCTGGCAGAGGTTGAGCAGGCTGCCGATGTCGCCGATCCCCGGCACGTTGCAGATGCCGCCGGAGACCACGGTCTGCGTGCTAAGCGCGGTGACCTGGTTCTCGGTCAAGCGGGCGGCGTGCCCGGACGAGGCGGGCTGCCCGGACGACGCGGTCTGGCCAGGCGCCGCAGCGGTGCCGGGCGCTGCCTTCGCCGCGGACACTGCCTTCGCCGCGGACACTGCCTTCGCCGCGGACACTGCCTTGGCCGCGGCGGCGGTCTTCGCCGCGGGGGCCGCGCTGGAGGCGGCCGCCGTCTTCGCCGCGGGCGCGGCCGTGGCGGCGGGCGCGGCGGACGCCGTGCGGGTCATGAACAGCCCGCTGAGCACGAGCGCGACCATCGCGCAGACCAGCAGCAGCGCACGGGGCGGCCGGTGTCTTCCAGGTCCGCCAGCTCGTGTGAGGGGTTCAGCCATCTCGGGAGGCTCCTGTATTCGGCGGTCTTACTGCGGGGCTGCCGCCGGCTGGGGCCGACGGGCTCGTGTCGGGTTCGTGTCGATCCAGTCCTGTAGTTCCTCGGACACCAGATCGACGCCGATGCGGCCCGCGCGGTCGTCGAGGTCACGGAAGATGCACTCACCGTTGCCGAGGGCACGAAGGGAGGCTTTGTGCTCCTCGGACGGCTCCACGCCGAGGAGCGACAGCACGTTCGCCACCTCGGCACGTTCCGACGAGCGGAACGCGAAGACACTGGAAATGCAGTTGGTCACCTGCTCGTTCAGCAGGTCACCGGCGTTCTGCGAAATGAGGATCAGCGCGGTGTTCCGCGAGCGGCCCATCCGGGACACCTCGGGAACCAGCTTGGCACCCTCCGGGGTGGAAGTGATCGCCCACGCCTCGTCGAGGAAGATCGCCTTCGGCGCCGTCCGGTCGACCGTGTTCATCAGCCGCCGGGCGAACTGGGAGACCAGGTAGAGCAGGGCGACGGAAAGCCGCTGCTCGTAGGAGTAGTCCTCGCGCCCGGTGGTGGTGTCCGGCAGGGTCAGCCCGCCGAGCGTGAACACGGTCGTCCAGCCTTCGGCGTCGATCTGCTGCCCGCCAGACGGCGCGAAGCAGAGCCTGGCCAGGCGCATCTCGGAGATCGAGCGCATCACCGCACCCAGGTTCTTCCACGCCGGGTCCTCGGCCTCCTCGAGCAGGTTCACGACCTTGCCCAGGCTCGGCCGGGGACCGCCCGCCACCGCGCCGACCGCCTGGATCATCGCCGACTCGCGTTCCTCGCTCATCCTGGGCAGCAGCAGGCGCAGCGTCTCGGTCGCCATCGTCCGCTTCTCCGCCAGGTCGTCGCCGAACGAGAACGGGTCGAGTAGCCCGGCCGCCGCCGACGACAGCGGCAGGACCCGGGCCTTGCGCCCGGTCCGGCCGAGGAACTCAGCCAGCGGCTCGGCGTCGCCCTTCGGGTCGATCACCGCGATCGTCGCGCCGCGCAGCGCCAGCTGGTAGATCAGCAGCATCGCGAGCGTGGTCTTGCCGCCGCCGGGTTCGCCGGTGATCGCGACGGCCGTCGGCCGGTTCCGCGCCGCCGCAAGCATCGGATCGAAGTGCACCACCGAGCGCGCCCGCCCCAGGGTCTCCCCGATGTACGGGCCGATCCAGCCGACACCGTCGGCGATCCGGTCGCCCAGTTCCACGGTCGCGGTCGGCATGCCGCCGGCGATCGTGTAGAGCGGCTGGCGCTGCACGTAGGAGGACAGCCGGACCTTCTCACCCGGCAGCGACTCCGACAGCAGCGAGAACTGGTCGCCGGTGGAGTTGACCAGGTCGATGCCGATGTCACGGTAATGCTCGGTGACCGCCTCGACCCGGCGGACGCACAGGTCCCTGGTCGGCGCGGTCACGACGACCCGGTGCCAGCCGTAGACGAAGGGCAGCCGCTCCTTGGTGATGCCGTGCTCGAGCATGCGGGCGGCGGCGATCTGCTCGGCCAGCGCGATGGGTGCCTCCGCGCCCGCCTCGCGGATGTGCGCGTCCATGTCCCGGGCGTGCGCCAGCCGCCGCGACACGTCCTTGGACGCCTTGGCCGGCGGAACCAGGTGCATCCGGGACGAGATCTCGACCGGGAACGGCAGCGAGTCCGCGTAGTGCATCCACGGCTCGCCGTCAGGGAACGACATCAGGTCGGGGAACCGGGCGAACGACAGGAAGGCCGCCCACGAGTCACCCTGGACCTGCTCCAGGCGGAGCATCGTCCGGCCGTTGTGCACCGCGCCCTCGTACAACTGCTCGATCTCGCCCTGCCCCCACGCCCGGCGCCGGGACGCGGACGGCGGCGGGTCGCCGAGCGAGCCCATCAGCGTGTGCCGGAACAGCCACGCCACCTCGCGGGAGGTCGCGTGCCGTGCGGCGAGGGCGGACGCGGTGAGCGCGCGGCCGAGGCGCTCGGCCTGCTCGGTGAACTTGCCGATCTCGCCGGTCGGCACGACCTCGTCCTCCGCGGTGCGCGCCGGGGACCGGTAGGTGTTCAGGAAGCTGCCGAACAGGCCGTCGGTGAGCTGCGCCCGCACCGAGCGCTGGCCGAGCCTGACCCCGAGGTAGATCTCCTTGGACCAGAAATCCTTGGCCCACACGTGCTGGTAGATCTGCTCCAGGTACTCCCGCCAGCCGGGGCCGCCGTCGCTTGTCGCGTCAAGCCCTGTCGCCCACTCCACCGCCGGGTAGGGCCGGTGCGCGATCCGCAGGTGCACCTCGGCGTCCTGCATCCTGATCGCCGCCAGGGCCACGGTGATGTTGGTGGCGAGCGCCTCCCGTTCGTCGGGGGTGGTGAACTCGTACGACACGGAAGGCACCCGGTAGTAGGCCCACGCGTGCGTGTCGGTGAGCAGCACCCGGTCGTCGAAATACCTGATGGCCAGGCGGCCGCGCCCCTTCGACCTTGCGCTCACCGGACCCCCCGGGTGGTTGCTCCGGGTGGCGTGTGAGCCGGAACCGTTCCTCGGATCATTGCTTTTTCCTTACGGTGGCGGCGGCGAGTCCGGCGACCAGCACCCCGGTGAGCGCCGTGTAGGCGACGCGCGTCTGCGGGCGGAGCGTGGCCGGACCGGAGGCGGCCGCCGGCAGCATGTCGTCCCAGGGGACGCGGACGATCGCGCGCGAGCGGCCACGGGCGATCGACTCGGCGAGTTCGACGTCGGGCAGCGAGCGACGGCTCACCCCGTTGATCACCGTCACCGACTGCATGGCCAGGTCGGCGTGGCCGTTGTTGTCGAGCCAGTCGCGGGTGTCGGCGAGCGCGCCCGCCGCGTCCGCGTTGGCCGGTACCACCACCACGAGCTGATCGGTGATCTTGAGCAGCCGGGTCAGGCTGGCGGCACCCGGGTCGAGCACGGTCAGCGGGTAGTGCCGGTTAAGCTGCACGGCCAGCTTGATCTCGTCGCCCTCTTGGAGCGGCTCGTGCGAGGCGATGACGTCCAGCCTGGACGGGGTCGGCTTCGGGGTCGGGTGCAGGCCGTCCGGCCGCGCCTGCCTGATGGTCTGCGGCGGCCTGCCCGCCAGGAGTTCCTCGAGTGTGGCCGCTGGGGCGCGGTAGCGGGCGAGGGTGCCGTCGTGCATGTCCACCGCCGCCACCGGGTGCTCGCGCAGGCTGGCGAGCATGGACGCGGTAAGCAGCGCGGTCACCGACTGCCCGGCACCGCTTGTGCAGCCGAGGATGAGAATCCGCCGTGGCTGAGAGAGGAACAGCCGGGCGCGGCTCCTGTCCTGCGCCTCCTGGTCGCGGGCGCCGGGACCATGGGTGGCGCCGTTGCCCGTGACGACCCTGACTTTGCCGTGCCATGAGGCGTTCATGTCCCGCCCGGGGCCGCTGAGTGCCCGCTCGATCGACGGCAGCGCGTGCTTCCTCGGGTCGGCGACCTCGTGCACGGAGGCGGCCGGCGCCGGGGCAACGGGGGCCGGGACCGGAGCGGCGCGAGCGGGAGACGGAGGCGGGGCCTCGGCGGGCGTAACGACACGGGCCGCAGCGGCGGCCGTACCGGCAGGCGTCTCCGGGACCGCCGTTGCAGGTGCTGCCGCAGGCGGCGCGCCCGGCTCCGCGGGCACGGCGGTAGCGGGCTGTGCCGCAGCGGCAGCGGTTGCCGGAGTCGCGTCGGGCACGGCCTCGGCAATAGCCGCTGGAACCTCTGTGTCTGCGGCAGGGATGGCCGCTGCCGTCGCAGCGGGGGCGGCCGCCGAAGTCGTACCGCGCACAGCCGCTGCGACTGCGTCCCGGACCTCTCCGTCCGCGGCTTTGCCGGCCGCTGCTGTCGCGGCCAGGGCGGCTTCTGCGGGGCGGACCTCCCCGGGGCGGC
>Ga0335073_10015853_pt1 | contig 10536 bp, 7 predicted proteins | sample Lox_Sample_22_FD_207093 | JGI IMG/M metagenome (GOLD analysis project Ga0335073, IMG submission 207093) | Soil microbial communities from Loxahatchee National Wildlife Refuge, Florida, United States - Lox_Sample_2.2 | ecosystem: Environmental > Terrestrial > Soil > Wetlands | place: USA: Florida...
AAGCTGCCTTCTCCTGCTTCTGCATCTGTGCATATTGCTGAAGGTTGTAGACCGCGATACTTCCGCAGGCGGGGCAAGTGCCCCCGCGTGAATTGCTGATTGCTTGGCAATCCACGCAGAGCACTGCATGGGGAAGGGGAATGATTGCGGTGTCAGAGAGCTTCACTGTGCGGCCCCCTTGTTGGGCGATTCGCAAATCGTTTCGTGCAGTTTTGAAATTTTGTGAAAGTGGTGATTGCAAAACGGGCAGACAAGCATGTCGCAGTTTTCGCAACGTATGCGGCGGCGCACATAGTCCCCGCAGTCCTCGCAGGCTGTTCGGCTCATCGGGATACCGCCTTGAAGATCGCGTGACCCATCCATCCCAGGGCGAAGGCAACCGCGTAGATGAGAATTGTGCAGGCTAGACCCCGGCAGCAGCCCAGGCCGTCATCTTCTGGCATGAGCCCGCTTTCGCGGGGAAGCTCTTCCCAAAGATCGCGGCTCCGATTGACGGAGCCGACTGGGTAGGCTGTATTCACTGCGCACCCCCGAAGTAGACAACCCCCGAAGCCCGATCAATGTAACGGCCATCGAAGGCCCCGCGATTGAGGTAGGCGTGTACCATCATGCGGGCCCCGCATTCCTGCGCGGCCTGCTTTGGATTGAAAGTCTTTCTCACCGGGCACCCCCAAACATGCGGGCCATAGCTCCATCAACGATGCTGATAATTGCCATCTCGGGGGCGGCTACTGGGGCCGGGGTATTTTCCTGAATCCATTGCGGGTCTTCCCAAAAGCCCACCAAGTTGCGGAACTGGACGCCGGATTTGAGTATGTCCGAAGGAAATTCGATGGGGTGCCACGCTTCGATAATTTGTTTTGCCGGGGCGAAATACTCTTCGACTTCGGAGAAGGCGCGCTCAATGCGCTTGAGGGCCTCCTGCTGCTCTGGAGTCGCAGTCTCGAACATCAGCTGCGACCGGCAAGCCTGGGAGCAAACCCAATGCCGGGTTGGGGTGTACCCTGCGTCTATCAGGTCTGAATCGAGGCGGTCTAAGAATCGCTCGGCTCCGCGATACTCTTCGTAGCCGATCCTTGCGCACACCGCGCACTTCAGTGCGGGCATGTTGTCTGTGCTTACTTCTTCCGGGGTGATTCTGAGGATTGACACGTCTTTAGCGCTCCCTTCGCGGGTTGGGCGCGTGAGCGTTGCGCTTGCGTATCGACCTCCGGGTTACCTCAAGACCGCAGGGCGCTCGTCCCTCGGTCGTTGGGCCTGCTAGGGCATGATGCCCGGCCTTCGGTCGCTACTCTCGTGTCTTTTGGGGTATATGGTGGCGGCGGGTAGAATCGAACTACCGACCTACGGGTTATGAGTCCGTCGCTCTAACCATCTGAGCTACGCCGCCGGTTTTCAGGTGGGGAAACCGCTGAAGTACAACTCTTTCCATGATACGAACGATGTCGAGACTGGTCAAACCGACGCCCGGTCTCCACAGCGCCTCACCCTGTATGGGTATACAGTGTATAGTCAGTTGGTATACAGTGTATAGCTATGAAAGAAATGACCTCGGAGCGGATTGCGGAAGAGGCGCTCAAAATTCTTGAAAAAGAGGGCGAGAACGCCGTCAGCATGAGGCGGGTCGCCCAGGCCGTCGGCATTACGCCGATGGCGATTTATCATCACTTCCCGAACAGAGCGGCGCTCCTCGATTTTGTTGTCGACCGCGAATTCGGAAAATTACTTGGATACATGCAGGCGCGGCCAATGCGCGGCTCCAGCGTGTCACGCTTGCTGGCCAGCATGGATTTCTATATCGATTACGCCTTCGACCGTCCTCGCATCTTCGATTATGTTTTTTCGCAGCCGCGTCCGAACGCGCGCCGTTATCCCGATGACTTCCGTGCCCGCCGTTCCCCCACGCTCAATCCAATCGCCGATCTTGTGGCTCAGGCCATGGAGTCTGGCTATCTTAAACGCGACGACGTATGGGAGATTGCCCTCGAGTTGTGGGCGCACGCCCACGGTTATGTCGCGCTCTACCGTGGAGGCCGCTTTCATCTGTCAGAAGCGGAGTTCCGCGCTCTTGTACGCCGTTCGCTCAGGAGATTGATCTATGGCCTCAAAGCTAAGTAGTAATACCGTGGTTGTTCTCTGTCTTTCTCTTTCGGCGGGATTATTTTTTTTGGGGACCGGCCTTTCACCGCTTTGGCCCTTAATGTGGCTGGCTCCCATTCCTGTCCTTTGGCTGGCTCCGCGCATATCCGCCGCTGCCGGATTTCTGGCTGCGGCTGCGGCTTTCGCGCTGGGCGGATTGAATCAGTGGTACTACCTTACGATTGTGATTCCGCTGTGGCTCTCGATTCTCGATGCTCTCGTGCCCGCCTGCATGTTTGGCTTAGCCGTTCTGCTATTTCGCAACCGGATGCTGAAAGGGCGCGTCGTGCAGGCTGTGCTGATCGTGCCGGCATTCTGGGTTGCCTATGAGTTCATTGGTGAATCGCTCTCGATTCATGGCACGATCGGCAATCTTGGCTATTCACAGATGAAGTTCCTGCCGATTCTCCAGATCGCATCCGTGACGGGCATCTGGGGCATTAGCTTTTCGATATTTCTCTTTGCAGCGGTCATTGCCGCGCTCTTCAGTTCAGCCTCAACGCAACGAAAGCGCGCGGTGGCGGTTGGGTTGGCGGTTTTCCTGGTCTGTGTTTTCGGATTTGGCGCCTGGCGCCTGGCAACGACGCCAAAGAATTCACCAACGATCAAGGTTGGTCTTATTGCGTCGGATGATTCCATGAACCTGATTGTTCCGACAACCGAAGACGCGGCGGCTGCTTTTGATCGTTTTGGGAAGCAGATGCTCTCCATGGATGCTCAGGGCATTCAGCTCTTTGTGCTGCCGGAGCACAGCGGCCCGGTGACCGACGCATCGCAAGCAGCAACAGATGCCACCTTTGAGCGGCTGGCCCAGCAGACGCATGCTTTTATTGCTATCGGAATCGATCGGATTACGCCTAAGGTTTCGTGGAACCAGGAGCGGCTTTACGCGCCGAATGGAACGCTGCTGGCTACTTACGACAAGCATCATCTTTTACCCCATTGGGAAGACCAGTTCACGCCTTCATTGAGTCGCACGTCGCTTTCCGTGCCTTATGGAGCCATGTGCGCCGGCCCGGATGCGTCTCCCTCAAAACACGCGGCCATATTGACGCTTTCCGGCAAGTGGGGGCTCGAGATCTGCAAAGATATGGACTTTCCACTGCTGAGCCGTCAGTATGCGCGCGACGGTGTTGCATTGATGATTGTCCCGGCATGGGATTTCCTAGTCGATGGCTGGTCGCACGGCAGCATCGCCATTATGCGCGGAATAGAAGGCGGCTTCAGCATTGCGCGGTCAGCCAAAAAGAGCATCCTGTATGCGGCCGACGATCGAGGCCGCGTTCTGGCTGAACGCGATTCGGGTTTTACTCCATTTGCAACTGTGGTTGTTACAGTGCCTGTTCGCCACGACGCAACGATCTACTCGCGCTTCGGAAATTGGTTCGCATGGCTTGATCTGGTACTTCTTATTAGTCTCCTTGGAATGCCTCTGATCCAGCGCGACTGATTAAACTAAACTCCTAACAGCTTTTGACGGCAGGAGCGATCATTGTCCATTCTTGGAGTCATTCCCGCGCGGCTCGCGTCGACCCGCCTGCCGCGCAAAGTTCTTCGCGAAATTGCGGGTGAGCCGATGCTGGCATGGGTCTATCGCGCGGCACGCGCCTGCGCGCAACTGGACCAGGTGCTGATTGCGACCGATTCAGAAGAGATTATGGATTTTGCCCACTCGCGCAGTTTTCCTGCTGTCTTCACGCCGGAGGACTGCGCCAGCGGCACCGACCGTGTGTATGCGGTTGCGCAGTCTATCGCGGCTGACAGCTACGTCAATATTCAGGGAGACGAGCCGATGCTTCGTCCGGAGCATCTGGATGCGCTTCTGCAACCGATGGCGAAAGCTCACGTCGAAGTGGCCACGCTTTCGACTCCATGCGCTCCGGACTTGATTCACAATCCCAATGCGGTGAAAGTGGTTACTGCAGCTGACGGCCGGGCCTTGTACTTCTCTCGCGCAACCATCCCTTTCGATCGCGATCATGTGGGGAACGTGCCCTACCAGAAGCATCTCGGCATTTACGCCTATCGTAAGTCTGCGCTGGATCGATTTCCCAGGCTTCCATCGAGCAGGTTGGAAATGATTGAACGCCTGGAGCAGCTGCGTTTTCTTGAAAACGGCATCGATGTATATGTCACGTCAACACCTTTTGACACAATCGGCGTCGACACGGAAGAAGATCTACTGGCCGCGGAACAACTTTTGCTCAGCCAAAGAGATAGCTAAGCGGGCAAAATAGCTGAATCCTTTCCTTTTCGCGCCACATCATATTCGTTGCAACAACTATTCGACAGACGTCGAGGTTGCAGGAGGTTGTCATGGCAAAAGTATTGGTGATTGAGTCTAGTCCGCGCTCCGCGTCCGTTTCCGGTTCCGTAGCCAGGGAATATGTGAACGAATGGCAGCGCAAGCATCCGTCAGGGACGGTTGTTCGCAGAAACGTCGCTTCAAACCCGGTTCCATTCGTTACTGAGCAGTGGATTGCTGCTGCTTATACTCCGGTGGAGAACCGCTCCGACGAGCAGAAGCAGATTCTTGCTGTATCGGACACGTTGATCGATGAGCTGGAGGCGGCCGATACGATCGTCATCGCTGTTCCGATGCACAATTTTGGCGTTTCCGCCCAGCTCAAGGCGTGGATCGACCAGGTGGTTCGCGTAGGCCGCACATTCAGCTACTCCGCTCAGGGGCCCGAGGGCTTGCTGTCTGATAATAAGAAGGTCATTGTGGTCGCGGCGCGAGGCGGTGCATACAGTGGTGAATCGCCATATGCTTTTCTCGATCAGCAGGAGCCATATCTTCGCACCGTACTTGGCTTCATTGGACTGAAGAACGTCCAGTTTGTTTATGCAGAGAACCAGGCCCGTGAAGCTGAAGCTGCTGAGAAAGGTGTCAAGGATGGGATTGACGCCGTCCTGGCGCTTGCCTGAAAGTCAGTAGAAATTTTTAAGGGCCGGAAACAGAATGGTCTCCGGCCTTTTGCATTCCAGCCTGTGTTTTCAGGAATCGTTCATTTTTGCGCGCCGCGATAAATGACTCCGTCCTTCATAACGAAGTCGACCTTTTCCATCAGCGAAATCTGATCGAGTGGATTGCCCGGCACAGCCACAATATCAGCGAACTTCCCCGGCTCTATGACGCCAACCTTGTCGTCCATGCGCATAAGTCTGGCTGCCTGCAGAGTCGCGCTCTGAATGGCCACGGCAGGCGTCATTCCATCGCGCACAAGAACTGAAAATTCCTTCGCTGGATCAGTTGTCCATGGAAACGCCCCGGCGTCTGTGCCGAAAGCAATTTTGATATGAGCAGCCATGGCTCGACGGAATGTTTCGGCATGGGTTTTGATCATCTGCCGGTAGACTGGGTTGCCGTCGCTTGCGCGGCCTTCGGCGACAGCTTCAAGGGCGTAGCTCGTAGGCACATACCAGATGCCTTTGGCGGCCATCGTTTGCATATCCTCGGGCGCAATATAGTCGCCGTGTTCGAGCGTATCAACTCCGGCAGTGACGGCATTGTGCACTCCATGCAGCCCCATGGCGTGCGCGGCCACGGGGTGGTTCTCGCGGTGGGCTTCATCGACGATGGCGTTCAGCTCATCGAGCGTGAAGGTAGGAATATCGTCGAGCACGCCGTCGGGACGCATAAAATAAGCGTGATCCACGTAGACCTTGATCCAGTCGGCTCCATAGGAGATTTGTTCGCGCACCGCCTTGCGGCACTCATCCGGACCATCGCAGACCTGCAGGCCGTGAGGCACGTCGATGCCATAAGCATAGCCAAGCAGCGGATACGCTCCCGTTACATCGAGCGCACGCGTGGCGACTTCCATGCGCGGGCCAGGCACGACTCCCTTTTCGATAAGGTGCTTGATGTCGACATCGGCGTAGAGCGCGCCTTCGGTTTCGAGGTCGCGGATCGTGGTGAATCCGTAGTTGAGAGCTTTGCCGGCGGTAACCGCTCCCACGATGGCGCGATAGGCAAGCGACTGCTTCAAAAGCTGGTCAGCATAGGAGGCTGCGGTGGCGTCGCCTTGCAATAGAACGTGGGTGTGCGTGTCGATGAGTCCGGGAAGGCAGGTTTCTTTGGAAAGATCGGTGACGTCTGCTCCCGCGGGAGCCTTGTCGCCAGGCTGTACACTGACGATTTCGTTGCCGGAGACTTCAATGATGACATGCTGGCGGAGGCTGCCGCTTGTGCTGTCGAAGAGCGCGCCACATTCAAGATAGCGAGTCGCATTCTGCGCGATGGCAACGGGGCAGAGAGTAAGCAGGATTAGCAGAGGTGCGTGGCAGAACGGTCGGTTCATTGCGGCGAAGATATCATTACCGATCTGCGGGAGCAATATCGTATTGCCGGCAGAAGATGACGGAATCATCGTTATTGGAGGTTCAGGATGCCCCATCCCTTCGCAGGATTGGCGAGAGGATGGGGCATAGACCATCTACTGCGAGACGGTGAAGTTTGCGGTGAGTGGCGTGTCAGCCGAAGAGTCGCCGACATATACATTGAACTGACCGGGATCGACGCGCCAATCGTTGGCTTTTACATCCCAATAGGCGAGCGACCGGCGATCAAGCGTGAGAGAAACGTGCTGTTTTTCTCCCGGACTGAGGCGTACTTTTTCAAAGCCTTTCAGCTCTTTCACCGGGCGTTTTACCTTTGCCGATGGGTCTCCGACATAGAGTTGCGCAACATCGGCGCCTGCGCGCTGGCCGGTGTTGGTTACGTCGAAGGACACGGTGATATTGCCGTCGCTCGATGCGGTTTCAGGCGAGACTTCAAGATTGCTGAACGAAAAAGTGGTGTAAGAAAGGCCGAATCCAAACGGGAAGAGCGGCTGCTTGTTCATGCTAGTGTAGTAGCGGTAGCCGACGAAGGCTCCTTCAGCATATCTCACGTGGGGAGTCTGGCCTGCCGGAGTGGGTGGCGCGTAATAGCTGTTGTGTGTCGGGTTGTCCTCCCACGCACGCTCAAAGCTGGCCGGCAGGTGGCCTTCAGGCGAGCGCGCGCCGAAAACCACCTCAGCGAGCGCCTGTCCGCCTTCCTGTCCCGGATACCAGTTGTGCAGGAGTGCCGGGACCTTGTCGATCCATGCACGCATATCGACACCTCCACCACCGGTAATGGCGACGATGGTGTTCTTGTTGGCGGCGCTGATGGTTTCTATGAGTTCGTCCTGTCCCCAGGGAAGCGCGAAGGTACGGTCCATGCCTTCGCTTTCTGTCGTGGGATCGAAACCGACGGAGACGAGCGCGGCATCAGCCATGGCAGCGATCTTTTTTGCATCCGGAGAGACGAGGTCATCGACTGCGCGAATACCAAGGCCCGCGTGAAGGTGGCTGCTCTCCGGCAAATAGTCGAATCGGATTTTGACGACCTTGCCCGCAGTAAGCGGAAGTTTGGTTGATTGCGGCGCTTGACCTTCATGATGAGTTTGTTCGAGAACCTGCCTGCCATCGACGAAGAGCTTGTAGGTATCTCCCCCATCTGCAGCAGTCACCAAAATATAGTCGCCGCTTTTCTGCGGGAGGTAGTCGGCCGTATAGCGGATGCTGCGCTTTTCTTTGGCAGGTGGAGCGAATTCTTCCGAACCCCAGGAGTCGATATGTTTGACTTCAGTTACCGTAGGAGTTCCGCTGAAGTTGGGATTATCGAAGGTCTCGACCTTGATGCCTGGCTTGCTGAACCTGTCTTCCCAGTAAGGATCGGCTGCCGTTGACATGGCTGCCGTCGTGCCGAAATGCGTGCGCTGGAACAGGTCCTTTGTTGTGGGCAGCCCGCGTGCGTAGAGAACCTTGACTTTCGATCCAGGGAAGTTGGCCAGGCCGGTCATGATACTGATGGCGGCATATGGCTCAACCTCAGAACTGCCTCCAGCGCCCGGGACTGCCGGCCATGCATCAGGACCAAATACAGCAATCGTTTTTACTTTGCTGCTATTGAGAGGCAGCAGGTTATTTTCATTCTTGAGCAGGGTAATGCTTTCTCGCGCCTCGTCCAGCGCTACGTCGCGGCCATTCTGGTTGTAGAAGGGAATGCTCAGATCGGTTTGATCGTGATCGAGAAAGCCGAAGCGGATGGCGGTGCGAAAGATGCGGCGCACCTTGTCGTCGATAGCAGCTTCTGAAACCTTGCCGCTTTGAATCGCGGGCAGCAGGTTCTTCGGATTCATGTATGCCCCGGAAGGCATTTCCAGGTCGAGACCGCAGTTGGCCGCGCCTATGGCGTCATACGTGGCCTCCCAGTCAGACATAAGGATGCCGTTGAATCCCCATTCCTTTTTCAGAATGTCGTTGTTCAGATGACAATTCTGCGTAGCGTGAACGCCGTTGATCAGATTGTAGGAATCCATCACCGAGCCAACATGCGCAACTTTCACCGCTGCTTCAAATGCAGGCAGATAGATTTCCCGCAACGTGCGCTCATCAACATCTGAGCTGACATTGTGCCGGTCCCACTCCTCATTATTGGCGTCATAATGTTTGACGGTCGCGATCACCCCCTGGCTCTGCACGCCTTCAATGTATGGAACAGCGATGTGTCCTGCGAGGCAGGGATCCTCACCGAAATACTCGAAGTTGCGCCCACCCATTGGAGCTCTATAAATGTTTACCCCTGGGCCGAGCAAGAAGTGGACTCCACGAGCGCGCGCATCTTGCGCGATGGCGACGCCCATGCGTTCCGCCAGCGATGGGTCCCAGGTTGCTGCGAGGCCGATGCCTGCCGCATAAGCGGTGTCGGGACCCCAGGTGCGAACTCCATATGGGCCATCGGACATCTTCAACCGTGGGAAGCCAGCGGATTCTTCGGCGCGAATGAACATGCCATCAACACCGCCGATGAGTTCAAGCTTCTGCTCAAGAGTCAACTTCTTCACCATCGCATCTACGCGCTGCTCGATGGCTGGACTGTCAGGAACCGGCGCTTGTGCATGGGATGAGATTGCGGCGAGAGACAGACCAAGAAACAGAGATGCTGTGAACCAAACCGATTTGCTGCCCAATGTATTGCCTCCAGGAAAAGACGAAGACAAAGGCTAACAAACTGAATATCCATTTGGAAAGCAGCGAAGAGCCTGCTCCGATGGAGCGATTCCGTTATTTCCCTTCGAGCACAGCTACACCATATTTAGGAAGGTCAACCGAGGTGCGTGAGGTGTTGTTGAGCAGATCGTTCATCGCATGCGGAACGTCGACGTGTGCTTCCGTCTGATTGTGGTTGATGAGAATGAGCACGGACTTGTCCGGACCTGAACGCAGGCAGACCTCCACTCCATCCGGCGTGTTGGGAATGATGGGTTGCACGCCGCTTTGCTGAAGCAGCGAAGCTGCGAGCTTTGCCATAAGGTCATCATTGAGCCACGCGCCGACATATGTAATGCTGCCTTTACCGACCTTGCGCGTGATCGCCGCAGGCTGATCATCGAGCCATCCATTGCTTGCCCCATAGCGCAAAAGCACATGAGTATCGGGTGATTTCGTGCTGAGTTGTTCCGCCCAAATCGATGCCGTACCGGAACCAAGATCACCGCTGATAGGGACCTCGTCCTCGAGCGCGTAAAACTGCTCAACACGGCCACCTAACGCATCGACAAGCGGGCCCGGCTGCCGCTCCACGTTAAGCGCGTTGTATTGGTCTTTCATGCCGGAGCGCGGACCCAGCACAAGATTGCCGCCTTGATTGACGTAGTCCAGCAGATGTTCAGCCGTATCTTTGGGCAGGACATTGAGAGCGGGAGCGACAACCAGCTTATACTTATCGAGTGCCGCATGCACGGAAATCACATCGACTGCCTGCGCCTGGTTGCGCAGCGGCTTGTAGAAGGCGACCATCTCCTTGACCGGATCGAACTCGTGGTTGTGGCGCTGGAAATTGATGGCCCAGCGGCTGTCGTAATCGTTGATCAGCGCGACGGACGACTGCGGAGTAGTCCCGGCGATGGCATTGCCCGCTTTTTCAAACTCTTCGCCGACCTGTTTTATCTCGTTATAGACAGGTACAGGTGTGCCATCTGCGCCGATGAGTGTGCCGTGGTATTGCTCCTGTCCGTTCAGGGCGCTGCGCCATTGCCAGTATTCCACTGCATCGGCGCCGTGCCCAATGGCCTGCCACGCCATGTCGCGCACCTGTCCGCGCGCCAGCGTTGAATTGATGCTGTGCCAGTTAACAAATCCGGGCTGGGTTTCCATGACCCAGAAATTCTTGTTCTTGAAGCCCCGCGCCAGGTCGTGACGCGCTCCATTATCAAAATAATCGTAGTGTTCGCTGCCGATGTAGTCATCCCACGCGGCGATGTCGAGATTGGAGTGGACGATGTATTCATCGAAGCCGTCGAACCAGCCCATGGTGTTTGTCGTGATGAACTGACGCTTATCTGCATGCGGGCGGATGGCGCTGAT
>Ga0335073_10015855_pt1 | contig 10534 bp, 8 predicted proteins | sample Lox_Sample_22_FD_207093 | JGI IMG/M metagenome (GOLD analysis project Ga0335073, IMG submission 207093) | Soil microbial communities from Loxahatchee National Wildlife Refuge, Florida, United States - Lox_Sample_2.2 | ecosystem: Environmental > Terrestrial > Soil > Wetlands | place: USA: Florida...
AGCGCCATTTCGGATTGAAGTCCGCGGCGTGGCTAGGCTGAGCGCTCGGGGATTTCGACGATCATCGGCTCGTGACCGGTATCGCGGGCGAACTTCAACAGATCGGCGGCGCTGATCGCCGTGGTGCGGTCGTTGCGCAGCGGGTGGTAGTTCAACGGATCGCCTTCGAGCATCACCTTGTCGAACACGGCGCGGACTTTGCCTTCCGTGTCGTTGATCAGCGCGAACGGCGTCACCGAGCCGGGTGGGATGCCGAGCGTCTCGATCAGGAGCTCCGCCGAGCCGAAGGAGAAGCGCGGGCTGGCGAGCGCGGTGGACAGCGCCTTCAAATCCACCCGCAATTCCGCGCGCACCACCACCAGCCACAGCCCGCCCTTATTGTCCTTGAGGAACAGGTTCTTGGTGTGGACGCCCGGGATGCCGGTATCGATGCCACGCGATTCCTCCACGGTGAAGACAGGGATGTGCTCGTATGTCCTGTGTGTAATGCCCAGCGCATCGAGGCGGGCGAAGAGATCGGTGTCGGTGGCGGGGCGGTTCATGCTATTTGTTTAGCCGCGTTTGTGGGGGTTCGTCATGCGTCTTGTTCCGATCCTTTCGGCCGTGCTGGTTCTGGCGCTGTGCGGCAGCGCCGCGGCCGGCGCCGTTGCCACCAAAAAGCTTACCGCCAAGAGCAAGGACTACGACATCTCCATCGCCTATCCGGTCACCGGCGTGAAACCGGTCGACGATGACGTGCTCGCCTGGGCGAAGTCCACCATGGCCGAGTTCAAGGACGACTCCGCGGATCGCGACCCCAGCGAACACGCCTATTATTTCGAGGTGACCTTTCAAGTGAAGCGCAACGACGGCAAGGTCTTCGCCGTGCTGTTCGATGAATATACCGACACAGGCGGCGCCCATCCCAATCACGACTATTACGCCGCCAACTACTATATGCCGGACGGCTGGCGCATCTATCTGCCGGAGCTGCTCGACGGTTCGCGCGGGTTGAAGCGCGTCAGCGCGCTGGCGACCGCCGATCTCGTCAAGCGCATCGGCACCGGCAACGATGCGCTGAGCGATCCCGACACGATCAAGACGGGCGCGGCGCCAGACTGGAACAACTTCCGCAGCTTCATCCTCGAGCCCAATGCCATCGCGCTCTATTATCCGCCCTATCAGGTCGCAGCCTATGCCGCGGGCCCGCAGGATGGGCGCATTCCGCTGAGCGCGCTGCGCGACGTGATGCGCCCCGATCCACGGAAGCCCGCGGCCTCGTTCGATTGCGCGGGGGCGCGCACGCCGGTGGAGCAGCGCATATGTTCCGACGTCGTGCTGGCGCGGCTCGACCGCGACGTGGCTGAGGCCTATTCGACCCATATGCGCGGGCTGGCCGACGATCCCAACAAGCCGCTCGGCGTGAAGCTGAAGGCGGACCAGCGCGCCTGGCTCGCCAAGCGCGATGTGGCATGCGGCACGGCGGAGGCGGCGTGCCTGACCGCCTATTACCGCGCCCGCCTCGCCTGGTTCGCGAAACAGCCGTAAACCCAACGGCTTAAATCCCCTTGACCCCCGCCGGGGCCTTGGGCCATAACCCGCCTCCACTTGGATCGCGGGCGTAGCTCAGGGGTAGAGCATAACCTTGCCAAGGTTAGGGTCGGGCGTTCGATTCGCCTCGCCCGCTCCAGTTTTGGAACTAGATTCAGAGACTTACGACAAGGGCCGCGATAGCGGCCCTTGTCATTTTTATGCAGGAGGGCACGGGGAGGGCACACCGCGATAGAGAAACATCGTGGTCCCGCGTGGTAACGCGCAATGTGGTCCAAGGCATTCGAGCTGATCGTCCACGACGCGTTAGACCGACCAGTAGAGAGCGGAGTTTGCTCAAAACATCCGTCTTCCCGCCCGTCCAGTGCCAGTTCACGCTAAGCAGCCCATGCCAACCAGCGCGGTCCACGCACGTCGACGAAGTGACAATCGTCCGTGGCGCAGTAGACGTCGCACCTTTTATCACGAAACAGTACATGACTAAGTAGGACCAGCGATTGGAAATTAGTCCGATCTCGCACGGGACGGATAGATAACTATTTCCAGCTAGTTTGCGCTTTGGCCATCGCAAGCTGTCACGCTGAGAGCCGAACTTTCGACCTAACCGTTATGGGCGCAAAGGATCGGACCAAAAAGCCAAGGAAGACCCGACTCTTTTGTTCAATCTCGTTCAATATCGCTCATAACAAAATCAATGGCTTAATTTCTTATCGTTCCTTCGCGTTCCTCGACCGGGTACGAGGTTGTCGCCCTGAATCGGTTTAACGGAACCTATGATCGTTCGCAACGCCACAAGGCCATCTGTCAGCGCAGCAGGTCCCGGCTGGAGAATGATCGGCGATTTGATTTCATAGATTTTGCCGTTTCGAACGGCAGGGATTGCGTCAAAGCCTGATCGCGCAATGACTTTCGGTGGGTGGAATTTCTTGCCGCACCATGAACCGACGATGATGTCGGGCGCGCGGGCGATCACGTCATCGCGTGCGACGATACGCTCTTTGGCGGATTTGCGCGTGGAGAGATCTGCGAAGATGTCCTCGCCGCCGGCAATCGCGATCAATTCCGATACCCAGCCGATGCCGGAGATCATCGGATCGTCCCATTCCTCGAAATAGACCTTCGGCCATGTCGCAAGCCCAGATGTTTCAGCGCGCACGCGCTCGACATTGGCGGCAAGCTCGTTTGCCAGTGCATTTGCATGTTCGCTCGCGCCCACGAACGCGCCAACCATGCGGATCATATCGAGGATTTCCGCCACGCTGCGTTGGTTGAAGCAATGCACCGCCACGCCTTCACGGATTAGGCTGGAGACGATGTCGGCTTGAAGATCGGAGAATGCGAGCACCAGGTCCGGCTTCAGCGCCAGGATTTTGGGGATGTCCGCGCTGATGAAAGCGGAGACGCGCGGTTTCTCTTTCCGCGCCTGTGGCGGACGCACCGTGTAACCCGAAATGCCGACGATGCGCCGCTCTTCGCCGAGGAGATAAATCGTCTCGGTGGTTTCTTCCGTGAGACAGACGATCCGCTCGGCCGGAAACATCAAGCCACGCTTTGTGTCCGCGCCGCCACGCCTGTCGTCACGCCGATGCCCTGTAGCACCAGCAAGCCGCAGAACGCGATCCCGTTCACTTCCGCTACATAAGCGATGATCTTGGCGCTAAAGCCGCCGTCATCGCCAAGGAATGGCGTCGCCGCATAGAGCGCGATCTCGTACGCCGCGAACGCAGCAATGAAGCACGCGACGGCGCTTACGGCCCACATGGCGCGCACCGAGAGCGCGCGCGTGCCGATGGCGGCGGCGGTTGCGATCAGCGCACCGATGCCAATTGTTACACCCCATGCATAGCTGTCGAAGTTCTGCGGGTAGTGCAGGAAGCCATAGCCGATGATCTGGTTGGCGAGCCAGTTGATCAGCGTGAGCGCGAAAGCATCGCGCCTTCGCATAAAGAGAGCCGAGAGCGCGCCCAGCGCCGGGAATGGCGTGGCGCAGGCGAAGATGAAACTGCCAATGATGGTCGCGCCGGTGAGAAGCGCGATCCACAAGCTGCGCTTTCCAAGTTCGTTGCGATCCGCAGCGATATCCATTTTTATGCTCCTCGAAAGCGATTCTGGAATGAAGGCATTCGTATCATGGAGTTCGGGCAAGGACAGCGCCTTCGCGCTCCATGAGGCGCGCCGTGCCGGGATAGAGGTCGCGGGCGTCCTCATCACCATAAACGAAGTCTACGGCCGCGTCGCCATGCACGGCGTCCGCAACACGCTGCTCGACCGGCAAATCGCGGCGCTCGGTATTCCCGCGATCAAGGTGCCGATTCCGAGTCCCTGTCCGAACGAGGTTTATGAAGCGCGGATGGACGAAGCCTGTATGGCGATCAAGACGCAAGGTATCCGCCACGTCGTGTTCGGCGATCTGTTCCTGGAAGACATCCGCGCCTACCGGATCGAAAAGCTCGCCGCGGCAGGCATGGAGCCGATCTTCCCTCTGTGGAAATGGGATACCACCCAGCTTGCACAGAACATGATCGCCGACGGCCTCGTCGCTCATATCGTCTGTCTCGACCCGCGCAAACTGTCTAGGAGCTTTGCTGGCAGGACTTTCGATGAGTCCTTCCTCCGCGATCTGCCTGACCGAATCGATCCGTGTGGCGAGAACGGGGAGTTTCATACGGTCGTCACCGCTGGGCCGATGTTCGCCGCTCCCATCGCCGTCACCATCGGTGAAACGGTGGAGCGGGACGGCTTCGTCTTCACCGACATCGTTCCCGCCTAAGCCGCGCTCTTGCGCTTCTCGAAGGCCGCCCACACGCCGTTCAGTCCATCCCAACTCCCGCGCGATGCCCCCTTGGAATATTCCGTGGCGCGCTGCTCGAAGAAGTTGGCGTGCTCGACGCCGTTCAGGATCTCCACCAGCCATGGCAGTGGGTGTTCCTTCAGCGCGTGATAGCCGCTGTCGGTCTCCTCGAAATTGCCGAACACGGGCGTGAGCTTGAGTTGCGTCAAACGCCAGTCCGCGATGTAGCGGACATAAGCTTTGATCTGCCCGGCGTTCATCCCTTCGATGCCGCCGAGGCCGAAGGCGAGATCGACGAAGCCTTCTTCCAGCTTCACCATCGTCTTGGCGACGTCGATGATGTCATCGCGCACACTCTTCGTCACCGCGCCGGTTTCGGCGTTCCAGGCGTGGAAGAGTTTCATGATGCCTTCGCAGTGCAGGCTCTCGTCGCGCACCGACCACGACACGATCTGGCCCATGCCGTTCATCTTATTGTGGCGCGGGAAGTTCAGCAGCATCGCGAAGCTGGCGAACAGCGCCATGCCTTCGGTGAACGCGCCGAACATGGCCAGCGTGCGCGCCACGTCCGCGCAGGTGCCAACGCCGAAGCTGTGCATGTAATCGGCCTTGGCGCGCAGTTCCGCGTAATCGCGGAACGCCTCGAACTCCGCTTTCGGCATGCCCAGCGTCTTCAGCAAAAGCGCGTAAGCGTCGATATGCACCGTCTCCATATTGGTGAAGGCGGCCATCATCATCTGCACTTCCAGCGGCTGGAAGATCGGGATGTAGCGTTTCAGGTAATTGTCGCCCACCTCCACGTCGCTTTGCGTGAAGAAGCGGAAGATCTGCGTCAGCAGCGCGCGTTCGGCCGGCGTGACGCGATCCGAGGTCCAGTCCTTGATGTCATTGCCGAGCGGAACTTCCTCGCCCATCCAGTGCGTCTGCTGCTGGCGCTTCCAGAATTCATAGGCCCACGGATAACGCTCAACATCGTACGTGCCGGTCGCGGTGAGAAGGCCGACTTTGCCCGAACCGATCAGCGAACGCGGATCGACGCGATCGAAAATCATTGACATGCCAGGCACTCCTCGTAGTCGGTCTTCGCCTCAACCTTGAGGCCGGACTCTTCCTTTTCAAGCTGGCCTGCGAAGCCCGCCCGGCTCACCGATTTGGAACGGCAGTAATAAAGGCTCTTGATGCCGCGTTCCCACGCCGTCCAATGCAGCATGTGCAGATCCCATTTATCGACATCGCCGGGAATGAAGAGATTGAGCGACTGGCTCTGGCACACGAACGGCGTGCGATCCGCCGCCAGATCGATGATCCAGCGCTGGTCAATTTCAAAGGCGGTGCGGAACACGCTCTTCTCGTCATCGCTCAAACAGTCCAGATGCGCGACGGAGCCTTCGTTTTCCACGATGCTCTGCCATATCGCCGGCGTGTTCTGGCCTTTCTCGTCGAGCAGCTTTTCCAGCGACGGATTGCGCACACTGAACGCGCCAGAGAGCGTCTTGTGCGTGTAGATGTTCGCCGGGATCGGTTCGATGCCCGCGCTGGCGCCGCCGCAGATGATGCTGATGGACGCTGTTGGCGCGATGGCGAGCTTGTGCGAGAACCGCGCCGTCATCCCGCGCTCTGCCGCGTCGGGGCATGCGCCGCGCTCTTCCGCGAGAATAAAGGATGCGGCGTCTGCTGCGCGGCGGACGTGGCGGAAAATCCGCAGGTTCCAGCTCTTGGCCAAAGCACTTTCCAGCGGAATGCCGCGCGCCTGCAGGAAGGAGTGGAAGCCCATCACACCCAACCCAACAGAGCGCTCGCGCAGCGCCGAATATTTCGCGCGCGCCATGCTGTCCGGCGCCGTCTCGATGAAGCTGGTCAGCACATTGTCCAGCATGCGCATCACATCTTCGATGAAATCTGGCGCATCGCAGCACTGATCCCACGTCTCGATGTTGAGCGAGGACAGGCAGCACACCGCCGTGCGGTCCTTGCTGTCGTGATCGATGCCGGTGGGCAAAGTGATTTCGCTGCAGAGGTTGGATGTCGAAACCTTCAGGCCCAGATCGCGCTGATGCCTGGGCAACGCGCGGTTTACGTGGTCGATGAACAGCAGATAGGGCTCTCCGGTCTGCAACCGCGTTTCCAGAATGCGCTGCCAGAGCTGACGGGCATCGATGTGACGGATGACTTCGTTGTTCTTCGGAGAACGAAGACCAAATTGCGCACCATCGCGCACCGCTTCCATGAACTCGTCTGTGATGTTGATGCCGTGATGCAGGTTCAACCCCTTGCGATTGAAATCGCCCGACGCTTTGCGGATCTCCAGAAACTCTTCGATCTCGGGATGATGCACGTCGAGATACACCGCTGCCGAACCACGGCGCAGGGAGCCCTGGCTGATCGCCAAGGTCAGCCCGTCCATCACATGGATGAACGGAATGATGCCGGAGGTTTCGCCATTGCCTTTCACGCGCTCGCCGATGGAGCGCACCTTGCCCCAATAAGTGCCGATGCCGCCGCCATTGGATGCGAGCCACACATTCTCGTTCCACGTGCCGACGATCCCCTCCAGCGAATCCGACACGCCGTTGAGAAAGCAGGAGATGGGAAGCCCGCGCGTCGTACCCCCATTGGACAGCACCGGCGTCGCCGGCATGAACCACAGCTTCGAAATCGCATCGTACAGACGCTGCGCATGGCCGACGTCGTCGGCATAAGCACAGGCGACGCGCGCGAACAGCTCCTGAAAACTTTCGCCCGGCATCAAATAGCGGTCTTGCAGCGTCGCCTTGCCGAAATTGGTCAGTAGCGCATCGCGCGACCGATCAAGTTTGAGATCGGCGGGAACGGGTTTGCGGCCCAAAGGGCCCGGCATGGGAGCCGGCCGGGGCGCCGCTTGCTTGAACACAAGCCTGGGTCCCGGCATCGCGCGTCCCGGTGCGATCTCCGGCACGGGAACGAGATGACCGTGGATATCGAAATCGAAAGCCTGAGAAGACATCGCCTCACTCCAATCTGTCGATCGGAGAGGAGCGGACGCATCGCGGGAGAAATGGCATTGAGCCACGGACCAGCAAGCGGCCACCGGGACACCCCGCCCGACGCACGTTCAAACCGTTCGCGGCAGGTCTCCTGGCTCGCGGCTTGATCGCCTCTGCCGGCCTTCCCGATGCGTCCGCATCAGTGGCGTTTGGGCAGCGGCTAGCCGCTTACAGTTGCGGGGGCAGCGCCAGATTTGGCCTGATTTTCAGGCCGCACCGGCTTCCCTCTTAGCCCCAGATATCGCTATCCGAGGAACCGTGAACGCCTAAATCTTGTGTCCTTTGGACTGTCAAAGTCAAGCGGTTCTATTTGGCTTTTAGTGACCACCACAGAGGATGTTTCGCGCCGTCGCGCAGGCATCAAGCGCTCGCCAACATGACCGAGTTCGGGCGCACTCCGTTCAGGCAAGACTGGTATCCATACACATGAGGTGATAACCGCCAAGCGAGAACATCAGCACGCCGTGAGGTAACACACCGACCGCGGATACGGACGTCCGGTCTTCATGGCGACTCCTAAGACGTGATTCTGTAAAGTTTTCGGATCGACCAATCGCCTGCCGATACGGCGAGTACCGACAGGCCAAAGATCGGCAGCAGCAGACACATGGCTATCGCGCCGATCTTCAGACCTGCCGGCCAGGAAGCGTTCGTGCGCGGCGGCGGCGCAAATTGTCCGCGCGGACGCCGGATCCACCACGACATGATCCCGGTGACGGTGAGCCACACCAGCGAGAGCGCAAACAGGGTGTTGAGCCAAAGGTTCAGCGGCCCAAAGTCGCCCTGATGAACATGAATCCCGAACGCAACGAACCTCGGGATCGCCGGAATTTCGGGACTTGCGACATCGCTGACGATACGGCCCGTGTTCGGTGCGGCTTGCAGCGTGTGATCGGGCGCCGTGGTGCGCACATTGGCAAGCCACCAGCCCGCATTGGCCCAAGGCGACAACCGGATATCAAGGGTTCCCTTCACGCCCCTTGCACGCGCTTCGCGCACAGCTTCGTCGAGGGACGGCGCGGATTGCAAAGTCTGATCCGGTGACGCCCCGCCCATGGAAAAAGCCGCTGGACTTACCTGCCCCGTTGCCGCTTCAAAGCGAGACAGCAATTCGCCGCCCCAGAAACTCGTCCAGGGTAAGGCGCTGATCAGGAAAAACAGGAAGACGGCCGAGAAGATCACCGCGACCGACGAATGCAGATCGCGCAAGAGAACCCGCGTGCCCCGATTAAACCGGGGCCAGAGCATTTCTGGAAACGGTCGGCCACGCGGCCACCACAGATAGAAGCCGGTCAGAATCATCAAAATGGCCCAACAGTCTCCGAGTTCCAGAAGCCAGCTTCCCGGTTTGCCAAGAGGCCAGCCGCCATGGAGCGAGCGGCTCCATCCCGGCCACCACGCCACCGGAGATAACGTCCCGAGAACTTTCGCCGTGTGCGGATTTACGAACACTGGATAAGCAAGACCGTTTTTCGCTTGCAACAGAACCGTCGTGCTGCGCTGAGCGTTGTCCGGTATAAGCAGACCCACCACGACGGGCCCGTTGCTTGCGCTTTCCGGGGACATAGGCATGGGCATCGACATCGCCATGCCATTCGGCGTCATCGCGGTACCGTCATGCGGCCTGGCGTGAAGTTTGCCGTTCCCGTTGTTGTTGATTGTCGCAAGTGCGGCGGCGATCTGTGCGCTCGGCTCCGCTTCCTGCGCATCGGGTGACACGAAGCGCAGTTGCGGATGCAGATAGTCCATCGCCCTTTCCGACCACAGGTAGATCGTTCCCGTCGTGCTCTGCCAGAGCACGAACGGGATGACGATCAGTGCCGCGAAGAAATGCCAGCGCCAGAACAGGCCGTAAAGGCGCGGCCTCTGCGCGGTTGCGCTCACAATGGCCATGGCGTTGCTACTCCCATTTCAGGCGGATGCCGCTCATCACCCGGAGCGGCGTGCCGAGGATGGGCGCACCACCGCCATTGCTGGCGATGTAACGCTTGTCGAACAAGTTCTGGATCGCTGCGAAGGCCTGGATGTTGTCGGTGATGTCGTAGCTGCCGGACAAATCGACGACAAAGCGCGCGTTCTGGATCAGGCCATCGTCCGGGTGCGCGTCGCCGTAGCTTTTGGAAATATAGCGAAGCACCGCGGTCGCCTGCCATCCGGACGGATCGGCATAAGTCAGGCTGGCGCTGGCATTGTGCATCGGCACGCCTTCCAGACGTTCGCCCACGGCGGTCGGATCGATGGGGTTCGAGGTGTAGTGCGAATCCGCATAAGTGTAAGTCCAGACACTGGAGAACCCGCTGCCGATATCCCATGTCACCTCGCCCTCGAAGCCGCGTGCGACGGCGGACGCGGCATTGATGTTCCGCGTGCAGGTCAAATATTGGTACGTCGCGGCGTCGTAGCCGCAGTAGATACCGAGAATGCCAAGCGGGCCTGAGGGGAGATTTATTTGCGTGATCAGGTTACTGATCGTGCTGTTGTAGACCGTGAATTGGCTGCGCACATTCGGCAACGTGAAATCGATGCCCGCCTCTTCACCTTCCAGCGTTTCCGGGGACAAAGATGGATCACCCTCGTATATGCCGGCGGTCGTGTCCGCATAGGTTCGATAGAGCTGATCGAGCGTAGGCGCCCGGAACGACTGGTAGTAGGCGCCGCGCAATGCCCAGTTGTCGTCGATGCTATATTTTGCATCGACGCGCGGCGTGAAGCGGTACTTCGTCTTGTCGGGGATCGAGGGGAAGCCCGGCGGGAACGTATCGATGCCGTTCGAGCTTTCATAGTACTGATAGCGCAGACTCCCCATGATCTCCAACGGTTCGATGGGGACAAGCCGCGCTTGTGCGAAGCCTGCCAGGAATAGCTGATCGCCACCGCCCACGATGGTTGGCGCGCCAAGGCTGCCGTCCGACAAATAGTAGTCGGCGTAGTCGTGGCCCGAAACCTGATGATAGTCGGCACCAAGGCTGAGTGTGCGCAGCCATCCATCCATGTCGTGCGTCAGGATGAGCGAGGCACCATTGTCCTTCGCATTGGTGACATGGGTGTTGGAGTTGTATTCCGTCGTGAACGTCAGCAAATGTGGATTGTTGGTGACGAAGTGATTGTCGTTATGGAAGAACGTCGCTGTTAACGTCGTATCGTTGCCAAAGGTTTTCGTCAGACCACCGTCATAGGTCCAGATGCGCTG
>Ga0335073_10015856_pt1 | contig 10533 bp, 11 predicted proteins | sample Lox_Sample_22_FD_207093 | JGI IMG/M metagenome (GOLD analysis project Ga0335073, IMG submission 207093) | Soil microbial communities from Loxahatchee National Wildlife Refuge, Florida, United States - Lox_Sample_2.2 | ecosystem: Environmental > Terrestrial > Soil > Wetlands | place: USA...
GATCGAGGGAAGAGGAGACTTTGCAGGTGTTGATGGGACAGAGAATGATTGAGGGCGAGAGGGTCCATTTCATCGTCGGACTCCATCTGCTTCAAATGAGGGACGGAAGACGTAGGTTCGCTTGTGATGATGAAGGAGACGCGGATTGACAGGTGAAACCCGGTGACGATCATCGTCCAATCAGGACATTCACCCGCCCGCCAATCAACAAGAGCAGCGAATCAGCGGTCCCCACGAAAAGGGGGCTAATTCCACTCCAACTTCAGAGTGTTGCAGACTTCGATACTGCATTGTGACCCCCTAAGTACCTTAATTGGCGCGTATTTGAAAAGAGCAATTGCCCCTCTTTTTGTCCTAGCGCAATCCACTGGAGACATTCTGCAGAGCTCATTATCGGTTCGGACGCGTCAGAAGTTTCGATCCGACTCTTTGTTGATGGCAAACAATAACCATTCACCAAATGGGACAACACCAGAGGGCGCAGCCAGTTGGGTGAGCAAAAATCCCAACATAGTTCAAACCCGAGTTATATCCCGAGGATATTCGAGCGAGGTCTATGAGGTATGTATAATAACACCATGGTCATGTATTCGCGCTAAAAGGAGTAACATAACAGATGCGAGACAACCGCGCAAATGAGGTAGTCATCCCCTGAGCCATTTTCTAAAATGAAATTCAGAGCTTTGCGAGGAAAGTCATACATATATTCGGCACTCTCACCATCGAAGATGTACAGAAAGAGTTAAACGCGATCCACAAGCTGCAACGGGATGGGGGGCACAAGAATATAGTCAACGTATTGCGGCACGGAGAACTCGAGTACATGTCGTTGTATTATATCGACATGGAACTTTGCGATCTCAATCTCGCGGATTTCATCAATGGACAGCGATCTTCCATGGTCACCATCGATTTGCAAATGTCCCGATCCGCTAATATCCATATACCTTCGAATCTCAAATTAGCCATGATCCTCGATATCATGAACGACATCGCGAATGGTGTTGCTTTTATCCATGGCTGCAAGATCATTCACAGAGACCTCAAACCCCCCAATGGTACCAATTCTGCAAAGTATTCGTTAATCTCTAGTCCTATACTCAGGTGGAAACCAAACGTGGAAGATTGCCGATTTCGGGTTGACGGTCGACGGAACTTCGAAACATCCCATAATCACTGTGAACGCGACGGGAACTCCTAGCTATCGTGCCCCAGAACTGCTCCGAGGGGTAGACTTTGTCTATACGAACAAGGTAGACATTTGGGCTCTCGGGTGCATTTTTTACGAATTACTCTTCGGTCGGAAAGCCTTCGCGGGAGATTTCGCGGTGCGCGAATACTCTTCCTCACTGGAGCTGCTGAACATTCCAGTCACAAGCACCATTTTAGGGGATGTTTCACCGTGGCGAGAGTCGATAAAGAGAATTATCGTGAGGACGTTGCACAAAGATCCCTCGAAGCGGGGAACGGCACGAGATGTGCGATATCACATCGGCGCCCTCGCCATGGCTACATTTGCATTGTCCAAGGGGGACGGGTCCCCAGAAAGAGACGTCTCTATTCACAGCAACAACAATGATTACGATTACTCAGACGGCGACCAGGGTTATGACGACCCAGACGACGAGGATTATGTCGACTCGGACGATGAGGATTTTGACGACCCAGACTACGGCGAGGATCCTGACGATTCAGAAGATGGCAATTTCCATGAGTTACCCGATGAAGCGTTAGATGGTAAGGCCCCGGGACCCCCACAAGTAGGAAAGGCTGATCCCTTAAGTATATGCTTGTTCCGAATGCGGTGGACAATGGTGCGGCCCAATCATCCCCGAAACGCTGAGGCAGAAGCTTTCGTTGTACTGGGTGGCGGGGGCGGTGTTGCCGATATTCTTATTTCTCGCTGTGTATTTCTTGAGTCCCCGGTCAGCGACTACTCGAGAGCTGGTGCTGACGGATTTGTCTACGAACGGCTTGACACAACCGCTAAAACCAAATCTGCGATCATTTGGAATTTCGTCGTTTCTCTTCAATCACACAAACTCGTCTGCCAATTCTCTATCTCACAATCTACTCCTATTGCGCGATGTGGTGCCATTCCTGCTTGTATATGCGGCGATGATTGTTGTAGTCATGCCAAATCGGATGTTCTCAGGCTGTGCCTTGGCTCATCTTGCTGCAAGTGTTCTGCTTGGTCTGTGGGAAGGACTATCGTTTGAGGGATGCATTGATTTAATCATTCTTCTCACCACATTATTTCTCGGACTGGTTAGCGTATGTTGCCTTGTAAACGAGGTCGTCATTTCGCGGATTCCGGAAACCGGAAGGGTTAAAATTGGAGACTCGAGTTTCGCAATTGCAATTATTGAAGAAGAAGCACGGAAAAAGAAGAGAGTTGTGATGGTTGAAAATTTTAAAGCATTTATAGGGGCAGGTTTTCTCTTGGCGGCAGTTGCTACTCTGCATTTCGAGTATGTTTTCCTCAATTATGCTCGGGGCGATAATGCTTGCTATGGGACATGATATACAGCGTTATCTGATCGAGGCTTTCTGCGGACTGTATTCACATAACTATCATCATCTAGTACTTAATAATATATGTACGTAAGTTGGGTGCTCGCTGTGTATACGTATAAACAGTGGCAATGATGGCCCGAATGGGTCCTGTGAGGCGCTGTTGCAGATCTCTGTAGGCCGATTGGCCAGTGAGAGGAGGGCAAATGATTGACGCGACGACTTTGAAAATTTGTCACCCATGAACCCCTCCGACATCCATCCCTAGTTCCCCAATGCTGCTTCGACACTGCGGCGCTCCTCCTCTAAACAACGGCGCCCGTTCCTTCCTCCGCTGTGCAATACAAATCCAGTCTCAAGGCCATCGATATCTCGCGACGGTATCAAATTTCCTCGGTCTCCCCCCGCCGAGCCCCGAACAAGAACTCGTCATCAAAGCCGTCAAGCAAGGTCGGAATGCGCGAGTCAACGCCGTCGCTGGAAGTGGCAAGACAACTACGATACTTCAAGTGGCGCAAGCATTCCCCAATCGAAAGATTCTAGGTAATATTTCGGACGAGGTAGCTGACGGTAGCGTTATTATACAATCGACGATTGAAGGAGGATATGAGACAGCGTCAAGAGATGCTCAATCTGACTCAAAATCTACAAGTCGATAACTATCACGGCTTGGGTTACTTCTTGTATGATGCACAGGATTGTGCGACCGATCAGGGCCTGAAGAGACTGGTGTTGGAGAATCCTAAAAAGATTGAGCCATTGGATTTCGATCTTCTTTGCCTGGATGAGTTGCAGGATGCGACGCCAATAATATATTCCTTCATACGAAAGCTTATACGCGATAACGAGTCAACAAAAAACCTACAATACGTCGTTCTGGGCGATCCGCGACAGGTAGTCCGGTCGATCTCATGTTCTGATTGCAGGAAATCTACGCCTTTAATCACGCAGACAAACGATTTCTGACGATGGCAAAGACGGCGTTTCCTTCCACTCGTAAGTGGACGTCAATCGAGCATCGAACTTCGTATCGCGCTACAACGCAACTCGTCAAATTCTATAATAATCAACTGCTCAATCCATCCGACACTCCACTCAACGCCGTCAAATCAGGCGAACGACCGCGATATTTAATTTGTAATTCTTATTCCGATGCTCCCCTTGAGGAATTACTTCGATACCTATCCTTCCTTGACCCCAGTCAAGTCGTCGTTCTCGCACCATCAATACGTTCCCTGCGATCTCCAGTACGAGATCTGGCCAACAAAATTGCGCTTCAACATCCTCACATCTCCTGTTACATACCGACGTCCGACGAAGAGGCGTTAGCACCGTCATTGTTGGAAGGGAAATTATTATTCTGTACATACCACCAAGCGAAAGGCATCGAAAGGGAAGCGGTAATAATGTTCTGTTTCGATACGTCGTTCTACAAACTCTACAATAAAGCTGGAGATACAACTGTTATCAGCAACGCACAATACGTCGGCGCAACACGAAGCAGTCAATACCTTTCTGTCATACACGACACGTCATTCGATTATCTCCCTTTTCTTGATCGAGACAGTCTAGTCGATCACTGCGACATGTACATTGACCGCGAACCCCTCCCTGACGCAATCGAAGATCCCGAGGAGAAGAAAAAGTTGCCTGGATATGCAGTCACGGATCTCACACGTCATGTCCCCGAAGCCGTAACATCCTACTGTTTCGAGGGTTTCTTCATTCCTCAACTGGAAAGACCACCAGCAAAATACCGTGTCTACCCCCCGACCACCATCCTCCTCGAAAATGGCCTTTTGGAAACTGTAGCCGATATCACAGGTACAGCAATCCCCGCAATCTACGAATACCGTTCTCGTGGAACCTGCACCCTTCTCGAAAATGTCCAAGAAGAACTCATGTCTCTCGATCTCAAAGACAAACAGCATCAACTACCCCTCTCCGAAAGCGACGAATCCATCGATCATCCATTTCAACATCTCCCGTCCCCCCTCCAAGACAAACTCCTCTCCCTCACTCCCGCAACAATGACCCTATCCGATTTTCTCCTCGTGGCCAATGCAGCCAACGCTGCGATATCAGGCTACATCCACAAACTCCTCTCCATAAAAGATTACGACTGGCTCCAAGAAAAACACGTCAAACCCGCCATGTCAGTCCTCCAAAAACACATCTCCGTCACCGCTCGCTACGAACGTCCTGTACGCGGACGAATCGTGCTCCCCACCGGCTCATCCCACGACATTCGCGGACGAGTGGACGTCATCGACGGACGAACCCTCTGGGAGCTCAAATGGACAGACTCGTTGCGTCCAGAACATGTCTTGCAGTTGGTGTGTTATGCGGCGTTGGATTCGCCGAAACATCCGGGGAGGGTGTACAAGTTGTTGCATGTGCCGACGAGACAGATTGTGGTTGTGAGGCCGGGTGAGGGAGGCGGGTTCAGAGGGGTTTTGGAGGAGTTGGTGAGGGTGCGGGCGGAGGGGAACAGGAGTTTGGGGTTGAGTGATGAAGCTTTTGAGAAGGAGTTGGGTAGGGAGTTTGAGGGGTTTGTGGGGGGGTTGAGTATTCCTACTTGGTTGAATACCCGAATTGCGCAAGGGACATAGATATTGCACGGAATTGTAATTTGAGATACCCAAAGAGGTTCAATTGTAATTCAGTGTTCCATCTCCTATATTGTAGTCGTAAAAGCAGGAGCGCCCCCGGTCAATACCGTCCAAACAGTTCGCGCGACATCAAACTCGGAATATAAGAAATGACAAAGTGCTGTGATGAACATTATACGTCGTTACATCGTCAATCTATATGAGGATCCAGTGGGTTGGCCATACATTTCATTGACCTCTCGTCTTTATCCGGGGCCGCAGGACGGCGGGTATCCCATTCTGTCGGAGATACCGCACTGACAATCGAACTGTTTGCAATTCCATTGCTGCAAACATAGACAGCTACCCAATCAGGGGGCATAAGACTCCACAATTTCCTGATCTGGATTGATCCACAGCTGATCGCCGGGCGGCGCGATCGATGCGTCATTCCATGGTCGTCGGATCCCTTGATCGAATCAAAGAACCTTATTAAAAAAACGACGTCACGCTGTCATCGTCGATCCAAGTCATTCAAGATTTTGATAAAATATGATAAACGTTTTTTAATATCCTCTGATTCAAACTACTAATTTAATACACAATACATAATTGCAAAATCCAGAGCCAGTTTCAGATATCTTTACAAATTCCACCACAGATCTAGCACATCCAATAATAGAATCTAGAGATTTAGCACAATCCAATTGGCATGAGATGTACTTCTTAAATGGGCCCCAGTGAGAGCGTTCCTCTCGCTCTTTCTCCAGAAGCGCTTTGAGATTCACTTCACGTCGGCCACTGACAAGATCCACTTCAGATGACCGGACAAAGCGAGTCTTCATGAAAACTTTCCAGAAGAAGTAGAACGCCAAAATGATGGGAAACGCGAGATAGGCTTGGAAAAACGAGCTGGCATTAGGTTCCCCACCGATAGGGAACAGCGCGACGTAGAATTGAGCGATGAGACAGAGAATGTTGAGGATAAGTCCGACCCATGAGCCCCAAATTCCAAATGCGGCCTTGAAGGGGAGCTCGTCCAAATGATGTCCCTGTACTCGCCAGGCTCTGCGGAAGCGGATATGAGCAAAGCAGATTGAGCCCCTAAAAGTCAGATTTCGGAATAATATGGGATATTACCAAGTGAAAAAGGCGCTGAGACCAGACAGAGCGAGCAACCAGTTGAAGACGGTGGTTCCCACAGGGGCAATGTTGATATAAGCCAAACAACCCAGTCCGAGCGCCAGAACGAGAGTCACTAGAGGCCGGCCTTTCTTATCGATGTATGCAAAGATGGCTGGTGCTTGTCCAATTTCTGCCAAAGCAGCGATGGTACGCGTGGAGCCGTAAGTGGATGAGTTGCCAACGGACAAAACCGAAATGAGAATGACAGCGTTCATGATGGATGGGAGGACCGAGATTCCGGCATTTTGGATTGCAATGACGAAGGGAGAAGCCTTCACGTCGACTGAAGAAGTTCCGTTGAGAAGTTGAGGATTGTCGTAAGGGACAAGACATCCCACAACGGTCAAGGAAACCATATAGAAGACGGTGATTCGCCAAAACACCTGTTTGGTAGCTCGAGGAAGCGTTCGTCGGGGATTCTCGCATTCTGCAGCGGCCAGACCAACGAGTTCTGTTCCAGCAAACGAGAAAGCTGCTGTCACGAAGACAGAGCAGACACCCTTGAATCCGTTTGCGAAAGCGCCAGGATCATACCAGTAATGGGTGCCGAGATACCCGCCATTGGGTCCTCCACCGCAGTCGATAACAATCCCGAGGATGATGAAACCAATAACTGCGATGACCTTGATAATAGAGAAAACGAATTCGGCTTCGCCGTAACCACGAACTCCGGCCAAATTAATGAGGGTGAGAGCGACGAGGAAAATGGTGATGAAAACACCAACGTTGATGTTCGAGTTCCAATAGTTGATCGTGATACCAGCGGCGGTCAACTCGAGGGGAAGGACGACCAACCACTGCAGTGCGTAGTTCCAACCCATTGCGAAGCCCCAGGCAGGATCAATGAATCGAGTAGAGTAAACGGAGAAAGACCCTTTCATGAGCAGGAGACAGAGATCGCGGATATACCAGCAATGGGGAACATAACAGCGAGTTCTCCCAGTGCGTGAATGACACAGAACAACATAATACCAACGATACCCCATCCGAGAATTACACCAGCCGGGCCACCGGTTGCCAGAGCGGAACCACTGCCAATGAAGAGACCGGTTCCGATAGCTCCTCCAATAGCAATCATCTGCATGTGTCGGCCGCGGAGTTTTCTGTTCAATCGCGATGTATCGTGGGCAAGTTCGCCGCCGTCCTCTTCAGCGTTATAGGGTTTCTCGGGGTCGTCCTTCCTCACTTGTTGACCGAGAGCGTTCAAGGTGACGTTGTCTTCTTTGCGGCGGAAAGAGTGCATGATTCGCGTCATCATTGGCTTCTTCGGTTTTGTTTGTTGCGTCTCGACGACATTGCTGGGGACTTTGTAGGTTGGAAGGCCGGTTTGACCAGCCATGTGGTTGTCGCCGTTAGGGATATAGCCATTTTTCTCCTCCCCAATTTTCTCTGTTTCGGCGTTGTGGACAGTAAGGTCGTCCGCGTCGTTATATCGATTGTTCATATGAGCCATTTCCCCTTGAGATGCGGACTTTTTGGAGGGACTTGGTGAGATTGAGAGTGGAGGGGGCGGGGAGATGGAGCCTCATTATATACATTCCCTCCAGTCCGATAAGGATTTACCTCGACCGGAGCAATTGGGGTCCACTTTTCTTACCGTAATCCGTCGTCAGCAGAAGTCCGACACGCTGATCTCTCATCTGGAAGGTTGCGTAACAACCGAGGATCGCATTACACGTTATCGCCACCCACCTCACACTTTTAATTAAATTGAACCAATCAAATTTGGGGAACCCGCTAAGTTCAAGCCAATCAACGCAACAATTAATGAGTAACTATAATAATGCCGCACCCAAGATTGCCGACGTAATGTGGCGGCCGTAGGACCAGGGCTACGGACCGTCAGGTTGTACGGCTTATTTCGATGCGGTCAATCGCGGGAAGGCTTGAATCGACTTGCATGGAATAACCTCTGGAGCTTATCAGTCGAGCTGATACAGTCGGCTTCCCCGAAGCAAAACGGCCTCCCCCAAATCCCACGCGAATGTGGAAATTAAACGAACGTGAAATTTTTCATTCTCGAGAGATAGGGTAACCCCCGCCTGTGTTACCCAGCAAAGCTGCAATTGTGGATGTGGCCGGAGAAATCGGTTGGGGGGAAATTAAATTTTCCCGAGAATTTAGCGAAAAGTTGGTGGGACGAATTGGGGTCGAGAGCGGAGTGCGGCGCTGGAAAATGGTCCAAGACAGGTATTTAGCGCAAAAGATTAGATGCAATTCAACTTGGGCTTATGCATTTCGGCTAATCGCTAACTTGCGAGTTGTATTTGAGCGAGTGATTTTCGTTGTTTTAGGATTTTCAAGGGTGGACTTTCCTTCTCTGGGTTTCCCTCGCAAATCATGGCCCATTGAAATCAGGCGGGTGATAAATTGCGTCACACTAAAGCAGCCCAGTCGGCCGGGCCGACGGATGTGGGGAATTTTGGTTCATCATCCCCGCACTTCATTTCTCAGGTATCGGACCGCATCAACCGTACAACAGTTCATTTCTATTCCATGGCATTAGCCGACGTTAACCGGGGCAACTGTCAAGATTAATAACGGTACATTTACGATTCGCATACTATACCCCGCACTGGCGCAAACTCGTCGAAACGGATAAACTCCCTGAAATCTAAATTCAGCTCCTTTCATTTCACGAGTGGCTTTCAGCCTACCTCGAAATCTAAACATTATGCATGATTGGGGTTTGTGGGGTTAGAATCGGACCCTTGTGACTGCAATTGAATCAGGTAGGCAAGCACCGGTCTGTACATTCTTGTCACCAAGCTCGAAAAGACATGAAAATTTCGTCGTGATAGATGTCATTAATACAGATCATTGACTAACTTGCTTCAAGACGTCCTGTCGGCCTAGTCACATTGCCATCCCCGTTGATCAGATCCGCCAACGATGTTGTAGGTAAATGTTTCATAAACTGACCCAACGAATGGGAGCAGTCTACCAATTAGCTTTAGAAAAGGATCATGTTACCCCAGACTTTCGTTTTCATCAGTAGATCGCCAAGTAGATATGTCACAGATTTGTTCTCTTTTAATGGAGATTCGTCTTGCCATCTGATAGCGTCGACGGCGCTCATTAGTCTCGGGATGATTTGATTGCGTGTATCTGGCACATACCGTCCGATCTGTCCGAGCACCCTGGCACAATACCAGAGACAGAGGCCTCCGACGAAGAAGCTCGCGACTACATTGGGGTAAACGGTGGCCCGGATTGTGTCCACACAATCGTCAAAGCAATGGAATTCCGAGATAACCTCGACGTGATATAACGCCGCCGCAGCCGCAGTCATGAGATTGTTGAAGGTATAGCTCTCCATGGCGGAAAGTTTCTGATCTGCTTCAAGCAAAAACGCATCCATGAGGGAAGGGAGATCTGTTGAAGTTGCCACCCGGGAACCAAGTCTCAGCAGGAACTCTGGAGCAGTTAGCGATAGTTCCGCCCAGCACCATGTCGACATGGTGGCTATGTATTGTGCTTTCGTGGTCGAGAAAGATCCCTGCGGCGACTGCCAGGATGTCTTCCATGTTTCGAGCGCTTGTCGTGCTTTCGAAAGGAGGGTGTTCGAGGCTTGGTGCACTGGCCCATCTACTTCCCGTAGTCGCCGTGCCATCAGAAGTAGTTCTTGAATACCGATCGTAACAACATGTAGCCGGACAAAACCACTACAGCGAGAGACGAGATCTCCTTCGCCGTTCATCAGATCAGATAAGACTTGATCAAATCGAATGGGATTAGGGTCAGACTCCGAAGCACGCGTAGTGTTCCGGAGTTGTTGCCATCTTTGGTGAGAATTCGCATACCATAGATCGTCCGTGTCTGGTAACGGGACGCGTAATTCGCCAACTCTGACCATGGGTGCCTGGTATAGATACGTCGAGATGGCGGTTTCACCTCGATATATCGCCATCAGCATCCTTCGAATACTTTCACGTCGAATCCATGTGATCCATGCTGCAGCGCTGTCGCCAGTCGGGTCCGGTCCCTCTTGCTCCGCAATCAGACTTCGGCAGGCATGAGCCAGCGTCAATCGACAGTGGGAGCCATAAAGCACGTCTTTCTCATCGCCGGAATAGCTGAGCTCTGCAACCCATCTTTGTAGTCCTTGGATGGTCATTAAAGGTAGATGATAGGAAGAGTTTTCGTAGAGTTCGATCTCCCGTTGGACAAGATAGCGGAAAGCTTTTCTGGCCCATCTTTCGACCGTCTGATCTTTGGAATAGACATCGCCGATTGCAAGAAG
>Ga0335073_10015858_pt1 | contig 10533 bp, 6 predicted proteins | sample Lox_Sample_22_FD_207093 | JGI IMG/M metagenome (GOLD analysis project Ga0335073, IMG submission 207093) | Soil microbial communities from Loxahatchee National Wildlife Refuge, Florida, United States - Lox_Sample_2.2 | ecosystem: Environmental > Terrestrial > Soil > Wetlands | place: USA: Florida...
TCCGGTCGATCAAGTTACGCGTGTAGTGCTGACGATCCCATGTGAGATAAGGGGCGAGAGAATCAGCGCTGACAGGTTTTTCCTGCAGCAGGCGGCGCACAGTTTTGATCTCGGAGAAGGCATTCTCGGGCAGCTTGTGCAGTTCCTGCACGAGGTGATCAATGGAAACCGTTTTTGCAGCAATAAGCATTGCGACCGTATGAGTATAGCGCGCGGTGTATCATCGGAGGTTGATCTACAGTTTCGCATTCTGGCGGGCGCGACGTATCCCGGCCCCTACGCCACGTTCAACGGCTCGCGCATAGCCGGACTTGTCCAACGCCGCAATGGTTGTAGCGGCGATTCCTCCCGGCGTCGCTGCTTCGTGCAGAAGTTCATCGAGGCTCAAGCCGCTCTCGCGCCAATATACGATGCCGTCGCTTAACGCATGTGCTGCCGCGATCAAAGCCGCATTGCGGTCCAGGCCGGCATTCTGTGCGGCCTTTGCTAAAGTCGCGAGTGCGTAGTACCCATGTGTGGGCGAGCTGGTTGCCGTGATTACGTCCATCTTCTGCTCCGGAATTTCGAGCACAGGTCCTACTTGCTCGAAGAAACGGCGCACCCGCTCGCGCTCGATTTTTGTGACCATCCGATCAAAGGTGACTGGCGTCAGTCCTTTTCCAATGCGACATACGGGACTTGGCATGGCTCGCACCCAATGAACCGATCGGAGCGAGGCGCGCAGGTTTTTTAGCGGAACGCCGGCTGCGAGGCTGATACAGAGCCGCGGCGGAGTGGCGCCGGAAGCCACAACTTCAGCAAGCGTCTCCTTAACGGAGCCCGGTCGCACTGCGACAATCAGCATGGCAGCGTTTTCAATTGCGGATTTCAGGTCGCGCGCAATCTCGACGCGCGATTCGCGCTGCAAGGCTCGCGATTTCTCCGGATGGCGATCGTAGGCGGTGAGCCTGCGTTTATCTCCCGCGAGGCGCAGTCCCGCCGCGAGCGCCCCGGTGATGCGGCCACCGCCGAGGAAAACAGCAGCTTTCATGTATTTCTAAACCACCCTGTCATCCTGAGGCGCGCGCCCTTTGCGTGCCGAAGGACCTGGGCGAGCCGCGCGAATGCGTCGCGGGTTTGCGACGCGTGAACCGCGCGTTTGGCTCGCATCCTTAAATCCGCGCGCATCCCCGGCAAAGAAGTTATCGGCTGGCCAGTCCGCCCGCGATCTCGCCGCCATCGAGCGTGTACACGTGCCCGGTCGCGAACGCTGCGTCATCCGACGCAAGATATGCGAACAGGCCGGCAACTTCTTCCGGCGACGCGTGCCGTCCCAGCGGAATTTTCTTATTTACTTCATCGAGCATGGCGTCGGAATATTCCGCGCGCTGCATCGGCGTCAGCACGTATCCGGGGGCAACCGCGCAGACGCGAACTTTGGGCGCGAGTTCCAGCGCCATCGATCGGGTCAATTCGATCACGCCCGCTTTGGTCGCATTGTAGTCGGCGTAATAGGGATATCCCGTGATGCCGTTGGTTGACGCTGTCTGCAGAATCACACCGCTGGCTGATTTGACCGAAAAACGTTCGTACATGTGCCGCGCTGCCGTCTGCGCGACGTAGAATACGCCGGTCAGATTCACCGCGATCACGCGCTCCCAATCCTCGGGAGTGATATCGAGAAATTTGTGGCGGATGCTGATGCCTGCGTTGTTGATCAACACGTCGACGCCGTCCATCAGGCGGATCGCCTCGGCAAACGCGGCTTCCACTTGCATGAGGTCCGTCACATCGGCAATGATCGCTTCGCCCAGCCCAGGCAACTCCTGCTTGATGTGCTCGCAGCCCTTTTCGTCGCGATCGAGCACGCACACGCGCGAACCCTCTTCGAGAAATCGCGCGGCGGTGGCGGCACCGATGCCGCTCGCGCCGCCGGTAATCAGAATCCGTTTGTCTTTCAGTCCTCGCATGGAAACTCCAAGATTTTCGGGAGTGGCCCAATTTCAAACTTCGTTCTTTCTTGAGGCCTCATCCCGAAGGTCGACTTAGCTACACGCGAGATCCCTCGCACCGCCTGAAAAGCGGCTCCGCTCGGGATGACGCCAGTGAAATCCAGCACCATTGTTCGCACGGTCCAATCATGCTCGCTGCAATTTTGCGAGGCGCTGCGCCGCCTCGTCGAGCGTTTCCGGCTTCTTGCAGAAAGCGAAACGCACCTGCCGCGCTCCATCGCGCGGATCGCGATAAAAGCTCGATCCCGGCACGCACGCCACGCCGATTTTCTGCACCAAATATTCTGCGAACGCGACATCATTCTTGAATCCGAAGGCCGCAATATCGGTCATCACGTAATACGCGCCGCGTGGGCGGAAGCACTTGAATCCGGCAGCGGTCAGTCCCGGCATGAGATGATCGCGGCGAATGCGGTATCCCTCGGCCAGTTTGGCGTAGTACTCCGGCGGTAAGCTCAAAGCCGCAACGCCTGCTTCTTGCAGCGGAGCTGGTGCGCCTACGGTCAGAAAATCGTGAACTTTACGAATCGCGTTCGTGATTTTCTCGGGCGCAACCGCCCAGCCCACGCGCCATCCGGTGACGCTGTACGTCTTCGACATGCCGTTGATCGTGACTGTGCGCTCGCGCATGCCGTCGAGCGATGCCATGGAAATATGTTCGGTGCCGTCGTAGAGAATGTGCTCGTAAATCTCGTCGGTAATCGCGAGGACATCGAATTCGAGGCAGAGATCGCGAATCAATTCGAGTTCCTCACGGGTGAACACTTTGCCCGTGGGATTGTTGGGCGTGTTCAGAATGATGGCCTTGGTGTGGCGATCGAAGGCGCGCCGTAGTTCTTTCTCGTCGAAGGTCCACTCGCTGTGGTCGCCTTGCGGAGGCCGCAGCTTTACGAATTTCGGTCTGGCGCCGCTGAGCACCGCGTCTGGACCGTAATTTTCATAGAACGGTTCGAAGATCACAACTTCATCGCCGGCATTGCACACGGCGAGCAGGGTGGAGATCATCGCCTCGGTCGATCCGCAGGAGACCGTAACTTCTTTTTCCGCATCGACTTCGATTCCCTGCCACGATTTCATCTGGCGTGCGATCGCATTGCGCAGGTTCTTCGCGCCCCAGGTGATCGCGTATTGGTTGATATCAGCCGCGACGGCCTGCTGCGCGGCTTGCTTGATTTCTGCGGGAGCGGGGAAGTCGGGAAACCCCTGGGCCAGATTCACCGCGCCGTAAAGCATGGCCTGGCGCGTCATCTCGCGAATCACCGACTCGGTGAAGTGCTCGACCTTGTCGCTGAGAAAGTGCTTCCGGGCTGTGGAAGTCGCGTCGGCCATGACAGGCAGACTAGCATAGCCCGTGAGGAGAGCCCCAGGGGCAAAATCCTGGACCGCCCGGAGGAGGGTGAATCGCAGGTCTGAAAGCCTGCGCCACCCGAAACCTTCCGCTACTTTTTCACTGCAATCCCCAGCTCTTTGAGTTGCCGGTCGCTCACCGGCGTGGGCGCGTCGACCATCAAATCGACCGCGCGCGCCGTCTTGGGGAACGGAATCACTTCGCGGAGGCTCTCGGCTCCGGCGAGGATCATCACGATGCGGTCGAGACCGAGCGCGATGCCTCCGTGCGGAGGCGTGCCGTACTCGAGCGCCTCGAGGAAAAAACCGAAGCGCGATTTCGCTTCTTCTTCCGTCATGCCCAGCGCACGGAAAATCTTGCGCTGAATATCCTGGCGATGAATACGGATCGATCCCGACCCTAATTCAGTCCCGTTCAGCACCACATCATAGGCGAGTGCGCGTACCGCGCTGAGCGGCGACTGCGGGTCTTTCACCGACTCGACCCCTTGTTCCAATAGCTTCATGTCTTCTTCATGCGGCGAGGTGAACGGATGGTGCGCCGCCATCCATTGTTTTTCGCCCTCGTCCCACTCGAACATGGGGAAGTTAGTGACCCAGAGAAAACGAAAATCCCCGCGCTGAAAACATTGATGGCGGTCGGCGTATTTCTGCGCGAGCGCCAAGCGGAGAAGGCCGGCGGACGCATAGATCGCCAGTTCGGCGGGTGTGACCTTGCGATGCGCGGGCATGGCCGTTTGCGGACCGGTCTGCGCGGATCCGGCCACGAGCACGATCAGATCGGACGGCTCCGCCCCGGTCTTCTTCGTGATCGCGGCAACCGCATCCGGAAACTTGTTCGCAATGCGTTTGAAATCTTCGAAAACCTTCGCGCCGCCCTTGGAATGGAACATCGGCTTGATGTCGTCGCGCTCTTTGCGCGAGAGCTCGCCGACTTTAGGCGTGCGGATCGCGATCACCGGCAAATTCGCATTGATTGCCAGTTCCTGAAGATTCTCGGGCGTGAAGCAATCGCGAACATCGGTAAACGGCGGCAGCCGCAGATCTGGCTTGTCGATGCCGTAGAGCCGGATCGCCTCGTCGTAATCCATCCGTGGGAAGGGCGTCTTGATTTCATAGCCGGCTGCGCGAAATGCCGCGATCAGAAAGCCCTCGACAACTTCCCAGACACGCTCCGCCTGCGGAAACGACATCTCCAAGTCGATCTGCGTGAATTCCGGCTGGCGATCGGCGCGCAAGTCTTCGTCGCGGAAGCAGCGCACGATCTGAAAATACTTGTCGAATCCCGAAATCATCAGGATCTGCTTGAAAAGCTGCGGCGACTGCGGCAGCGCGTAGAAAGTTCCCGGCTGCACGCGGCTGGGCACGAGATAATCGCGCGCGCCTTCGGGCGTGGAACGCGTCATGAACGGCGTTTCGATCTCGAAAAATCCCTGCGACGACAGGTAATCGCGAATTGCCTTCGAGACCTTGTGCCGCGTCTCGATGTTGAACTGCATCGCGTCGCGGCGCAGATCGATGTAGCGATACTTCAGCCGCGTCTCTTCGTTGGTCAGCGCCGTGTCGGAAGGCAAAAACGGCGGCAGCTTCGATTCGTTCAGAATCCGGATCTCATCCGCGACCAGCTCAACTTCGCCCGTAGGAATGTTCTTGTTGATCGTGTCGGCATCGCGCAGCTTGATCTCGCCAATCACTGCGATCACATACTCGTTGCGAAGTTGCTCAGCTCTGAAACGGACGGCCGGGTTGTGGTGGGCGCTGAACACAACCTGAGTAATCCCGGTGCGATCGCGCAGGTCAACAAAAAGAAGGTTCCCCAGGTCACGCCGGCGGTTCACCCATCCCATCAGCACGGCGCGTTTGCCGGCGTCGGGTGGACGCAGGGTGCCGCACATCTCGGTGCGTCGCAAATCTCCTAAGAAATCGAGCAAGTTGGAGTCCTTACAGCGGGAATGTGGCTGGAAGCCGAATTCCAGATTATAAAGCAGTGCCTTCGTGAGCCCGTGTCCTAGCGACAGCAAATCTGTGATTTGGATCACAGAGCGGTTTCTGGAGGCCGTGTTATAGTCCCGCCAAACGCTTGGGGCCGGTGGTGTAAGTGGAGCACGGTGGCGAGCTTGCTTGGGGCTTTCCCCCTCGTGGCTGGCGCTCGCTCGCAGGTGCAAGTTCAAATCTTGCCCGGTCCACCGGGTCACCTTTTGCCGGTGTGTCTCAGACCCATTCGGCGATATTCAAGAAAAGTCTGGCAAACCTATCGCGTCCTCCCCATGGCGCCCTCGCAGATTTCGAACGTCTCCTCGTAGCGTGTGCGAACTGCTCCCGGCGGGATGATTCCTTTCGCGATCCAGGATCCGAACGGAATAGCCGACTTTCGACGCTTTTGAGCGGCAAGAGATCTGTGGCTTCCGTGATCTTGTTCGCCAATTCTTCGCCTGTGTGAGATACTCCCCTCTAGCGCTCTTTCAGTTTTCAGCCGGCAGGGTAGGAAGTTACACGGAGAAGGAAGTTCTTGAGAAAGAACCGTGGTGCACTTCCGCCTCCGAAAAAAATTGATGAGAGAAGAGTTTTCCGCAGAGCCGCACGACTTTCACAAGTCAGAAATCGCTACTATGACACGCACACCAGCGAATCTGAGTCGATATTGCGGAAATCCGGCGCGAGCCGAGTTCGTGCGGGGACATAACTGAACGTGGCCACTTCCGAGTACACCATCGGCAACCTGCCGGCAAATGTCGGGGCCGAGCGCTCGATTCTAGGCGCAATCCTGCTCGACAATTTTTCCTACAACCAGGCGGCCGAGCATCTGCGGACCGAAGATTTTTCGCTCGACTCGCACCGCCGGATTTATGCACGCATGGTCGATCTGGCCGAATCGTCGCGGCCGATCGACATGATCACGCTGATCGAGGAGCTCGAGCGCCATAAAGAGCTGCAGGCGATCGGCGATGTCGGCTATGTGTCGAGTCTGCTTGAAGGGGTTCCGGAGCGCCCGAGCATTGAACATTACGTCCGGATCGTGCGTGACAAGGCCCTGCTGCGCGGCCTGATTTCGGCGGCGAACACGGCAATCGCGCGGGCATCGGAGCAGTCCGATCCCGCCGACGAAGTCTTGAGCGACGCCGAGGCCGCAATCTTTCAGCTTTCCGAGAAGCGCATTGGCCGCGGCTTCATGGGCGTGCAGGAAATCGTTCGAGAATCGTTCGGCTCGGTCGATGCTCTCTTACAGCGCGGCCAGCGAATCACCGGACTCGCCACGCATTACACCGATCTCGACGAGATGACCAGCGGCTTGCAACGGTCGGATCTGGTGATTATCGCGGCGCGGCCCTCGATGGGCAAAACCGCATTTGCCATGAACATCGCGGAGAATTCCGCGATTGAAGACCAGCAGGTCGTCGGCGTCTTTTCCCTCGAAATGTCGCGCGAGGCGCTGCTGATGCGTTTGCTATGTTCGCAAGCCCGGGTCGACGCGCACAAGATGCGGACGGGCTCTCTCTGGCAAGAGGATATGAAAAAAGTCGTCCGCGCCATGGAACAACTGGCGCACGCCCCTGTTTACATCGACGACACCCCTGGGATCTCGGTCAGCGAGATGCGGGCCAAGGCGCGACGGCTGAAGCAGTCGCAGGGCCAGCTCGATTTGATCATCGTCGACTACCTGCAACTTATGTCCGGCGGAGGCAAGCGCTTTGAGAATCGCACGCAGGAAGTATCGGCGATATCGCGCGGTCTAAAGGCGCTCGCCAAAGAACTGAGCGTGCCCGTGATTGCTTTGTCGCAGTTGAGCCGCGCTCCCGAGAGCCGGGGCGGCGATCATCGTCCTCAACTTGCTGATTTGCGCGAATCGGGCTCGATTGAACAGGATGCCGACCTGGTCATGTTCATCTTCCGCGAGGAAGTTTACCGGCAGGATGATCCCGAACTGCAAGGCCGGGCGGAGATTATTATTGCCAAGCAGCGCAACGGTCCCATCGGGAAAATCCGCATGGCGTTCCTGAAATCCTGCACGCGATTCGAAACCATGGCGGAGGGCGGAATTGCCGGCGAGGAGTGATTCCGGGCTCGGCGCTTTGCTCGCAGCTGTACTGCAGTGAACCCTGTAGGACGAAAGCGATAAATACTGTAGAACGTTGCATTTGCAGGTGTCGCAGGAGCCCCGAATCAGCCTGTGGAAAATATTGTGGAATTGAAAATTGTTTTGAAAATGCTTTTCAGAAAAGACCGCTCGGTCAGTCCAATCCCCTCTAGTTTCGCACCCTTAAATCAATGAGTAGTAACCAGTTATGTAATTCACCGCGGATTAACAAATTCATTACATATCATCGCAACGCGAATTTCCGGTTTTGAGATTTGCACATTTTCGGTCTTTCGCCTTCACGATTCTTGCGGTGGACCGGGTGCCGAAATTTAGCGAAATTTTGCTGCAATGGCGCGGAAAAACCGATTCTTACATAACCGTTTTTCCGAAAGAGGGCATGCTTCGATCAGCTCTCCTCCCCAACCTTGAGGACGGCGAGAAATGCTTCCTGGGGGATGTCGACCCGGCCAATGCGCTTCATCCGCTTTTTGCCTTCTTTTTGCTTTTCCAGGAGCTTGCGTTTGCGGGTGATGTCGCCGCCATAGCACTTTGCCAGAACGTTCTTGCGCATCGCGGGAACGGTTTCGCGGGCAATGACTTTCGCCCCGACCGCGGCCTGAATGGCGACCTCGAACATCTGGCGCGGGATTAATTCCTTCATCTTGGCGGCCAGCGCGCGGCCGCGGTCGTAGGCGAAATCGCGGTGAACGATCAGGGAGAGTGCATCGACGGGATCGCCCGCCACGAGAATATCGAGTTTCACCATGGGCGATTCCCAATATCCGGCGAGGTGGTAGTCGAGCGAGGCATATCCGCGCGAAACCGATTTCAGCCGATCGTAAAAGTCGAGCACGATTTCGTTCAGGGGTAACTCATAGTGCAACATCACGCGCGTGCTGGCGACGTACTCAAACGTCTTTTGCTTGCCGCGTTTTTCTTCGACCAATTTGAGAATTCCGCCGACATATTCTTCGTTGGTGAGAATGGTCGCCAGGATCACCGGCTCTTCGACCTTCGAGATCTCGCTCGGATTCGGCCAGCGCGAGGGATTGTCGACTTCGATGAGCTTCCCGTCACTCAATGTGATTTTGTAGCGCACGCCAGGCGCGGTCGTGATCAGGTCGAGATTGAACTCGCGCTCCAGCCGCTCCTGAATGATCTCCATGTGCAGCAGGCCGAGAAATCCGCAACGAAAGCCGAAGCCAAGCGCGGCCGAACTTTCCGGTTCGAAAAAGAATGAAGAGTCGTTCAGCCGCAACTTTTCGAGTGCCTCGCGCAGTTGGGTGTGCTCGTGGGCATCGACGGTGTACAGTCCGGCGAAGACCATTGGCTTGATCTCTTCGAAGCCGGGCAGCGGCTCGATCGCAGGATTCGCCTCATCGGTGATCGTGTCGCCGATTTTTGTGTCGGCAACGTTCTTCATGTTTGCGATCAGAAATCCCGCTTCTCCGGCCTTGAGTTCATCGACATCGACCGGCTTGGGAGTCATCACGCCCAGACCCTCAACATCGAAGACGCGATTATTCGACCACAAGCGAATCTTCTGCCCCTTGCGCAGCGTGCCTTGAAAGACGCGCGTAAGCACGATGACTCCGCGATACGAATCGAACCAGGAATCAAAAATCAGCGCTTGCAGCCGGTTCTCCGGGCTTCCCTTCGGCGGGGGAATTCTCTTCACGATGGCTTCCAGCACGTCGGGCACGCCCTGGCCGGTTTTCGCGCTGATCAGCACGGCATCAGAAGCATCGAGGCCGACTGCGCTCTCGATCATCTCTTTCGTACGCGGAATATCGGCGCTCTGCAGGTCGATCTTGTTGATGACAGGAATAATCTCCAGCCCGTGATTTATCGCCAGATACGAGTTCGCCAGCGTCTGGGCCTCCACGCCCTGCGAAGCATCAACTACCAGCAGCGCCCCTTCGCACGACGCCAGCGAACGCGAAACTTCGTAGGAAAAATCCACGTGGCCGGGCGTGTCGATCAAGTTGAGTTGATAAGCCTGCCCGTCTTTCGCCGTGTACGTCATGCGGACGGCGTGCGCTTTGATGGTGATGCCGCGCTCGCGTTCCAGGTCCATGGAATCGAGCACCTGCGCCTGCATCTCGCGCGCCGTCAGCGATCCGGTCAACTCCAGCAGGCGGTCGGCCAGCGTGGATTTGCCGTGGTCGATATGCGCGATAATCGCGAAATTTCGTATGTGCTCGGAATCCATGAGAAAGGTGTAAAGGTTGATTTTATCAGCCGCTATGGTGTCTGCTCGCTCCAGTACGGTGCACCGGGGCAGAAGCGCGGTGGCATCATCCAGTCGTATTCGTTTTCTGTTTTCTCATATACGCCATCCGAATCAAGCTCCTCTCCGAAAATGGCACATACAGCAGGGCGGCGCTGACCGCAAACGCTCCGCCCCATCCAAGTTTCTCGATCAAGAGGAAGGGCGCGACGGCCCAGAGTTCATCCAGGAGAAGCACGAACGGAAAGAGGCGTCTGAAAGTATCGCCGAGCCGCTGATAATCGAAAGCCACGGCTGAAATCAGATAACAGCGCAGCGGAATTCCAATTCCCGCAGTGAGAATCAGCGCAACCACGAGCGCATTAGCGGTCCAACTCTGAAGAAACGAGTCGGCCAGCACCTGAATGGCATGCAGCCGGAACAATGCGGCCAGATAAAACGCCAGATACATGATCTGAATCAGCGTAAACAGAGCGCGCGGAACGGCCCGGTGCGGAATTGGAATTTCGAGCTCCGGGTGGACTGCGGATGGGGATCTCAGCGATTTTTGAATTGTAGATTCTGGAGGATCGCTGGAGACCTGCGCATCTCGGCCTTCCGGCGTGGTCTCTTTCCGCTGCACCGGTGCAATGAACCGATACCCTCGCCGCGAGAGGGTTTCGATGTAACGTGGGCTCGAAGCCGAATCGCCCAGGGTATCGCGGACCTTATTGATTGCCGTGTTCAGGCTGTGATCGAAATCCACGAACGTGTCGGAGGGCCACAGACTCTGCCGCAATTCCTCGCGCGTGACAACTTCTCCGGCGCGTTCAAGCAGCAAGACAAGAATCTGCAGCGGCTGCCCTTGCAAACGCAATTTCACGCCGCTCTTGCGCAGCTCGCCCGCG
>Ga0335073_10015859_pt1 | contig 10532 bp, 7 predicted proteins | sample Lox_Sample_22_FD_207093 | JGI IMG/M metagenome (GOLD analysis project Ga0335073, IMG submission 207093) | Soil microbial communities from Loxahatchee National Wildlife Refuge, Florida, United States - Lox_Sample_2.2 | ecosystem: Environmental > Terrestrial > Soil > Wetlands | place: USA: Florida...
AGGGATAGAAGACTCCATAGGAGTCGGCCGGGAACGGGCCCTGCACGTTCAGCGGCCAGATCTGCGCGTACACCGCGTCGTCCTGGATGGCGAACGCCCCGCCGGCCAGCGCCAGGAAAACCGCCACGGCGGCGAGCCCCGCGGTGAACCGGCCGGGCAGGCACGTCCCCGCCGCGAACCCGATCGCGACGGACGCGGCCACGGTGGCGGCGCCGACCACCACCGGCCACCACAGCGGCCCGCCCCACGCGCCCTGATGCGCGGTGACCCCGTACAGGACGGCGACACCGGCCAGGAACAGCAACTCCGCCCAGATCGTGGCGGCGGCCCAGGTGGCGAGCCTGCCTGCCCACCGCGGCACGGCTGTCACGCCGATCAGGTCGACCGTGCCGCGCCGCCCCTCCCGCGACCCGACCCAGGCTCCCGCGCCCGCCAGCAGCGGCGCGAGCACGAGCATCGCGTGCGACTGAACCATGGCGCTGCGGACGTTCCAGAACGGCGGGTTGTCCATGGCCGGGCGGTAGGTGCTTATGTAAAACAACGCGCCGAGCAGGGGCAACAGCCAGAGCATCGGGCTGCGGCGCAGTTCGATGCGCAGCAGCCTGGCGGGCCCGGCCAGCGAGACGCGCGTGGTCCTGGGCGCCGCGGCCCGGGCCGCGGCGGTGGCGGCGGTCACGACCGCGCCCCGACGGCGGCGCGGGCTGCCGCCAGGACCGCGCTGTAGCCGCGCTCCAGCGGAGCGTCGCCGGCCGCGTCGGTGCCGTCGCCCCGCGTGGTCAGCTCGGCCGGGGTGCCGCAGAACACGATCCGCCCGGCGTCCATCAGCGCCACCTGCCCGCAGGCGGCACCGACGTCCTCGACCAGGTGGGTGGACACCACGACGGTGGCGCGCTCGCCGAGGTCGCGCAGCATGGCGCGGAAGGCGACCCGCTGCTCGGGGTCGAGCCCGGCGGTTGGCTCGTCGAGCAGCAGCAGGTCGGGCCGGTTGACGATCGCCTGTGCGATCCCGGCCCGGCGCAGCATCCCGCCGGACAGGGTGCGCAGCTTTGACCTGGCCTGCCCGCTCAGGCCGGTGGCCTCGATCGCGGCGGCGACCGCGCGCCCGACGCCGGCCGGGGGCATCTCCTTGAGCAGCGCGAAGTACTCGACGAACTCGGCGACGGTGAAGCCCGGGTAGTAACCCAGCTGCTGGGGCAGGTAGCCCAGCCGCCGCCGGATCTGCTTGCGCTCGGCGTACCCGCGCGGATCGCGGTCGAGCAGCCGCAGCCGCCCGCTGCTGGGCGCGATCACCGTGGCCAGCATCCGCAGCAGCGAGGTCTTACCAGCGCCGTTGGGGCCGAGCAGGCCGAGCACGCCCGGCCCGGCGGACAGGTCGACCCCCGCAACGGCCTCGGTCCGGCCGAACCGCCGGGTCACCCCGGCGATCTCGATGTTCATGATGTTCCCCTCGGAATCCGGGTCGCGTAGAGGGCGACCGCGATGCAGACGGCGGTGACCGCCAGGTACGGGATCACCAGGCCAGAACCAGTAACCGCGGCAGCGAACTGGCCGGTCGCCGCCTGCTCGGACAAGACCATCAGCGCCCAGCCCGCCACCCCGGCGGCCACGCCCGCGTTGGCTGAGCGGGTCACGGTGGCGACGGCCAGGGCGAGCGCGCACATCGCGGTCATCGGGAGCAGCCAGCGGAAGGTGATCCCCACGGCCGCACCCGAAGCCGCCGACGCCGCCAGTCCCAGCCCGGCGTCGATCGCGAACACCGACAGCGCCCTGACCATCAGCACGAGCCGGTCGCTGACCGCCATGCTGCGCGACAGCTCCCAGGCCGGGTCGATGCCCGGGCCGTAGGCGTAGGCGATGCCCGTCGCCGCCACCACCGGGGCCAGCAGCGCCACCCACGGCCGGCCGGTGCCCAGCGTGGCCACCGCTCCGGCGGCGAGCACCATCGCGCTCGCGATCAGCCACGGCAGCAACAGCGACGGCGCGGTGACCAGCGCCCGGGCCAGCCCTGGGGAGCGCAGCAGCCGCGACGCCGCGAGTTCCGCGTGCCCGGGCGGCCGCCACATCGTCGGGACCATCTCGTCGCGGGCCGACGCTGCGGCTCGCTCCCCGACCACCCGGACCAGTTCGGCCTCGAGCCGGCCCTCGAACCCGGCCAGCGGCGGCCCTGTCTCATCAATGTTCATCCCACGACCCCGGTTTCGATGACGGCCGGAAACGACTCCGGCCGGAGCGCCCGGCGGGCCCGGTGCAGGCGGACCCGGGCGGTCACCGGCCGGATGCCCAGCGCCGCGGCGGCCTCGGTAACGCTGAGGCCGTCCACCGCGACCAACTCGAGGACGGCGCGCTCTGTGCCGGGCAGTGCCCGCAGTTCCTCGTGCAGCCGCCGCACCTGGCGGGCCGCGTCGATCTTGGCCACCAGACGGTCGACGTCGTCGGGCTCGAGCAGCCGGCGGCCGGCGATCAGGCTCTCGGCGCGGCGTTCCCGCGCGGAGCGGCGGAATTCGGCGGCGATCACGTTGCGCGCGATCCCGAACAGCCACGTGCGTGGCCCGCCGGTCGAGCCGCGGTACCGCGAGGCCGCCTCGATCGCCGCCAGGAACACGTCGGCGGTCAGGTCGGCGGCCAGGTGCGGGTCGGCGACGCGGCGGGCGACGAACCGGGTGACCTCGCCGACGTGCGCCCGGTAGAAGGCGGAGAACGCGGCCTGATCGGTCCCGATGGACCGGACCGGCGGCTGCTCCCCGGCTCCCATGAAGCGCCACCCCTCGCTCTGCTGCGATCGCTGTCACGAGTGAGTGGCCGTCGGCCGCCGCGGCGTTACCGGACCAGCTCAGGACGTGATGCCCTGGGTTCATGATGACTCAAACGCGGCCCGGTGGCCGCCGGGCTCGTCGTCGCGTACGGTGACGGCGTGGGCAGACTTCGCGACAGACTGGGCATCCGCCTGGTCGACGTCGGCGCGTTTCTGGTCGTCCTCGCCGCGGTCGAGATCCTGGTGGCAACCGGGGGCGGGCCGGGCACGCACCCGCTGAACGGCGTCGCCTACGTGGCCGGCGGGGTCCTCGTGCTCCCGGTGCTGCTGCGGCACAAGTGGCCGCTGCAGGTGCTGATCGCCTGTGCGGTGCTGCTGCTCTTCTACTACTGGTTCGAGCGGCGCAACATCAGCCCCGCCCCGCTGCTCTGGGTGCCGCTGTTCGACGCGGCGGTCGCCGGGTACGTGGTCGTGGCGATCGTGATCCCGGCCTTCTACATGAGCGTCGGGCTGTTCGTGGTCGACGCCAGCACGCATGAGAGCCTGCTGAGCCTGGCGAGCGAGTTCCTGCCCTCGATCGTGGTGCTGGTGCTGGCGGTGGTGCTCGGCGACACGGTGCGCAGCAGGAGGGCGCTGGCGGCCGAGACGGCCGAAAAGCTCCGGCTCGCGGCCGAGGAACGGGAGGCGGAGGCCGCCACCCGGGTCGCGCAGGAGCGGCTGCGGATCGCCCGCGAGCTGCACGACACGGTCGCGCACAGCATGGCCACGATCACCGTGCAGGCCGGCTCGGCGCTGCATCTGCTGGACGACGATGGCCCGGCGGGTCCAGGGGGGTCGCCCCCCCGCGGCAAGCACGGTGGGGTCCGTGACGCGCTCGTGGCGATCAGGGACACCAGCAAGGGAGCCCTGACCGACATGCGTGCCACGCTGGGGCAGCTACGCGGCGGCGGCGGCGACGTCGACGCGGCAGAGACCAGGACCGCCGGCCTCGACCGGCTGGACTCGCTCAGCGAGGCGGTGCGCGCCGCCGGCGCCCCGGTCAGCGTGGCGATCGAGGGCGAGCGGGTGCCGCTGCCGCCAGGGGCCGACCACGCCGCCTACCGGATCCTCCAGGAGTCGCTGACGAACGTCCTGCGGCACGCCGGGCCGGACGCGAGCGCGGCGGTCTGGCTGCGCTACGAGCCAGGCACGCTGACCATCCGGGTGACCGACGACGGCGCCGGCGGCAACGGGGACGGCGCTGGCCGCAGCGGCGCATCGGGCCACGGGCTCACCGGCATGATCGAGCGGGCGGCCGCCGTGGGCGGCCAGCTCTCGGCCGGGCCCCGCCCGGGCGGCGGGTTCGAGGTCACCGCCAGGCTCCCGGTGCCGGCGGTGCGATCCGCCCAGGCGTCGTGACCGCGAACCCGGTGATCCGGGTCCTGCTGGCCGACGACCAGGCCCTGCTGCGCGCCGGTTTCCGGATGCTGCTCGAGTCCGCCCCCGACATGGCTGTCGTCGGCGAGGCCCAGAACGGGGGCCAGGCCGTGGCCATGGCCCGCGAGCTGCGGCCGGACGTGGTGCTGATGGACCTGAAGATGCCGGAGGTGGACGGCGTCACCGCCACCCGCCGGATCACGGCGGACCCCAGCCTCGCCTCGGTTCGCGTTGTCGTCCTGACCACGTTCGACGACGACCAGACCGTGTTCGGCGCGTTGCGGGCGGGTGCCTACGGGTTCCTGGTCAAGGACCTGGAGCCGGCCGAGCTGCTGCAGGCCATCCGGGTCGTCTCCCGCGGCGACGCGCTGCTGGCGCCGAGCATCACCAGGAAGGTGATCGGCGCGTTCACAGCCGGCGCTGATCTGGGCGGCCCCGGCGCGCCAGCCGCGAGGCGAGCGCCGGCGGCCCGGCCCGCCGCGCCGTCGGCGGCGATCGCGTCGCTCACCGAACGCGAACGCGAGGTCGTCGCCCTGGTCGCCGCCGGGCTGTCCAACGACGAGATCGCCGCACGGCTCGTCATGAGCCCGCTGACGGCCAAGACCCACGTCAGCCGGGCCATGACCAAGCTCGCCGCCCGGGACAGGGCCCAGCTCGTCGTGATCGCCTACGCGAGCGGCCTCGCCGATCCCGGCGCCGTTTGATTCGACTTGTTATTCCTGCTCTGCAGAATCTGTCGCAGCATACTGAAATGATCATGGTTGGCACGGTCTGGGCGGGTGCGGCGGGAGGGATGGCGCCAGCCCCGGCCGGCCGGGCCGCGGCACGCCCGTTGCCACGGTTTCACGCGGGTCGCGAGGCGCTGACCGTTATTGTGATGAATTGCGGTAATCGGGCGACCGCGGGGTGGGTGATCTCTGGTATGCGCTGGCGCGACGGTCCGGCCAACGCCGACGAGCCGTCATCGGATGGGCTGGCCGGCCTCGTACGCGCCGGGCGGCTCGCGGCGGGGCTCACTCAGCAGCAGCTCGCGAGGGCGGCGGGGGTAAGCGTGGGTGTCGTACGTGATTTAGAGCAACGACGGACGGGGCGGCCGCGCCGGCGGTCGGTGGAGCGCATCGCCGCGGCGCTGGGGATCGGGCTGGACCCGGACGGCGGTGCGCCGAACGTCGCATCGGCCGCTGACGAGGCGGCTGGCGCGGGCGGACGTATCGTCACCGGGGCGCCGGGGCTCGGTGCCGGGGTCGACGGCGGCGACGAGCCAGCGGGCGGTCTGCGGCTGCGGGTGCTGGGCTCCCTCGCCGCCTGGCGGGACGGCACCGCGGTGCCCCTGGGCCCGGCGCGGCAGCGCACGGTGCTCGCCCTGCTGGCCGTGCAGCCGAACTCGCTCGTGCGCCGCGAGGCGATCTGCGAGGCCCTCTGGGAGGACGATCCGCCCGCGACCGCGGTCAGCATGATCCAGTCGTACGTGAGCAGGCTGCGCCGCCTGCTCGACCCGACGCCGTCCGTTGCGGGCGGCGCAGGCCTGCTGGCCGCCGCTGGATCCGGCTACCGGCTTCAGGTCACCGGCGAGGAGCTGGACGTCATCGTGTTCGAGCAACTCTGCGCCCGCGCGGGCGCGGCGGCGCGGGCCGGCGATCCGGACAACTCCTGCGTGCTCTACGAGCGGGCGCTTGCGCTGTGGCAGGGCGAGCCGCTCGCCGACATCGAGGTGCTCAGGTCCCACCCCGCTGTGGCCGATCTGACCCGGCGCTGGGCCGCTGCTGTCGAAGAGTACGCCGACGCGGCCTCAGCGCAGGGGTGGCACGGCCGGGTTCTGGCGCCGCTGCGCGCGCTGGCCGCTCGCGAGCCGATGAACGAGCGGGCGCACGCCCGCCTGATGGTCGCTCTCGCCGGGAGCGGGCAGCAGGCGGCGGCGCTGGAGGTCTTCGACGCGATCCGGCACCGCCTCGACGACCAGCTCGGCATCCGGCCGGGGGCCGAGCTGGCCGCCGCGCACGCCCGGGTACTCGGCCAGCACATCCCGGCGGCAAACCGGGAAGGCCCGGGCAACGCCGGCGGCGCGGCGACCGCGGCCAGAGCGGGCGGTGAGACAACCGGCCCTGCGGCCCCGGCCGGCCCCCGGGCCGGCCCGGCGCCCGGCACCGCTCCGGGACCGGTCAGCGAGCCCGAGGCCGCGCACCTGCGGCGGGCCGGGCGACGCTCTCCTGTCGCGGTCGTGCCGAGGCAGCTTCCGGCCGCCGCCCCGCATTTCGTGGGCCGGGCCTGCGAGCTCAGCTCGCTCTCCCGGCAGTTGCGCCACGGCCCGGATGGCGCCGACGGGGTGGCGATATCGGTCGTCGGCGGCACAGCGGGCGTGGGCAAGACCACGCTGGCCGTCACCTGGGCGCACCAGGTGGCCGGGCAGTTTCCCGACGGCCAGCTCTACGTCAACCTGCGCGGCTACGGCCCGGCCACGAACCCGATGAGCCCGGCCGACGCGCTGCGCGGGTTCCTGGAGGCGTTCGCGATCCCGGCCGGCCAGATTCCGGCGAGCCTCGAGTCGCTGGCCGGGATGTACCGCAGCCTGCTGTCCGGACGGCGCGTCCTGGTCGTGCTGGACAACGCCAGGGACGCCGCCCAGGTCCGGCCCCTGCTGCCCGGCGAGGCGGGGTGCGCCGTGGTGATCACCAGTCGCAGCCAGCTCACCGGGCTCGTGGCCTCCGACGGCGCCGCGCCCCTGACGCTGGACGTACTCAGCGAGGCCGACGCCAGGGAACTGCTGGCCCGGCGGCTCGGCGCCTCCCGGCTGGCGCAGGAGCCGGACGCCGCCGCCGAGCTGACCGGCATGTGCGCCCGGTTGCCGCTCGCGCTGGCCATCACGGCGGCGCGCGCCGCGTCCCATCCGGGTGCCCGGCTGACTGAGCTGGTGTCCGAACTAGACGATGCCGTGGCCCGCCTGGACGCGCTGGAGACGGGCGATCCCGATACCAGTGTCCGGGCGGTGTTGTCGTGGTCGTACGAGAACCTCGTTCCCGAGGCGGCGCGGATGTTCCGCCTGCTGGCGCTGCACCCGGGTCCCGACGTCGGCGCCCCGGCCGCGGCCAGCCTGGCCGGTGTCAGCCCGTCCCAGGCGATCGGGCTGCTGCGCACGCTGACCCGTGCCGCCCTGCTGACCGAGCACGCCCCGGGCCGGTTCGCGTTTCACGACCTGCTCCGCGCCTACGCGACCGAACTGGTCCGCGCGACAGAGAGCAGCAGCGACCGGCGCGCGGCCGGTCACCGGATCCTCGACCACTATCTGCACACGGCGCACTCGGCCGCCGCGCTGTCCCAGTTCAAACGCGAGCCGCTGGCCCTGAAGCCGCCGCGGGCCGGTACCGTCCCCGAGCAGTTCGCCGACGAGGAATCGGCGCTGGACTGGTTCCGGGCCGAGGACCAGATCCTGCGGGCCGTCATCGCCCAGGCCGTCATCGACGAGTTCGACACCCACGCGTGGCAGCTCACCAGCACGCTGGCGCCGTTCGTGCAGCGGTCGGGGCGCTTGCTTCAGCAGGACTGGAACGCCCTGCTGACCAGCGCGCTCGTCGCTGCCCGGCGGCAAGGCGACGTCGCCGGGCAGGCCCGGGTGCACTGGGACCTCGGCCTGGTCCGCACCCGGCTCGGCCGCTACGTCGACGCCCTCAGCCACCTGACCCGGGCACTCGACCTGTACCGGCAGCTCGGCAGCCAGCCGGGCCAGGCCAGCTGCCACCTCGGCCTGGCGCTGATGTTCGAGGAGCAAGGCCACGAGGCGGAGGCCCTGCGGCACGCCGAGCGGGCGCTGGACATCTTCCGCGGCGAGGGGCACCGGTCCGGCCAGGCCGAAGCGCTCAACGCCGCCGGCTGGTACTGCACCAAGCTCGGCGAGCACCGGCGCGCCCTGGAGTTCTGCCAGCAGGCCCTCGACCTCTACCGCGAACTCGGCTCGCGTCCTGGCGAGGCCGGCACCCTGGACAGCATCGGCTACGCCCACCATCAGCTCGGCGACTATCCGCACGCCGTGGCGTGCTACCAGAGCTCGCTCGCCTTGCTCCGGCAATTCGGCGATTTCGACGACGAGGCCCTTGTGCTCATCCATCTCGGCGACGCGCACTACGCCAGCGGCGATGCGCAGACGGCGCGCGAAGCCTGGAGCCAGGCGCTGACCATGCTCGAGGACAAACACGATCCTGGTGCCGACCGGGTCCGCGCCAGGCTCGGCGACCTGGCCGCCGGACGGGACATCACGGACCCGACCACCGCGCTCAACCGCTGACGCCCGCTCGCCCGGCACGGGATTCACTACTGGATTCGCGCGCTTACCGGAGGCCGGCGTCCGGCCGGCCGGACGCCGGCCGCGCTAGTGATATTGCACCGAGTGCCGTGACCTGCGGCGCTGGCTGCGACGCAACTGCGCAGGAGGTACGTGAACGACCGCTAGCGCACAGTAAGAACTTTTTTAGTCTCATGTGCCACACTGGTTAAGACGCAACGCGGTTGACGTCCGCTCTGTCGGCTGCCCGGGCGATCCCCCCCTCCCCGGGCAGCCGATCACAGCGCTCCCGCGTGCCCCGATCGCTGGCGCCTGACGGCAACGCCGGTGAGCGCCGTCAGCCGGTCGCCAAACCCCGGGCCGGACGCGAGCCAAGGATGATCGCTGTGGGCGGCTTCCTCCCCTGCGTGCGTCCAGCCCGACATCTCCACCAGAGCGCGCAGGCATAGCACAGCCTGATGCCAGGCCAATTCCGCCTGGTCGATCACGACCCCGCAGCTACGCTGATAACCGCGCCGGAACCGGCCGGCTATCCGGCGGCCAAGCCAGCGCAACGCGGGACGCAGCCAGTGCGGCACCTCGAGTGCCGCCTCCGATAGCACCATGGAGGTCCACGCGACGTCGTACGACCGTGGCGCGAGCACCGCGGTGCTCCAGTCCAGCAGCGTCACGCGGGAGCCGTCGAGCAGTAAGTTGAACGGGTGCAGGTCTCCGTGACAGATCACATCCGGGGCGGCTGGCGCCGGGTGATCGATCAGCCATTGCGCCGCCTGCGCCAGGTCCGGTCTCCCGAACCCGGTCGCGCGCTCGCGCAGGACCGCCAGCAGTGAACTGACCGACACGATCGTCGCACCGGTTGCGTCGAGCTGGTCGCGGACCGGCTGGGGATCGAGCGCGTGCAGCCGCGCCATGGTGGATGCCAGCAGCGTCGGGATCTCGCCGATCAGAGCGCGGCCGCGACCGAGCGCGCCGACGGCGCTCAACCCGGACAGCAGCGGCCTGCCGGGTGCGCGGTCCATGATCATGAAGGCATTGCCAAGGCCCTCGCCGGGACCGCCCGCGGCTCTGACGGCGGGGGTCGGAAAGCCGGCGGCGGCGACGGTTCTCTGAATCGCCGTCTCCTTGCGAGCCGTGTCGGCGTGCGGCATGACGCGCACGACCAGGTCACTGGGCCAGCCATCGGGAGGTTGCGCCAGCGAGAACGCGAACAGCTCGGCCCAGAAGCCTCCGGTCAGCCTCTCCGGCGCGCGCGAGTACGTCAGGGCAGGCGCGCCGGTCACGGAGCGCAGCACGGTCAGCAGGCCGTCGTCAAGTACTTCGTCATTCACCGTCACGGTAATTACCGTAACGATTAATGATGTTATCGTCTAGAGCATGGAGCTAACGATCGACGAGCTCGCGAGCCGGGCCGAGCTGCCGGTACGGACCCTGCGCGAGTACCACAGCATGCGTCTGCTTCCGCCGCCTGAGCGACGCGGGCGCATCGGCGTTTACGGCGTGCAGCACGTCGATCGGCTCGCGCTCATCGGCAGGCTGCAGCGCCGCGGATACTCGCTGGCGGGGATCAAGGACCTGCTTTCCGCTTGGGCGGCCGGAGGCGACCTGACGACGCTGCTCGGGATCGATTCTGGCCCGGGGGCACTGGACGAGACACCGCTGCGCATCACCACGGCGGAGCTGAGCGACCGGGTGCCCGCCCTGAGCGCCGCCGCCATCGAGGAGGCGGTCGCCGCCGGGCTCCTGGTACCGCACGGGGACGAGTGCTTCCTGGTCCGCAGCGCCGCACTGCTCGCGCTGGTCGCGGACGGCACGCGGGCAGGCGTCCCGCTCGCCGGGATGCTCGACGTGATCGCAACGCTGACCGCCGGGCTGGGCGCCGTCTCGGAGGAGCTCGCCGGGCACATTCTGGACCAGGTCGCGCCGTCGCTGGCCGCGGCCGGCGACGCCGCCCAACTGGAGGGCCTGGTGCGGCGGTGGCGGGTGCTGCTGCTGCAGGGCGCGGCCAGCGTCCTGGGCGACCGGCTGGGCGCGGCCCTGCTGGCCAAGACGGACGGCAATCCGGTCGGCGAGCAACTGCACGCCACCATCGAC
>Ga0335073_10015860_pt1 | contig 10532 bp, 10 predicted proteins | sample Lox_Sample_22_FD_207093 | JGI IMG/M metagenome (GOLD analysis project Ga0335073, IMG submission 207093) | Soil microbial communities from Loxahatchee National Wildlife Refuge, Florida, United States - Lox_Sample_2.2 | ecosystem: Environmental > Terrestrial > Soil > Wetlands | place: USA...
TAAGCATGTCAAGGATCTGCCTGCCACTGCCGGCAAGAGGGCTACGTCCAGTGGCGTGTTTCAAGAAAGCTGCTCCAGGCTGCTTGGCGTCCGGAGAAACTTGAGAAGGGACTGTTCTCGGGATGTCCGTAGGAGTAGAGCTGCATTGCCCGCTTCTCGGTGTGACACTGGCCAGCGAAACACGGGGAGAAGCAACCTTCGCCTCGGAATAAGCTGAGAAATGGGTAGTGAAGCTAGGAGTACTGTTAGGACGGTACCTGTTATCCTACCAGCCACGGGGCCAAAAGGACGAGACAATCGAACCTAGTTCGATTCTCGCAGGTACCGATACATATGGTTCTTAACAAGTGCGAAGAGCGTCGAGAGGTGGAGGATAGAATATGATAGAATCCATTGATGGAGTGCGGAGGTGGGGAGGTGGATTGCTCGATTACTGTGTCACAGGTACTACCATTAACAATAGACGGTCCGAATTCGAAAGGAGCAATGCTTAATGAAGAGAAAATCGCCTCAGGGAGAGCTGGTTTTTATGCACAAAACCTCACATTCTCTCATTGGGCTTTGAGTGTCCCCGAGCAAGCTACGCCATGACTGACCACCGCAATGTCATCGCAATTTCGGCAGTCATTATCATCCGTGCGAATGCCGAGTTTCCATGTAACGCTGCATTGCTGTTTTCGCGCGAAGGAACCATAAGGCCCATATCATAGGGCGAGCAGCACACTTGGGATGAAGCTCCGCCCTCAGTGCCTGCTAGCGCGTGACCGCTGGCCACCAATAGAGTCGGTGGATGATGTCGATTCAGTGGATAATGCAAGGCAGTCTGAGAAAAATGGACTGGATTGAGGGAAGTCGCCGGTGCAGGTGATGCCAGAGAAACGATGGCGCGGACTAGCCACTATACCTAAAGCAGGCAGAAACGCCCCGCTAAACCCGAATAGGGGCGCCCCAGGACAGAGTTTACCATCCCTGAGGGCCGCAACGTGCGGGATCTTTCCAAGCCTTGGGTTCTTCACGAGACAGACTTTAACTTATTATGCCGGAATTCCAATCCACTGCTCGTTTGGACCTGCTTTGCATAGAATCTTCTGTAGAAATCACGATGCATGCATAAACACGAAAAGTATCCAGGAATACAGAAATGGGAATCTGATTGATGAGAAAGGCAGCCTGAAGGCGAAACCACTTTCAACGGCCTTGTCAACAGAAATGCAACATGGAACCAATACTTGTCATGTTGTTCTAGTTTTGATTGCGCCTCTGCGTCTACATCTTCGATATTCTCACGAACGAATTCAAGGTAGCCGAATGACAGTGCAGCACAACAATTCGCTACCGCTACTCAACTTCGTCAAGGTCAGAACTACACGACAGTGAAATTTGGAAGTAATTGATAGTTCATTGCGAATATGGTAAGAGGCGGCAATAATTTTCAAGGCCCAATTCACAGCGCCGCTTAAGAACTCGATACCAAAGCATCAAAAGTCATACGCGTATACGCGCATCCCTCGTCATTACCTTCTTGAATTGTTATCCAACTTCGTCCGCAAAAGCACTAAAAGAACTGCCTATCGATGGTCCCCGCCACGCTCGCCGCCTTGGACGGCACCGCCGCCTTCCCCTTCTCCTTCGGCAGCGCACCCGACGCCTTCACGGTCGAGCGGGACCGCACGCCGGCGCCAGCCGCGCTGGGCGCGTACCCGGGGATGTGCAGGGCGTCGGAGCCTGCCACAGACTTTAGATTCGTCTCGGTGAGGCGCGGCTTCGGGGCCTGCGGCGGCGTGAAGGGTTTCGGTGCCGGCTTGGACGGCGGCCGGCTCGCGGCGCTGATCCGCACTTTGCCGTCGCTTTGCACGTTCTTCTTGGGCTCTGGCTTGCGCTGGTTTGTGGCCGTGCCGCCGGGTGCCGTGTACGAGGTTCCTGTTGGCTTGTAGCTCGAGTAGGTGGGATCGAATGGCTTCGGTTTGGCTGTGCTTGCTCGCGGTGCTGCGGTCGACGCCTTGCTCGTCACTGTGTCGGCGCTCTTACTCCGTACTAGGCGTGGTGGTGCCGGAAGAGCCTTCATGGGTTTCGTGCTTGGGAGAGCCTTTTGCGGCTCCTTCCTCGCTGGCTCTTTCTTCTGCTCTTTTGCTTGTGACACTGGCTTCTTGACTGCTGTTCTCTGGGCTGAGCCGCTGTAGCTTGGAGCACTGGCAGCCGTCGCATTGCGTGCGGAATCGCCGTACGAGTTGATGGCCGATCCGACGCCATTGATGGTTCGACTGATGCCTCCTGGGAGCCTTAGCTTTGTTCTTTTGAAACTACTGCCGACGAATTCGGGAATGAGAAATGGGGATGCAAACCATCGCCTACTGAGCGTCCAGCAGACTCGATCATGTTGCCAATGCCACCCACTGCATCGCCAGCGTATCCTCCTATTGTCGTCACGGCACCGGCGACCATACCACCGACGCTGTTCTGAATTATATTCTGGACTATTTGCGCCATGTTTAATCAATCGATTGAGAAGGAAAGCAAAAGCGTAGAGGTGTTGAGGTTGAGAGTTGGCGTCGGAGATTTGAGTATAGGTGGAGATGGTTTGACGTTTTCTCTGCCCAGTTCTGCTCTGATGCACTCGGTCATTGAAACTTCTCCAGTCTTCGATCCTTCGATGTAGAAGTGGAGCATCGAAGTCGATCAACTATCAGTGACGTCAAAGAAGTGGGTGCGCGTGGCGGTGCAAGGCTGAAATGTGAGCCTTGTGGCTTTCACACCGTACACCGATCTAGCGATAACTAACGCAGTTCAGACGGCCACAGTTCATCTCAGGCTAACAAACTTCATAGAATTCACTTTCATCTACCATACACAGCAGCTATTGCCGTTGCTATTCAAACACTAGAACCTGAAAGCGAGAGGGTATCTTGCACCTTAACATACAAATCTGCTTGGACGTGCTCAAACGAAATATTCCCAACGTGTATGTGCTGACATTCCGCTATTCGTAGCTATCATTCACGTGCTATGTCTTCGCTTGCTTCACCGCCCGCATCTTCTGAAGTATCGCTGGATCAACATTAATTTTTTTTGGCGCCAGTTTTGATACGGGTGCCGCCGTCTTAGTTGCGGGACCAGGAGTCGGCTTGTTTGCTGCCCTCATCTTATCGTAGGCCGCCTTGTTCAATATGTACGTCGGCACATCTTTCTTGTTCTTTTGTTGTTTCACAGCCTCGCTCTTTGCCGCAGCAGCAAGCGCAGACTTCTTGACGGCAGTTTGTTTCGTCGCGAGGTCAGTCTGTGCCGACTTTGCTTGGGCTGTTGGTATTCCGGATGGCGCGATCTTGGGACCTTTGCTAGGTGCTGTAGATACCGATGACGCGCCGCCTGAGACTAAAGATGCGACTGTGCGCCTTTTAATCGGTTTTGATGAGGATATGGTAGAGACCGACGGTAATGTCGCTACTGTTGCGACCGAAGACTGCCTGGATCCCATTCCTGGCCTTGGTCTCGCAGATGCCATTTGGCTGCCTTTCGCAGTCACTCCGCTAATAGCTTTCTTTACGGGGTTTGCAAACGGCTTGTCCCCAGCATTTGAAGCGTGGAGCGCTCCACTGGACAGCTCAATCTCGCTCTCAGCCGCCGGCCTCACCGAAGCAATATACTGCTGGAGTAGATTCCGCTGCGCTTGAGCTGCCGTCTTTCCCGCACCTTTGATAGAATTAAACGGTGGCATCTGCTGACCTTTTGTCGTTTTTTCTAGTTTCAGCGGAGCATCCTTGGAAGTCAAGTCTCGTATCAAAGAAATCTTCTCATTCCTAGCTACCGCTTCGCTGATCATTTTGAGCATGTCATTAGGACTGCTGCCACCGTAGAACATGAACAGAACCATGAGTACGCTTGACAGCGGTGCGAAGATGGATAGGAACTCTTCGAGATTATTGCTCTTAATCTGCGTCTCGATAGATTTAGCTGGCATGGCACTCTTCGTTTTCTGCAGCCTCTGCTTGACCATCCAGGTAGGACTCTCGGGGAATGTATTGTAGCGTACGAAATGCTCAAGCAAATAGTCTTTCTCGCGCCATCGATTTCGAAGCCAGACCTCGAATGCTTTGTCGTTGTCGATTGGTATTTCGGAGATCTTAAATCGTCGGAAGTGCATGTTGACACTCTTCGGTGGGCGCCCTTCGAACATTGAAGATCGAAGCGTGAAGATGTCTTGGCCGAATTGTCCGGGGGGGATGCCTTCGTATCCAACTGTGCAGTCATAGAGCCATTCGGTAGTATTTCTCAGGTTCTTCAGGCAGAATTGCAGCCCTTTGCTCCTCGGGAGCAATTGGTGCTTCATGTCTACCAGGCCAGTCTTCTTTGCCCATTGTCTGCTCTTCTCCTTCGTACTTTTGGCCAAATTCGTACCTTCTGGAAATATCAATAGCCACATGGGCTTGTTTACATCGTTGAGCCGATCTAAATGCTCTTCGAAGCTCTTCTTGTCCGATTCCCAGTCCCGCTTGAGGAAGATGAAGTTGTAGAACTGACAACCCCAGCCGATGATAGGTATATTCTTGAGCGACTCTTTCAAAATGATATAGATGTATCCGTGCATGTTGTTGGTGTAACTGACCCACCACAAGTACAACCAGTCCGTGTACAGTTGATGGTTGGCCATCATGACGAGGCGCGAGGGGAACTTGCACTCCAAACTACCGTCTGGTCGCTTGAATAGTTGCTTTGGTATAGATCTGTCTCCGCTAACTCTGACTACGGTCGGGCTCCACCACTGTGTCATCGTCGTTATGAGTACACCGAAGGATTGCTTCGTGAAGGCCATGTACGCATTGTAGAACTCGGGATCCAGCATTTTCAGAGGTGTGCCTAGGAACTGAGTTGCTGAGATAGCCATCATACCAGAGAGTAAGGTCGATGCAGCGCTGAATGCTCGTTCAACTTGGCCAGTAGGTCCAACCTTTGCGGGTCCTGATGGGTGATTCGTCGGTGAAACTGTCGACAGGCCTGCACCAAGGTCTGCGAGAGGATTGGAAGCTACAGGAGCAGACTTAGACAAGTCATTAGAGACCGGTTTTGCTGGATTGGAATTGAAGGAGAAAAGCTGGTCCAATCCAATGCCGAAGGCATCGTCTCTAGAAGTAGCTCGAGGGCCCATTCTGAATGTTAAGAGATTTCCTAGCTCCTCAATGCATTATCGATTTTACAACTGAGAGGAATTTGATTTGGCAACTCTGTAGTTTGACGGTTTGGCAAGAAGTTGGAGAAAATTCAGCAGCGCCAGCTCGAATGGTTGATTGATAGTGTATGAAACCTCTGGCTTGCAAAGCCCTGCGTCATCACTAAGGCCCTCACGGGAGGTTCAAGGTTCAGGGTGTGGCGTATGGCCTCTGTAATTTGCTCGATTCGGTTTCGATCCTATCCCCTGCTTCCCCTCTGATTGTGTTCATCCCGTCACACTTCTGGGTTGAGTGGTCGACCTCATGCAGCCCAGCCACGAATCCCTCCGCTGCACTGACGTCAGAACATGGCTGGCCAGCTCCTCCTCCGCCATCCAGCTGCTCATTCCATATCTATCTACTGTTCTCCACGCGATCATTAATTATTTTCTACTTTTGAAGCATGTCAACCAGCGCTGCGTCGAGAAGGTCAAGTGTCATACCAAAGCAACCAACAACCCTTGCAACCGGCCTTCAAAACCCGGCCTTTCCTCGAAAAACTTCCGTCGCTTCGTCGCCTTCACTTCCACTCGCTCAACCCGCTACTTCAAAGATCCCACAGAAGTCCAACATGGCTCTTGCCAATGGAGCTGTGAACGGTGTTGTCCAACGACCGAAGCCAGTCCGCAAGAAGGCTCTCTCTGCCACCCAGCAAGCGGCCAAAGCCACGCCTCCTGTGCCAGTTCACGCGTCACCGTTCGAGATCATGGCCGCACGAATTGCCAACCGCGTAGCTGAGATGGCCGAGAATATTTCCTTCGTCGAGCGGCAACCGTAAGACTATGTTGCAATCTAAACTCTTGAATTGTGAACATTCATTGACCCTCTCTTACAGAAGGCCGGTTGCCGAGCCCGAGCCACAGAACGGGAGGAAGCCGCCTCGAAAGCTCGAGATCCGCTTCCCTCCGTCCAACGGTGATGTCCAGTTCTCCGCTCCATTCCTCGACAATACCCTCGCCAAGATGCTGCACCTGCAGAATCGCATGCTGAAGACTGGCTCCGAAATTGCTGCCAGCGACGCGCCAGAGGAAGTCAAGCGGGAGCAATTCGAACAGAGTGCCGAACTAAGCAGGATTATTGCGTTGATTTGCGCAGAGAAAGCGAGGCAGGGAGCTTGATGCACCGAGTCGAGTCTTAAATTTACTTTCGAGCCGATGACAATCATTGATATTTTGAGGCGATGACTATCCTTGATATTTCGAGGCGATGAAAATCATTGATATTTCGATTGTGGTAGCAAACATGGAAATTGTACCGGTACGCTCGGTGTTCGGGGGCGGTTATACTATACAAACACTGAAGCAACATGATATTTATTGAGTTGTATTGCGTTGTTGCTCAGTACAAAATGATGTGTAAGGGTAATATAACTTTCGCCGCCGCACCTGCCATAATACCAGCCGTATGCCAAAGCCGTCGTCCGTATCACAAGGTCAGAATTAGGGATGGGCTGGCGAAATAAACCGGTTGATTACTCTAAACTCCTGAAATTTCCTCTAACGTGGAAAAATCCCTTCAGAATTGCAATCTCTGCCTCTCACCTCTCAGCAAGCGATCCCTCCTCGCAGCCCTATTCCTCTCCGGCAACCACCTGACCGACGCCCAAACCATCTCCAACTTGTGCACCAACACGCCCTCCAAAAAGCGCTCCATATCGCCCCTGATCTCGCGCTCCCATGCCGCATCCAAGCCCGCGACGACCGAACGAGCGACCACCAGGTCCTGCCACTCGTCGGCGTTGGACCCCTCCAGGCGCTCTGCATCCATGCACGCCAAATCGGTTAACTTGCCATCATCCTCCAGGAGGCACACACCGATCTCCGAAACCGTGACGCCGCCGGACTCTCCGTAGCGGCGGGCCACGACCAGTCTCTCGCCGGGCCACAGCTGCGCAGCCATCCGCGCGATGAGTCGACCGACGGGCAGGATGGGCTCAGCGGGCCTGGCGGATGGCGGGCGGGAGTACGGGTTCGTGATGGTGCTGCTCGACGAGGAGTGGTTGGATGGTGATGGCGCGGAGGCGCCGCGCGTGAGAAGGTTCTCGAATGCATTGCTGGGGGAGTTGTTGAGAGAGAGATTGGGGATTAGGACGACATCGTGGAAACGGGTTGGAGATAGGGAGGGTGTTGAGGGTGGGTCGACCGGAACGCCCATTGTTATGTAGCGGTAGAGTACTAGCTGGTTGTGTTCGCTGCTTGTGTGGAAGGTGTTCGACGTGCTTGAATTGCTTGTGTATTCCTGATGTTGTCTGAGAGTCCTTGAAGCACTTCGAATTCTTCGGCTGCTTTGAATTGTGATATGTTATGTGATGGGTTGAGAAACCTTCTGATCAGAGCTGAGGGAAAGGAAATTTTGAATCTTTTGTACTTATGGAGCGACATTATGACTCGGAAATCTCTCTGAGAGTACCTGGGTACGCAATCGCTTTGTCGTTCGCTCGAACATCATGAGTTGTGATATTTCCATTTTGAAGCAAGTCAACCAAAGATCTGTGCAGAATTGTCATGGAAACGGGCTTGGGAGTGGGAAGACACTCATAATGCTCCAAACTTGAAGGAAATGCATGACGATGAAAGGATTTGAAGAAGAATAGGAGAAAAGAGTGTCAACCAGGGATCTGCCCGGAATTGTCATGGAAACGGGCTTGGAAGAGAAAAGACGTTCCCAATACTTCAAATTTGAAGGAAAGAGATGACGATGAAAGGATTTGAAGAACAGTGGGAGAAAACAGTGTCAACCAGGGATCCGCGCGGAATCGTCATGGAAACGGGCTTGGAAGAGGAAAGACATTCCTAATGCTCCAAATTTGAAGGAAAATAGATGACGATGAAAGGATTTGAATAAGGATAGGAAAAAACAATGCTTTGAAGAAAGAAAGGTTCCAAGTCGGACGTATACTTCTCAAATTACCCACGACATTTCACCTGACTGTTCCATACAAACTTATGAATATCCAAACACCTGCGCATTACTCGCAAAGCTCCACCGTACTCCAGCTACAGCAACAAAGATGCTAACAATCTCGACAATCAGCAAGACGGCCGCACCTGTCATAAACCGTGGGCTGAAGATGCGGTACAACATGAGATGACGCCTCAGATATCCTGCCCACATGGCCGTTGCCAAGCTAATAGTGGCATAGAACAGGATATGTGTGGCAACAGCCTTTGTAACGTCGCCTAGCAGTCCAGGTTTCCTGGGTGGAGAGCGCCAGAGCGGAATAGCAGGCACCGCGATGGCAGCGAGTATCTGCGCGCCGAAGGAGTTGAGGGCGACGAGCAGCGGAGACCAAGGGTAGCGGACGGAGCGGAGAGGGATAAAGGCCGTCTCCCACTGGATGCTGGAAAGGGTGGCCTGGTGGCCGGTCTTGAAGAAGTGGAAGGAGCCGAGCAGAGCGAGGGCGATGGGACCCACTGCCGAGGCTTGCAGCTTCGTCGCATGCACCATCTCCAGCAGCGAAAGCGTCTGCCACAGCATCAGTGCTACACTGCCGCTGCCCATCGGTTTCTGCACTAGAATGATGCCCACTGCCCAGATCGTCACCAGGAGAAAGTACCGGCTGCCCTGCGCGTTCATGTAGCCCAGAACGCGCGTCACCGTACTGCGGTCTTCGGAGACGAAACCAAGTTGTTGGGGCTGGGATGAGGAGGCGTTGGGGTTGGCGTTCCCATTGCTACCTTTCTTTCCGTCCTTGCTCTCTTCAGCTGGTTGCTTCTTTTTCTCCGTTTGAAGGCCGAGAAAAGGTCCTGACCAGGCATATGTTGAGTAGCCTGCCGCGAAAGCAACGGCCAATACAATCTGAGCAAGTACAACCTTAACCGTCTTGAGTGTATCTTTATCGGACGACATGAACCAGTCATTGTCATCTACAGCATCAAGCGTCCAGAATGAAGCACTCAGTGAAAGACCAAAGCGGAACCCGTAGCTGATCCAAGTCTCTGCAGAGTTATGGAAGGAGTTGGTGTTGGTGTAGAATTGCTTGACGACTACCGGTAATACGAAAGAAACCAAGTACGGTACCGCGAGCTGCCATATTGCAGATGTCGACGAGGCAGAAGATGCGTAGTAACTGGAAACGCAGTATGGCATTTGTTCCTCACGGCACAGGCGAGAGAACGACGCGAGACGGGTAAATATTAAAAAGAGAATCGAATGGTATGCTCCAAGTGCCTTGTCAACCATGTTTTCCTGGCGAAAAGACATGATAAACATCATACATCCAAAGGTACAGAGAAAGAACAGAAGGATCTGATCTTCCCAGATTGTGTAGGAGTTCGATGCAAATCCGATCGACAAAGCAACTGTAAACAAAATGCTCATGATCGACCATGCGGATCTGGGTATCGGAAGTGTGAGACGTCGACGGATGACATACAAGGCTGATACTATGCCGAAGTCACCAGCAATTGCTGAGCAGTACACAGTGCTATGGATGAGTGGAAACGTAGGTACTGTGTATCCAAGAGTGGCACCAGCCAGGGCGCCAACGACAGTGCCAATAGCACCTCGAGTAAGAAGCAATGGGACTAACTCAGTGGTATCTCCCTTAATGCCTTGAGCGTAGATGATCAAGACAGCCAGAGCCAGGATCAGGATTTCAATTCCATGTAACATGCTAGGAATGTCAAATCGAGCCCATAGAGATCGGCAGACAGCAAGTGTGGCTTTCTGGTAAGCTGAATATTTCGTATACAGATGTTCCCAGACCGAAGGAGGAGATTTCGAAGTTACGCCTTTCCAAGCATCGGATGCAGACTCCCATGCCTTCGTAGGCCTCTCGATCGCGGATACGTCAAGTTTTCGAACAGCAGCGTATTTCTCCATATAACGATGGATTTGAGCAGCGGTGACCTGGTTTGCCTGGGCAAGGTTTTTGTACTCCTTCCCTAAAATGCCTATGAAAGCTTCCTTGATCGGCGCACCAAGGTTGTTAAATGGAATGGGAAGGCCAAGGAGAAGCGAAAGAGTAGGTACGAGATCGATTTGCGCTACTGAACGCTCCTTGGCATGTCCTGGAGGACGATGCTCGAAAGGATGTCGACCGAAAAAAGGACGCTTCGAATACATCCAGATTGCGGCCTCGATCTCGTCCTCAGATTCACCCCCATGGTCTCCCTTTGCATCCATTCCATGATCGCCCATGACAACAAGAATAGTGTTTTCATCGATGAGGTCCATGGCCTGTTGGAAGACGCCTTCCATTTGTTGCAGCTTAGCGGTCATTGCAGGGTGATCAGGTCCGTACCGGTGGCCTGCGTGGTCCACGCCCAAATAGTGGCCTATGATAATATCCCATTTGCTGGTATTTGTTGGATGTAGGAGCGGAAACAG
>Ga0335073_10015861_pt1 | contig 10530 bp, 6 predicted proteins | sample Lox_Sample_22_FD_207093 | JGI IMG/M metagenome (GOLD analysis project Ga0335073, IMG submission 207093) | Soil microbial communities from Loxahatchee National Wildlife Refuge, Florida, United States - Lox_Sample_2.2 | ecosystem: Environmental > Terrestrial > Soil > Wetlands | place: USA: Florida...
AGGTGCCATGTAGAACCGGAAAGACAACGTCGAGGGGTTTTTCCTGGCTCTGGACGAGCGCAGTGGAACCGGGCTCCGGCGCGAGCAACGTCGGGATGCCTTCCTCGAGCAGCTTGGCGCCGGGAGTGGTTTCCGGGTCGCCGGCCCTTAAGCGCCGCGACACCGTGCTCGAGTCGCCCTCGAGCAGCCCCTTTGCGTCGGCCGAGGCCAGCCAGCGGCCCTCCTTGGTGATGCCGATGGGGGTCACGTCGAACTTGCTGCGATCGATTGCGTTCAGAATCGAGGCGGCCGACAGCAGCGAAACCTCATGTTCGCCGCTGCGCCCGCCAAAGAGTATGCCTACGCGTAGCTTCTTGCCCATGCTTCTATTTCAACACCTCGAGCCTGCAATTCACGTCCTCGCTGACGGTATTGCGGCCAAAGTTAATAACAAGTTCTAAACCGCATTTTCATCTGGCTTGAACAGAGAAAGACTAAGCGGACGAATAACCTGAACGTAAATCGGGAGAGAGAGATGGAGGGGGCGATGAGTCATCATCCGGTGGTTCACTTCGAGATTGGGTGCAAGGACAAGGCGGCGACGAGCGCGTTCTACTCCGCGGTGTTTGCCTGGAAGATCGATGCGGGACCGATGGGCATGATCGATACGGGCTCGGCGGATGGAATTCCGGGCCACATTGCGGCCCTCGGCCACGAGCCGCACCAGTACACGCATTTTTACGTGCATACCGACGACGTGGCGCAGACACTCAAACGAATCGAACAGGTGGGCGGCAAGACCGTTGTGCCCCCGGTCGAGATTCCCAGCGGAACGTTTGCGTGGTTCGCGGACCCCGAGGGAAACGTGGTGGGGCTGTGGAAGCCGAAGGAGTGAAGACAGCGAGTCAGCAAGTCAGCGCCTCTGACTTTATTGCTTTCCCAGGTCTCAGAAGCGAGACCTGTGGCACCCACTGCTTTGGTTAGTTTGCATCCTCAGACCTGGGCAACCGCCTAGATGTCTGTTAACGATGCAATGATCCTTCGCGGACAGATCGAAGTGATCATCGTCACAATACTGATGAATGATCGGGAGACCTGACAAGAATACGCTTGACGAGCCTCATGAAGCGGATTAGATTCCCATGCAACAATCTAAGTTTCATCGAATGCTTGTCTGATTTCGCTGGTTTGCCCCGAACGAATCGGCAGATATTGTGTGGTTCTTTCTTGGTTGTTATGCCTGATCGCCGCCAACCAAGTTCCTTCCTGATCCCCAGCCTGCACACGCACTATCGTCATTTCCGACGTAGATCGAAGTCACAGAGCGTTGTGCCAGAAATGCAAGTGCGAGCGTCTGCAAAATTCGCGGGGTAACCAAAAGCCCTTGATTGAAGGGAGGTGTCTCTTGGTTTTCACCAAAAGAATTAGTTTCCGCGAAAATGTTTTTCTAATCGTATCTGCCGTCGTCTTAACAGGCAGTACTGCCGTCTGCACGAATCTCTGCACGGCGCAGGCAATTGTCCCTCAGGATAGCCCTTCGAAAAAGCTGCCAGAATTTGAGGTGGCGTCGATACATCCATCCAAGCAGGATGGAACCTCTTGGGAGTGCTTGCCTGGTGGCCGGATCAAAGGGGTACAAACTCTAGGCGGGCTCATTAGCTTGGCGTACATTAACGAGGTTCGAATCGACCACATTGTGAATCTGCCGAAGTGGGGACGAAGTGATTTATATGCCATTTCGGCCCTTCCTCCCGAATCATCAGAGTCTGCCAAAATACAATATCGAACGGTGTATCCCAGTAAAGAACAGCAGCAGATGTTGCAATCGTTACTGATAGAGAGGTTTCATCTAAAGTTTCATCGAGAATCCACAAACGAGCAAGCGTACCTTCTGTTCGTGAGAAGAAAGCCTGATGTTATGAGGCTGCAACCACCCAAGGACGAGCATATGACTCCTTATGTTTCGTTGCATATTAACAACGCGGCAACAGGGAGTGTTTCTTTTGATGTACTTAATTCCACCATGTCGGTCTTTGCACGACAGTTGGGTCGGTTCACAAAGATGAATTTTATCGACCGAACCGGGTTGACCGGGTCGTACGACTTACAGGTTCCTTTTTACTACCGAGAGAAGTCAGGTGACGAGCCAGCTTCTGACGTTGGAGCTTCTGTGCTAGCGGGACTTCGGGAATTTGGTTTCGATGTTAAGTCAGCCAAGGCGCCAATCGAACGCATCGTCATCGACCATGTGGACAAGCCCTCCGAAAACTAGAGAGTATCCGCATACGACTTGAGGTCTGAGATGATCTCCCGCGTGACAAAGCTCCGCTCGCCTACAGTATCTTCTTCCCGAACGCCGAGCAGGCCAGCTCGACAGCCAGGTCGGCAGTGCGGTTGTGCTCGTCGATTACCGGGTTCACTTCTACCATTTCGAAGCTGAGCAGGCGGCCGTGGTCAGCCAGGATTTCCATGGCCAGGTGCGCCTCGCGATAGGTCGCTCCGCCACGCACAGGCGTGCCGACGCCGGGCGCGTCTTCGGGGTCGATCCAGTCCAGATCGAGCGACACGTGGTAGCCGGCAGTGCCGCGTCCGGCGGCGCGCAGAGCCTCTTCCATCACTGCTCTCATACCGCGCTCGTCAATGTCGCGCATGGTGTAGACCTCGGCAATGCCGGCGCGGCGAATGTTCTCGCGCTCGGCCGCGTCAATGTCGCGCACGCCAACCAGAACGGCATTTTCGGGCTCTATCTTCGGCGAGTAGCCGTAGATGTTCGCCAACGGTTCGGGCCCGAGGCCGAGCAGCGCCGCCAGCGGCATGCCGTGCACGTTGCCGCTGGGCGAGGTGTCCGGGGTGTTGATATCGGAGTGGGCGTCGATCCAGATGATGCCGATCTTCTGACCGCGGCGGCGATAGAAGTGGGAGACGCCTGAGACCGAGCCAACCGCCAGCGAGTGGTCGCCGCCCAGCACCAGCGGAGTTTCGCCTTTGTCGAGCGCGGCCAGAACGGCCTCGGCAGTCCGCGTGCAGGTTTCGGTTATCTCGGTGAGGTAGCGCGCATTTTCGCTGCCCGAGGCGCGTGTTTCCGCCACTTCCACGCGGATATTGCCACCGTCGGTGACGTGATGGCCAAGAGCCTCGAGCCTGGCTTCGAGGCCGGCGACACGCATGGCTGAAGGCCCCATGTCGACGCCGCGGCGGCTCGCGCCCATATCCAGCGGCACGCCGATGACGCGAATGCTGCGCGGAGGCAGAGTTTGCGCGCCTGCCGTATGGATTGCCGGTACCGACTTTTCCTGGCCGTCGCTCATCGATTTGTTCCTTTCCTCAACCTGCCGATGGCCTTTAGAAGGCGCCCGGTGAATTGTACACAAACCGGTCAATGGCGGGTGTTTACCAATCCGACAAGGGTGAGCCTGATGACCCAAATTAGCCATTTTGGATGGTCCACCAAGTGGTACGATGGATGCGAAGTTCTGTGTCCTGAATGGCTTGACTGTACCGATCAATGGCTCTCAAGCGGCCATTGGCTGGGGATGGCGAGACGTGGCCGTGGCAGGACATTTGGTCGGCTTGCGCTACCTGAAAGGGCGGTGGCTTTGGTTCGCTTGGTTGGCATCCCACGACGCCTTACGTGCACGGATTTCCCGATAGAGGGAGCAAAGGGGAATAAGCTGCAATCTGCACACCCATCCGTCGCTGTTCATCTACGTGCCTCGATCCTGGCTGTAGCGCTCATTGCGCTCGGTGGGGCCTCGATGCACGCCGCTTCGATCCTCAATTCCGTCAGCGCGGTTAAGTCCCTCAAACGCGATGAGGCGCGGCAACAGCTTTCTGTGGACTTCGAAGCTACGGTTCTATACTCCCGCCTATATCAGTACACGCTTTTTGTAGAGCAGGACGGCGTCCCCATCTACGTGAGTGCGCACACCAGTCTCAATCTTGTTCCCGGCGATCGCGTGCGGATTCAGGGGACCACCCGGCCCAGTTTCAGAACTTATGTGGTCAGCTCCCAGATCGACTTGCTCGGCCATGGTCCCGTACCTGTGCCGGAGAAAGTGACCTACGAACAGTTGCGGTCAGGCGACACTGACTGCCAATTAATCACGGTGAAAGCTCACATTCTGTCGGCCGATTTTCTTTCATCGGGACCAAACGGACAGGTAACGACATCCCTTGAAATCCTGATCGACGGCGAAAAGGCTGAGGCCACCCTCGACAGCAGCGATCCAGCGCTGCTGAAGGAGTTGCTCGACGCCGATGTGGAGATTACCGGCGTCTCAGGAGAGCAGTTCGACAACAAAATGCAGCAGACGGGGATCCTGCTGCACGTGCAGAACAGGGACTGGATGAAGATACTCTCACGCAACCAAGCCGATCCCTGGTCGCTTCCCATCACGCCAATGAACCTGCTCTACGGCGGCTACGCAATGCGCGACCTGAGCCAGCGGATGCGCGTGCATGGAACGATTACCTACTATGAGCCTGGATCGGCAATTGTGCTGGAGGACGGCGCCAAGAGCGTCTGGGTGACCACGGCGACAGCCGAACCGATGCGGATAGGCGATATGGCGGACGCAATCGGTTTTCCCGACGTACGTGATGGGTTTCTGTACCTTACGCGCAGCGAGATTCGCGACTCTGGCGTGCAGGCGCCGGTGGTTCCGGCGCTGTTAACCTGGCGCGACCTGGCCATGGGCGGAAACGAATCGGGAGGCCATAGTTTCGACCTTGTGTCGATCGAAGGCCGAGTCGCTACGGCGGTGCGCCAGGGCGTGCAGGACGAATACGTACTGGAGGCCGATGGCCACGTCTTCAGCGCCATCATGCGGCATCCGGCTCCGGGCAGAGGCGCACCGTTGCCCACGATGCGCGAAGTTGCAATCGGCTCGCGGCTTCGCGTCACCGGCATTTGCATGCTTCAGTCCGCAAATCCTTTCAACGGCGGCGTGCCGTTCAACATCCTCCTGCGTTCTTACGACGACATCGAGACTGTGGCGCAGCCGCCGTGGTTCGACGTCCGCCACCTCACAATGATCGTGATTGCGCTGGTGCTGGTAATTTTCCTGTTCGGCATCAGGGTGGTGTGGACCGAGCGACAGGCGCGCCGCTACAACGCGCACCAGGCTTATCTCGAACGCCGGCGCGGCAAGATTCTTGAAGACATCAACAACGCCCGGCCGCTGGCCGAAATCCTGGAGCGCATCACAGGGCTGGTTTCGGCGCGGCTAAACGGCACTCCCTGCTGGTGCAAGGTGGCCGATGGCGCTACGCTGGGGAGCTGTCCGAGTGAGGAGTTCCTGGCCAGGTTGCGCGTTGTTACGCACGAAATTACCGGGCGCTCCGGCGGAGTACTGGGCAATATGTACGCCGCTTTCGCCGCCCGCTCAAAGCCGGATAACGAAGAAGGTGAAGCACTGAAACAGGCCACCGGCCTGGCCACGCTAGCCATTGAAACCTCGCGGCTCTACAGTGACCTCGTGCATCGCTCCGAATTCGACCTGCTCACCGACATTCACAACCGCTTCTCGCTTGAAAAGCACCTTGAGGGCGTGATTGACGAAGCCCGTCAATCGGCCGGAATCTTCGGACTGCTCTACGTTGATCTGAACGATTTTAAGCTCGTCAACGACCAATTCGGACACCGCACCGGCGATCTTTATCTGCAGGAGGTTGCTCTGCGCATGAAGCGGCAGTTGCGTCCCGGCGACGTGCTGGCAAGACTCGGCGGCGACGAGTTTGCCGTGGTGGTGCTGCGCATTCACTCGCGCACCGACGTGGAAGTAATATCGCACCGGCTGGAGCGGTGTTTCGAGCAGCCCTTCGCTTGCGACGGCCAGTCAATCAGCGGGTCGGCCAGCATTGGAATTGCGATGTATCCCGACGACAGCGCCACCAGGGACGGCCTGCTTAGCGCGGCCGACGCGGCCATGTATGTGGCCAAGCAGTCAAAGCCGCGCAGGGGCGAGAGATATTCCGGCCAGGCAGTCAGCGAACAGCGCAAAATCTAGGCTTGAGCGGTTCCAAAGCTGCTTGTGCATGAAACTACTGCCGCCAAACGGCATTTTCCTCAAGTAGATGCCGCTGTTCACACCCGTGACATGGGCACAGGAACTCTGGCGCCGCTGCAAAAAGTCCTCGATCTCCACTTCCGGGCGAGCCTATTCACTCATTTTTCAACCCAAACTGCCGATAAGTACTGCGAGCGCTCCACGGGCGGCGCTGCCCTGTATTTGGCGTGAAACGCCCGGTCGTGCATAGCATGCCGCGGATGCATGAAATCCTCGTTTGTCTTTGCGGCGGATAACTGCGGGGCAGCATTCAATGCGAATCGGGAGGCAGGTCTCAATTGTCTTTGTGGCGATGGCATTCGTCATCGCCGGTCGGGCGCAGCAGCCGGCCCCCCTTACGACGATTCATGCCATCCGGTCCCTGAGTAATGCCGAGGCATCGAAAGGCCTGCCGGTAGCGTTTGACGCCACAGTCACATACTTCCGCAGCTACGAATCGACACTGTTTGTCCAGGATCAGAGCGAGGCGATCTATATCTGGGCCCGGCCCAGCCTCGCTCTCGAGCCGGGAGACCGCATCCGCGTTCGCGGCATCACCGCTGGCGATTTCAAACCTTTTGTCGTTGAGAGCGGCGTCACTCTGCTTTCGCGCGGAGCGATGCCCGCGCCCCAGCCATCCACTTTCAGCCAGATGATTCAGGCGCAGCGCGACTGCGTCTATGTTTCGGTGCGGGGAGTGGTTCGCTCAGCCGACATCAACCTCAGTTCCGGGCGTCACGTAACCCAGCTCGAGATTGCGACTGACGGCGGATATGTGGGCGTGGCGATGGACAACGACGATCCCGAGCGGCTGAGGGACTGGGTCGACTCCGAGGTTGAAGTAAATGGGGTGGCCGCGAGCCGGTTTGACGGCAAAAAGCAACAGACCGGCGTGTTGCTTTACGCGTCCTCCTACCGGAATTTGACGGTGCGGCGACCGGCCGGACACGATCCCTGGTCGATTCCGGCAACGCCGATGGATAAAGTGCTCCAGGCATACAACATTGACGATCGAACCGCGAGGGTCCGCGTCGAAGGCGTCCTCACGTATTACCACCAGACGCAGATGGCCGTATTGCAGAACGGCGAACGCAGCATCCGCGTGCTTACGCCGCAGGTGGACTCGCTGGTTGTTGGAGATCGTGTGGAGGCAATCGGTATTCCGGGAGTGGAGGATGGCTTTCTGATACTGAGGCTAGGCGCAATTCGTTCGCTGGGGCGGGCAGCGCCCGTAGATCCTCAGGCGGTGACATGGGACGAGCTGGCTTCAGGCAAGCGCTCTTTCGACCTGGTTTCGATCGAGGGAACAATGGTGTCGCAGGTTCGCGAACAGGCCCAGGATGTATACATCGTCTCTGCGAACGGACATTTGTTCAATGCCGCTTTCCGGCATCCGTTTGTCTACGAGTGGCCACAGTTGAAGCCGCCGCCCCCCATGCCGGCAATCGCAGCCGGCAGCCGGGTGCGGGTTACCGGAGTGGCGATTCTCGACGACGGCAACCCGTTCAATGGCTCCATGGCCTTCGGCATTCTGCTGCGCTCAGCCGGCGACGTAACGGTGATTGCCAGGCCCTCATGGCTCAACGTCCGCAACCTCATGAAGATCGTCACCGTGCTGCTGGCTGCAATCGTGGTGGTGGGCGCGTGGGGCTTTATGCTGCAGCTGAAGACGCACAGGCAGACGCGCCAGCTTGCCGGGCGCATCGAGTCCGAAGCAATCGCGGAACGGCGACGCGGCCGGATTCTCGAAGACATCAACCACGACGAACCGATTGCGGGGATCCTCGAAGAGATTACCGGCCTGCTTTCGTTTCTGCTTGGCAATGCGCCGTGCTGTTGCGAGCTGGCCGATGGAACGCACATTGGCCGATGCGACGGCAGCATACATCACTCTGCCGCGGTGCGGCGGGAGATTTCTTCGCGCTCCGGCGAGCCTCATGGCTTTCTCTACGCATTCATCGATCCATTGTCGGTTTTCGAAAAGAGCTCGGTGGACGGATTGACGATGGGGGCCAGCCTGGCTGCGCTGGCTATCGAGTCTTCGCGCCTTCATTCCGATCTTGTGCACCGCTCGGAATTCGATCTGCTCACCGATGTGCGCAACCGGTTCTCGTTTGAACAGGCTCTCGATTCACTGATCGCGAACGCCAGGGAACAAGGCCAGATCTTCGGGCTTATCTACATCGATCTCGATTACTTCAAGCAGGTAAACGACCGCTACGGCCACCAGACGGGCGACAAGTATCTCAAAGCTGTGTCGGCCCGCATGAAAAGCCAGTTGCGCTCCTGCGACACCCTGGCCCGGCTGGGTGGAGACGAGTTTGCAGCGCTGGTGAGGAATGTCACCGACCGCACCGCCATCGAAGAGATCACAACCCGCATCGAGCACTGTTTCGACGACCCGTTCACAATGGCCGGATTCACCATTCGGGGATCGGCCAGTATCGGCATCGCAATCTACCCTGAAGACGGCGACACCCGCGATAGCCTGCTGAATACAGCCGATGCCGCCATGTACGTCGCGAAGCAGACGCGGCCGGAGCCCGAGGCCGAGCAAAAATCTAAAGCAGCCTATTGACTCAAACGGTGATTAAGCCGATATATACAGCGAGCAAGTGTATGCCGATCAAGCAGGTGGTGCGTTTTATCGTCGCAATCGTTGGATGCAGTACCTTTGCAGCTGCGGCAACGCCCGACCGCCTGACCACAATTGCCGCAATCAATACCATTGGCAATGTTGAAGCCCAACGGCACATGAGCCTGTCGTTTGAGGCAACCGTCACATACTTCAGGGGATATCAGAGGGATCTCTTTGTTCAGGACGGCGACGCAGCAATATTTGTTGAGGTTTTGAACAACGTGACCCTGAAACCGGGCGACCGGGTACTGGTGAGGGGCCAGTTGCGTCCGAGTTTTCGACCATATGTTGTGAGCAGCGAAGTGAAATTTCTCCGCCACGGATCGCTACCCCAACCCGTTCAAGCAACCTTTACGCAGATGCTTGGCACCGAGATCGATTGCCGGCTGGTTACGGTGCGGGCGAGAGTGCGCTCAGCGGACCTGGCACAAGATCCTAACTATCTGAGGATGGTGACCTACCTGCGTCTGCTGGTTGACGGCAGTGCGGTTGCGGCGACTGTGGACAACGACGATCCATCCTTGCTGAACGGGCTGCTCGATGCCGGGGTCGAAATTACCGGGGTCGCATCCGGACAGTTTGACAACAAGATGCAGAAAACGGGAGTTTTCCTGCACGTTCAGTCACTGCGCGACGTAAAGGTTCTCGAGTCCGCAAAGGTCGATCCGTGGTCGCTATCGGTTTCGCCCATGGATAGTCTGATTGTAGGCCACCGGATAAACGACTTGAGCGAACGGATGCGCGTTCACGGTACCGTTACCTACTACGAGCCTAACCAGTCGCTGGTGTTGCAGGATGGCGGAAAAAGCGTGCGGGTCTTGACCCAGGCTGCGCCTGATCTGCAGATTGGCGATCTGGCGGATGCGATCGGATTCCCCAATGTGCAGGATGGTTTTTTGGAACTCACGGAAAGCGAAGTGCGCGACGACCTGATCAAATCGGCGGTGACTCCGACGCTTTATCGCTGGAAGGAACTCTCCACTGGCGGCAACGCGGGCGTTAGCCACATCTTCGATCTGGTTTCGATTGAAGGACAGGTGGTGACCGAAGTGCGTCAGGCAACGCAGGACGAATATGTGCTTCAGGGAGACGGCCACCTGTTTTCTGCGATTCTGCGCCATCCCGGATCGGTAAGCCGGGCTCCGCTAGCACCCATGGAAATGATTCCCGTTGGTTCGCGAATTCGAGTGACAGGCATCTGCGTGCCGGCTGACTCAAACCCATTCAACGGCGAAGTGCCTTTCAACATCCTCATGCGCTCGGTTTCAGATGTCGAGGTACTCGCACGTCCGTCGTGGCTGACCGTCACCCACCTTTTGTACCTGGTTGCGGTTTTGCTGGTTTCAATTGTCGTGGTTGGAGGTCGCGGCTGGTACATCGAGCATTTATCGAGGCGCAAAACCGCTGCGCTTGCTCACATCGAGCAGCGCCGCAGCCGCATTCTCGAGAAGATGAACAATTCGCGCCCGCTCGTTGAAGTTCTTGAGCAGATCACGGCGCTGGTTTCGTTCAAGCTGCAGGGGCTTCCCTGCTGGTGCGAAGTAACCGACGGCGTCACAGTGGGCAACCGGCCCGGCAACTGGAGGAGTCCGGTTTGGCGAGTGGTGGAAAAACCGATTGCCTCCCCCTCCGGCACTCACCTTGGCGCTGTCTACGCGGCTCTGGTTGGCCGCGGGCCCACCATTTCTGAAGCCCACGACGCGCTGGCTTCGTCTGCCAGCCTGGCCTCGCTTGCCATCGAAACCTCTCATTTGCATTCCGACCTCGTGCATCGTTCGGAATTCGATCTGCTGACCGACGTGAGGAATCGCTTCAGCCTGGAACGCAGGCTCGACCTGATGATTGCATCGACCGGAATGTTCGGAT
>Ga0335073_10015864_pt1 | contig 10529 bp, 8 predicted proteins | sample Lox_Sample_22_FD_207093 | JGI IMG/M metagenome (GOLD analysis project Ga0335073, IMG submission 207093) | Soil microbial communities from Loxahatchee National Wildlife Refuge, Florida, United States - Lox_Sample_2.2 | ecosystem: Environmental > Terrestrial > Soil > Wetlands | place: USA: Florida...
TTGTTTGACATGCTTGATCCGGAACGGGTGGAGCGGTACCTGGAGAAGAACGTCATTGAGATTGCGCCGATTGCCTTCATGCGCGGCCGCACGCTGAATGACTCGTTCGTGATTCTTGACGAGGCGCAGAACACAACCTCGGAGCAGATGAAGATGTTCGTAACCCGGTTGGGATTCAATTCGAAAGCAGTGATCACCGGCGACATCACGCAGATCGATCTGCCGAGTGCGCGGCGGAGCGGATTACTGGAGGCGATCGATATTCTCGCCAATGTGAATGGGCTGGCGTTCGTGCGCTTCGACGAGAGCGACGTAGTGCGGCATCATCTGGTGCAGAGGATCATCCGCGCGTATGACGAACACAAAACGCGCGTGGCGGAGCAACAGATGACGCTGCTGGAGGCGAAGCCGTCGCTGGGCGATGTCGGTTTGCAAGCGGGTCCCACAGGGAATGGTAAAGAGCAGGCGGAGATTGCCGCGGGGAGACAGCCGGAAGCGGCGTCGATTGCGATGGAAAAACCGCAGTTGCGGAACTAACTGAATGCGAATTAGAGAAGGAGGGAGGCATCGGCTCCCTCCTTTCAATTTAGGGTTGCTTTTCAATAGGTTGGGGAGCAGCAGAATCCCTAGGATTTTCCCGGACGAAGGTTCTTGACCGCAAAAGATCGCGAGGGAATTGCGATATTTGCGAAGAGAAGCGATACCGAGCCAGAATTCAGGCATGAGGGCGGAAGTGGTGATCTTTGAGAAGCGCGTGCCGGACCTGACGGAGTTGGCGCTGTCGCGCTTTGTGGACCGCGCTCGGCTGGCGGCGGGGTTGCGGGGCAAGGTGGATGTGCTGGTCACGTCGAATTCCGAAATGAAGGTTCTGAATCAGCGTTTCCGGGGAATGAACAAGCCCACCGACGTTCTGTCGTTTCCAGTTTCAGGCGATGGTGAAGCTCGAAAAAGCTTTGCCGGCGAGATTGCGATATCTGCTGACATTTCCCGGCGAAATGCACGCGCGCTGGGCCACGGCGCCGCAGAAGAAGTGAAGATTCTAGTGCTGCATGGCATCCTTCACCTGCAGGGCTATGACCATGAAGGCGATGATGGGAGGATGGCGCGGCGCGAATCCCAATTGCGGATGCGCCTTCGTCTGCCAGTTGGGCTGATCGAGCGGGAGACCGGAATGCATGGCGCATCAGTTCGAGACAGGCGACGGGAACGAATGCGAAGGAAGAGGAGTAAGACTTGATCGGCGTCAGCATCACACTGATTCTGCTTTTTGCTCTGCTGACGCTGGTCTCTTACGTGGATCGGCTTTACCAGGAGATTGGGAAATTTCTCTCCCGCGATTTTCAGGACAATATCGATTCATTCGAGCAGTTGGTCGAGCCGCACTTAGGCGTTACCCGCGAACGCGCGTCGTTGTCGATGGCGATTCTCATGCAATTGACGACGGCCGCGATCGCCATGGCGGTCGGTTTCACGGTATTTCGAGACCGCTCCTGGAACGTGTATGCGGTACTGGAGGCGACTCTCAGCCTGATCCTGGTCATCATTCTATTCAACCGACTGCTTCCGTTCGTGTTCTTCTCGCGGACGAGCGGGCGCTGGCTGGCGCGATGGACGATCGTGCTTCGTTTGCTGATATATCTGGTTTTGCCGGTGACGCTGGTTCTGGGCTTCTGCCAGTCGGTGGCGGCGCTCACACGCGAGCACGCGGATGCGGAACCCGAGACGCCAGCGGAAGCCGTGGATGCGCTGATCGAAGCAGGACAGGAAGAGGGCATCATTCAAGAGGGCGACCGCGAGCTGATTCAGTCGGTGGTGGAGTTCAGCGGGAAAACTGTTCGTGAGGCAATGAAGCCCCGGCCAGAGATGGTGGCGGTGCCGTCGGATTTTACTGTGGAACAGGTGATCGAACTGCTGCGGACGAAACCCTTCTCGCGCCTGCCTGTGTACGAAGGCTCGATTCACAATATCAAAGGGATTCTGCACACGAAAGACGTTCTGCAGGTGGCCGATTCGGATGCGCAGAGTCGCACCGTCGCCAGCCTGATGCGGAAGGACATCCAGTTTGTGCCGGAGAGCAAACTGGGCAGCGATCTGCTGCGCGAGATGCAGAAGAGCAACATCCGCATGGCGATTGTGGTGGATGAGTATGGCGGAGTGGCGGGACTGGTGACCATCGAAGACCTGGTGGAAGAAATTGTTGGCGAAATCAGCGACGAGCACGACAAGGCTCAACTGGTGCAGGAGAGTGATCACTCTTATGTGGTGCCGGGAAGCATGGATGTGGATCGGCTGGATGAGCTGTTTGGCAAGCGGCCGGAAGGACACGAATCGTCGACGATTGCGGGGCTGGTGAGCGAACTGGCGGGGCGGATTCCGAAAAAGGGCGAAGTAATCGAGGACGATGGATTGAAATTCGAAGTGCTGGATTCGACGGATCGGCGGGTGGAAAAGGTGCGCATCACAACGGCAGAGCCGAAGCAGATGAAATTGATTTAAGAGCGCATTCAGGTATCTCCGCACTCTCCGAGGACGTGAAATTCTGCCAAATCTACCGGATCATCCAATGAAAGCGGACCTTACTCTCTGCAGCATCGCGTTTGGCAAATGCCAGGCAGTTTTGCTGGCAGCGTTTTTCCTGGCTGCCTGTACAACGATGCTGCGGGCAGAGCGTTTCGCGCCTACACTGAAAAAATTCATATCTGCGGACGGCGCGGTTGAGTTTCGCTACTCTGAAGAACTCGTTCACTGCGAGCGGCAGGGGGCGAATGAAGGATATTCCTGGCTTCCCGTAGAAAACTGCGCGGCCTACTTCCCATTGTGCGACTCCAGTATCAGTCAGAATCAAACGTCAATCGCGTGCTTTGCCTATCCTCGGAATCGATTCACGGATACGCGCGCGTTTGAAGGAGCGACTTTTTCTGTCGAAATTATCGATGCGGCGACGAGGCAGAACGATTGCTTAAGCATGTCAGCGGAGGAAGGGTTCATAGGTCAGCGTGGCACGAGGACGATCCACGGAGTTTCGTTCACAACTGCCGAGTTGAGCGATGCGGGGATGAGTCAGCGTATCCACGGGCATGTGTATCGCACTTTCCATGGGGGCAAGTGTTATCAACTTGGAATCAATGTGGTGACCGCCGACTCGCAGACGTTCGACCCTCCGGTTAGAGATCTGAGCAAGAGCGATTGGCGTGAGATCTATGGACCGCTCGAGCAAGCTCGCGATTCGTTTCGATTCCTGAAATAGCATTTGATCCCTCGGTAACGGAAAAACTAGTACCCTGTCTCCATGCCCTTTCATTCCGGCTTCGTTAGTATCCTCGGGCGTCCGAACGCAGGCAAAAGCACGCTGCTCAACGCACTGGTGGGGGAGAAACTGGCGATCGTTTCGCCGAAGCCGCAGACGACGCGCAACCGCATTCTCGGAATCATCAACGTTGAGAAGCGGGAGAAGGGCGATTCCGGACAGATTGTACTGATTGATACTCCGGGAGTGCATCGCCCCGATTCTTCTCTGGGACGCAAGATGATGGCTGAGGTTCGCAATGCGCTGGAAGGATGCGACCTGATTTTGTTGCTGGCAGATGCCAAAAAGAAATGGGAGCGCAGTGATTCTTTCGTGCTCGATATGGTGAAGAAATCGGGCACGCCGTCATTTCTGCTGCTCAACAAGATTGACCTGTTACGAGATAAACGCGAACTGCTGCCGCTGATGGGCGAGTTTCAGGCGATGCATCAGTTTCAGGAAATCATTCCTATCTCGGCGCTAAAAAAGACCGGACTCGAGGATCTGGTGCAATCGATTCTGAAGTCTCTGCCCAAGGGGCAACCTTACTTCCCGCGAGATCAGGTAACGGACCAGCCAGCACGATTCATGGCGGCGGAGCTGATCCGGGAACATGTTTTGCTGCAGACCCACAAGGAGGTTCCCCATGCGGTTACGGTGCGCGTGGAAGAATTCGAGGAGACGCCGAGGCTGGTGAGGATCGCAGCGACCATTTACTGCGAGCGGGAAGGACAAAAGGCGATTTTACTGGGCAAGGGGGGCCAGATGCTGAAGAAGATAGGGACGAGCGCACGACTCGACATCGAAAAGATGCTAGGAGCTAAAGTGTTTCTCGAACTATTTGTCAAAATTCAGCATGGATGGCGGAATTCGCGGCAATTTGTGGAGGAACTGGACTGGCGGCGGCAGCTGGAGCAGCTGGCGGGCTACCATAGCCCGGAATCGTAAATCCGGTTTTTGTAAATTCCTGTAAGATATTCAGCGCAGTGGCCTTCGGCGGAGTAACCTTCGGAACATTCCCTCGGTAACTCGAATTCGATTGCGTCCGGGGCGGGAAATCCCTAGAATCTGGCAGCGACTTTGTGCATCTTAAGTGGGTCGAGGGTGGGGTCAATTACTCCAGCCGGCTGACAACGGGTTGTCGGGAGGCCCCGAGGGGCGACTCAGACAGGCGATGGGTTAATCCACACACCTTTTTATGACCAATACTTCCTCTTCTTCCTCGTCAGAAGGAAATTCGTCCGAGTTTCGCCACTTCGACTCGAAGGAACTCGAACTCAAACTTACCGTGACGTTGAGTGCAGATCGTGATGCCGTGGATCCGGTGGTGCGGAGCGTGATGCAGTTGGTGCGGGAAACAAAGTGCGCGGATGGACGCGATGAAGATATAGAGCTGGCATTAGCCGAGGCGCTGGCCAATGCCGTGATTCACGGTGCTCAGAACGATCCCTCGAAGATCGTGGAGTGTGACGTGGCGTGCGACCAGAAACATGGCATTTTGATTGTGGTGCGCGACCCCGGCCCTGGTTTCGATCCCTCCAGAATCGCCGACCCTTGTAAGGGTGAGAATATCTTCTCCAATCACGGGCGCGGAATTTTCCTGATCAACCAGTTAATGGACGAGGTGCGGTTCCATAAAAACGGGACCGAGATCCATATGATTAAGAGGCTTTAGGCTTTGGGCTACCGGTTGTGGGTGCCAGGTATTGGGTGTTAGGTTTCAGGTATCAGGCGTTCGATCTGCGTTGCTTGCGGTCCTGAGTGCTCCCGCTAGAATCCACGCTATTTCCCACCAACTGGCTCCTAAGACCTACCGCCTAACAGCTGGGACCTCGGGCTCATTCTTTGGCAGCGATTCCCAAAGTCTTCATCTTCCGATACAGATGGCTGCGCTCGAGGCCGAGGATTTCGGCGGTGCGAGTGACGTTGCCGTGGTTTTCGTCGAGTTTCTTCAGAATGTAATCGCGTTCGTAGGCGGCGCGCGCTTGGTGAAGCGTTGAGCCCTCGCCCGCAGGGATGCGACGGGCGCCGTCGCGATGAACGAGTGGCGGAAGATGCTTGCGTTCAAAGCGAAAAGTCGTGGGATTCATGATCACAATGCGCTCGATAACGTTGCGCAATTCTCGAACATTCCCTGGCCAGGAATAACGCATCAACGATTCAACTGCTTCGTCCGTGATTTCGCGAGCGCGCCGGCCATAGGCTGAAGCGAACTCTTTGAGGAAATGACGGGCCAGAAGAGGGATGTCTTCTTTGCGCTCGCGCAGTGGGGGCACGAGGAACGGAATAACATTCAGCCGATAGAAGAGGTCTTCGCGAAAATTGCCTTTGGCGATTTCTTCTTCCAGGTCCTTGTTGGTCGAGGCGATCACGCGGACGTCAACGGTGACGGAGTCATCGCTGCCGACGGGAACAAAGCGCTGTTCCTCGAGGGTGCGCAAGACTTTGGCCTGGGTTTTGAGGCTCATGTCTCCGACCTCGTCCAGGAACAGCGTGCCATGATCCGCCTTCTGAAACTTGCCCTCCTTGTCGGAGGTGGCTCCGGGAAAAGAGGATTTGCGATGGCCGAAGAGTTCGCTGTCGATCAAGTCCTCGGGCAAGGCGGCGCAATTGATCTCGACGAACATTTCGTCCTTGCGCAAGCTTTGCACGTGAATGGCGTGCGCGACCAGCTCCTTGCCCGTGCCAGATTCACCGTAGATGAGCACGCGTCCATTGGTGGGAGCCATGAGGGCGATTTGTTGACGAAGGGCTTTCATGGGAACGCTTTCGCCGGCGATCACCGCCTTCGATTGCACCTGTTTTCGCAGATCGCGATTCTCGTTTCGCAGACGCCGCGCTTCAATGGCATTCTTAACGAGGATCAGCGTCTTCTCGAGTGAAAGAGGCTTTTCGGCAAAGTCGTAGGCGCCGAGCTTGGTGGCGCGCACGGCGGTTTCGATGGTGCCGTGGCCCGAGATCATGATGACTTCCGGGGGGTCTTCGAGCGCACGAATCTTTTCGAGGACCTCCAGGCCATCAATGCCGGTCAGCCATACGTCGAGCAAGACGACATCAACCGGGGACTTCTTGAGGAGATCGAGACAGGCTTCTCCGCTGGGGCTGACCGCAACGGCATAACCTTCATCTTCCAGAACGCCCTGCAGCGATTCGCGGATTGCCGATTCGTCGTCGACGATAAGGATTTGAGCCATGTCAGGTCGCCACTTGGGAAGTTAAGGATTCGACTGCGACCGGCAGTTCGATCACGAAACGACTGCCGATGGGCTTGTTTTCTTCCACACGAATGGAGCCGTTATGGTCTTCGACGATTCTGCTCACGATGGCCAGGCCCAGCCCGGTACCCCGTTGCTTGGTAGAGAAATAAGGGAGGAATAATCGTTCCTTGACTTCGCGTGAGACGCCGTGGCCGGTGTCAGAAACGGCCAACTCCACCGTTTCGCGGCTCGCTACCAGCGCGGTTGAAATCGTAATCTCCTTCAAGATGGAATCCTGCAATGCCTCGGCGGCGTTGTCGACGAGGTTAGCGACAGCGCGCTTGATGGCTTCGGCATCAGCCATGACCGCCGGTAGGTCAGGCGCGAGGTGGGCTCGCAACTGAATGCCTTCGAGCCTGCTATTAAAGAGCACGAGAGCGCTTTCTACGAGATCGTTCAGATTTGAAGGAAGAGGATGCGAGGCGGGGAAGCGAGCGAGCACCGAGAACTCATCGACCAGTGAGCGAACCGTTTCCACCGCGTGATTGATGGTGCCGGCACAATTACGGATGACCTCGAGCGAAGCAGCATCGGGAGCCGACCCGCGCGAAAGATGGCGATGAATGCGCTCGGCGGAGAGTGCGATCGGCGTCAGCGGGTTCTTGATCTCGTGCGCCACTCGCCGGGCGACCTCACGCCAGGCCGCTTGTTTCTGGGCGTGCAGCAAGTCGGAAAGGTCCTCAAAGACTAACACGTAGCCGCGGCGCTCTCCATCCCGCCGTCCACCCGACATCGGGGTTGGCGGAAACCCCGGTTCCACCGGATCCTCAAGGGCGGAGACAGTGATAGCGACGTTGAGCTTGGCATGGGGAAGCAGAATTTCGATGTTGGAGGCGGTCATGCCCATGCGATCGGCGCGGCGAAAGAGCGGCTCGAGGTCGTCGAGGACCTCCGGCGGGAGAAGATCGAGGAGAGAAAGCCCGACCAGCGCTGATGGGTTGACGAATTCGGGGCGATCGGAATGGAACATTCTGCAAAAGGCTGCATTGGCAAGCGTGACCTGCCGGTGACCGTCAATGGAAATGACCCCGGTCGGGATGCTTTCGAGAATTGTCTCGATGTAGCGGCGACGGCCTTCGAGTTCCTGGTTGACGTTGCTCAATTCGTGGCTTGACCGTTCAATCTGGCGACGGCTGGATTCAAGCTGCTCAGCCATGCTGTTGAAGGACTGCACTAGTTCCGCCAGTTCATCGGTTGCGCGGATGTCGACGCGATAGTCGAGCTGACCTTTGGAGATGGCCTCGGTGCCGGCGGCGATGGCAGCCACCGGGCGATTAACCAGTTTGGAGAGAAACAAGGCAAGCCAGGTAGAGGCAAAGAGAACGATCACGGTGAGAAGCAGGAGAAATCCCAGGTAAGTGCTGCGAACCAATCTCCGCTGGCGGGCCAGTTCAATATAGCGCTGCTGGCTGTCCTGGATTTGCTGCGCGGTTTCGGCAAACCTGGATGGGAGGGGCATAGCGACAAATACGGTCCCATCGCCCGAGCGAGCAGCGCCGACGATGTAGCTGATTTTCCCCCACTGAAACTGCGGATGTTCACCACGCACCGCCTGTCCGGCAGGGAAATGATCGCGCATATCGGGCCAACTTGCTGGAGTATTCAAGCTGATGACGACGTTGTCTGGCGACAGAGCCACGACAAATCCACCCTGCAAGGTGGCCAGATGTTCGCGAAGCTCTTCGTCAGCGGCCTTGAGGTTCCCCTCGGCGAAGGGCTTAGCAAACTCATCGGATTGAGCGATGGAAAGTGCCTCGGAGGTGGCATTCAGGCCGGCATAGTTGAAGAGCTCGGCAGAGAGGGCGGCGGTATCGGCGCGGACCTCTTCGACCGGCTGCGAAAACCACTTGTCAATGGAGCGGTTCATCAGCCCATAGGAGAACCAGAACATGGCAAGCACGGGCAAGAAGGAAAGAAGGAGATTGACGACGACGAGCCGAGTACGGAACTTCGATCCGGCCACACCCTGACGGCGCTCGGCATAGAGCTTGAGCAGGTTGCGCCCCAGCACCAGCGAGAGAGCAACAAAGGTGAAGAAGATCATTCCACCGAGGGTGACGAAGAAGAAGAGCTGCTGGTTACTGTCGGGGCTGATGAATTTCAGATTGAACGAGCCTTGGGCAATCAGGAGGGCCAGCAGAAGGAAGGCGCCGACGGCGAGGGCGATGACTGCTTTTCGACGGCCAGAGAATTTGTTTTCAGCGTCGCGGATTGGGACGGTGGAGGCCAAGTGCTAAGTACCCCGCGGCTAACGGGGCAATGATTGGATCATTATAGAACCGTAGAGAATAGAACCGTAGAGAACCCAGTACCGAGTAGCCAGCAGTCAGTGGCCAGTCGCCGGGGCGCATGAAGCCGCGCTAACGGGCTTGGGACATCGCCTGCCGCAGGGCCTCGTAGGCGGGCTTAGGGCAGTAGTTGCGATCGAAGAGCAGGGCGGCACCTTTCGTGTGTTTGGAATGCGAGCCGATCCAGGAGTACCTGTCGGTGAATCCCCAGGTTTGAATGGCGGTACAGCCATGATGGGAGAAGCAGGCGGCGGCGATCTGGCGATAGATCTCGGCTTGTGAAGCGAGATCGGCGGGGGTGGCGTTGCCGCTGCGGTCGACCGGGAGGGAGACGTCCATTTCGGTGAGATGGACCTGGAGACCGAGAGCCGTGAAGCGGGCAATGTTCGCGGAGATGGAATCGATATTCGGGTGAAGGTTGCTGATGTGCATTTGCAAGCCGATGCCATCGATCGGGACGCTATTGCGCTTGAACTTTTGCAGCATCGCGTAGATCGCGTCGGATTTTGGATTGAGTTCGTCGGCCTCGGCTTCGTTATAGAAGAGGAGGGCATCGGGATCGGCCTCATGGGCCCAGCGAAAAGATTGGGCGATGTAAGCGAGCTTTGAGTCGCGAGTTGCTGGTTGCGAGTTCGACGTTTGCTCGAGCACAGTGCTGATGTTTGACCAAAGCGTTTCGCGTGGCTGGCCGGTGCGGGGGCCTTCGTCGAAAGCTTCGTTGATGACATCCCAGGCGAAGACTTTTCCGCGGTAGTGCGCGACGACGGTTTTGATGTGCGTTTCGAGCAGTTGTGAGAGCTGAGCGGAGCTGAAGTTTCCGGTCGAGAGCCAGGCAGGGAGCTGGCGATGCCAGACGAGAGTGTGGCCGCGAATCTTCATATTGTGGCGGAGGGCGAAGTCGACGAGTTGATCGGCCTGGGAGAAATCGAAGGATTGGGGATCGGGGCGGAGGACCTCCCATTTGAGCGCGTCTTCCGGCTCTAGCATGTTGAACTCACGGGCGAGAGTGGTAGCGTAGGCGGGCTCGGAGAGTTGGGCGGGACGGACGGCGGCGCCGATGAGGAGGCCGGAGGGTTGGGCGGCGGCGCGGAGAGTGGAGGGAGCAGGTACCTCAGCGGCTAGAGCCGCGATTAGAAACAGGACCGTAGTTGCAGCGCTGAAGCGCTCCACCCCGCCCCACGAAAATCCCTTGTGTCGAGGACCCCGGCGCTGCGACACACCAAAACAAAGTTCCCGGTTCGTAAGCGAACGTCTGAGGCTTCGACGCATGGTCCTTTACTGTGCTACGGGAAGGAACTTCTTTAAAGGACAGCGCTCACAGTCAGGTTGTGACTTTTTGCAGAAGTTCTTGCCGACACCGACGATGAGGCCGTGCATTTCATTGAATACCTGCGCCGCGGCGCTGCGCCGGGCAGTGCTCATCTTGGATGGGGCGTGACAGGAGTTCGGGGGACCGGCGGTAGAAACGGCATCGGAATCGGCAACAACGAATCCCGGTTCCAGCAAGAGCAGCGACCTTTCAAACAGATCGCGAACTTCATCGTATGTAGCCCGGGAGGACATGAGTTGGTGACGTTCGACGATGCGGCGGGTATAGGCGTCGACGACGAAGACGGGATGATTGCCAGCGTACAGAAGGATGGAATCGGCGGTTTCTGGCCCTATGCCATCGAGGGAAAGAAGTTCTTCGCGCAACGT
>Ga0335073_10015865_pt1 | contig 10529 bp, 8 predicted proteins | sample Lox_Sample_22_FD_207093 | JGI IMG/M metagenome (GOLD analysis project Ga0335073, IMG submission 207093) | Soil microbial communities from Loxahatchee National Wildlife Refuge, Florida, United States - Lox_Sample_2.2 | ecosystem: Environmental > Terrestrial > Soil > Wetlands | place: USA: Florida...
AGGGTGGCGGAGGCCGCTGACGGTGATCGTCGCGAGCGCGGTCGGTCTCCTGGTGGTGTCGACCCTGATCCTCCTGTGGGCGAAGACGCGACCCGGCTTCGATCCGTACGGCTGGTTGGTGTGGGGGCATCAGACGGTCGCCGGCAACCTCAACACCAACGCCGCGCCGTCCTGGAAGCCCCTCCCCTACCTGTTCACCGCCCCCTACGGGGTGTTCGGCCACTACCAGCTGTGGTTGTGGATGATCACCTCGCTAGCGGTGTCGCTGAGCGGCTCCGTGTTCGCGGCCCGGACCGCCTACCGGCTGACCGGCGCCGACCCGGAGCGGCGCTACGCGGCGTACGTGGCCGCGGCATTCGCCGGCCTGGCGCTGCTCGGACTCACCGACTACTGGCACTACATGCTGAGCGCCCAGTCGGACCCGATGATCGTGGCGCTGTGCCTGGCCGCGATCGACTGTCACCTGCACGGGCGATATCGCTGGGCGTTCGTGCTCGGTGGGCTGGCCGGGCTCGGACGGCCCGAGGTGTGGCTGTTCCTCGGCGCGTACGCAATCTGGGCGTGGGTGAAGGTGCCGTCGATGCGGTGGCTCGTCGTGGCCGTGCCCGTGGCGATGGTGCTGCTGTGGTTCGGGATCCCGGCACTGACGTCGCGCACCCCGTTCCAGGCCGCCTCGAACGCGCTCGGGTCAGGCCGCCGGCTGCGCTCGGACCAGATCCTCGGGACGATCGGCCGGTTCGTGGGCCTGAACCCTCGCGTGCTCGAGGCGACCGCGCTGCTCGGGGCGCTACTCGCGTTGATCCGCCGTGACCGGGTCACGTTGGCGCTGGTCGCCGGCGTGTGCGCGTGGGTGATCGTCGAGGTCGCCTTCTCACTACACGGGTGGCCAGGGCTCGCGCGGTACATGTTCGAGCCGGCCGGCGTGCTCGTCGCCGTGGCCGGCGCGGCAGTCGGATGGATCCTGCTCGAGGGGCCGCGCCTGGCCGGGCGGTCCGTGCGGGGTCTGAAACGTCTGCCCGAAGCGGTGCCGCGGTGGGCCGCGCCGGCCCTGGTCGTCGTGATCGTCGCCGCGCTGGTGCCCCCCGCCCTCTCCCGGGCACGCTCCGAGCACCACGACATCCACGTCCAGCGCGCGCGCACGGCGGAGATCGGCAAGCTCACGACCGTGATCTCGCGCCTCGGCGGGCCAAACCGGCTCAAGCCCTGCGGCGAGCCGCTGACCCGGCTCGAATACCAGACGATCCTGGCCTGGAACCTCCACGTCAACGTCGCCACGGTGGGCTACAAGTACGGGCCGGCGATCGCCTCAAACCGGCCGGTCGTGCTGTTCACGCCCTACCCGCACGGCGGCTGGCTCGTGCAGGCGCTTCACCAGCGACTGCCCTCCTGCCAGTCGCTGCCGGGCTGACGCGCCGCTGAAGACGGCTGCCCGGCTCAGCGGTCGGGTCGCTCGGGGTAGATGTCATCGATCGTCGTGAGCGCCACGAACGGCGCGCCGGCGGCCTGCTCGATCGCCTCGGCGCCGCCGGCCAGCCGGTCACAGATGGCGAGCACGCCGCAGACGTCGTGCCCCTCCCCGGCCAGAGCCTCGAGCGCTCGCAGCGTCGAGCCGCCGGTCGTGACCACGTCCTCGACCAGCATGCACCGGTCGCCGGGCTCGAGCAGCGGTCCCTCGATCCGGCGGGACAGCCCGTGCGCCTTGACCTCCTTGCGCACGAAAAACGCCTTGACGTCTGCGCCGCCGGCGAGCGCCGCGCATGCGATCGGGTCGGCCCCCATCGTCATCCCGCCGACCGCCGTGGCACCCCACTCCCGGGCCTGGTCGGCCACCAGTTCGGCCAGCGCCCGGAAGCCGGCGGGGCGCAGGATCGCACGCTTGGCGTCGATCAGATAGTGGGCGGTCTGCCCGCTCGTCAGCACCACCTCGCCGATGACCAGCGCGTGCTCGCGCAACTCGGCGACGAGGCGGGCGTGGGCGCTCGTCTGGGTGTCGATTTCCATGGCCGAGGCCTCATGCTAGTCGCGCCGGCGGCCGACACCAGCAGGGTGATCTCCCGGGCAATCAAGCTGGTCTCGTTCGTGTGCTGCCTGCTCGTCGTGCTGTCGTTCGGAATGTTCGGCCTGGACCAGGCGGCTGGTGCGTCAGCCCATCAGCAGACCGAGCTCGCGAGCGGCTCGAACACCGTCCCGGTGCCGGTGGCGTCGAGCAAGCCTCACGCGCAGCCCCGCCGGTTCATCGACGCAGCCGCCAAAGACCTGACCGCGCCGTTCGATGCCATCGTCCGCTCGAACAATCCCTGGGTCGCCCACGGAGTGCCCGCCGTGTTCGCCCTGCTCGTGTACGGACTGGGGTTGGGTTATCTGGCGCGCTACTCGAGCGGGCTCAGCCGGCGCTGACGCTGGACTTGGAATGGTCGGCGGCGCCTGACGGCGGCGCCTGACGGCGGCGCCCTAGTAGTAGGTGTCGACCCAGTCGCCGATCTGCAGCCAGTCGTAGACCGACAGCGCGTCGACGATCGGCAGGCGCATGCAGCCGTGGCTGGCGGGATAGTCCGGCGCCGGGTCGTAGCCGTGGATGGCGTAGCCGCTGATGAAGAAGTTCGAGAAGTACATCCCGTCGGGCAGGTAGCCGGGCACCTTGGAGTAGACGTGGAAGTCGCCGAGGATGGTGGGCGTCGAGGGCTTGCCTGAGCTGATCGGGTAGATCGCCACAACGTGCGAGCCGTCGACCAACGCGAGCAGCTGGAGCGCCAGGTCGCCCTCCGCATGCCTGCCGTGGTTGGGGAAGCGCACCGGGAACGCGCCGTAGCCGTCGAGCAGAAAGCTGATCGTGCGCCCGTCGAGCGTCTGGTAGGTACCCCAGTGCATCAGCCGGTGGTAGGCGTCGAGGGCGAGGCCGGTGCCGGTGTCGTACACGCCCGTCTGCGGGATGTAGAAGTGGAGCGCCGCCAGCCGCTGCTGAATCAACGCGACGAACGGCCCGCGCGACCCAAAGCTGACGTGCTCGTCGAGCGCGGCGAAGTGGCGCGAGGCCGACAGCGCGCCGAGGGCGGCGGTGGCAGCGTGGTCGACTCGCACCGTCACCTCGCCCGCGCGTGGGCTCGTCAGGGACTCGGTGAAGCGGCCGTGCCCGCCGGCAGCGGGATTGATGCGCAGGGTGTCGGTCCTGAACTGCTTGCCGTCGACGGCCGACTCCACGACCACCGTCTGACCGGGTACGTACTGGCTGACGATGCCCTTGACGTGGACGACCCTGCCGGGGACGGTCACGAGGTGGCCGCCGACGTCGAACGCGTCGGGCACGTAAAGGCGAAGCGTCGCTTGCGCGGGCGCCGCCGTGGAGGCAGCGGCCGCGGACGGCGCGAGCATGACCCCCGCCAACGCCGCCGCTAGGGTGGCGGCTGCGGCGACACGGCCGGCGAGGACCCGCGACATGGCGGGAAGTAAACCATGGCGCGCAAGCCGGCCCTCCAGGTGGTCACATTGCTGACGGCCACCTCGTCACCTCGCGGGCGCGGGCGAGCGGCTCGCCAGCGGCAGCGTGATCGCCCCGACCACTGCCAGCCCGGCGGCGATCAAAGCCAGGATCTCGCCGCCGTTCCAGTGCAGCTGGTTGACGCCGAGCGCCAGCGAGTTGTTGACCGAGTGCAGCGCCATGCACGGATACAGGGACCCGGTCTTCCAGCGGACCAGACAGAGCACGAACCCGAGGAAGCCGAGTGGGATCAGGAACTCCGAAGAGGCCGAGCCGGTGTGCGCGAGCCCGAAGAGGATGCCGGTGAGCACCGCGGCCACCCAGGTGCCGATGTCGCGTCCCAGGATCTTGATGTGCCAGCGGCGCAGCGAGCCAAAGATGAAGCCGCGGAAGAAGAACTCCTCGGCGATCGGCGCGATCACGCACACGAAGATGGCCACGCCGACCAGGGCTGCGGTGCTCGTGCCGAGGCCGAGGTCCGACGGGAGCTTGTCGGTGCCATGGAGATTGACGATCGCCTGGTAGACGGCGGTGACCACGTAGTAGCCGATCGCGGCCAGGAAGAAGGCGGAGACCCCGACGATCACGGGGATCAGGCGGTACCCGAAATCCGACGGCTTCGGGCGTGTCTGCAGCGAGGCGAAATACAGCGCCGCGACGACGAAGGCGGCGTCGAACAGGACGTCGCTGATGAGGCTCACGGCCGGACTGGTGTGGTTCGAACCCGCCTCGCCCGCGACCGCGGCAACGACGATGCTCAGCAGTACGCCGCCGACGAGCCCGGTGAGGAGGGCAGCCGGCGCCGCCCAGGTCGGCCACGGAACGTCCCCCTCGCGCCGGCGCGGGGGCTGGGGAGGCGGAGGCGGAGCAGACGGCGGTCCGGTGGAGGTGAGCTGCGGCGGCGGAACGCTGGGCATCGCATCAAGACTTTAGGGCCCGCCGGGTCGGCTCAAGGTCAACCAACTCAGCCAGGCTGGAGATAGTCGGCACGCCGGGCGCGGGCTCGCCGCCGTCCCGGCTTATCAACACCGCCTCGATACCCGCGGCACGCGCTCCGGCCACGTCCTCGTCGAAGCTGTCGCCGACGTGGATCGCCTGCGTCGGACGGCCGCCGACCAAGGCCAGCGCCCGTTCGAACATCGCCGGCGCCGGCTTGCGTTCCCCGACCTCGGCCGAGGTGAGAATCCCGTCGAGGAGCGGCTCCAGGCCGAGCGCCTGCAAGACGTCGTGCAACGAGACATCCCAGTTGCTCACCACGACGAGACGCTGTCCGCGCGCGCGGGCGGCCAGGAGGGCGGGGCGCGCGTCCGCGAACGCGGTGAACCGCAGGGAGGCAAGGAGCGCCTCGACCATCCGGCTGGGCTCGATCCCAGCGGCGTCCGGCAGAGCCGACCGCAGGACCTCGGCGCAGCGACTGCGCAGCGCCTGCAGGCTCGCGCGGTCGCGCCCCTCCTCGAGATGCGCGCGGTAATAGGCGATCTCGGCGGCGATCGCTTCCGCCGCCTGCTCGGCGCTCACGGCCAGACCGAAGCGGTCGGCCAGTTCGGCACGCAGCCGAGGCGCCGGCGATTCGAGCGACACGAGCGTCCCGAGCGCGTCGAGCAGGATGACGGAGGCTTCGCGGGTCGTGGGGTCCATCTTCTGGTTTGTCGGCGGCGCCTTGCTCGCCGCTGAGTCTGGCAGCGCGTGCAGGAGGGCGAACTGCAAGCCCGAAACAGCCTGCCAGCTAGACTGTTTCGCCCGGTTTTCTTCGGTGCTGTGGCCGCCTGCCTACGCACCGGCGACGCGAAGTACGCCCCGCAGGCCTCGCACATGAGTCGACGCGAACGACAGCGCCGCCGCCGCCACAACCGCGGGCATCCCGTGGGACGGGTGCTGCTGATCACCGGGATGCTGACCATCTCCGCGGTCGCGATCGCCGCCCTGCTCGCGGTCGGGTGGGTCGTCGCCGTCGCCGACTCGGCGCCCAACCTGAGCCAGCTGCCGGCCAAGCACGCCAACGAGCCGACGGAGATCTTCGCGGCCGACGGGAGCCTGCTCGGCTACGTGCGCACCAGCAACATCTACCACTATGTCTCCCCGAGCCAGATTCCCAAGCGGCTCGAGGAGGCGACGGTCGCGATCGAGGATCGGCGCTTCTACCAGCACGGCGCGCTCGACTACCAGGGCATCCTGCGCGCCGGGGTCAAGGACCTGCTCGGGGAGGGCAACGAACTGCAGGGCGCGTCAACGTTGACCATGCAGCTCGTCAACAACATGTACCTGAACGGGACGAGCTACTCCGCCCACCACGACCTGAAGTACAAGATCGTGCAGGCCAAGCTGGCCGAGCAGCTCGAGGGCAAGCACTCCAAGAACTGGATCCTGTACGAGTACCTGAACAGCGTCCCCTACGGGACGACCAACGGCGAGGAGGCGATCGGCGTCGGCGCGGCCTCGCTGATGTTCTTCAACAAGCCGGTGTGGAAGATCAACCTGGCGCAGATGTCGCTGCTCGCCGGCCTGCCCCAGTCGCCAACGCAGTACGACCCGCTCGTCGCCCCCGATCTCGCCAAGGCCCGGCGCAACTCGGTGCTCCAGGCGATGGTCACCTCGCACTACATCAGCCAGAGCCTGGCGACTGCGGTGGAGAAACAACCGCTCCAGATCCACCCGAACGTCCTGTTCATCGAGCACAACTCGCCCTACATCTTCAACTACGTCCTCCAGCAACTCGGCGAGAAGCTGTGCCCCCAGACCCCCAATAACTGCCCCGAGGTCTCCAACGGAGGCTTGAAGGTCTACACGACGATCGACCCCAAGGTCGAGCAGGAAGCCCTGAACGCGATCCACGCCCACGAGGGCGGGGCGGTGCTGGACGACCAGCCGGCCGCCGCCCTGGCCTCGGTCGACCCATCCAACGGCCACATCCTGGCCATCGCGTCATCGGCGACCTACCAGCAGACCTCGTTCGACTATCCGGTGCAGGCCGAGCGACAGACGGGATCGGCGTTCAAGGTGTTCGCGCTGATGACGCTGATCCACGACTACGACGGCGACCCCAACCAGACTTACTACAACTCGCATTTCCTCGCCGCGGGGTGGCTGCCGCAGGACCCGACGTGGTCGGTCCACACCGCCGAGGAGACCTATCAGGGCGTGATCAACGTCACGAAGGCGACGACGATCTCGGACAACACCGTGTTCGCGCAGCTGGCCGCGGACCTCGGCTGGAAGAAGCTCGACGCGACCGCGCACGCGATGGGCATCACCTCGGAGCTGACCGGCAACCCGGCGGAGGTGATCGGCGGGCTCGCTGACTGCTGCACGATGCTCGAGATGGCCGACGCCTACGCCACCCTGGCCAACGGCGGCTCGCACATCTCGCCCACGATCATCGACCACGTCGTCTATCCGGACGGGAAGGTCCTCGACCTCGGCAATCCTCCGTCGACCCGCGTGTTCACCGACGGCGAGGCGTACGAGGGCACGCAGGTCCTGAAGACCGTTATCCAGAGCGGCACGGGCACCGCGGCCAATTACGGCTGTCCGGCCGCGGGGAAGACCGGCACCGCCGAGAACCTGGACAACGCCTGGTTCGTGGGCTACTCGCCCAAGATCTCGACCGCGGTCTGGGTCGGCTATCCCCAGGGCAATATCCCGATGTCCGACGGCTTCGGAGGCACGCTGGCGGCGCCGATCTGGCACGACTTCATGGTCGCGGCCTCGAACGGCTATTGCGGCAATTTCCCGCAGCCCACCGATCCGTTCACCGGAACGGCGTTCACCGGGCCGCACTCGGCGGCGAAACTGCCGAGCACGCCCAACAAGGCCGGCCAGACCGGTCAGGGGGCCTACAACAACCCCACCCTCTACGCCCAACCGCCCACCCAGCAGGCCCCGCAGGGCCCGACCACCACGGTCCAGTCCGGCGGCGCGTCCCCGCCGGCGGGTGGCGGGACGCCGGCCGGCGGTGGCGGTGGCGGCGGGGGCCAGCACGGCCACCACGGCCACTAAGCGTTAGCGAGGGCGTCCGGGGTCGAGTCGGTGGGTGGTTGATGGCGCGCGAAAACCTAAAGGCGCTGCGACTCGATCCAGCGCTCGAGCGCCGGGCCGCTTTCGACCGACGCGATCACCGCGTAGCGCATGTGATCGGAGGTGTGATGCCCGCCGTGCCAGAGGTATTCGGAGTCGACGACGGCCTGCTGGTACTTGGGTAGCTCGATCCGGACCTCGCCCTTGCGGTCGAACTCGGTCGGGCGGACGACGAGCGCGCTCGAGGGATCGTCGGTGAGCTCGAGCCACACCCGCACGACCCAGCCCTGGTTTTCGGGGTTGCCCTGGTTGTTGTTGTCCAGATGCAGGCCCCAGCGGCACTCGCGCATCGTGTTGGCCTTCATGCGCAGGAGCTGGACGCGGCCGAAGCGCGCGCCAATCGACTCGACCCATTTGACGATCGAGGGGCACTTCTCGGCGTTCGGCGTCCAGACGCCGTCGAGGTCGGCCTTGCCGTACTCCCAGAAGCCCTTGAGCTCGATCTCGCCGGTGGCGGAGGTGATCGGGGCGAAGAAGGTGGTCGGGTCGCTGGAGTAGGTGGTGTAGGTCAGGCTCTCCCACTCGGAGGCCGGAATGTCGGGGCCGTCGTACTTCTTGAGCTTCATCCAGCCGCCGGCCTGCTCGAGGAGCGGCATCCGGGGGTGGGTCGTCTTGCGCTGCTGCAACGACGCCTTCCTGACACCGGTGGCTCGCAGGATCTGCTTCGTGTATTCGTTCTTCAGACTGTCTTTGAGTGCGGACAACGGTCCTCCGGCAAGAGTCGCTTTTCGTGGACAGGCCAGGATACCCACTACTCTTACGGCAACCGGGTCCCACCGCCCACCCCCAAACACCATTGCCGAAAGAAGAGAAAGTCGAACTCGAAGGCGAGGTTGTCGAGGCCCTGCCGAACGCGATGTTCCGCGTCAAACTCGACAACATGGATCGCGTCGTTCTCGGCCACGTAGCCGGGAAGATGCGCCGTTTTCGAATCCGCATCCTCCCCGGGGATCGGGTCCGGGTCGAGCTCTCGCCCTACGACCTCGATCGCGCCCGGATCGTCTACCGTCACCGCTGACCGGGCATAACGGCCGGCGATGCGTGAGCTCGAGCTGATCGAGGCGTTCGAGCGGGCGTTGGCGGGCACAGGGCCTCGGGTCATCCGCGCGCTCGGCGACGACGCCTCCGTGGTCAGGGCCGACCGCTACGCCGTCACCTCGGTCGACGCGATGGTCGACGGCGTCCACTTCCACTCCGAGCAGCTCTCGCCGGAGGAGATCGGCCACCGGGCGCTGGCCGCGGCGGCCTCGGACCTCGGGGCGATGGGCGCCCAACCGGGCGAGGCCTACCTGGCGCTGGCCGTCCCTTCGGCGTTCGGCTCCGAAAGGGCACTGGCTCTCGTCCAAGGGGCACACGTGCTCGCCGGGGAAATCGGCATCGTGATTGCCGGCGGCGATCTCACGAGCTCGCCGGTGCTGACGGTGTCGTTCACGGTGGTCGGGTGGGCGCACGACCCGGCCGAGCTGGTCGGGCGCGACGGGGCGCGGCCGGGCGACCGGGTGGCGGTCACCGGCGCGCTGGGCGGAGCGGGAGCCGGGCTCGCGGTGCTGGACGGCCGCGCCGGAGCCGGCCTGGACGCGGCGACGAAGGCCGCCCTACGAGGGCGTTACGCCCGGCCGCAGCCGCGCCTTGCGCTCGGCCGCGAGCTGGCCACGCTCGGCGCCACCGCGATGATCGACCTGTCGGACGGCCTGGCCACCGACGCCGGGCACCTGGCCCGGCGTAGCGGGGTGCGGATCGAGCTGTCGCTCGCGGCCTTGCCGCTCGGCGACGGCGTCGCCGAGATCGCGCACGAGCTCGGGGCGGACGCGCGAGCGCTCGCCGCCACCGCCGGCGAGGACTACGAGCTGTGCGCGTGCGTGCCGGCCCGGAACGCGAAGATGCTCGAGAAAGCGCGCGGGCCGCGGTGCCTGGGGGAGCGGCTCACGTGGATCGGCTCGGTCATCGAGGGTTCAGGGGACGTCGTTTTCACCGACGCCGACGGCTCGCTGCGAGGGTACGAGCACTCCTTCTGAGCCTCCGGCAGCGCATGCAGCCGGCGCAGCATCGCGTCGGCGACCGCGACCGGGTCGACCTGGTACTCGCCCTTCTCGATCTGTTCTTTCAACGTGGCCGGGTTCATGTTGATCCCTCCAAATGGACTGTACCTGAGGGATCGACCGGGACCGATCCGTTCTGCATCGGGTCGCGACCCCAACTTGTAAAGACGGGAGTGTCCGGATGGGGTCGATGGCCCCACGGACGCCGGGCGCAGCCCGGCCCCAAAATCAGGCCTGGCGCGCCGGGCCCAGCGGGTTCACCGACTTCAGCCGCGCGAAGACGACGATCCGCTGCGCGGCGCTGTACAGCGGGTTGCACGCGGACAGCACGAGCCGCTCGTAGCCGACATTGCGCGTTATCCACAGGGCCGTCGGGACGACGATCCGCGTGTACTGCACGGCGTAGGTGAACAGGCCGTAGGGCATCTTCACCTGGATCTGGTCGCCCGGCCGCAGCGCGTTGATGTTGCGGAACGGCGCGAGATAGGTGGTGCGGTGGCCGGCGATCGCGACCGTCTGGCCGAGCCCCGGGAAGGCGGTGGCGGGATAGTGGCCCGGCCCCTTCTCGAGGCTGGCGGTGTCGGTGCCCTGCACGACGACGTAGCTCGCGCCGATCTTGGGGATCGTGAGCTGGCCGATCGCGTCGCCCGTGGCGACCTCGTGCTGCTCGCTGCGGGCCAGGAACGCGATCCGGTCCTGTTGGCTCGGCAGGTCGGTGAGGGCGTGGCGCTGCGCCGCGGCGAGCGGCGCGCTCGAGTAGCTCAGGTAGTGCTGGTTGATCTCCGAGCGCTTGATCAGGGCGATGACCGCCGTCACCGGCTCCTGCCAGACGAGCGTCACCCCCGCGTCGATGACGAGCAGCAGGCCGGAGATGATCAGCACCCACGAGACGTCGCGCACGAACCGCCCGAACGGGAACCGCCCGATCCGCCGCGGCGCGA
>Ga0335073_10015866_pt1 | contig 10529 bp, 9 predicted proteins | sample Lox_Sample_22_FD_207093 | JGI IMG/M metagenome (GOLD analysis project Ga0335073, IMG submission 207093) | Soil microbial communities from Loxahatchee National Wildlife Refuge, Florida, United States - Lox_Sample_2.2 | ecosystem: Environmental > Terrestrial > Soil > Wetlands | place: USA: Florida...
AAATAGGACGTAGTAACGAACACTCCCTTGGTTGCCTTCACACCTTGGAGGCTGCCGGCAAAGCCGCGAACCTCCGGTTCGCCGATCGGGGAACTTGCTTGATATCGCTTAGCCTGAACGTAGACGCGGTCAAGCCCGAGAGGATCCTGATCGATTACGCCATCAACACCGCCGTCGCCGCTCCGGCCGATCGCTCGCCCAGCTTCCTCGCGTGAACCCCCGTAACCCATGTTGAGGAGCAAGGTAACTATCGTATTCTCGAAAAAAGCTGGTGAAGCCTTGATTAAACGGTCTAAAAGATCCGCTCTAAGAGTCTTTTCAATCTGCTGGTGGGTCGCGATTAGCAATTCATCAGGCGTTTTGCCGGAGGCCTCGACAGCACTGGAAACGGGAGCATCGGCCTCGGCCTCATCCTGACTTGACCGTCTAAACTGCTGAAATTCAGGGAACCTCGAAAGGAGTGCTATATCTATTCTGGTTGGACGCTCGGCCAAGATTTCACGGCCGCGGTCAGTCGCGCTGAAGTAACCGCGCCTCTTTGACTCTACTAAGCCAGCCTTGGCCAGATATGTCTTCGCCCAGCCGATGCGGTTAGTGAGCGTCGTCTGCCTGCCGCTTGGCAGCATCGCAGTGCGCTCATCAAGAGTTAAGCCGAAGGAATCCGCGAGGTGTTCAGTGAGATCGGAAATCCTGACCTCTCCTACTGCAGCGGCCCTCAGCAAGGGAAGCATCAACGTCTGAAAGTCGGGAATCGGCATTGGGTCATCGACCTCTCGCAATGTTAAAGCGGGCGGGAAGCCCAGAGGAAGAGGCGGCGGAAGGGGAAAGTCAGGGGGCCTGCGGTGCCATAGGCTTGCGCGAGGCGGAATTCAAATTCGCTGAGAAACTCGTCGTGGCGGTCGGCAGGCAGGTTATCGAGGACGCGGCGGAGGACTGTAGCGCGCGACCACGCGACGACTGCTGCCGGACTTTCCATCGGATGCTTGAAGGTATGGTAGTAGCAATCGATGGTGGTGTAGCCGACATCGGTAAGAATCGCGCGGTAATCCTCAGGTTCGCGGACAGTCAGGGCGTGCTCGAGGTCAACGCCGATGGCGGCGCGCCAAGGCGGTTCGGCGGCGAGAGCGCGAAGGGTCACCTGAGCGGTTTCCTGACCATTGGCGGGCATCTGGACGACGAGGCGTCCGCCGGGCTTGAGCGCGTTGAAGCAGGCGGCGAAGACCGGGCGCTGATCGCTGATCCATTGCAGGGCAGCATTAGAGAAGATGACGGTGTAGGTATTGGCAGCGTTGGGTTTGCGCAGGTCGTCGCCGATGAAGGAGACGCGATTGCGCAAATCTTCGTCGAGCGTGGCGCGGAGCTTGAGGGCGCTAGCGATCATCGCGGGCGACGAATCGATGCCGGTGGCAAGGCCGCCCGCCGAGCGGCGCGCGAGTTCTATCGTGTGTTCGCCGGTGCCGCATCCGAGGTCGGCGATGATCTCATTAGGTCCGAGGTTGAGCCGTACAAAAATCATCTCGACCGGTTCGCTCCGATAGTGACGGAAGCGATGGTAGAGGGCAGGGTCCCAGTCGGCCATTAGGAGTCTTCCAATGTCGATAAGCTAGGCATCATCGTGAGCCGATTCGACGGCCTGGGTGACTACACCAGCGGCACCATTACCTGCATCGCCGGCGGTTGAACTGCTGCCATTCGGCGCGACGCCAGCGCGACCATTTGCACGATTGACCTTCGGTGGATGGACATAAAGTTCGGCGGCGTTTGGCTTGCTGGTCGAATATGCGCGCGGCGGACGCATCGCGTATTGGACCTCGCGCAGATGATCGTCGTACTGTCGATTGACGTTGTAGACCTGGCTGAACTTAAACAGCATCTTAATGAAATTGGTCTGACCGCGCATCAGAAGCTTGGCGGCAAAGCTGGCCGCGTCCTTAAGCCCCTGGAACCCCAAATGCTTGCGATTGAGCACGTTCTGGGTGGTAACCAGCTCTTCGTAGAAGCGCTGGAGCGGCAAGCGGGTCGGCAGAACTGCGTGCTGGATATCGAACAAGCGATAATCGAGAGTCGTGAGGCGGCGCGATTCGGTGAACCACGTCTCGGTGCCCGGATAGGGCGTCGCGACGGTCAAGTGGACGACTTCAGGAACGCTCAAAGCCCATTCACGGACGATGGCGAAACGGCGCTCATCCCAATCCGGCTCGGCAATCAGATTGATAGCGACGCATACGCCGATCTCGCGGGCGATTTCCAAGGCCTTGGTGTTGATACTGGTCGAGGAGCGTTTGCGGTGGGCTTTTAGCCCTTCCTCGTCGATCGCTTCGAGGCCCAGGAACATGTATTCGAGGCCGAGGCGGCGCCAATAGGCGAAGACTTCCTTGCTGCGGCAAAGCACGTCGGCGCGGGTTTCCAAATAGTAGTTTTTCTTGACTTTGCGCTTTTCGAGTTCGTGACCGATGGCGAAGCCGTGCTCGGGATGGATGAAGGCGACATCGTCGACAATGAAGACATTGCGCTCCTTAATTGAGGCCATGTCATCGGCGGCGGCCTCTGGAGTCGATTTGCGGTAGCTGCGCCCGTAGAAAGTCCAGGCGCTGCAGAAGGAGCAATCCCAGGGACATCCGCGAGTGAATTCGATAGAGGCGCAGGGATCGAGGACACCAATAAAATATTTATGGCGGCGGCGGCCGAGATAGCGCGCGGGAAAAAAACGGTCGAGATCGTCAAGCATCATCGGGACTGGTCCGCGTCCGTTAGCGGTCACGATGCCGGGAATCGACGAGAGCTTAGAGTCGCCGAGAGCGTCGAGCAGAAGAGGGATCACGGCTTCACCCTCGCCGCGCAGGACGCAATCGATCGCGCCGGCGCCGTGTTCGATCAGTTCGTCGGCGATAAAGGAACCGCTGTGGCCGCCGACGAAGACATAGCAATCCCGGCGCGCGGCCTTGACGGCTTTCGCAAGATTGATCACTTCGGGAACGTTAGCGAGATAGTTGAGCGAGAAGCCGACGGCGTGAGGGCGGAACTCCTCCAGTTCGCGTATGAGGTCAGGCTGCTTGAAGATTTGGAGATCGAGCAATCTGACTTGGTGTCCCGCAGCAACCGCGGCAGCGGCAACCCGCTCGACGCCGAGTGGTTCCAGGCGCAGATAGATCTCGCTGTACATCAATGGGCTTGGATGAACAAACAGAACGCGCACTAGCTATTCCCCTTTTCCATAGCTTCGAGACGCTCCGGCGGGACGATCCGCCAGCTATCGAACAGCCAGTTGAACCAGATAGCAGGACTGCGTGCGCCGCCGCCCAGGTTCAAACCAGGCTCACGCGCGTCAAGAAGGCAACCGACGCGACAGCGTCATAAATTTAGCATCCTTGGGTAACGGATGAAGCAGGGAAAATTGTGGTCTGAATAAGCCATCATGCTTGACAGGTTGCGCGGTTTCGCGGGAAGCTTGCGATTCATAAATTCCGATAGCGGGTAGTTCAGGACGGCGCGACTGACGGCATCGATCCTGATGACCGGCTTGTTCGATCGTAGGCACAGCGCTCGCGGACTCGCGTGTGCGCGGCCTCGCAAGCGAGGCCTATTTCACGGTCGATTGGGCGAACTGCCGACTCGACCGCTGCTGGAGAGGATATGCAATACACCAAGCTTGGAAATACGGGGATTACGGTTTCACGGATCTGCTTCGGCTGCATGAGCTACGGCGGAGGAAAGATGCCCGCGTGGTCGATGCAGCGCGATTGGGCGCTCGACGCTGATCAGGCACGGGAGCATTTCGCGATCGCGATCGAGAGCGGAATCAACTTTTTCGATACAGCAGATGTCTACTCGAATGGCGGCAGTGAAGAGATTACCGGGCGCTGGCTGGGCGAAATGGCCTCGCGTGACGACGTCATATTGGCGACCAAGCTGCATGGAGCGATGGGACCCGGCCCGAACAAGCGCGGACTCAGCCGCAAACATGTCATCGAAGCGTGCGAGAATTCGTTGCGGCGGCTGAAGATGGATTACATCGACCTGTATCAAATCCATCGGTGGGATTTCACGACACCAATCGAGGAGACGCTCGACGCGCTGGACTCGCTGGTGCGGGCGGGGAAGGTGCGCTATCTCGGGGCGAGCAGCATGGCGGCGTGGCAATTTTCCAAGGCGCTTTACACCGCGAAGGAGTACGGCTGGCATCGATTTGTGGCGATGCAGAATCACTACAATTTGATCTATCGCGAGGAAGAGCGCGAGATGATTCCGCTGTGTATCGACCAGGGCGTCGGGTTGATTCCGTGGAGTCCGCTGGCACGGGGCTTTTTCGCTGGGAATCGCAAGCCGGATAGCGCCGAAGCGACGACACGAGCAAAGACTGATGCATTTGCGCAGCGCTTCTACTTCCAGGAGAACGACTTCGAGATTGCCGAGGCGGCGTCGAAGGCGTCGAAACAATACGGCGTGAGCGCGACGCAGATTGCGCTCGCATGGATACTGCAGGCGCCGGGCGTTACCGCACCGATTATCGGCGTGACCAAGACGCCTCATCTGCGGGAAATTATCGACGCGGTGGAGATCAAGCTGAGCGCCGAGACGGTGGCGGAATTGGAGAAGCCTTACCAGGCCCATCCGATTTTGGGGCATGAGCAGCCGAGCCCGGCGCGGATGGTCCATCGGAGCTGAGCGGACGAAGGCAAAATCGATGGCTGGCAGGGAGCCTGCGTGATGGCCAGCCGAAGTGTCATCAAGGTTCTCCGCAACCTTTTGGGATTGCTGACGAGTCGATATTCGAACTGGCAAGGTTATTGGGTCTACGGGTTCGTTGTTAGTGACCTGGAGTTTGTCGAATGGCAGCTTCTAGTACCATTCGTAGGCTTGCCGGACACATCGATGGCGACTATCCGATCAATCGCCGCAACGAGATTCTCAGAACAGGTGTTTAAGGCTGGACTTGATCCGGTGTTCATCCGAGAAGCCACTCTCACTATCGAGCGGCTGACCGAACAAGCCGACGTTCATTTTTGGCCGAAGACTGAAATCAGCTCTGGCAAATGGCTCGCATTAGAGCCGGTAGTAACGCCAGGTTATCGCATGCGCTTTAAGGTCAGCGCGCTGACCGACTTAGGCAGACGGCAACAGTCCGAAGAGACGGTCGCGGTCGCGCCACACGATCCAATTCGCGAGCGTCGGAGTTTAAGGCTGACGAATGAACCTTATTGAGTCTTGGTAATCGTTCGCTGCCTTGATAGCTCGGCAAAGTTGGTGAGACGGATGGCGTGCGAGTCGAGGGCGGCGCGAATGGACGGGTTGGTCAGGATTGCGAAGTCGCGCTGAGTCGACAGATCGGGCGGAGTGGCGCCGACGTCAATGGCCGGGTGGAAATAAATTTCGGTCAGGCCACGCGGGAGACGTTCGATTACACCGAAAACATACGGCTCGGTGAAATGGCCGCTCTGATGGAGGCCGAAAAGCCGGTCAGTCGTGAGAATGCCGCGCTCGCTCATCATTCGCTTACTACGGCGCGATAACGCACGAAAAATCAGCGCTTCAGTCAGCTTGCGTAGTGCGTGGTCGCGGGCGAGCGACAGCGTCGTCAAGACTGGCTCGCGCGGCAGGCGCATGCACGGGATCCGGTATTCGGTACAGAGCTCGAGCAATATGCCGGCGACAGTGGGATGGACGTGAAAATTAAGGTGGCCGTCAAGGTGGCTGAGGTGGCCAATCAATTCCAGATGACGATCAATCTGGGCGCGCAGTTCCTCGCGCAAGAGCGCTCGCATGTCAGATTTGAAGAAATAACGCATGCCAGCTGCAACGGGACTCGCCGAAAAATCGCCGTTTGGATCGACGAGGCCAAGCAGGCGGGCGGGCGGCAGAATCGAGCGACCGAGGCATACGGTAACGTGGAGACCAACGTCGAGGTTGGGATGATCACGGGCGATAGCGGCGGCCTCTGCGGAAGCAGACCCGGCGACCATCAGGCTGGCCGCCGTCAGGATGCCGTCGCGATGGGCGCGGGCAACGGCGGCATTGACCTCGCGGGAGCGGCCAAAATCGTCGGCGGTGACAATTAGGGCGTGGGTGGTGTCAGCCGTGGACGGTGTGGCCATTAGAGAAATGCGGATCGCTTGAGCATAAGGTGCCGCCATATTGGCGATCGCAGATAACGGTTTCAAGATTCGTCACATAACTATCCAAATGTCACTAGCTAACGAATATTCAGAGCAATGCGCCGAGTGCTCGCGGCCTCGCATCGGCATGGCTTCGCAAGCGAAGCCTATGAGGCTATCGCACGCATCGAGTGATCATGTAGTAATGTCACGCACGTCGTGAGGCGCGGGATGTGATAGTGATCGGGTGCGCATTCAAGGGCGAGTTGGCGGCGCTGAAGACGCATTTGTTCGATTCGTCCAATGCCGCCGCGGCTCCGCTCGACGATGATCTCAAGGGCTATCTGGGACGATGCCGCAATAACGAAATAGCGCTAGTGATGACGGGTATCGGGATGCGGCGCGCGCGTGAGGCGACGCGGCTCGCGCTCAAGCGCTGGCCCACGCCGGAATTCATCTTGAGCACGGGCGTCGCGGGTGCGTTGAGCCCGGAACTGGCGATTGGCGCGATCATCCTCGCCGACAGCGTGATGACCTGCCATTTCGAAACCGGCCTTCCGGAGCACATTCTAGAAGTCGGGCACAAGCAGCGCGATGTGATAGCCGCAGCGTTGGCAAGTGCAGGTAAAAGCGCGAGCACCGGCGCCATCTTCACCTCGAGGAAGCCGTTGACCACGGTTGCGGCCAAGAGCCGCGCAGCCGAATTATCCGGTGCGGTCGCAGTCGATATGGAAAGTGCGGCGATCGCGCTCGAAGCGGCGACACGAGGAGTGCCGTACGTTTGTCTGCGCTCAATTTTGGACCTCGCAAGCGAAGATGTGATGGGCGCGGAATTGGCAGATGAAGACGGCCGGGTGCGGCCGTTGGCGGCGGCGCGAGCGATCGTGACAAACCCGGCGATACTCACGAGCGGCATTCGCTTGATGCGCAACTTGCGGGTCGCCACTAAGGCGATGGGCGAGGCGGTGGAGGCGGCGATTCGCGAGCCGGCCTGAAACGAAACATCGGCAATTCGATCAGTCGACGCTCAACGAGGCAGCGCGCCGTCGAGGCGCAGGATTCCCTGACTCGACGAACGGGGCGTCATAAGGGAAATTGTCGAGATGGCGAGCGATCGCGGCCTCATCACCGTAATTGGTATCGCGGGTGATGATACTGACGATCAGGACGACGAAGGGCAGAAAGATGAAGATGCTAGCCCAGCCGATCTCATCGGCGCCGATAACGAACAGCATCGTGATGCCAAAGGTTACGATACCGGTGTAGAGCAGTGGGCCCATCAAGGCACGCATCGGGAATTGCGGCACGACGCCGAAGGGTCGCGAGCCGCCACGATTGATCCATCCGTCGAGCATCTGAAACAGGCCGACGGCGATCGCTGCAATGAAGAACCATCCGAGATAGTTGCTGATTGGCACGCCGAAATGGGGGCCGGGCGGGTCATACCAGAAAAGCTTGCCGAGAAACCATCGGTCGCCGCGAACGCTCAGCGGATCGACGACAAGGTCGACCATCACCATGAACAAGGCAGCCATTAGCCAAACGCGAGGGGACCGGCGCAAGCGGGTAGTGTCGAGCAGGCGGAAGTCGAGGCCACGATGGTATAGCGGCGCATTGGCGAGCATCGCGACCGTGTAACTGGCGAAGCCGAGGAAGGTGAAGGAGAGCGAATCCATCAGCGGGACGCCCGCGATCCATAGCTCACGGCTGCGGGTGGCATCGATGTAGTGGTAGAGGCCGAAGGGAAATCCGTTGTGGATCGAACTCCATTCGCAGAGGTTGGCGGTTGCCGAAGTGACGACGGTAAACAGGATCGTCGTGCGTAGGCCGTAATTGACGATGGAAATGAAAAGGAAGGCCGCGAGGAAGACGAAAACGTAGGGCCGGAGCAGAATCGTACCGATTAAGAGACTAATCATTCGGTGTGGCTATTCGTAACATAGCCGTGGCTGCGGAAAAACGTGATGGCGCGGCGCAAGGCCTCGTTAACACTGCCAGGATTGTAGCCGAGTTCCTGGCGCGCTTTCGCATCATCGAAGAACATCCGCTTGCGCGCCATTCGGACTTCGGTGAGGCTCGCGCGGGGCGGCCGCAAGGTCACGCGGGAGAGGGCCTCAGCACCATAAGCGAAGGCGAGCGCGACGCCGTAGGGGATCTTATAGCGAGGCGCGGGCAGGCCGGAAAGCTGGGCGAGGCGGTCGAGCATTTCCGCAAGAGTCAGATTTTCACCGCCGAGAACGTACTTTTCACCGATACGCCCGCGTTCAGCAGCAAGCAAATGGCCGCGTGCGATGTCCTCGACTGGTGCGAGGTTGAGGCCGGTATCGATATAGGCGGGCATCCGCCGGTTGAGAAAATCGGTGACGATGCGGCCCGTAGGCGTCGGCTTGTAATCGAGAGGGCCGACGGGCGTGGAAGGATTGACGATCACGACCGGCAAGCCCTCGCGGGCGGCGGTTAAGGCAAGCTGCTCGGCGAGAAACTTCGAGCGCTTGTAGGGGCCAACCATGTCCTCGAGACGGACTGGCGTATCTTCCCGTCCGGAACCGCCATGAACGATACCAAGCGCGCCGACGGTGCTGGTGTGGACCATACGTTTAACCTTGGCGCGACGCCCGGCTTCGAGAACGTTGCGTGTGCCTTCGACATTTGCAGCGTACATCGGAGCAGGATTCGGCACCCATAGACGGTAGTCGGCAGCGACGTGGTAAATGGTATCGCAACCTCGGGCGAATTCGGCGATCGAGTCGGCGTCACGAAGGTCGCCGACCACACGTTTACAATCGAGGCCATCGAGTGCGCTGAGGTCGGCGTTGGTGCGGACCAAGGCACGCACCACGATGCCGGTCTTCAGCAGAGCACGCACGACATGGCATCCGACGAAGCCGTTAGCTCCGGTCACCAGTGCGGTTGACCAAGGCATCGCTGGGGCGATCAGGCGGCACGCGCGATGATGGCGCGCGCGGCGGTGTGGCCTGCGATAACGGCACTTTCAATGGTGGCTGGCAGGCCGGTCTGAATCCAATCACCCGCGAGAAAGACATTCGGGATCGGCGTGGCTACCGGCGGACGGCTCAAGTCGGAGGCGGGATCAGGCGCGATAGTCGCGTGTTTCTCCTTGAGCACCAACGCCTTTGTTACATTGGCTTCGCGCGAGGCCGGGATCATCGTGTGGAGGTCACCGAGGACGATATGCAGAAGGTCGTCGTTGGAACGATCAACCAGATCGCGGGCACCGCTAATTACGAAGCTCAGATAGCCGGGATGGGTGACGCCGTTAGCATCGAAAATGCGACGCTTATTGAAGAGCCATTGAGTGGTACTACCGATGAAGCCGGTGAAGGGAGAATCGGTGACCTCCCGGTCGAGCCACAGATGGGCGCAGATGATCGGCGAAGTCTGCAAGTTGGCGAGCGGGGCAAAAAACGGATCGGTGATGGCGCCTTCCGGTAACAGTTTGAGAAGGCGGTCGGGCGGCACTGCGAGAACGAAGTTGGCTGCTTGGAGCCGGGTGCCATCGCGGAGGCGCGCAGCGACAATCTGACCATCCTCGAACTCCAGTGCTTCGACAATCGAGCGGCAGGCGACGACGCCGTCGGCTTTTTCGATAATCGTGGTGGCGGCGGGGCAATAGAGATCGCTGAGTCCGACTTTGGAATACAGGAACGCAGAATCCGAGCGGCGAGCGAAAAAAGCGCGTTCGAGGACGGCAGCGAACAAGCCTGCGGAAGCGAGTTGTGGATCCTCATTGAGGGTCGCGATCGCGATCGGATACCAGAAGCATCGGCGGGCGCGCTCACCCTGCCCCAGTTCGTCCATTAGTGCGACAACAGTCATCTTACGGAGCTTCTGCGGGTCGCGCTTCCAGAGGCGCCGCAGGCGGAGTCCAGCGGTCATCGCGCGCAGGCGCTCGCCGATCGTCAGATGACGATAGCCAAGAATCGCAGCGCTCATGTGCAGCGGCCCGGGGAGACGTGCGGTCTTGACGACAGCACTGCGGCCGGGGCCGTCGAGCATTTCGATGGCAAGATCGGGATGGACGATCAGTTGATCACGGGTACCGAGACGATCCAGAAACGCGAGGGTTTCGCGATAACAGCCCATCATGACGTGCTGGCCGTTGTCGACGAAATCACCGCTATCGTCGTCGATGAACGAATAGGTGCGGCCGCCGAGGGCGGGCTTGCTCTCGAGCAGTGCGACGCGGAAGCCAGCGTCGGCGAGGGCTACACCAGCGCTGAGGCCAGCCAAGCCACCACCTACGACAGCAACATCCCTCCCCTCGACCGCCATCGCGTCAGCCGCCAAGGCCGAGCCGCGCGCCTGCCCATGCGCGGCCTACGAGATAGAGCTTGTAGGGAGCGGAGAGACTGATGCGCTGATCCAGAACGCGGAAACTGGCCCGTGCGATTCGCTCGAGAAGAGCAGCATAGATAA
>Ga0335073_10015868_pt1 | contig 10528 bp, 6 predicted proteins | sample Lox_Sample_22_FD_207093 | JGI IMG/M metagenome (GOLD analysis project Ga0335073, IMG submission 207093) | Soil microbial communities from Loxahatchee National Wildlife Refuge, Florida, United States - Lox_Sample_2.2 | ecosystem: Environmental > Terrestrial > Soil > Wetlands | place: USA: Florida...
TGTTCGATCGAACGGAAGCCTTCGCCCGTGGCAATGCGCAGATCCTTGGTGGTGACATCGTTCTGCAGATCGACGAACGCCTTGGCGTGAGGCGATGACATTGGTGTGGGAGCCGTCGGTCCTGCGTCTACGGTTGTCGCCACTGTACGGGCGCAAGCGGGGCTGGCTGAAGCGTCAGCCCCGGCTTTCGGCGAGATGCTGGCAGCGGCCGGTGCGACGGACGAACCGGATACGGCTGCCTCGCCGGCGGCATAACCCTCGGCAATGCATGCCGCGAGTTCGAATGTCCCCGCACATGCCCCGGCGCAGTGGACATTCGCCGCCGGCTCGCCGGGAACGAATGCTCCAATTGTCGGATCGAACCGCAGCCGTCCGCGGGATTGTGAGAACAGATGCACCGACGGCGTCCAGCCGCCGCATATCAACAGAGCATCGCAGGACACGGCGGTACTGTGGCCCGACAGTCGCACCGCGCGCAGACGCAAGTGCCCTGAAGTCGCCGTGACTGCCGTGCCGGCAACCACAGCCAGGCCGGCATTGCGGGCAGCGATGACTGCCGTGCCATCCGGCGCGGGTCGTTGATCGGCAATCGCGGCAATCGTCACACCCGCCGCATGCAACGCCAGCGCGGCATGATAAGCACTGTCATCGCGTGTCGCGACGACCACGCGCGTGCCGACCTTCACGCCATAACGCTGGAGATAACTCCGTGCGGCATCGGCCAGCATGACACCGGGCCGATCGTTGTGCGGGAACACCAGCGGGCGCTCGATCGCGCCCGTCGCCAACACCACCGAGGCGGCGCGCACCTGCCACAGTCGTTCGCGCGGCAAGCGTGGATCGGGCGCAGCGAGGTGGTCGGTGACCCGCTGTGCCAGACCGATGAAATTGTCCGGGAACCAGCCGAACGCGGTGGTGCGTGGCAGCAGCGTGACGCAGCCCCGTGCCGCAAGTGTCGCCAAGGCATCGTCTCGCCACCTGCCGACTGCCTTGCCCGCCACCAAATCCGCAGTCTCCGCCAGCAACGATCCACCGAGCTCAGCTTGTTCGTCGCACAGGATGACCCGCGCGCCCGACGCCGACGCCGCCAGTGCCGCCGCGACTCCCGCCGGGCCGCTGCCGATGACCAGCACCTCGCAATGGACATAGCGATGCAGGTACCGATCGGGATCCGCCACACCCGGCGCGCGACCCAGGCCCGCCGCGCGACGGATCGCCGGTTCATACAGGCGCCGCCATAGCGCGCGCGGCCGCATGAACGTCTTATAGTAGAATCCGGCCGACAGCAGCGGTCCAGCCGCCTGCGCCACGACCCCGACATCGAACGTCAACGACGGCCACCGGTTCTGGCTGTGTGCCCGCAGTCCCTCGTACAACGCGACCTGGGTGGCGCGCTGGTTCGGCGTGATGCGACCGTCGCTCCGATCGATCGTGACCAGCGCATTGGGTTCCTCGGCAGCCAAGGCAACGATGCCGCGGGGTCGGTGGTATTTGAACGACCGCGCGACCAGGTGCACGCCATTGGCGAGCAAGGCGGAGGCCAGTGTGTCGCCCTCGTACCCCACATAGCCGCGGCCATCGAAGCTGAACGCCAAGGTGCGGTCGCGGCGAATGCGGCCGCCGCACTCGGTGCGAAACGACTGGGTCATGTCACGTCCGGCCGTGCCACGCCGACGGGATAGGTCGCGATGATCCGGTCGCTGACCGTATTGCGCAGGCAATTGAAGAACCGGCCGCAGCCATGGATGTGCCGCCAGCGCTCGGCATGCCTGCCCTTGGGATTGTCGCGCAGGTACAGGAACGCGGTCCACGCCGCGTCATCCACGGCCGCAGGATCGGCGGGTCGCACGATATGCGCGGCGCCGCCGTAGCGGAATTCGGATTCCGGCCGCGCGCCGCAATATGGGCAGAAGATCAGCAGCATCAGTGTGCCACCGCGGCGGCGGCAGCCTCGTCGATCAGGCGTCCGGTATGGAAACGATCCAACGCAAACGGCGCGGCGACCGGATGTGGTTCGCCGCGCGCGACGCTGGCGGCGAACACCTGTCCCGACCCCGGCGTCGCCTTGAACCCTCCTGTTCCCCAACCGCAATTGACAAACAGGCCTGGCACGGGGGTGAGGCCAATGATGGGCGAGCGGTCCGGCGTCACATCCACGATGCCACCCCAATTGCGCAGCATGCGCAGACGCCGGAAGGCGGGGAACAATTCGCAAATGGCTTCCAATGTGTGCGTGACCACGTGCAGGCCGCCGGACTGGCTGTAGGAGGTGTAGGCATCGGTGCCGGCGCCGATCACCAGCTCGCCTTTGTCGGACTGCGAAATATAGGCGTGAATGGTGTTGGACATCACCACGCAGGGCAGCACCGGCTTGATCGGCTCGGACACCAGCGCCTGCAACGGATAGCTTTCCAGCGGCAGCCGCACACCGGCCATCGCCATCACCACGCTGGTATGGCCAGCCGCCACCACCGCGACCTTTGGCGCCGCGATCACGCCACGCGTGGTTTCAATGCCCGCAACCGCGCCGGAAGCGTCGCGGCGAATCCCCGTGACCTCACAGTTCTGCACGATATCGACGCCGAGTGCGCTGGCGGCGCGGGCATAGCCCCAGGCGACCGCGTCATGCCGCGCCACGCCGCCGCGTCGTTGCAGCGCAGCGCCCAACACGGGGTACCGCAGGTCACGCGAGATACTCAACGGCGGACAGAATCGCTGCGTCTCGATTGGCGTCAGCCATTCATTGTCGATCCCCGCCAACCGGTTGGCGTGCACATGGCGGCGGAACACTCGAACGTCGTGGTCGTTATGCGCCAGCATCAGCACGCCGCGCGGTGAATACATCACGTTGTAGTTCAGGGTCTGGGAAAGGTTCTCCCACAGTTTCAAGGCATGTTCGTAGAGCGCGGCGCTGGCGTCCTGCAGGTAGTTGGAGCGGATGATCGTGGTGTTGCGCCCGGTATTGCCGCCACCCAGCCAGCCCTTCTCCACCACGACGACGTTGCGGATGCCATGCTCCGCCGCGAGGTAGTAGGCGGTCGCCAGCCCATGGCCCCCTGCTCCGACGATCGCCACATCGTAGGCGGTGCGTGGTTCGGGCGAGCGCCATTGTTGCGGCCACGCATTGCCGGTGAACGCCTGGCGCAGCAAGGCGGCGAAGGAAAAATGCAAGTTCGCCTCAAACGATGGGAAGGGCCAGTGGTGGCATGCCGGGCGCGGCGCGTCACCCCCAAGCGGCAGAGCGGCAGGAACGGCGGTGGTTTTCGCGGGCTCGCCGGGATCGTATAAAGCACCGCAACGGACCAAGGCATGGGAGGCAAACATGACCGGCAATAGCGTCTATCTGTCGGGCCTCGACCGCAATCAGGCCAATTATGCGCCGCTCACGCCGCTGACATTCCTGGAGCGTGCCGCCTATGTGTATCCCGACAAGCCCTCGGTGGTGCACGGCGACGAGCGCTATACCTGGAACGAGACCTATGCGCGCTGCCGCCGCCTCGCCTCCGCGCTGGCGCGCCGCGGTATCGGCCGCAACGACACCGTCGCCGTGATGGCGCCCAATACACCGCCGATCTACGAGGCACATTTCGGCGTGCCGATGTGCGGGGCAGTGCTGAACACGCTGAACACGCGGCTGGACGCCGAGACGATCGCGTTCATGCTGCGCCACGGCGGTGCCCGCGCGCTGATCACCGACCGCGAGTTCTCTCCCGTCATCGGCAAGGCGCTATCATTGCTCGGCGCCGACGTGCTGGTAATCGACATCGACGACCCCGCCTGCCAGGACGGCAGATTGCTCGGCGACGTGACCTACGAGGCGTTTCTCGCGGAAGGCGATCCTGCTTTCGAATGGCAGCCGCCCGCGGACGAATGGGATGCGATCTCGCTGAACTATACCTCGGGCACGACAGGCGATCCGAAGGGCGTGGTGTACCACCATCGCGGCGCGCATTTGAATGCGGTCAGCAATATCCTGAACTGGGGCATGCCGCATCATCCGGTCTATCTGTGGACGCTGCCGATGTTCCACTGCAACGGCTGGTGTTTCCCCTGGACCATTGCCGAGCGCGCCGGCGTCAATGTGTGCCTCCGCCGGGTGGAGGCGAAGGCGGCGTGGGATGCGATCCGCACGCATGGCGTGACGCACATGTGCGGCGCGCCGATCGTCTATTCGATGCTGATCAACGCGCCGGAAGGGCTGCGCACCGGCATTCGCCGGCGGATCGCGGGCCAGGTGGCCGGAGCGGCGCCGCCCGCCGCCATCATCGAGGGCGCGGAGAAGGTCGGCGTCGAACTCACGCATGTCTATGGGCTGACCGAGACCTACGGCCCCGCCTCGGTCTGCGCGAAGCATGCAGCCTGGACGGCGATGCCGATCGATCAGCGCGCCGAGCGCAATGGCCGGCAGGGCGTGCGCACCCCGTTGCAGGAGGCGATGACAGTGCTCGATCCGGCCACCATGCAGCCGGTGCCGTGGGACGGCGAGACGATGGGCGAGATCATGTTCCGCGGCAACGTCACGATGAAGGGCTATCTCGGCAACCAGCATGCGACCGATGCAACGTTTGCCGGCGGGTGGTTCCACACCGGCGATCTCGCGGTGATGCAGCCGGACGGCTATGTGAAAATCCGCGACCGGTCGAAGGACATCATCATATCCGGCGGCGAGAACATCTCCTCGATCGAAGTGGAGGATGTGCTGTACCGTCACCCGGCGGTGCTGAGTGCCGCCGTGGTGGCGCAGCCGGATGAGAAATGGGGCGAGACGCCGTGCGCCTTCATCGAGCTGAAGCCGGACACGACGCTGACCGCCGACGAGCTGCGTGCGTTCTGCCGTGAGCGGCTGGCGCATTTCAAAGTGCCGCGGACTTTCGTGTTCCGCGAGATTCCGAAGACGTCCACGGGGAAGATCCAGAAGTTCGTGCTGCGCGCGGAGGCGAAGTCGGCGAGCGCGATCCAGTAACGCGGTCGAAGCCTCCTGTCATGTCGAGGCCCCCAGCCCCGGTCATTGCAAGGGCGGCGAGGACCGCAGGCCTCCTGTCGTTGCGAGGCCCGCGAGGGCCGCAGCCCCCTGTCATGGCGAGGCCCGCGAGGGCCGCAGCCCCCTGTCATGGCGAGGCCCGGCAGGGCCCCAAGCAATCCCGGCCGAGGCGAGGCACGTACCAGTCGAGGCGAGGCACGTACTATTCGGGCGACTCGCGATCGGGATTGCTTCGGCCCTGCGGGCCTCGCAATGACAGTTGGCGCGCCAGCCTTCACCGCAACGTTTTGCCCGCCAAACTCACGCACGATGCCGCACTAACTCCGCAGTAGCGCCGCTGTCGCGGCGGGCGCGTAGCCGGGGGCGACGCGTACATCCACCACCGCGACCGCACCGCCTTCCACCGCTTCAATCGCCCGCAGGAGCTTTTGCTCCAGATCCGTCGCCTCGTGCACCGGACCGAAGCCCTTGGCGCCCTGTGCCTCCGCCATGCGGGCCAGATCGATCTCCGGATCGCCAATCCTCTGCCCGATCCAGCGGTTCTCCACCGGCCGGTTGCGCGCCCGCGCCACGCGCTCCTGGTGCAGCTCGTCATTGAAGAAGGAGCGGTTGTTGGCCACCACGATCAGCAGCGGAATGCCGTAGTGCACGGCGGTCCATAGCGCGGTGACGCCCATCAGGAAGTCGCCGTCGCCACAGACTGCGACCGGGATCCGCCCCGATCCGCGCAGCGCCAGCGCGGCACCAACCGCGACGCCGGGTCCCGCGCCAATACCCGCGCCACCGGCGGCGCCGATATAGTCGAGCGGCTCGCGGAACGGCCAAGCCGCGGCGTTCCACGACAGCGAGACGTGCAGCAGTGAAGCGGGGCGCGCACCGAGCACCTGCCGCAGCGTCTGCGCCATCTGTGGCACCGTGATCGGGCCGGGTGCGAAACTCAACTCCGGCCAGGGCTTTGCCGCCGTGCGCCGCGCCGCGGGCGGCAGCGATGCGCACAGCGCCGCGACGGTGGCGTCGGAGTCGGCGGCGATGAAAAGATCCGACGGTGGCAGACCTTGGTAGTCCATGCTCCAGCCGTTGTGCACCTGGTGATCCATCGACACGCAGATCGTCCTCGCCGTCGCGCCCGTGCTGCGCAGCGTCCCCGCAAGGTCCACCCAATCGAGGCTCAGCACCACGTCGGCCTCGGCAAGCGCCTTGTTTGCCTCGGGACCGGCGAAGGTGCTCGGTGGCGCGACGTGCAACGGATGGTCGGTAGGGAATGCCGCCGCCAGCTTCATGTCCGTCAACACTCGCGCGTTCAGCGCCTCGGCGAGCGTCACCCGCGCCGCCCAATGATCCTGCTGGCGAGAGCAACGACCGAACAGGATCAGGGGGCGGCGCGCCGCGCGCAGCATGTCGGCAGCTTTGGCAACCAGCGCCGGATCGGGCAGCGCTCGTGTTGCGGGCGGCACGAAGCGCGCTGGGTCCAGCGGCGGCAATTGCTCGGTCAGCGGCGCCTCCTGCATGCCGACGTCGAGATTGATGTAGACCGGTCCACACGGCGGCGTGGTGGCGAGCCAGGCAGCGCGCAGCACGGCCTCACGCGCGGCCTCCGGCGAGGCGGGCTGGTCGTCCCATTTGGTATAGGAGCGAACCAGCGCCCCCTGGTCACGCGCGGTATGAATCCAGTCGATCCATGGACGGCGCTTCGACGCATCGACCGGGCCCGTGGCGCCGAGCACGATCACCGGCACGCGGTCGCACCAGGCGTTGAAGATCGCCATGGTCGCATGCATCAGCCCGACATTGGCATGCACCGCCGCGGCCATCGGCTTGCCGGTCACCTTGGCGTAGCCGTGCGCGATGGCGACGGCATGCTCCTCGTGCAGGCACAGCAGCATTTGTGGCGCGTGATTGCCGAGGTGGTTCACCAGGCTGTCGTGCAGGCCGCGATAGCTGGAGCCGGGGTTCAGCGCGATGAACGGGATCTCGAGCGCGCGCAGCGTATCCGCGACGACGTCGCTGCCGAACAGGGCGTTGCCGCTGGGAAGCGAGACAGGTTGCTCGATCGGGCTACCGGCGCGATCGGTCAGGGCATCAGGCATGGGACGATCCTTTTATCATTGCGAACAACGAAGCGGCGAAGCAATCCCGGTCGAGCGGGGTGCGGACGGTTCGAGAGCCACTTGCACGAGATTGCTTCGTCGCCGCGCTCCTCGCAATGACATCAGACGCGCGGCTCCGCGCAATGACATCTGACGCGCGGCTCCGCGCGATGACATCGGACGCCGCGCTCCCCGCACGGTCTACCTGACCCGGAACTCGGCCAGCGATTCGTAATTCGGGTCGGCGCCGATACCTGGCACATCGGGCGGGCTCACCGTGCCGTCGGCATTCAGCCGCAGCGTGTGATGATAGATGCGGCCCCACATCGGGTCGACCGTGTCGCGGTAGAATTCCAGGATCAGCCCATTGCTGATTGCCGCCACGAGGTGCACGTGGATGTCCTGCGAGCCATGCGGCGCGATATCCAGATCGTGGGCCTGCGCCAGTGCCGCTACCTTCATGAACTCGGTGACACCGCCCAGCACTTTGGCATCGGCATTCAGGATCGCGGCGCATTCGTTGCGGATCAGGTCGCGGAAGCCGTAGCGGGTATATTCGTTCTCGCCGGTGGCGATCGGGATGGACGTGGCCTGCGCCAGGCGGCGATGGCCGTCGTAGTCGTCCGGCATCACCGGCTCCTCGAACCAGAAGATGTCGCAGGGCTCCATGCGCTTGGCGATCTGGATCGCCTCATAGGCGCGGTAGGCGCAGTTGGCATCGACCATCAGCTTGACGTCGGGGCCGATCGCTTCGCGCGCGGTGCGGACGCGGGCGACGTCCTCGGCGATGGCGACGCCGCCGATCTTCATCTTCACCGCCTTGGCGCCCATCCGGACATTGGCTTCCATCTCCTGCGCCAGTTCGCGCAGGCCCTTGCCCTCCTCGTAATACCCGCCGGCGATGTAGGTGGGCACGCGATCCCGGTAGCCGCCGAGCAACTTGTACAGAGGCAGGCGCGCGGCCTTGGCACGAATGTCCCACAGGCCGATATCGATCGCCGCGATCGCGCGCGTGGTCAGGCCGCGGCGACCGACCAGTTTCGGCACCCACAGCTTGTGCCACAGGCGTTCGACGTCGATCGGGTCCTCGCCGACGAGCAAGGGCGTCAGGTGGTGTATGGTGGCTTGCTCGATGCCGCCGGAACCGCCGAGGCCGATGCCGGTGATGCCGTCATCGGTCTCGATCTCCACCACCGCGAAATTGACGTGGGTGTAGGTGTGCTTGCCGTTGGCGATCGGCTTGTGACGGGGCCAGCGGTATTCGCGGGTATTGATCCTGGTAATTTTCATGGTGCAGGCCCTCCCGGAACGGACGTATGACACGGCGTAGCACGCGACGCTGTCAGGCGGCAGCCTTGTCGGTTCGGCGGTACCGCGAACCACACCTGGCCCAATTCGTTCTGTCGCCGCCGGCGCCAGGCTTGCCTTCCGCTCACCTCAGCGTCACGAGTGCCGCATGCCACGCCGCTCCACCGCCAGTTCCAGTGCCCGCACGGCACGCTGCCGAGCGAACCTTCGCCGCTACCGCCTGTTGCTACGCCTCGTACGCCAGCCGCAGTCCGGGCTCAGGCCAATCCATCGCCACCAGCTTGCCTGTGCCTGACAACGTCAGGTACGCGGTGCGCAAGTCCGGACCGCCGAAGCAGATATTGGTGCAGAACATGTCCGGCATCGGCACCTGGCGCAGCAGCCGTCCGTCCGGGGCGATCACGCTGACCGAGCCGTTCACCAGCGTCGCCACGCAGATATTGCCCGCCGCATCCACCGCCAGGCTGTCGAAACGCTGGAACCCACCGAGGCCGGCGACGAAGCGTCCGCCATGCGGCGAAGGGAATGGCGCCTTCTTCGCCACCCCCGGCGTCACGATGTCGAACGCCCACAGCCGTGCCGTCTCGGTCTCGGCGACGTACAGGACCTTGCCATCCGGCGACAGGCCGCAACCGTTCGGCGTGAGGATCGGATGCGCCAGTTCCATGATCTTCGAACCGTCGGCCAGCGCGTAATACACGCCGCCCCAGTCGCGGTCGCGCGCCCGTGCCTTGCCCAGGTCGGTGAAATAAAACCCGCCGAACCCGTCGAACACCAGGTCGTTTGGCCCCACCAGACGGTGCGAGCCGCATCGGTCGTACAGCACCGAGACGGCGCCGGTTCTGGGGTCCACCCGCTCAATCCGTCCGCCGGCGTACTCGGACGGCACGCCGGCCGGACGCAGCATGTTCATCTCCGTCCGCCACAGGAATCCGCCATTGTTGCACACGTAGAAGGCGCCGTCCGGCCCCACGGCCAGCCCGTTCGGACCCCCGCCGGTCTGCGCCACCACGGTCACCGACCCGTCGGGTGCGACGCGGCTGACCGTCTGGCGCTCGATCTCGACCAACGCCACCGAGCCATCGCGCATCGCGACCGGCCCCTCCGGAAAGCGCAGTCCGGTCGCCACCGTACGGATTTCGCTCATGTCTGTCCCCTCTTCGTCCGATCGCCCGAGCCTACCTCATCCGCACCAGGGGGGAAGCCGCGGGCGTGGTCCGAACCATGAGCAATTGCTGCTGCCGGCCGCGTTTTTGTTGAACGTGCCGCGGTGCGGTGTTACCTGGAAACCGAGGAAGCGCTCCGCAAAACGATTTCGCCCCGGCCGCAAATCGGCGGCCCCAGCGCCAGGAATCTCGATTGTGACCGAACTGCACTGGCTGCCAACCATCCCCGACTGGCGCGCCCGCGTGCGCGCCCTGGGCAACGACGCGGCCGCCGCGTGGCCCGAGGCGGTAGCGCTCGCCAACGCGAAGCTGAACTTCGTGCTGACCAATGCCCTTGATGAGGCGGTGCGCCGGGTGTTTCCCGCGCGGCCAGCCGGGCTTGCAACCAAGCCGGTGCGGCTGGCCGTGCTTGGCTCGGCCACGTTGACGCATCTGTTGCCGGCAATCCGGGTCGCCGGCCTGCGCCGTGGCATCTGGATCGACACCTACGAGAACGAGTTCGGCCAGTACGCACAGGAACTGTCCGACCCGGAGTCCGCCCTGCACGAATTCATGCCGACCGCGATCCTGCTGTCGCTGGACGGATATCACGTCGCTGCCGGGGTCACCGCCGGACTGGATGCGGCGGGGGCCGAGGCCGCGCTGGACGAGATCAAGGGCCGCATCTGCGAGACCTGGCGGCTGGCGCGGGAAGCCTTCCGCTGCCCCGTCATTCAGCAGACCGCGCTGCCGGTGCATCCCCTTGTGCTGGGGAGCAATGAGCATCGCCTGCCCGGCTCGCGTGCCCGCTTCCTGGCGCGGCTGAACGAGGCGCTGCGCGCGATGGCAGATCAAGACGGCGTCGATCTGCTGACGGTCGACGACTACGCCGCCCGCGACGGCGTCGCCGCGTGGCACGACACCGCGCTGTGGCACCGCTCCAAGCAGGAGATCGCGCCTCCCGCCGCGCCACTCTACGGCGATCTCGTCGGCCGCTTGCTCGCCGC
>Ga0335073_10015869_pt1 | contig 10528 bp, 9 predicted proteins | sample Lox_Sample_22_FD_207093 | JGI IMG/M metagenome (GOLD analysis project Ga0335073, IMG submission 207093) | Soil microbial communities from Loxahatchee National Wildlife Refuge, Florida, United States - Lox_Sample_2.2 | ecosystem: Environmental > Terrestrial > Soil > Wetlands | place: USA: Florida...
CCTTGATCGCGTTGTCGCGGAAAAGCTTGCGCTTGTCGGAGGGCGAAAATCCCGCCGTCGCCCAGTCGAGCGTCATGAGCCATTGCAGATAGGCGCCGGCGAGCTCGCAGACCGGCCAGTCGCCGCCGTAGAGGATGCGGTTCGTTCCGAAGCACCCGATCACGTGATCGATGTAGGGCCTGAGCTGGTCGCGGGTCCATGTCTTGTGCTCGGCCTCGGTCGCAACACCCGATAGCTTGCACACGACATTGGGGAGCGCCGCCATCCCGCTTATATGCGCGCGCCACGGGTCGATGAGGCCGGCTTTGATCCCGGGCTTGCCGATGTGATCGAGGACGAACGAGACCTCGGGGCATTGGCGCATCATTTTCAGCGTGTTCGCGGCCTGCGGGTGATAGATGCAGGCGTCGAACGACAGGCCATATTTCGGCAGGAGCCGCAAAGCCTCGAGGAAACCGGGCTTGAGCATGAATTCCGGGTCGGGCTCGCTCTGGATCAAACGGCGCACGCCGCGCACCGTCTTGAGCTTCGCGACGCGGGCGATCTCCGGCTCGATTTTCGCGCCGCGCTCGAGCGGCAGCGAGACCACGGCGCCGAGCACGCGGCGGTCGTGTTTCGCAAGGCCGTCCACCCATTCGGCTTCGTCGAGATAGGCGGCCATGTCGACGTCGACCTCGACGAAGACGAAGCCCTCGATCTCGATCGGCTTGACGCGGGCCGCGAGATCGTCGGGCGTCCAGTCGCGCTTGAGCGCCGGCGCGTCCTTCGCCCAGGCATAGCCGAACCGCTGCTGGTCGAGCAGATGGATGTGGGAATCGATGATGGGAAAATCGATCACGGGGAACGCCTCCGTCCCGCTTTTGCCTTGTCGCCGCGCCTGGCTTTACGCCTTGCCGATCCGCTTGAGCGCGGGAACCTCGACCGGCAGTTCCTTCAGTCCGCCGCGAACCCGTTCGAGCGTCGCGGCCTCCATCGCCTTGACGCGCTCGAGGTTTTTGAGCGTGTCCTCGATGCGCGCGCGCGGCACGACGACCACGCCGTCGCGATCGCCGACCACCACATCGCCCGTGGCGACGGTGACGCCGCCGCAGACGACCGGCAGCCCGACCGAGCCGGGGCCGCGCCGTTGCGGCGAATTCGGCGTGACGCCCAAGGCGAACACGGGAAGGCCGACGGCTTCGAGGTCGTCGAGGTCGCGCACCAGGCCGTCGCTGACGTAGCCGGCGGCGCCGCGATTGCGGGCGACATACATGAGCAGGTCCCCGGTCACCGCCGCTCCCGTGTAACCGCCGGTCGCGACCACCAGCACGTCGCCCGGCTTGCATTGGGCGAGCGCGGCCATGAAGGCGAGATTGTCGAGCGGGCCGCAGTCGCAGGTGAGCGCGACGCCGACGAGCGAGCCGCCGACGAGGCGCTTGATGCGCCAGTCGAGAGCGCCCGCGCCGTTCATGGCGTCGACGATGAAGCTCGTCGGCGTGCACCGGAAATGCTCGACGAGCGCGCTCGGCGGACGTTCGAGAGATGCGGCGAAGGCGAGCGGGGGCGGTTCTTCAATCATGACTGGCCTTGAGTCTCATGTGTTTGGCGGTGGATAGAAATGCACGTCCGAGGCGACGCGGCAACCGCGCGCCGGCGGGCGCCATGTTCGATCTGATTAGATCGCTGACGGACTGGACCGGATAGATCGATCAGCGACGCGATGAGCCGCTATCTGTTGGGCCGCCAGGCGCTCGACCGGACCGACGCCAGCCATGTGCCGCCGGTGTTCGAGGCGGCGTTTTGCGGGTTCGGGCTGGCGCTTGCGATCCGCACCGACAATGGGCCGCCGTTCGCCTCGGCGGGCGCCGGCGGGTTGTCGCAGCTTGCGGTGTGGCGGATCAAGCTCGGCGTCAAGCCGGATCGGATCGATCCCGGCAAGCCGCAGCAGAACGGCGGCCACCAGCGGATCCATCGCACGCTCAAGGGCGAGACCGCCGCGCCGCCGGCGGCGACGCTGGCCGAGCAGCAGCGCCGGTTCGACGCCTTCCGCGCCCTCTATAACCAAGAGCGCCCGCACGAGGCTTTGGACTTCGCCACGCCCTCGGCGCTCTATCGCGCCTCGCAAACGACTTATCCGCGCCCGGTGCGCGAGCCCGACCACGCCGACGGGGTGGCGGTGCGGCGGGTGCGCTCGACCGGCGAAATCAAATGGGCGGGCGAACTGATCTTCGTCGGCGAAGCGCTGATCGGCGAGCCGGTCGGCGTCGAGGAGAGCGAGGACGGCGAAGGGCTCGTCCGCGACCCAGACGTCGAGCTCGGCTTCGTCGACAAAAGCGGCTGGCCGCGCCAGCGCAAATTGCCGAAGCCGCAGCAACCGGCCTTGTAAGCGGCCGAAAGTGTCAACCATCCATCCGGTCCAACGTGTCAGCCATCGATCCGGTTGCACACGAGCCGACTACGATCCGACCCCCGCGGCGGAGCCCTAAGCGCCGACCAAACGCCAGCCGCTTGCGTTGCGCTCAAGCGCGGTCGCGCGTAGCCCAAACGGCTCCGGCGTGACGCCGCGGATCCAGAGCTCCATGCGCTCGACCTCGACCTCGACAAAGATCGCATTTCTCCGGTCGGTTTCGCTCGGAAAGTAGGCGTCATAGGCGGCTTTCCAGCGGCTGCGTGTCTCGGATGCGTCCTCGCGCAGCTCGGCCTTGCCGATCAAGGCGACGTAGGCGAGGTCGGGCTCGTGCTGAAACAGGATCGTCACCTCGCCTGAGCGGCGCATGTCGCGCGCTTTACGCGATCGGCCGTCGGTGAGAAACCGGATCCTCCACTCGTCCTCGTCGGGATCGCTCACAATGCGCCCCATTGGCCGCGCGTGGGGCGTGGCGGTCTCGCTCGCGGTCGCGAGCCAGCAATAGCGCGCGTCTCGCATCGTCTTCGCCGCGCCTTCAAGCAGGCGGTCGACATCGATGGCGTCCGATTTGGCCTTCGCTTCCAGCATTGGAGCCTCCGCTTTTGCGCCCCGGCCTGCTCGCCGAGTAGCACGTATTGACTGATAAGTCTAGACTGATTAGTCTATAAATCGTGGGACGGGCGCAATTCGATTCTGCTGGCTTCCTGGCCGCGGCCCGCGCGCTCATCGTCGAGCGCGGGCTTGAGGCGGTGACCGTCGATTCTGTCGCCGAGCGGATCGGCGCGCCGAAGGGCTCGTTCTACTATCGCTTCGCCTCGCGCGACGCTCTGCTCGGCGAAGTGTGGCTCAAGACCGTGCTCGCCTATCAGGAGGGCTTCGTCGCCGCGATCGAGGCCGGCGACGGCCTCAAGGCCGCGCTGCACACGCCGGCCTGGGCGCGCTCGCATTTGGACGACGCGCGGCTGCTGATGCTCTGTAGCCGCAACGATTTCGTTCATGGGCCTTGGCCCGCAGCGCTGAGACGCGGCGTGGCCGATCAGGCTCAGCGCTTCGAGGCCTGCTTGCGGAAGTTTGCCCGCGACGCGTTCGGTCGCGCGGGTCGGGGCGAGATGCGGCGGGCGACGTTCGTGCTGGCGGAAGTCCCGATCGCCGCCGTCAAGCCGCATCTTCAGCGCCGGGAGCGGCCGCCGCGGCTTGTCGACGAACTGATCGCGAAGACCTATCGCGCGATCGTCCAGGACGCGCTCTAAGCGCCCTCGCTTGAGGAGTCGGCGCCTTGCTGCAGGTTGCGATGCTTCCGAGGCAACGCGTCCTGCTCTAAAACATGACTCCGATGCGAGCGGCGGCGGAGGTGAAGCGCATGTCCGACCAGCGATGGCGCAAGAGGGTGCTTGGCAATCGGGCGCTTGCGCCCGAAACCTTGATGATGGGCTATGGCTACGATCCGTTCCTTTCCGAGCGGTCGCTGAAGCCGCCGGTCTTTCACACCTCGACCTTCGTTTTCCGCACCGCCCAGGACGGCAAGGAATTCTTCGAGCTCGCCTATGGCCTGCGCCAGAAGCGGCCGAACGAGGAGCCGGGCCTCATCTATAGCCGGATCAACAATCCTGATCTCGAAATGCTCGAGGACAGGCTCGCGATCTGGGACGAGGCCGAGGACAATCTGACCTTCGCCTCGGGCATGGCGGCGATTTCGACCACGCTTTGGGCCTATGCGCGACCCGGCTCGGTGATCGTTCATTCCGGCCCGGTCTATGGCGGCACGGATTTTCTCCTGAACAGGATTCTGCCGCAGTTCGGCGTCGCCTCGGTCGTCTTTCCGGCGGAGGGCGGCAGCGGCGCGATGGAGGAAGCAGTGAACCGGGCGCGCGGCATGGGGCCGATCGTCGCGCTCTATCTCGAGACGCCGGCCAATCCGACCAACGGCCTCGTCGACATCGCCCGCGCTCGAGAGCTCGCAGACGGTGTCAAGAACGAGGACGGAAAGCGCCCAGCGGTGATCGTCGACAATACGATGCTCGGGCCCCTGTATCAGACGCCGATCGCTCACGGCGCCGATCTGGTGGTGACTTCGCTCACCAAATATGTCGGCGGCCATTCCGATCTGATCGCGGGCGGCTGTTCGGGAACGACGGCGGCGCTCGACCCGATCCGCGGCATGCGCACGATCCTCGGCACGATGTGCGATCCCAACACCGGCTGGATGTTGATGCGCTCGCTCGAGACGCTGAAGCTCAGGATGACCGCCGCCGCCGAGGGCGCGCGCAAGGCAGCCGAGTTTCTGCGCGGCCACCCCAAAGTCGCCTCGGTCTGGTATCTGGGCTTCCTGCCCGAGGGCCACCCCGATCGAAGGGTGTTCGAACGCCAGTGCAAGGGCGCGGGCTCGACCTTCTCTTTCGAGGTCAAGGGCGGCGAGGCCGAGGCCTTCGCAGTTCTGGATAGGCTCGAAGTGGTCAAGCTCGCGGTCAGCTTAGGCGGAACCGAGACGCTCGCTTCCCATCCCGCGGCCATGACCCATTCCGACATTCCGCCCGACGAACAAATCCGCCTCGGCATCACGCCGGCGCTGATCCGGCTTTCGGTCGGAATCGAAAATCCGGATGATCTCATCGCCGATCTCGACCAGGCGCTGAGAGGCTGACGGGGCGCGTCGACCGCATTGGAGGGCGCGGCGCGTCTTGACAGCGCTCGCGCGTGGGATTAGCTATGGACTAGATCCGATGGACTTAGTTCGATGCGCACCGTCAATATCCACGAAGCCAAGACGCAGCTCTCGCGGCTGGTCGACGCCGCCGCGAAGGGCGAGCCCTTCATCATCGCCAAGGCGGGCAAGCCGCTGGTCAAGGTCGTCCCGATCGATGCGCCCGAGGCGCCGCGGCGTCTGGGTTTCATGCGCGGCGCCTTCGCCGTTCCCGACGATTTCGACACAATGGGGCAAGCGGAGATCGAGGCGATGTTCTACGGCGACGAATGAGGCTCTTGCTCGACACCCACATTCTGATCTGGGGCGCCGTCGAGCCGGAAAGGCTTTCTCGCGCCGCGCGCGCCCTGATCGAGGACTTGGACAACGACCTCGCCTTCAGCGCCGTGAGTTTATGGGAGATCGCGATCAAGGCCGCGCTCAGACGCGCGGATTTTCACGTTGACGTCGGCGCGCTTCGCCGGAGCCTGTTCGACAACGGCTACAGCGAGATCGCGGCGACCGGCGCTCATGCGGTTGCATTGGCGAACCTGCCGCTCATTCACAAGGACCCGTTCGACCGGTTGCTGGTGGCGCAGGCTACGGTCGAGGGGCTTACGCTCGTCACCGGCGATCCTGTCGTCGCCCGATATCCGGGGCCTGTCCGGCTTGTCTGATCGGAGGGCCGCGAGCCCCCCGTCACGCGTCGAGGCTCGGCAGGTCGAGGTCCTTCTCGCGCGCGCAGGCGATCGCGGCCTCATAGCCCGCGTCGGCGTGGCGCATGACGCCGCTCGCCGGATCGTTCCAGAGCACGCGCTCGATGCGGCGCGCGGCTTCCGGCGTTCCGTCCGCGAGGATGACCATGCCCGCGTGCTGCGAAAAGCCCATGCCGACGCCGCCGCCGTGATGGATCGACACCCAGGTCGCGCCCGAGGCGCAATTGAGCAGCGCGTTGAGGAGCGGCCAGTCGGAGATCGCGTCCGAGCCGTCGAGCATCGATTCGGTTTCGCGGTTGGGCGAAGCGACCGAGCCGGAATCGAGATGGTCGCGGCCGATGACGATCGGCGCCTTGAGTTCGCCTGACGCGACCATTTCGTTGAAGGCGAGGCCGAGCCGGTGGCGGTCGCCGAGGCCGACCCAGCAGATGCGCGCGGGCAAGCCCTGGAACCTGATCCGTGATCGCGCCATGTCGAGCCAATTGTGGAGATGCGGATCGTTCGGCATCAGCTCCTTGACCTTGGCGTCGGTCCGGAAAATGTCTTCCGGATCGCCTGAAAGGGCAGCCCAGCGGAACGGCCCCACGCCGCGGCAGAACAAAGGCCGGATATAGGCGGGCACGAAGCCGGGGAAGTCGAACGCGTCCTTGACGCCTTCCTCGAGCGCCATCTGGCGAATGTTGTTGCCGTAGTCGACGGTCGGGACGCCGGCGTGCGCATAAGCGAGCATCGCCCGCACATGCTCGCCCATCGACATTTTCGCGGCGTGTTCGACTCCCTTCGGATCGCTTGCGCGGCGCTCCTCCCACTGCTGCAAGCTCCAACCTTTGGGCAGATAGCCGTTGACCGGATCATGCGCCGAGGTCTGGTCGGTGATGATGTCGGGCGTGACGCCGCGGCGCAAAAGCTCGGGCAGGACCTCGCCCGCATTGCCGAGGAGTGCGACCGAGATCGCCTTGCGCTCCTTGGTCGAGCGCTCGATGATGGTGAGCGCGTCGTCGAGGCCCTTCGCCTGGACGTCGACATAGCCGGTGCGCAAGCGGAACTCGATGCTGGACGGGCGGCACTCGATTGCGAGCAGCGAGGCGCCCGCCATCGACGCCGCGAGCGGCTGCGCGCCCCCCATGCCGCCGAGGCCGGCGGTGAGAATCCATCTTCCCTTGAGATCGCCGCCGTAGTGGCGCCGGCCCATCTCGGCGAAGGTCTCGTAAGTGCCCTGCACGATGCCCTGCGAGCCGATATAGATCCACGAGCCCGCGGTCATCTGCCCGTACATCATGAGCCCCTTGCGATCGAGCTCGGCGAAGCAATCCCAGGTCGCCCAATGCGGCACGAGGTTCGAGTTGGCGATCAGCACGCGCGGCGCGTCGGCATGAGTGCGGAACACGCCGACCGGCTTGCCCGACTGCACCAGCAGCGTCTCGTCGCCCTCGAGACGGCGCAACGACGCGACGATGCGGTCGAAGCTGGCCCAATCCCGCGCGGCCCGCCCGATGCCGCCATAGACGACGAGCTCGCCCGGCCGCTCGGCGACGTCGGGATCGAGATTGTTCATGAGCATGCGTAGGGGCGCTTCGGTGAGCCAGCTCTTCGCGCTGATCTCCGTCCCGCGGGGCGCGCGGATGACGCGCATATTGTCGATGCGGCCGGGAGGGGTCATGGGGCTAGCCTTTCGAAGCTTGTCATCCTCGGCGGACCGAAGGTCCGACCGGGGATCCAGAATTGCGACTGTCTACGGCTGATAGGTGGATTCCCGATCGGTCGCTCCGCTCCCGTCGGGAATGACAGTGTGGGGTCTTCATCAGCCGCCTGCTCCTGAAAGCGCCGCTTCCACGACGCGCTGGATCGGAGCGCGCCTCGCCACTTCGCCGGAGGTCATCGCGCGTGTCTATCGAGAGAGGGCAGGGGGACGGCGCCGACCGCGCCGATGACGGCGCCGTCGCGGACGAGTTGCGTGGCCGCGGCGATGTCGGGATGAAAGTAGCGGTCGTCCTCGAGATGGGGAACGTAGCGGCGCACGAGGGCGCGCAGAGCTTCGAGCGGCGTGCTCGACAACAGGTGGCCATGAAAATCGCAGGCCTGGGCGGCGGCGATGAGCTCGATGCCGATGACCGACAAGGCGTTCTCCGCCATCGGCTCGAGACGCCTTGCGCCATGCGCGGCCATCGAGACGTGATCCTCCTGGTTGGCCGAGGTCGGGATCGAATCGACGCTCGCGGGATAGGCGCGGGTCTTGTTCTCGGCGACCAGCGCCGCCGCGGTCACCTGCGCGATCATGAATCCGGAATTTAGCCCCGGCTTCGGGGTCAGAAAGGCCGGCAGGCCGGACAGCGCGGAATCGACCAGATGCGCGATCCTGCGCTCCGCTAGCGAGCCGATCTCGCAAATCGCGAGCGCGATCATATCGGCGGCGAAGGCGACGGGCTCGCCGTGGAAGTTCCCGCCCGACAGCGCTTCGTCCGTTTCGGCGAAGATGAGGGGATTGTCCGACACCCCGTTGGCCTCGGTGAGCAGCGTGGCGGCGGCCTGGCGCAAAAGATCGAGGCAGGCGCCCATCACCTGCGGCTGGCAGCGCAGGCAATAGGGGTCCTGGACACGCTCGTCGCCAGTCAAATGCGAGGCGCGGATGGCGCTCCCCTGAAGCAGCGCGCGCAATGCGGCGGCGACCTCGATTTGGCCTTGATGGCGCCTCAGCGCCTGGATGCGCGGGTCGAATGGCGTGTCCGACCCGCGCGCGCCGTCGGTTGTGAGCGCGCCCGTCGCCAGAGCGGAGGCAAACAGCGTTTCGGCCTTGATGAGGCCGACCAGCGCATTGGCGGTCGAGAATTGCGTGCCGTTGATGAGCGCAAGGCCCTCCTTGGGCTTGAGCGCGATCGGCTCGAGGCCGGCTTCGGCGAGCGCGGCCTCGGCGGGCATGATGCGGTCGCCGACGCGAGCCTCGCCGACGCCGATCATCGCCGCCGCCATATGGGCGAGCGGCGCGAGATCGCCCGACGCGCCGACCGACCCCTGCGACGGGACGACCGGCGTGACGCCGCGCGCGAGCATCGCCTCGATGAGCCGAAGCGTGCGCGGCTGAACGCCTGACGCGCCCTGCGCGAGGCTGCCGAGCTTCAGGGCCATCATGAGCCGCGTCATTTCGACCGCAGCCGGTTCGCCGACGCCGGCGGCGTGCGAGAGCACGATGTTGCGCTGAAGCTGAGCGAGATCGGCTGGCGCGATGCGCATAGCCGCCAATTTGCCGAAGCCGGTGTTGATCCCATAGACGGGTTCGCCACGGGCTAGAATCCGCTCGACCGCGGCCGCGCTCGCGGCGACAGCGGCATGGTGAGACGGGTCGACAGTAACCGGCGCGCCGGTGAGAACCGCGCGCCAGTCGGCGAGCGACGCTTCACCGGCGCGGATCACGACCGTCATCGTCCCCTCCAGACGCGCGCGTGAAGCGGGTTGAAGCCGAGACGATAGACAAGCTCCGCCGGCCGCTCGATGTCCCAGATCGCGAGATCGGCCCGTTTGCCGGCTTCGAGGCTCCCGGTCTCGCCCAAGAGGCCGAGCGCGCGCGCCGCGTTGCGGGTCGCGCCGGCGAGGCATTCGTCGACGGTGAGCCCGAACAGAGTCGCCGCCATGTTGAGCGCAAGCAGGAGCGAGGTCATGGGCGAAGTGCCCGGGTTGCAGTCGGTCGCGACGGCCATCGGCAGGCGCAGTTTGCGCATCAGCTCGACCGGAGGCGCGTGTCGTTCCTTCAGCACATAATACGCGCCGGGCAAGAGCACTGCGACGACGCCAGCGCGCGCCATCGCGGCGAGGCCGTCCTCGTCGGCATATTCGAGATGATCGGCCGACAGCGCGCGATACTCAGCCGCGAGCGCAGCGCCGCCCGAGTTCGACAATTGGTCGGCATGCAGCTTGACCGGAAGCCCGGCGCGCTTTGCGGCGGAGAACACGCGCGCGATCTCGTCGCGGGTGAAGGCGATGGTCTCGCAAAATCCGTCCACCGCATCGATCAGGCCCTCGCCGGCCAGCGCCGGGATCATTGTGTCGGCGACATAGGCGATATAGGCGTCGCGTTTGGCGGCAAATTCGGACGGCAGCGCGTGCGCGCCGAGGAACGTGGCGCGGATCTCGACGTTGCGCTGTTCGCCGAGCCGGCGCGCCACGATGAGCGACTTGCGCTCGGCGGCGAGGTCGAGCCCGTAGCCGGATTTCACTTCGACCGTGCCGACGCCTTCGGCGATGAGCGCATCCAGTCGCCTGAGCGCCGAGGCCATGAGCTCGTCCTCGGTGGCGGCGCGAGTCGCGCGGACGGTGGACAGAATTCCGCCGCCTTCGCGCGCGATCTGCTCATACGTCGCGCCCTTAAGTCTCAGTTCGAATTCGTGCGCGCGGTCGCCGCCGTAGACGAGGTGGGTGTGGCAGTCGATCAAGGCCGGCGTGATCCAGCGGCCTTCGCAATCGACGAGCCGCTCAGCGGCGCGCGCCGCGGACGGAAGCTCGGATTCAGGGCCGGCGAAAACAATGCGTCCGTCGCGCGCCGCGATTGCGCCGGGTTCGACGATTCCGAGTCCCGGGCGCCCCTCAACGAGCGTCGCCAGGCGCGCGTTGAGCCAAACCGTATCAAAACGGCCGTCGTGGTCTGTTTGAACCATCGCGCTCAACGGCTTAGACCTTATGATCCGAAAGGCAAGCGGCGGGCGGGAAGAGACCGATCGCGAGCAGCGGAGGCAGCAGTGCCCGTCCTTCATGCCG
>Ga0335073_10015870_pt1 | contig 10528 bp, 7 predicted proteins | sample Lox_Sample_22_FD_207093 | JGI IMG/M metagenome (GOLD analysis project Ga0335073, IMG submission 207093) | Soil microbial communities from Loxahatchee National Wildlife Refuge, Florida, United States - Lox_Sample_2.2 | ecosystem: Environmental > Terrestrial > Soil > Wetlands | place: USA: Florida...
CGCCGGCCACCCGGATCAGCACCGCCGCCCAGGTCCGGAACGGCCGCCAGCTCTCGGCGATCTGCGACAGCGTCTCGGTGCCCGGCATGTCCGTCCCGGTCAGCCCGTAGTAGTGGCGCACATAGTACGGGATGCGGGGCTCGCCGAGGGTGAGCGCATCGGCGACGCCGGTCGAGCGCAGGTAGACCAGCCCGGCATACACCGGTCCCAGCCCCGGCACGGCGCGAAGCGCGGCTATGGCCTGGTCGGGGTCCATAGCCGCGAGCCGCTCGGGGTCAAGCTCCCCGGCCAGCGCCCGGTCGGCGACGACGTGCAGCCGCTCGATCCGCCGCGGCTCCAGGCCAGGGAACGTCCCCAGGCCGGCCAGCCGCTCGGGCGCCGGGAACGCGCGGCGCACGTGGCCCGCGAGCTCGAACGGCCGGCCGAGGGCCTCGGCCAGGCGGTGCCAGAGCACGCGGGCCTGACTCTTGTGCCTGCGCTGGGCAATCATCGCCCAGGCGGCGGTCTCGTAGGGGGAGCGGAAGAGTACCGGGCGCAGCCCGTGGTGCCGCTCCTGGAGGCGGCCGAGCACGGGGTCCCGGCGGCCCGCGGCGATCCAGCCCGCGGCCGGGCGGTCCACGGACAGGATGCGGCGTACCTGCCGCTCGGCCGCGGCGATGTCGCTCACCCCGGTGATTTCGGCGGTGAGGTCGCCGCCCGGCTCCTGCCTGATCACCGCGCCCGCCTGGTGCTGCAGGTCATCGGCCACGAACGCGAGCCGCATCGTCTGGTCGTCCGGGTGCGGGTGAGTAGTGCTCGGGCCGAACTCGAACGCCGTCGCGGCGGCCAGCGAGAACGGCCCGTCGACCGGCATGCGGATCAGCTCAGCCACCGGCGCCGCCCCCCTGCCAGCCCGCCCGTGCCGCATGCCCTCGTGCCGCATGCCCTCGTGCCGCGAACTCCCGTTACGCCCCTCATTGCCGTGCTCCCCTGACGCGGCGCTCATCTCCCGGTCCCCGTGATGGCGCTCATCTGCCTGGTCATCTGTCTGCTCCCAGCATGCCTCCTTAATCGAGACTTGTAGCAGCCGGCTGCGACAATCCGGCGCATACCCTGTGCGTGGCAAGACCGAGGCGGAGGGCCGGGCATCAGCGTGAAGGTTCATGTGCTCCACGAGAACCCGGACTGGTACGCGCCGCTGGGCGCGGCGTTCGACGCGGCCGGCCTGCCGCATGAGCAGTGGCTCCTCGGAGACGGGGTGCTCGACCTGGACGACCAGCCGCCCGCGGGGGTGTTCTGGTCGCGGATGAGCGCGTCGTCGCATACCAGGGGACACCCGCACGCCAAGGACCAGGCCAGGGCGATCCTGCGCTGGCTCGAGGCCCACGGGCGGCGGGTGGTGAACGGGCCGCGCGCCCTGGAGCTGGAGGTGAGCAAGGCGGCCCAGCTGACCGCGCTGCGCGCGGCCGGCTTCGACGTGCCGCGCACTTTGGCCGTGGCCGGTCCGGCCGACCTGCCCGCCGCCGCCCGCAAGCTTCCCGTTCCGTTTATCGTCAAGCACAACCAGGGCGGCAAGGGCGCCGGCGTGCGGCTGTTCGAGACCCACGACGCGTTCGACGCGTTCCTCGTATCGCCGGAGTATGAGGCCCCGGTGGACGGGATCTTCCTTCTGCAGGAGTACCTGCGGGCCGCGCAGCCGTGCATCACCAGGGCCGAGATCGTCGACGGCGAGTTCATGTACGCGATCAGCGCCGACACCGCGCGCGGGGGCTTCGAGCTGTGCCCGGCCGACGCGTGCGCAGTGGAGCCCGGCGCCGGCCCGGCGAGCCTGTTCACGCTGCGCGAGGGCTTCGATCATCCGATCGTCGGGCGGTACCGGGACTTCGCCCTCGCCCAGGGCGTGGAGATCGCCGGGTTCGAGTTCATCGAGACCGCCGACGGCCGGATGGTCACCTACGACGTGAACACCACCACCAACTACAACGCGGACATCGAGGCCGCGGCGCCCCGGCCCGCGCTGCCCGCGGTGGCCGCCTTCCTCGGCCGGCTGCTGGGCGAGGAGTCCGAAGGGAGAAACGCCGGCCGATGAGGTTCGGATACTGGACGCCGGTTTTCGGCGGATGGCTGCGCAACGTCAGGGACGAGGGGATGACGATCGCGTGGCCCTACATGCGGGATCTCGCGGTGGAGAGCGAGCAGCATGGCTTCGAGCTGACGCTGATCGCCGAGCTGAACCTGAACGACATCAAGGGGCACCGCGCCCCGTCGCTGGACTGCTGGACCCTGGCTCCCGCCCTTGCCGCGGTCACCGCCCGGCTCGAGCTGATGCTGGCGGTCCGGCCCAACTACCACTCGCCGTCGCTGACCGCCAAGGCGCTGTCCACGCTGGACACGATCGCCCCGGGCAGGCTGTCGCTCAACGTGGTGTCGTCCTGGTGGAAGGACGAGGCGGCGCAGTACGGGGCCCCGTTCGACGTGCACGACGCCCGCTACGAGCGGACGCAGGAGTGGCTGGACGTCGTCGGCCGGCTGCTGCGCGAGCCGGCCGTGACCCACCACGGCCCGCTCTACCATCTCGAGGGCGCAGTACTCGAACCCAAGCCCGCCCGGCCGCCCGCCGTCTACATGGGCGGCGAGTCGCCGCGCGCGAAGGAGATCATCTCTGCCGAGGCCGACGCCTACGTCATGCACGGGGATGCCCCCGGCGTGATCGCCGCGAAGGTCGCGGACATGAACGCCAGGCGGGACGCCGCCGGCCGTCCGCCGCTGACGTTCGGCGTGTCCGGGTACGTGATCTGCCGTGACACGCAGGCGCAGGCACAGGCCGAGCTCGACCGGGTGCTCAACGTCCGGTCCTCGCCCGAGGCGTACGCGTCCTATCGGGACTTCGTGGAGGGCTCGCAGCTTGAGTCGCGGGTCTCCCTCGAGGAGTACAGCGTCTCGAACCGGGGCCTGCGCAGCGGCCTGGTCGGCACGCCGGATCAGATCATCGACCGGATCCGGGCCTATGAGGAGGCCGGGATCGGCCTGATGCTGCTGCAGTTCTCCCCGCAGCGCGAGGAGATGGCACGGTTCGGGGCCGGCGTGATCGGCCGCTACCCCGGCTAGTGGGCGGCCCGCTTGCCCGGCTCGTCGCGGCGGCGCTGCTCCAGTTGCTCCACGACCAGGCGGTAGAACTGGCGCGGCCGGCCCGGCGCGGGGGACCGGCTCGGCGGCAGCGGCCAGGCCAGGCCCTCCTCGACCAAGATGTGCAGCAGCCGCCGGGCCGTCCGCGGGGTGACCGCGAGCAGCTGTCCGGCGGTCTCGGCGTCCACGACCATCGTGGCGTCGGTGTCGGTCAGCTTCTCGGCCAGCCGGGACAGCGTCTCCAGGCTGCGGGACCGGCGCAGGCCGCCCTCCGGCAGCCGCGGCGCGGGTACCGGCATCAGTCCCTCCCGGCCCGCGCCGAAGCCGCGGATCCCGCCGGCCTGGAGCCGGCCGAGCGAGGCGCGGGCGTGCGCCTCGGCCTCCACCGCCGTCCGGCCCATGCCGATGCCGACCTCGAGGGCGACGCCCAGGTCAGCGCGGGCGCGGTCGGTGAACGGGGTGACCCGGAACCCGTCGGTGGCCCGGGCGAGCGAGCCCCGGGTGGCGACGATCATGAAACCGTGATCGCTGGTCGGGCTGACCGCAGCGTGGATCCGCTGCGCCTCCTGGATCAGGAACCGGTGCACGGTGAGCCGCAGCTCATCGCGCGACTGCCGCGGCGAGGCCCGCCGCCCGCCGTCGCGCAGGGCCGGCACCTCCACCAGGGCCAGGGCCAGCTGCGCGTCCTCCAGCCTGCGGTACCCGCCGAGCAGGGCGGCCGTGCGCAGCGCGGCGCGGATGTCGCCGCCGGTCGGCAGGATCGGGAACACCGGGACCCCGGCGGCCGAGAGCCGGGTCGCGACCGACTGCAGGCAGGTGAACGCCACCGACGTCTCGCCGCGGCGCCAAAGGCGCTCGTGGAAGGAGGACACCACGGCCACGCTGCCGGGCTCCTCGCGGACGTGTACGCCCGCCGTCGGCAGGCCGAGCTCGGCGAAGGCCTCCTCGACCTCGCCCCGGCCCAGCACGTCGACGCTGGACCGGGCCGGGTCGTGCCCGCCGTCCCGGCTGGCCCGCGTCAGCGCGGCGTACAGCGCGCCGCCGCCGAGCGGGACGTACGTGGCCGGACAGGCAAGTACCCCGGCCGTGCGCGCCTGCTCGAACGGGATCCGGCTGGCGAACAGGCAGACGTCGATCGCGGGGCCCAGCCTGACCACCTGGTCGGCCGCCTCCTGCTCGTCCCGGTAGGCGGCCGCGACGAGCCGGCGAGGCGGGGCGGCCTCGGCGGGGGACACGCCGAGGCCGGCACCGCCCGATTTGCCCCCGGCCGCGGTGCCGGAGAGCATTATCCGTTCAACCAAGTCGTGCGGGCCCACGACGCCGATCGTGAGCTCGCCCTGTGCCCGGCTTGACCCGTTCACCGCGAGCCGCATCTCATCGACGCCCACGTCACGGCCGTGCCCGGCGCGATGCCCCCGTAATGCCTTCTGTTTAAGGCCACGTTACGTCCCATCTACGGTCGGCTTCCCGCGATGTGAGAATGCCTCTCCTACATGTCGTAACTCACGGAGAGGATCACTGTGAAGAGGCGTAGAAGAGCAATTATCGGCGCGATGACCGCGCTCGCGCTGGCGGCACGCGGAAACAGCGGGAAATGGCCTCGTTGACGGACCCGTGACCTGGGCTTTAACCGCTTAATGCTCGTCGGTGGCGATCTCCTCGACGACGTCGGCCCCGAGCGTCGTCAGCCGGGCCGCCACCGAGGCGTGGCCGCGGTCGATCGGATAGCCGGGCGTGACCACGGTCTCTCCCTCGGCGGCCAGTCCGGCCAGGATGAGCGCGACTCCCGAGCGCAGGTCGTGCGCGATGACCTCGGTCCCTTTGAGCACGTTGGGCCCGTGCACCAGGGCGGCGTTCCCGGCGATCTCCACCTTCGCGCCGAGCTTGTTGAGCTCGGCGGCCAGCGTGTAGCGGCCGTCGAAGATCGTCTCGCGGATGTAGCTGGTGCCGTCGGCCAGCGTGCTGAGCGCCATGATCGGCGATTGCAGGTCGGTCGCGAACCCGGGGAACGGGCAGGTGATCACGTTGATCGGCCGCAGCGCCCGCTCCCGGCGCACCTGCAGGATCGCGCCGTGGGTGGAGAACTCGACGCCCATCTGCTCGAGCTTCCAGCGGACCACACCGAAATGATCAAGGTCGGCCCCGACCAGGCTCAGCTCGCCGCCGGTGATGGCCGCCGCCATGGCGAAGACCGCGGCGTCGATCCGGTCGGCCATGACCGTGTGCTCGACCGCGTGAAGTTCCCTGACGCCGTGCACGGTCACGAACCCGGTGCCGCCGCCGCTGATGTCGGCGCCCATCTTGGTCAGGAACGAGATGACGTCGAGCACCTCCGGCTCCTGCGCCGTGTTGTCGATCACGGTCGTGCCGGGGGCCAGCGCCGCCGCCATGATCAGGTTCTCGGTGCCGGTATGCGACGGCGTGTCCAGGTACAGGTGCGCGCCCCTGAGCCGGTCCGCCTTGATGTGGATCGTGGACGCGCCCTCGTCTACCTGGGCGCCCAGGCGGGCGAAGCCCCGGTAGTGGAAGTCGAGGTTGCGGGTGCCGAGGTTGCATCCGCCGATGCCCTCGATCGTCGCCTCGCCGAGCCGGTGCAGCAGCGCCGGCACGAACACCACCGAAGCACGGAAATGCCGGGCGATCTCGGCGGGCAGCACGGAACTGGTCAGCTCGGAGGCGTCGACCACCAGCGTCCGCTCCGCCTCGTGGAACTTCACCACCGCGCCCACGGCCTGGGCCAGCTCGACCGCCCGGCGCACGTCCTCGATCACCGGGACGTTCCTCAGCACCGTCCGCCCCTTGTCGACCAGCAGCGAGGCCGCGATCATCTTCAGGGCCGCGTTCTTCGCACCCTGCACGAAGACTGTGCCCTGCAGCGGGTGACCGCCGCGTACGCGGTAGAGGGTCTGCGGGCGGGTGGTCATAGTGCCGGTGCTCCTGTCCGTCGAGAGAGCGGCATCACTATCCGGGCCCGCCGACTGCAGCGCCGTGGCCCGAGGCCAACCAGACGGCAGGCCGCCCGATAGCAGGCAGCCTGATTCATGTGTCGTCCAGTATTCCACCGCTATCACGCCCCCCTGACCATGACCACGATGTTGCGTAGCGTATCTGAATAGATACGCAGTGCTATAGGCGGGGGCTCCAATCGAGCTATCGGCGGGGTGTTCCGGCCGGTTTTGGACCGAATTTCGGGATCCCGTGCCCGCGGCCGCCATTCCTATGACCAGCGGCGGCCGGTGATGGCTTCGTAGGCCCGGATATACCTGTCACGGGTGCGCTCGACCACCGGTCCGGGCAGCGGCGGCGGCGGCTGCGGGCCCGCCGGGTCCCAGCCTGACTCCGGCGAGGTGAGCCAGTCCCGGACGTACTGCTTGTCGAACGAGGGCTGGCTCCGCCCGGGCTCCCACTCGTCCGCCGGCCAGAACCTCGACGAGTCCGGCGTCAGCACCTCGTCGGCGAGCACGAGGCCGCCGGCCGCGTCGAGGCCGAGCTCGATCTTGGTGTCGGCCACGATGATGCCGCGCCGGCCGGCCAGTTCCGCCCCCGTCCGGTAGACCTCCAGGGTGATCCGCTCGAGCTCCGCGGCCACCCCGGCGCCCACCATCTCGGCCACGGCCGAGACCGGAACGTTCTCGTCGTGCTCGCCGCGGGGAGCCTTGGTGGCCGGGGTGAAGATCGGGCCGGGCAGCCGGGAGCCCTCGGTCAGCCCGTCCGGCAGCGGCACCCCGCACACCGCGCCGCCGCGCCGGTACTCGGAGACGGCCGAGCCCGCGAGGTACCCGCGCGCCACGCACTCCACCGGGACCATGTCCAGCCTGCGGCAGGCCATCGCGCGGCCGGCGAACTCATCCGGGATGGGCGCGTCCACCAGGTGGTTGGGCACGACGTCGGCCAGCCGCTCGAACCACCACAGCGACAGCCGGGTGAGGATCTTCCCCTTGTCCGGGATCGTGGTCGCCAGCACGTGATCGAACGCCGAGATGCGGTCGGTCGCCACGACCAGCAGCACGCCATCGGCGGTCTCGTAGAGCTCCCGCACCTTGCCCGAGTAGACGTGGCGCAGCCGCGCCGGGGCGCTCACGCGAGCCGCTCGAGGCGTTCGAACACGGGACCGAGCCGCTCGACGTAGCGTTCCGGCCGGCATGCCTCGTCCAGCCGGGCCTCGTCCAGCGGCTGGCCTCGCTCGGCCGCATGCTTCCTGAGCGTCTCGCGCAGCGGGGTCCCGGTGGCGTAGGTGTCCATCGCCGCCGCCTGGACCAGCGCGTAGGCGTCCTCGCGCGACATCCCGGCCGCGACCAGCTCGAGCAGCACCGCCGAGCTGTAGATCAGGCCGTTGGTCAGCCCCAGGTTGGCCCGCATCCGCGAGGCGTCCACCACCAGGCCGGTGATCAGCGCGGTGGTCTCGGCGAGCAGGAAGTCGGTGACCACGGCGGCGTCGGGCAGCGCGATCCGCTCGGCGGACGAGTGCGAGATGTCCCGCTCGTGCCACAGCGCGATGCCCTCCATCACCGGCACCACCTGCGCCCGGACCTCCCGCGCCAGCCCGCAGACCCGCTCGGCCCTGACCGGGTTCTTCTTGTGCGGCATGGCCGAGGAGCCCTTCTGGCCGTGCCCGAACGGCTCGGCCAGCTCGGAGAGCTCCGTCTGCTGCCCGAGCCGGATCTCCAGCGCGACCGCCTCGCACACCGACGCGATCTGGGCAAGGACGCTCACCCACTCGGCGATCCCGTCCCGGAACACGACCTGGGTGGCCACGTCGGCCGGCCGCAGCCCCAGCTCGGCCATGACCTGCGACTCAACGGCCGGGTCGATGTTCGAGTAGGTGCCGACCGGGCCGGAAAGCTTGCCGACGGCGACCGCCTCCCGCGCGCGCGCCAGCCGCTCCCGGCACCGCGCCATCGCGAACGCGAAGTCGGCCACCCGGTGTCCCCACACGTCCGGCTCGGCGTGGATGCCGTGGGTCCGGCCGACCCGCAGCGTGCGGCGGTGTGCGAGCGCGTGGTCCCGCAGCGCCGCGGTCAGCGCGGTGCACCCGGTCAGCAGCAGGTCGCTCGCCTCGGTAAGCTGCAGCGCCAGCGCGGTGTCCAGCAGGTCCGATGAGGTCATCCCGAAGTGCACGTAGGCCGCCGCCTCGCGGGGCGCGGTGTTGTCGGCCCAGGCGGACAGGAACGCGATCACGTCGTGGCCGGTGACGGCCTCGATCTCGGCCACCGCCTCGGGAGCAGGCGGCGCCGCCGCGCGCACCGGCGGCACGCTGTCTGCGGGCACGGTGCCCGCCCGGGCATGCGCCTCGAGCACCAGGACCTCGACCCGGCACCAGAGCTCGTACTTGTGGGCCTCGCTCCAGACGCGGCCCATCTCGGGCCGGGTATACCGCTCGATCACGCCTCTATCCTGCCGCAACACTCCCCGTGGTCGGGCTCGGCCCGGCGGTGAGCCGGAGCCCGCGGCGGCGGCTCGTCCGCCCCCAGGCTGGTGGTCTCCGGGTCGCCGGTCACTGCCCGGCCGGGGCGGGTGCGGCGGCGGCGCGCTCGGCGATGTCGCCGCGGCACCAGCCGCCCCGCATCCTGATCTTTCCCAACGCCCGGTAGGCCGCCGCCCGCGCCGCCGCCAGGTCCGCCCCGGTGCCCACCACATCGAGCACGCGGCCGCCGCTGGACACCAGCCGGCCGTCCGCCGACCAGGCCGTCCCTGCCTGCAGGACGTAGGCGCTGCTTGAGCGTTCCGGGTCCTCAATGCCCTCGATCGGGTCGCCCGTGGCCACCCGGCCCGGGTATCCCTCGGCCGCAAGCACGACGGTCACCGCGGCTCCGGGCGTCCATCGCGGCGCCGGGGCGCCGGCCAGCCCGCCGGTCGCGGCCGCGTGCAGCAGGCCGGCCAGGGGGGTGGCCAGCCGGTCCAGCACGACCTGGGTCTCCGGGTCGCCGAAACGGGCGTTGAACTCGACCACCCGTACGCCGTCGGCGGTCAGTGCCAGGCCGGCGTACAGCAGCCCGGAGTACGGGGTCCCGCGGCGCCGCATCTCGGCCACCGCGGGCGTGATGACCGTGTCCAGGACCTCCCCGGCCAGGCCGGGCGGCGCCCAGGGCAGCGGGGCGTAGGCCCCCATGCCCCCGGTGTTCGGCCCGGCGTCCCCGTCGTAGGCGCGCTTGTAGTCCTGCGCCGGGAGCAGCGGCACCGCCGTGGTGCCGTCGGCCAGGGCGAACAGCGAGACCTCGGGCCCGTCGAGGAACTCCTCGATGACCACCGTGCCGCAGTCGCGCGCGTGGGCGGCGGCCTCGCGCCGGTCGGAGGTCACCACCACGCCCTTGCCGGCCGCCAGCCCGTCGGCCTTCACCACGTAGGGCGGGCCGAACGCGTCAAGGGCCCGGCCGGCCTCGGCGTCGCCTGAGCACGTCCGCGCGGCCGCCGTGGGGATGCCCGCCGCGGCCATGACCTGCTTGGCGAACGACTTCGAGCCCTCGATCATCGCGGCCGCCCTGCCCGGCCCGAAGCAGGCGATCCCGGCCGCGCGCACGGCGTCGGCCACGCCCGCCACCAGCGGTGCCTCCGGCCCGATCACGACGAGGCCGGCCCCGGTGCGCGCGGCCAGCGCGGTCACGCTGGCCGGGTCGGCCGGGCTGACCTCGTGGATCTCGGCCAGCCGGGCGATGCCCGGGTTGCCCGGCGCGGCGTGCAGGGCGGTGACGTCGCCGTCGGCGGCCAGGGCGCGGGCCAGCGCGTGCTCCCGGCCGCCGGACCCGATCACGAGGACCCGCATCAGATCACCCGCACCAGAATCGCCCGCACCAGAATCGCCCGCACCAGAATCGCCCGCTTCAGACCAGCGGGCGGAGCTGGAGCGTCTGGTCGCGGCGCGGGCCCACCCCGATCCCGGCCAGCGGCGCGCCGATCATGTCCTCGATGGCCCGGACGTAGGCCTGGGCGGCGGCCGGGAGGTCGCCGAACTCCCTGGCCCCGGAGATGTCCTCCCACCACCCGTCCAGGTACTCGTAGACCGGCACCGCGTGGTGGAAGTCCGTCTGCGTCATCGGCACCTCGTCGTGCCGGGTCCCGTTGACGTCGTAGGCCACGCAGACCGGCACCCGCTCAAGGCCGGACAGCACGTCGAGCTTGGTCAGGAAGTAGTCGGTGACCCCGTTGATCCGGGTCGCGTACCGGGCGATGACCGCGTCGAACCAGCCGGTGCGGCGCGGCCGCCCGGTGGTGACCCCGTACTCGCGGCCCTGCTTGCGCAGCCACTCGCCGCTGGCGTCGGTCAGCTCGGTGGGGAACGGGCCCGCGCCCACCCGGGTCGTGTAGGCCTTGACGATCCCGATCACCTTGGTGATCCGGGTCGGGCCCACGCCCGAGCCCGCGCAGGCCCCGCCGGCCGTCGGCGAGGAAGAGGTCACGAACGGGTAGGTGCCGTGATCGACGTCCA
>Ga0335073_10015871_pt1 | contig 10527 bp, 9 predicted proteins | sample Lox_Sample_22_FD_207093 | JGI IMG/M metagenome (GOLD analysis project Ga0335073, IMG submission 207093) | Soil microbial communities from Loxahatchee National Wildlife Refuge, Florida, United States - Lox_Sample_2.2 | ecosystem: Environmental > Terrestrial > Soil > Wetlands | place: USA: Florida...
GCATCCGGCCGCAGATCGGGCACGTTTACGGCTACCGGCTTGAGCCGGCCGACGGCGGCACGCTGGTGACCTCCTATTACGACTGGTCGAACATCGACCAGCAGTGGCGCGACGCCGGCATCTTCCCGGTGATCTCCGAGGGCGCGCTGCGGGCCACACTCGGCATCCTGGCCAGAACGGTGGCCAGGGGCTATCCGGGCACCACCAGCTAATCCGCGGCCGGTGCCACGCGCAGCCAGACCGTGCAGTCAGGTGGCAGCAGCCCACCGTCCAGCGGCCCGCTGGCAAGCAGCAGCCCGCCATGCGCGGGCAGGGGCGCAGCCTCGGCCGAGATGTTCACCACGCAGCGGATACTGCTGCCGCGGTCGAACGCCAGAATGCCGGGCTCGGACGGCAGCCATCTCATCGTCCCGTCCCCGAGTGCGGGCTCGGACCTTCGGATGGCCAGCGCGGCCCGGTAGAGCTCGAGCATAGAGCCGTCCTGCCCGGTCTCTGCCGCGACCGTCAGATCACGCCACTCCTTGGGCTGCGGTAGCCACGGCTCGGCCGAGGCGCCGTCCGGGGAGAAGCCGAACGGCGCCTCGTCGCCCGCCCACGGCAGCGGCACGCGGCTGCCGTCCCTGCCGGGATCTGCTCCCCCGGTTCGTCGCCAGATCGGGTCCTGCCTGCGGTCATCCGGAATGTCCTGCACTTCCCACAGGCCCAGTTCCTCGCCCTGATATATGTATACCGATCCGGGCAGCGCCATGCTCAGGAGCGCGGCGGCCCTGGCCCGTCGGGTGCCGAGCACCAGGTCGACCGGCAGGCCGTGGAAGTAGGCCCGCCGCTGCAGGCTGAACGCGGTGTCGGAGCGGCCGAGCCTGCTTACGATCCGGTCAACGTCGTGGTTGGACAGAACCCAGGTGGCAGGAGCTCCAGCCGGGGCGTTCAGCGCGAGCGTATTGTCGATGACCTCGCGAAGCTGCGCAGCCTCCCACGGGCAGCTGAGGTACGGGAAGTTGAACACGGTGTGCAGCTCGCCAGGGCTGACGTACCTGGCCAGCCGGACGGCGTCGGGGATCCAGATCTCTCCGATCAGCACCCGTGCCCGGTACTCGTCGGCGATCGTGCGCCAGGCCCGGTAGACCTGATGAACGTCATCTCGGTCAGAGAAAGGGTGAGACGGGCCGGGTTGCTCGTCCGGCTGCGCCTCGGGCAGGGAGGCGTCCTTGGTGAGCAGCGCAGCCGAGTCGATTCGGATGCCGTCGGCGCCGCGGTCGAACCAGAACCGCAGCACGTCTTCAAACTCAGCCCGCACCGCCGGGTTCGCCCAGTTGAAGTCGGGTTGTTCGGGAGCGAACAGGTGGAGGTACCAGTCCCCGGGCGAGCCGTCGGGCTCGGTGATCCGTGTCCAGGCCGGACCGCCGAAGATGGACTGCCAGCCATTTGGGGGCAGCTCGCCGCCAGCGCCACGGCCGGGCCGGAACCAGAATCTGGCCCGCTCGGCCGACCCTGGCGGCGCGACCAGCGCGGCCTTGAACCAGGGGTGCTGATCGGAGCCGTGGTTCGGCACGATGTCGATGATGATCCGGATGCCGAGAGCGTGCGCCTCGGCGATCAGCGAGTCGGCATCACTGAGCGTCCCGAAGACCGGATCGATGCTGCGGTAGTCGGAGATGTCGTATCCGGCATCCGACATCGGCGACGGGTACCACGGGTTGAACCAGATGGCGTCGATGCCGAGGCCTGCCAGGTAACCGAGGTGCGCGCGAACGCCCGCCAGGTCACCAGTGCCATCTCCGTTGCCGTCGGCGAAGCTGCGGACGTACAGCTGGTAGATGGCGGCGCTGCGCCACCATGCGTCGCCGGGCGCAGCCGACCGGCCGGGACCGTGCGATCCGAGGTCTAGCACGAGAACCTGCTTTCTATCGGGAGTTGGCATAGTGCGACAGGCCAGACGGCTCGTGGCGGTCGTCCGGCTTCGCGTGCTGACAAAGGCCGGTGGTTCTGGGGCGGGCCGGAGCCGGTAGTTAGCCCCTGAGACCTCCCGCTGTCAGGCCGGCCATGATGTTGCGCTGGAAGATCAGGAAGAAGACGATCGTCGGGACTGCGGCCATCGCCGAGGCCGCGATGATGAGGTTCTCCGGCGTCTCGCCCGACGCCTGCCAGATGCCGACGTTGAGGGTCTCCCTTGTCGGGCTATAGCCGTACTCGACCAGCAGCGGCCAGAGAAAGTCCTTCCAGACCGCGACCAGCCCGAAGATCGAGACCACACCGAGGATGGGCCGGGATATCGGCAGCACTATCCGCCACAGGATCCGGATCCTGGACGCGCCGTCGATCTGCGCGGCGTCGATGTAGTCGGCAGGGATCGAGTCGAAGAACCGCTTGAGCAGGAAGATGTTGAAGGCATTGGCCACCGACGGCAGCCAGATCGCTTCCGGCGAGCCAACCAGGTTGACGTGCAGGATGGGTAGGTTACTCACGGTCACGTACTGGGGCACGACCAGCACGGTCGCCGGGATCATGAGCGTGGCCAGCATCAGGAACAAGACGACATTGCCCAGGACCGGCCGCAGCTTTGACAAGGAGTAGGCCGCGGTCACGTCGAAGATGAGCTGAAACGCCAGCGCGCCGAAGGCGTAGTACAGCGTGTTCCAGAGCAGTTTCGCGACGTCCAGCCGGTCCCACGCCTGCACATATGTGCTCGGATGCAAGTGATGCGGGTACAGCGTCGGCGGAGTGGCGATCACTTCCTGAGTTGACTTCAGCCCGTCGCTGAACAGGAAGTAGATAGGCCCGATGAAGATCAGCGTGAAAGCGACGATCACCAGGGTCAGCACGATCCGGTAGGTAATCTTTCCGCCTCGCCGGTTCAGCTGCGAGCTGGATATCAGTGTCCTAGTGGTGCCGGTCACCTCCCGGCGCCGCGGCGCCCGGACGCTTGCAGCAGCAAATCCTGCCATCTGTCTCCCTCCCTAGGCCTGACGCTCTCGCGTGGCCCACAGGAACCCGCCGGAGAACACGGCGAGCACCACCATGAGGATCACGCCAAGTGCCGATGCGCTGTTGTAGTTGCTGGCACCGCTGTACGCGAAGGCGTACTCGTAGATCAGCATCACCACGGACTGGGTGTTGTCACCGACACCGCCGCCGCCGTTGGTCAGCACCCACGACTCGACGAACATCTGCATCGTCGCGACGACCTGGAGCATCAGCAGCAGGATCAAGATGAGCCTTGTCTGCGGAATGGTGACGTGCCTGATCCGGCTCAGCACGCCAGCGCCATCTAGCTCGGCCGCCTCGTACAACTCGCCAGGAATGTTCTGCAGCGCCGCCAGGTAAATCAGAGTCGCACCGCCCATGTTCATCCAGGTGGAAGCGATCACCACCGAGATCATCGCGGTACTGATGAACCCGGTGCCTGGCTGGAGAACCCACTGCGACGTCGGCAGGTGCAGCAAGCGCAGCACGTCATCGAACAGGCCGTACTGCGGGTTGTAGAAGTACGCGAACAGCAGCAGCGCCGAGGCGGGCGGCAGCATCACCGGCAGGTATACCAGCACCCGCAGGTAACCACGGGCGTGCCGCAGCTCGTTCAGCAGGACGGCTACGCAGAACGGCACCGCGTAGCCGATGACCAGCGCCAGAAGCGTGAACTCCAGCGTGTTGCGCCAGGCCTGCCAGAACATGGGATCGTGGATGATCCTGACGTAGTTCGCCCAGCCGGCCCACGTGTAGCCGCCTCCGAATACGGCCTTCTGGAAGCTCAGGATCACTTCGCGGACGATCGGGTACCAGGAAAAGAAGCTGAAGCAGAGCACAGCTCCGATGAGGAAGGCATATGCCGACAGGTTGCGTCTGACTCGGTGACCGAAGTGCCCTGCGGCCAGCTGCCTCGTGGCGTTAGGCGCTGCCTTGGCCTTGTGCAACGTCGCGACATCTGCCATCGAATCACCTGTCACTTCTCGATCCGGGCCGGGGTGCGGGGCGGGGCCGGCCGTAAGCCGGCCCCGGGCGAGGCGTGGGGCCGGACCCGCTACCCGGCCCCTCATGCTGCCTTGGCGAAGCGCTCAGCCGGCGCTATTCGCAAGGATCGCGTTGACGTCCGTCGTCGCGGTCTTGAGCAGCGCCGGAATGTTGGCGTTCGGCTCCGTCAGCACCGCGAGCATCACAGGGTCCAGCGCGTGATAGACAGCCTGGGCGTCAAGCGGCTCGCCGACCCCGTTCTCGTTCGCGTTGACAAAGGGCGCGTAGTACGAGGTGTTGATCGTGCCGTACTTGGCCCGCAGCGCGTTGATCTTCGCGCCAGTGGCGCCCTGGAACAGCTCCGGCTCGGGGAAGCCAACAGGCTGTCCGGCCGCCTTGGTCCTGGCGAAGTTGAACTGGCCCACGCCCGGCGTCAGGTCCTCGAAGTCGATGAACTTGATGCCGGCCCTGATCTGCGCCGGGCTGTCGTCCTTGGCGAACATATAGTCGTTGCCGCCCGACAAAGAGGCGGCCGGTGTGCCGCTCATGCTGGGCAGCGGGCCCATGCCAAAGTCGTTCACGTTGCCCTTGTCGGTGGGCACGATCACGTTGTAGATGTCGTCGGGAGCGGCGATGTACATGCCAAGCTTTCCCTCGGCCATCTGCTGCTGCAGCGATCCCCACGCCAGGCCCTGCGTGGCGCTCATAGCGTGGTCGGTGAACCGGAGCGTATGCAGGGCCTGCAGGATGGCCGTGCCGTCGGCGTTGTCGAAGTCAGCGCTCGGAGGGGCGGTGGCCTCGTTCACCATGGTGCCACCCAATGCATCAATGTAGGACGAGAAGTGCCAGCCGCCGGTGTTCTCGGCGCTGTAGTCGCCCCAGCCCTCGATGCCGTGCCCGAGCGCGGCGATCTTCGCAGCGTCGGCTTCCACCTGAGCCCAGGTCGTCGGCGGGTCGTCGGGGTTGAGCCCTGCGCGGGTGAACAGGGTCCTGTTGTAGATCAGGCCCTGGGTGTAGTTAGAGGTCGGCAGGCCATAGATCGTCTTGCCGGCCGTCACGGCCTTCATCGCCCCCGGCACGATGTCCTTGAGCGTCGGCACCGTCTTGGAGTTGACATACGAGGTGATGTCGGCGGCCTGCCCCGCTACCAGGACCTGGGGCAGGTCAGTGAAATAGCTGTAGAAGACGTTCGGCTCAGTCCCGGCCCGGAGCATCGCGGTGAAGGTCGCCGGCACTTCGCAGGGATAGTTGTAGACGCTCTGGATCGTGATGTTCGGGTTGGCCTTCTCGAAGGTCGCGACGTCCTCGACCCACTGCTTGTGCTGAATCGGGTTGTTAGCCTCCGTCGGAGCACAGTCAATGCTGACGGTCACCTTGCCGCCCGCCCCGCTGCTCGATTGCGGGGTGCTGGAGCAGGCTGCGGCGGCAAGCCCCATGCCTGCGACAGTAGCGAGTGCGGCGGCCTTGCGGTAGCCCGCAATCCGGTAACGCTGTCTGCTCATCGATCAATCCTTCTTCCTTGGGCTGAACGTGGGCGATCTCGCGCGCCCGCAACCGTGGCGCCAGCAGCCGGGCTCGCCAGCCGTATTCGGTGAATGATCCTGAAGCCGGCCAGCTTGCGCCATACCAACGGGCGTCGTGCTCTGTTGTCCTGAACATACAGAGGACGACATCTGACAGCAAGATATCGATGAAAAATTGCAAGGACACAACTTGGTTAAAGTAATGACGCGAATGCTGGCACGCAGACATGGTCGAACCGCTCCTAGAGCCAGGTCTGGTGCTCTGACCCGGCAGAACATGCCACGACGGCGGGACACCCCACCAAGCCTTAGTGATCCATGTCACGCAAGCTCTTGCCGCCGGATGTCGTATTGTTGCGGCATGACACGAGCTCCTGCCCGCCGGCTAGCCGATGTCGCCCAGAAGGTCGGGGTCAGTGAAGCCACCGTGAGCCGGGTGCTCAACGGCAAGTCCGGAGTGTCGGGCAGCACGAGGGAAGCCGTTCTCACAGCTCTCGACGTGCTCGGCTATGAGCGCCCGACTCAGCTGCGCGGCGACCGGGCCCGGCTGATCGGCCTCGTACTGCCCGAGCTGCAGAACCCGATCTTTCCCGCCCTGGCTGAGGTCATCGGCGGCGCGCTGGCGCAGCGCGGCTTCACGCCTGTGCTCTGCACCCGGACGGCAGGCGGCCTTTCCGAGGCCGACTACGTCGACATGCTGCTCGATCAGCACGCGTCTGGCGTCGTCTTTGCGGGCGGCCATTTTGCTGAGCTGGCCGCGCCGCACGACCACTACCGGCTGCTACACACGCGAGGCATCCCGGTCGTGCTGGTGAACGCCGCAATCGACAACCTCGATTTCCCGTGCGTATCGACCGACGACCTAACCGCTGCGGGCCAGGCCTTCCGGCACCTGGCCTCGCTCGGACACGAGCGAATCGGGCTAGTCGTCGGGCCCGAGGACCACATGCCGTCGCGCCGCAAGCTGGCCGGCTTTACCGAGAATGCCAAGCGGGCCGAACTCGACGTCGCGCCAGTGGAGCACGCGCTGTTCTCCCTCGAGGGCGGCCAGGCGGCGACTACGCGCATGCTGAAGGGCGGCGTCACGGGCATCATCTGCGGCAGCGACGTGTTGGCGCTCGGCGCCATCCGGGCCGTTCGCCGCGCGGGCCTGTCGGTGCCCGGCGACGTGTCAGTTGTGGGCTTCGATGACTCCGGGTGGCTGAACTGCACCGATCCGCCGCTGACCACCGTCAGGCAGCCAATCGAGGCGATGGGCAAGGCGGCGGTTGCGCTCCTGGTCAACCAGATGGAGAGTATGTCGGCCTACCCGGAGGAGCTATTGTTCGAGCCAGAGCTCGTGGTGCGCGGTTCCACCGGTCCGGCACCGGCTCAGGCCCAGCCGGCAGAGATTCAGGACAACTGATGAGCACCGCCTACCACGACCGCTGGATCGACTGCACCGACGATGCGGTGCTCATCCGCGGCTACTACTTTCCATGGGGCACTAAGCGCATCCCGTACGGCGCGATCCGTCAGGTTCGCCGGGTGCCGATCGGGGTCTTCACCGGGAAGGGCCGGATCTGGGGTTCGACGACCTTGCGCTACTGGGCGAGCCTCGATCCCGGTCGGCCGTCGAAGACCGAGGCCCTCATCCTCGACACCGGCGCGAGCGTGCTGCCCTTCATCACGCCGGATGATCCCGATGCGGTGGCGGCCGCGATCCGCGAGCACTCGCAGGCCGAGATTGTCTCCGGCGGCGAGGTCATCGCCTGATCCAGCCGGACCTTGCGTGCCTTAGCCTGGTAGTGCGGATCAGCGAGCCCGCGGGAGGTACCGGTGGAGCCAGTCTCAGGTCACGGCCTACCGGATCGATACGGGCACATGCGCTCGGCGGCCGCGGACCGCGAGCAGGCCATCGACGTCCTGAAGACGGCATTCGCCGACGGCCGGCTGACCAAGGACGAGTACGAGGAGCGGCTCGGCCTCGCCCTGGGACCGCTAACGTACGCCGAGCTGGCCGCGCTCACCGCGGACCTGCCAGCAGCCGCACTGGCTGGCGCCCTCAGCCCGCTGCCGGCTTACCTGCCACCGCCGGCCACACGCCCGGTCAACAAGATGGCGGTCGCGTCGCTCGTCTGCGCAGTTCTGCCCGGCGTGCCGCTGCTGGCGATTCTGCTGGGCCTCATCGCGCACGGTCAGATCCAGGAACGGGGCGAACGCGGGGCTGGCCTGGCAACGGCCGGCATCGTGATCGGCGGGGTGGTCAGCCTCGCGTTCATCCTCCTCGTCCTGCAGCATTAGCCCCGCAGGCCGCAGCCTGTGTGCGCAGGGTCAGGACAGCACGCGGCGACGGAAGTTGCGCAGGCCGATGGCCAGGAACACCACCCCGAAGCCCGCGACCACCGGGTAGATGACGTACAGATGCATGTGCGGCGCGGTGGTGAACGCAGCCCGCATGCCCTCGTTGACGTAGATCAGCGGGTTGATCAGCACGATCGTCTGCAGCCAGTGCCAGCCGCCGACCGTCACTGGCGCCAGCTTGGTCCAGGAGTAGTACGTGCCGCCGAGGAACGTGATCGGCAGGATGATGAAGCCGAACATCAGGCCGATGTTCCGCGGCTCGAAGCTGGTGCCGAGCACGAGGCCGAGCCCCGCCATCGCGACGCACGCAAGCGGCACGAACGTCAGGATCAGCAGCCAGTGCAGCGTCAGGTGTGCGTGCACGCCAGGCGCATGCACGACGGAGGCGATCGGCAGCACGATAATCGCCGACAGCACGCCCTGCGCCGCGCCGGACAGCACCTTGGCGATGGCGACCAGCCAGATGGGGCAGGGCGCCTGGACCCGGTCCTCGATCTCCCTGGTGAACCCGAACTCCTGCGCCATCGCGAGCGCGATCGACTGAACGCCCTGGAACATCACCGAGATGCCGACGACACCCGGTACCAGGATCGTCGCGAAGCCGGACTCGGCGCTCGCGCCATGGCCGCCGATGCTCTGGCCGATCTTGGGAAAGACATACAAGAACACAAAGCACAGCAGGAACGGCTGGATGATCGTCCGCAGCACGAACTCCCAGAGATGCTTGCGTAGTACGACTAGATCGCGCAGCATCAGGGCGCCGAGTGCAGTCCAGCTCGCAGCCGCGACCGAACGGGTAGGACCGCCGCCGATCAGCTTGGCCTGGGCCGCGGCCGTCGGCGTGACGGAGGTTGCCATTAGTCCCTCAGTTCCTTGCCCGTGAGGTTGATGAAGACCGTCTCCAGGCTCGGCTCGGCTACGGAGAGATCGGCCAGGTCGAATCCGCCGCGCTCGGCGGCGAGAACGATGCGCGGGATCAGCCGGTCCCGGCCCTTGACGTGCAGCTCGAGTCCGCCCTCGATGAGGCGCGTCCGGGTAACGCCCTCGACGTCTGCGGTCAGCAGCTCGGCCAGCCGGGCGGCATCCCCGGCAGTCTTCATGGTGACGACGTTGTCCGCATCGATCGACTGCTTGAGTGCGGCCGGCGTGTCCAGGGCGAGGATCTTGCCGTGATCCATGATCGCCACCCGGTCACAGAGCTGGTCGGCTTCCTCCATGTAATGCGTGGTGAGCAGGATGGTCTGCCCGGCCCGGTGCAGCTCACCGAGCAGATCCCAGAGCGCTAGCCTGCTCTGCGGGTCCAGGCCTGCGGTCGGCTCGTCCAGGAATAGCACCGACGGCCGGTGGAAGATCGCCCGCGCCACCATCAGCCGCTGCGCCATGCCACCGGACAGCGCGTACACCGAGGCTTTTGCCCACCGGGACAGCTGGAACTGCTCGAGCAGGTCGTCGGCGATCTGCCGGGACTCGCGAGCTCCGATGCCGAACAGACGGCCGTGGAAGTACAGGTTCTCCCAGACGGTCAGCTGCCGGTCCAGGGTGTTCTGCTGGGAGACGATCCCGCTGAGCTGCTTGGCGAGTGCCGGATGAGCCGCGACGTCGACACCGCCCAGCAGCGCCCGCCCAGACGTCGGCACGACCCTGGTCGTGAGCATCCCGGCCGTCGTGGTCTTCCCGGCCCCGTTGGGCCCGAGCAAGCCGAAGATCTCGCCGGCCTCGACGTCGAGATTCAGCTTGTCAACCGCGGCGAAGTCGGCTCCGGGATAAACCTTGGTGAGGTCCTCGGTGTGAATCACCGCAGCCGGCTGGCTGCCGGTCAGGCTGGCCGCGCTTGCCGCCACAGGTGCAGTACTGATAGCCGCAACCTTCCTCCGCTGGCACAAATCGCCCGGCCGGACCGGGCTCTGATCATCGTACTTTGCCCCGCATGGGTAGCACCGGGCTCGGCGTGCGGGCGCCAGCCGATGCGGTCGCCGTGCTGATGGTCATGCACGTGGCGATCGCGGTGGTGACCTACAACTGCCTGGTCCGGCTCGCCCCCGTCAGGACGGCGGCTCCGGCAGGCTCGCGGCACCGGGCCGCACGACGTTAGATTGCGGCCATGCCGCCTGTCCGCAGCGCCGCCGAGCGCTTGCCGCTGTCTGCCCTGCTATCCCAGGCTCTCGTCGCGTTCACGATCGAGTTCGACAACGAGGCAGAACGACAGATCCCGCACCGGACCGCGCGGCACGGCGGGACGCCGGGCGGCGTCTGGCTCGCGTCGATGGCCATGTGGCTCAACTGCATGCGCTATGTCGGCTCCGACCCGATCAGCATCGGCGAGATCGCACGCCTGGCCCGCTGCGACACCAATGTGGACGGCATGCGCCGCTGGGGCTACATCACCCTGGAGCGCGACCCGGCTGACCGCAGGCAGAAGCCGCCGGACAAGGACCTGCTGGCTCGCGGCACCGCGAAAGGGATGCGGGCACGGGATGCCTGGGAGCCGCTGACGGCGGTCATCGAGCAGCGCTGGCGTGACCGGTTCGGCGTCAGCGAGATCGCTCAGCTGACTGCGGCGCTCCGGCAGATGGCTGGTCAGCTCGCTGGCGGGCTGCCGGACTGCCTGCCCATTCTCGGTTACGGACTGTTCAGCATGGGCAGCGGCCCGGGCGCGGACAGGTACCGGGGCGCGCAGCCGACCGCTGGCGACGGCGACGCGGCCGTGGCGCCG
>Ga0335073_10015873_pt1 | contig 10527 bp, 6 predicted proteins | sample Lox_Sample_22_FD_207093 | JGI IMG/M metagenome (GOLD analysis project Ga0335073, IMG submission 207093) | Soil microbial communities from Loxahatchee National Wildlife Refuge, Florida, United States - Lox_Sample_2.2 | ecosystem: Environmental > Terrestrial > Soil > Wetlands | place: USA: Florida...
GTTTTCGATTAGGTAGATGCAGATTACGCAAAGCAATTGTTTCGTAGTGAGACTCACGATAGGTACCTCGCATACTCGGGTTCTTTGAAATATTGGAGGTAGCCTAGATAGGCAACAAAATCTGGACTGTCGAACATCTTTTGGGTAGCCAGGTAGTTCAGATACAGTGGATTAGCTAGGCACTGCACGAACTAATGCGCTGTCAGCTATATTTAATCAAAACATGCCGTGTTGAGCTATTCCCGGGTTCGGCAATCAACGTACCTCCAGCTCAAGCTCGAATCTGGACAAGCCGCCATATTGATCTCCGGTGGTAGCGGTCGACAGCTGGTCAGCCATTTGGAGAGGTGATGGAAAGAGAGTGGAAGAGACGGGAGAGGCTCAACCGCCGAATGAACTGATGTGGGAAGCCGTGAAAGAAAGCACTGGTCGCGAGGTGGTGGGTGTAGCGGCATGTGCGGCTCACAGGACGTGGATACTGGATAGCTTTCTTCTGATGGATATCCGTCCAGATGGCGGGCGCCACCGATGCTCAAACTCCCCGCAAAAGGGCTCACGAGGGGTCTACGGCGCGCTCCACATCCCGCTAAATTTGAGTTGTCGGCGGCGAATCAACGTCAAAATTACCATCAACTGAGAGGAGCAACAATGTGCCGTGTCTTTGATGAGATCGATGAACGCATAGCGTGCGCGTCTTGGTGCTGGGACTGGGCATGATACGGCTCACGGCACAATTGCAGAGGGCAGAGAAACGAACCCGAGAGATTGGAGAGACCGTATTCGGAATTAAATTCTGCAGGCAGTCGGTTATGACGGAAGAGAGATGAAAAGAGAAGTAAAGGCCTCCCTACTCGTTCCTGAAGATGACATGCTGTTCCTGCGTATGATAATGGCCGCTCTAACCCGCCCAAGCCTCCCCTACTCGCTGCTAAATTAGTAGGGAATAGAGTAGGTAATGCGCAACTATTGCAGCAGCACACGGTAGTCTACCACTGTCTATCCCCGCCGTTTCCAGTGTCCGTAATTAATTAATCAGAAATTCCATCAGATCAGGTTGGTGGCGCATGGCGAGAGAAGGGTAAAGGGAGGCAGATGGCCAGGAGAATTTGCAAAGCGCGCCCAAGACCGCCACCGACTGTGTTTCTCCCCTTTTCGAGTAAGCGAAGCAGACAACGGAGGCAGACGACAAGCGGTAGTGGAAGGTTCGAGGTCACGCAGCTGCTTGGCAACGTTGGCTTGCTGTTCACGATGCCACCCAAGGTACATTAGGGACCGTTGCCTCCGTTCTTCTCCTCCCTTTCCCAAGGCAACTTATGTTCGTTGCTCTGCCCGTGTCTAGCCAGTTCGCCCCTGACGCCCAGAAACAACAGCAAAAGGCACAAGGCGGTGGCTAGCTGCGGCTGCTCTTCGATCGTACTTCCATCCTTCCACTGCGCTTCTCTCACCCTCAAATCAACCCTCGTCAGCGTCAACATTCACATTCAAACACGCGCCAACATCGATGTCGTGTGGCGGCAATTTACTATTACCGCGAGTATAGTACCTCGTCATTAGCTCTTTTTTATTCCGTCTCCCGCTGGTTAGCTGGGCCCACGCTCCGTCGTCTCAGCGACCGACCACAGATCGTCCTCCGCCACCGATTGCACACCCCTCGAAATCTCCTGCTGCCATCCTTCTTCTTCTCAACTCCACTCCCACCCCAGACTTGTACTCGCACTCCGCCACCTTAACGCTTCTACTTGGAACTCGACGCAGGCGTCGTCACACTCTGCATCCTAGCGCTTCCAAGGAATAACCCTCGGCTGGAGCAGTGGACAATCATGTCGCTCGCCCAGCCTGCCGTGCCAGGTAAGTTTCCCTTTTCGTGATCGACGCGCACTGTGAAGGTCGAAAGTCAAGTTTTGACCCGTTCATGCGCCGTCTGAAGGCCCCCAGGCAAATGCCTGCTCTTAATCCCCAACGCCGCGTTTACAATCAGTTACGCTGATAAGCTCTTTTCACATATAGATCGTAAGCCAGGCCCCGGCCTTACTCTCAATCTCTCATCCAACAACCCCTTCCGCAATCCTCGAACTGCCTCACCTGCCCTTCCGTCCCCAGGCATCCCAACACCTCGCAGTGCGACACCTCGGAGCGCTCCCACCAATTCAGAGCGCCCTGTTTCGCGGAACCCTTTCCTTGCTGCATTCGAGCAGAACAATATGGATAATGACAAATCAGACTCCAAACCCGTCGTTGACGACGATGTCAAGGAGATCTTCGTAAGTAAACCCCGGCATGCTCAACAGATGTTTGTGCAACCCCCCGAAACACAGATAAGCTGTCAATACAACCGTGCAAACAGCGTTCACAACTTGGACCATCAACTTACAATGTTGTCAATGGATCCAACAGTTGGCTCTGCAATGACGAGGTTCAGACAATTTTCGGATGCATTTGCTGACTATCCTTCTTTGCAGGAAAACCTCACTCTGAAAGATGGACCCGCAAATGGTAAGTTCACCCATTCACGCTACAATTGTTGGCGAAGCAATATTAACTATCGAACAGGTGCTACTCTGACCAAGTCGCAATCCCGATCCGAAGGAGGTCTAAGTCATCGACCGACTCGATCCGACGAAGAACGCCGTGGCATGAATCCGGGAATGCGACCTCCACCACGTCGCAAGAATCCTGACGGCGAGCTAGTAGACATCTCTGCCAGCCCTGAGAAAGACGGCGAACGTAAACCACGACGCAACTCGGAAACCTCAGTAGCGGACAAACAACCAATGACAGAAGAAGAACGTCGTCGCAGAGAGAAACATCGTAAAGAGCGGGAATCTCGTCACCGTGATGGCAAACGTGATGGCAGCCGCTCACGTCACGGTCGCAGGAAGCCACATGGCTTGGATATCATTGACAAGCTTGATGTGACAGGCATATACGGTGCAGGACGTAAGTCTTCCCAGTCTTTCTATCCTAGCGATAGTCGCCAACGGCGTCAGCCGACTACCACCTCCACTTGGGAGCGGTCTCCACAACCGGCGTCTATACTAGACTTTTACGTGCCAACTCGGAATGAAGATCATACTCACTGGCTTACAGTATTCCATCATGACGGCCCATTCGATGCTTGCAACCCGCACCGTAACCGCAAGAAGGATCACCGCGCACCTATGCAAGCCTTCCCTGCCAACAGCGCCAACATGGCCCTTGGAGGCTCCGGTCCGGTTAATCCTAGACTTGACCTAAACAAAATTCACGGCCTTGGCACCGAAGGCTACAAAGATTACGGTACAGGATATGAAGCTGCCAACAAGCGTCCAGATCCATCTCGGAACTTCTCCTTCGATCCATATGCCCGCACTGAACCTGTTCACGGTGAAGAGACTTTCGGTCTCGGAACATCCACCTTTCTCGAAGGCGCACCAGCGTCCCGCAAAGCAATTGAACGTCGTGAGTCCGAACTCGAAGCGCAGCAAAGAGCCGAGCTCGTAGCTGGCGGTCTTGGCCGAAAGAAGTCGATCGCGCAACGCCTTCGAGGAATGTCTACTGGTCGTCCGCGAGCTCCCTTTCCGGATGGTGGAATTCGCTCTCCAGAGGGTCGCTATGCCGATCGCTCTCCTGGCAGCGTTCCCCTGTCACCTGAAGAACCTCCACCAAAGTTTAGGCCTATTCCAACTCAGACTCAGTCTGCTGGTGGTCCTAGCAGGGCTCCAGTCACATTGAAGGACGAGCAGAACCCGTTCGACGGTCTTTACGATGAGGCTTATGACAAGAAGGGTGCACAGATTAAACTTATGGAGGATAAGAAGGATGAGGACAAAGACGAAAACGCGATCGAACTTTCAACAACCACCGAACGGCCACTGAGCAGTCCCAGGAAAGGTGTCGGTAACCCTCTTGAACGTCGTACAACCGCCGATAACACTGATGAAATCATTGGAAGTGGTGGCGAGACCAAGGCAAGCGGTTTCTTGAACCGAGTCAAGAGCTTGAAGGGTGGACGTCGTCCAGCTCGTAACGCATCTTGAATGGTGATGCAGGATGGCTAACGAAGCAACATTTGCATTACGGAGCGTTAGAGTGGACTCGTATTGAGCCAGCACCATCTATGAAGAACATATGACTGAGCATTGAGCGAGCAAGTATCATGACCAGCACAAACGGACGGACGGCGAACAGTGATTGCGGCAAGCATTACGACACCTAAATCAGGCTTGTGAACAGCCTCGATTTTTGGGAAGTTTCATGTATGATTGGAAACCATACGGGTTCAATGGGAAATCCTGGCCGGCGAGGAGGGATGTATTCATTTGCATCACACGGAAAGATCACAAAGGACTGTTTTAAGATCATCCGAAAATAGCTTCATTGATCAAAGTTCAAGCGACGTGGATGCCTTCGGCCAAGTCATTGCTTCGACAGACTGGGTTAAGGCTATTTCGCTGACCATTGTTACATGGTCATTATGAACACATTGCTCACAAGGGAAGGCCCTGTATCAGCATTATTCCGATTGTTATGTAGCTGAAAATTCAACTATCATGGGTATCCATTGGCTTTTGTTCTGATGTCTTGAAAACGTTCGACTATCTGGCACGAACATATAATCACCGGCTACGTCCCTCAGATATCACTATCACATCGTGATCAGACCGGTGTCCTCCAACTCCAGATGCTCTACTTCCTTCCCTCCACCATGAGAATATGGTATCCCTCCTTGGTCTTCACCTCTCCCCATTTTGGATTGCTTGTTGTGCTGGGTTCCAATGCAAAGGCAACTTCCTCAAACTCGTGGATCAAGCTTCCTCGGGTCTTCCAGCCTAGACTCCCGCCTACACAATTTAGTATTGCGGTATGAAGCACTCATAATGAAGAGGTAACACGATCAACTATAAGAATCACCCACCTTGCCTTGCTTTGTCCTCAGAAAAGTCCCGTGCCACGTCGTCGAACTTGGCTCCCTCGTTCAACTTCGCCAGCGCCTCTTCCTTCTTGCTGAACTTCTCGCACAGGATGTGACGAACGTTGATAGACGTAGCTGGCTTGAGTTTGCCATCCTTTGCGGACTTGGAGTCTTTGGCTTTGTCTCCGTCCTTAGAGCCGCTGCCTTTTCCACCGGCCTTGGAGTCTTTGGCTGCTTTCTTCTTATCTGGTGCCATTCGGGGAAAGTCACGGGAGATTTTGATAGAATCTGGCTGGAATGGACTTGTTTGAACGGTGTTACGGGCGCGCACGATCAGCTGGACGTTCTAGACGCTTTTCTCTCCTCCGTTAAAGGTAGTTAGGCAGCGCTGATAGGTTTTGGCCAGACGCAGCAGCCACAATCAATACAGTAGCCGCATCGAGCCGCAAAAGCACCGAGAAGCACACAAATGACGTCGAGTCGCCAGTTCCTCCAGCTGCCGGTCACCACAACGTCAGTAATTGGGCATGCGAGAAGAGTAGGAACTGCAAAATTGAGGATCTGGTAAGCAGTTCTGCATCTTACATGTACTGCTTAGACGTCGAGCGTCGCTTTATCATCTCTTCGCCCTCCGTTGCTTACTTAAATCAGCAAAAGCTCTCTTCGAACCTTTACTTTTAGCAACAGCCAAGACGAATTGACCTGATCAACTCTAAGTAGGATCGCCGGTCACTCCGAACCTCCACCTTGGTTTCGTGTCGAGCGTGGACTCTACTGGCTTTAGGTCTACTCGCCATCTCTAAACACACCTCGTGTCGTTCTACTCCTACACACTTATCTGTGTTCTTGATCTCACGCGACCTACCTTAATCTTCACACCTCACAATGGGCCCTCCACTCCACGAAGCACTCGCCCACCTTCGAGCGAAACCCTTCTCCGACATACCCACCGACGACCTAGCGCCCTACCTCCAAACCACGCTCTCCACCGCCCGCACAATCGCCAACTCCGTGCCACCAGCAACACACTTCTCGCCGGTCGCCGCCCCCGCAGCAAACTCGGCCTCGGCCTCACCCGCGCCGCCGCCACACCGCACCGCCGCCACCGAAGACACCAAAGGCCTGTGGACGGCGTGGGGCAAGCCGCTGAAGCTGTCGGCGCGCGACAACGCGCTGGGCCTAGCCGTGTACAAGATGGCGGGGGCAGACCGGCACGGCGCGTGGTTTGCGCGGCGCAGCCTGCACCGCGGCCTGGGGTTCGCCGCCTGGCGCGCCTGCATGGCCCGCGAGTTCGACGCCAGCCTTGCGGTCGTTGGCGGACCTGGCGAGGGCGCCGTGAGGGGAATTGCGGCTGATCGCCGCGTCTGCGAGTGTGCCGTTGAGGGTCTAGCCAGGTTGCAGGTTTTTCAGCTCTCGGCTGCGTTTCCGGGGCCCGTGACGCCACGCGATTTTGTTATTATGACGGTTTCGAGCGAGGGGGAGAGCGTGCTGGATGAGGAGGGTAGGGGCTTCGTTGTGGTGAGTATTCCGGTTGAGCATCCGGATGCGCCACAGAGAGATGGCCTTGTGAGGGGCTTCTATGAGAGTGTGGAAATGATAAGGGAGGTGAAATTGCCTCGCTCGAAGGATTCAAACTTGAGATCGAGATCGGCCGCAGATTTGCTTGATAGCGAACCAAAACGATCAGAAAGCAGACAAAGAGGGATCACAATCTCATACACCGAATCACGTGGCGTCGATGCGGAGGACGAGCATATAGATGCGAGTGTCGAAGACGAAGATGAGTACGCAGTGGAATGGATTATGATTACAAGATCAGATCCAGGTGGTGGTATTCCAAGGTTCATGGTCGAACGCAACACACCAGCGAGCATCACACAAGATGCAGTGAAATTTCTGAAATGGGCAGTACAGCAAGAAGCGGAGGCATTCGAGGAAGAAGAAATGGAGAAGGAAGGCGTACCTGAAGAGGAACGAGAGAGGAGACGATCAATTGCCAAGGAAATGACCAAGGATGAAGATATCTACAGACCGGTCGAAGCCAACGGGCATCTTGCTGGTGTTATACCAGCTGCAAGCGGTATCATATCGTCTATTACGGGTGCGGCTGGAACGGCCGTTGAAACATACGCTCCTGACATCGTTCGTGAACGTCTCGAGCCATGGTTACCTCATAACCGTTCAACTAGCAACGAGAATGATGACATCAACGACGATTCCACAGACACGTCATCACTAAGCTCATTCGCATCAGCACAGCAATTCAACACAGCAGAAGAATTTCATTCACATCTCATCGACTCGTTAGAATCTCCGCCATTCGCCGACTCCGATTCCAGTCTGACACTAAAGGAGATCGGTTCGCCGAGCAACAACCCAGAAGATGACAAGCACTACAAGGAACTCGCAAAGTTGGAAAAGCGGCGACGGGAGCTGGAGCAGAAGTTCGAGCGGCAGCGCGAGCGCGAGGCCAAACGTACGGAAGAGATGAGCAGCAAAGAAGCGAAGGAAACGGAACGGCAACGCGAGAAGCTCGATCGCGAGATACGAAAGCAGCAGGAGCGTCACGACCGCGAAATGCGCAAACTCGAGGAGCGCCGCGATCGTGAGGCAAAGAAGCAAGTCGAGCGCCAGCGCAAGCTCGCCGACAAGGACGAGATATCGCGCGCCCGCCGCGAGCGCGACGACCTCAAGATGCAGTTTGACGTGCTTCGCGAGGAGAACGAGCTGCTTCGAAAGCAAATCGGCGGCTTGCAGCGCGAGAACACGGCGCTGGTGCGCGAGATGGGCAAGGTTGACGCTGGTGGCAACGCGCTTCGCCTCGTCCGTGAGGAGCTCAACAGAAGCTCGCGGGACCGCGCCAGTTCGACTGCCAGCAAGACCAGTCGCAAGAGCAAAGAGAGCAAAGAGAGCAAGGCTAGCAAGGAGACGACGGACGGTGGCTCCAGCAAGGAGAGTGGTGAGAGTGGTCACACCGAAGTGCCAGTCTCCCAGTAGGCTCGTGGTGAAGCGCCCTTCCAGCTGGCATTTATACATGCATACATACAGATTAGTTGCTTCTTTGCATGAGCATCAGGCGTTTGGGCAGTGGCATCTGCAAATCATGCCACATATCATATGTATTCCGAGAACTTAAAATTATTTCGGTGCATTTCTTTGCATCTGGCACAAAGACAGAGTGTGCGTCTCAGAGCATGGTGGTTCGCATAAGCAGTTACGATTCACCATGCCAGAAATGGAAATGTGAACATGTCGTGTCCCTTAAATTGCGTTTCGGACTTTCGTTCCATGACTCTAGAAAATACAAGGCTTGTTACTGGTAGATATGTTGCCGTTCGACGTCTTTGGGCTTAAGAAAAAGGGGCACTCAGATAGTGGCGCGGCCCAAGCGCGTCTTCGGCAGCTCAACCCCAGTGCCGATCCGTCACCCTAAGCTGCATAAACACCATCACCGTTTAATTGTCAATTCCCTATCCTCAAGCCCCCTCACCCTCAGCCTTCAACTAGCTGATGCTTCCGAACACAAAGATTGAATCGTCACCAGTCGTACCAGCTCCGGATACGTCAATTGGCTCTGGAATTTCAGCTTCAGCTCGCTGCATTCCTGCATCCATTGCTCAGACGACGGCTTCCACAACATACAAACATTGTGCGGTACGGGTGGAAGCGATTGTCATGAGGCATTGAAATGAGTGCCATGTTCAATTGCTCCTCACAGCCTCACTTTTGGCCCGAGACATGGCTCTCAATCCCTCTCAGTCCCGGCTGAACAACTCTGTTTGGGGTGCACGATCAACCCCAAATAATTCCCCTTTTGCGAGATCAAACACCATCAAAACCTCACCGACGAAGAGTACGCGCGCAGATGCTGGCCTGTCACTGAGACACGTTATCGGAACCACCGCAAACTCCTCCAATGCCATATCAACCCATCATCCGTCACGCTCACTGGCTTTCATTGCCGGTGCAGCTGCTGTTCTCGCGACCTTTGACGAACATCTCAAAGTTTCGCAGCGATTCTACCGAGCTCGACCTACCGCAATACCATTAAACCCTACTCCTGTCGTATACACACCCTCCACACCTGTAACTCCAGGCGCAGACCTGCGCACGCGAGCTGCTGTCTCACTGCGCGACGCCGGTGCTACGGGATCTCCATACGGAACGCCAACTGGAGACTGGGCAGACTCACCTGGTGGGAAGCCATGGTCTGCTCGAGAAAGAGTCAAAGCAGCTACATGCGTTTCATTGAGTCCTGATGGCAAGTACCTGGCTGTTGGCGAGACCGGATACAAGCCCAGAGTGCTCATCTTCTCCACTTCCAAAGAATCGTCTTCCGATGCTCCATTGACTTGCTTGCCTGACCACACCTTTGGCGTCAGGGCAGTTGCCTTCAGCCCGGACTCCCAATACCTTGCGACTTTGGGAGCCGCAAATGACGGCTATCTATATATCTGGAAGATCAACAACAGAAATGGTGCGGCGACGCTTTTCGCTAGCAACAAATGTACAAGCAACATCTCACAGATTGCATGGATGGGCAAGAGTGTAGTCACTGTTGGAACCAGGCACGTCAAGATCTGGCGAGTCGAAGGGTCATCATCAGTGTCGACTCCCGTTAAAGCGACATCTACGGCCTCACCGGCATGCTTTCATAGAATCCTCTACGGACGGAATTGCCTCCTGAACGAACTAATAGAGTCCACTTTCGCGGCTGTCGTGGCTATATCACCAACCAAAGCCATAGTGTGTTCGGAATCCGGCGATATCTGTCTTCTCGACGATAGCACTGGCAACCAACTCTTCACCAAAGTAGGTCATGTCGACTTTAGCGTTACTGCAATTTGCCGAGACGTGCAAGGCAATGTCTTAGTTACTGGCAGGGAGGGAAGCATTCGGAGTATCTCTTGTCGCAGATTCTTGGATGGTCAAAACGTCGGACACCTTGAGAAGCAGCTTCCAGAGGGTGCTCCGCTGTCCATTCCAACCGCTCTCATTGCCCTCGCACCTCTGGATGATCACATTGTAGCTGTCGACGCGAGCAGGTTCATCAAACTAATCAAACCTCCATCTGAAGATACAGAGGCTTTACCAGACGTCAAACTGAGACTACCGGCCCATGGTGGACCAGTCCTTGGAGTTCGACCGTGTGCCACTCCTGACCACGATGATATTGCATTCTTCACATGGTCTGCTGAAGGTACAATTCTGTTTTGGACCCAGAACGGCGTCTGTAAGCGAACCGTCAATGTGGAACTTGAACAAGCCGACTCCGCAGATGATGGCTCAATCAATGAGCTTAGAGTAGTAAGATCTTTCTCAAAAGGACGCAAACTCATCACAGGGGATAAATACGGAGTTTTGCGGTGAGTGAGTTGCTACGTGCTCGTTGTAACGTGCTGATCCGGCATAGAATCATCGACAGTCAAACCGGTGAATGTGGATTCATATCACGAGCACATGCTGGTGAAATCACTGATGTTGCCGTCCAAGAGGGTAAAGTAACTCTCATCGCGACAGGTGGCAGGGACCGGACAGTTCAGATCTTCCAAAAGCGCAAATCTGGATGGGATCTCATTCAGACTCTCGATGAGCATGTCGGCGCGATTACCGGCCTCCTTTTCACATCAGATGGA
>Ga0335073_10015874_pt1 | contig 10526 bp, 10 predicted proteins | sample Lox_Sample_22_FD_207093 | JGI IMG/M metagenome (GOLD analysis project Ga0335073, IMG submission 207093) | Soil microbial communities from Loxahatchee National Wildlife Refuge, Florida, United States - Lox_Sample_2.2 | ecosystem: Environmental > Terrestrial > Soil > Wetlands | place: USA...
CGATCCAGTGGGTCAGCACCGGCTACCTGCTGGCGCTGGCGGTCGCGATCCCGGTGACGGGCTGGGCGGAGGCGCGGCTGGGCGGCAAGCGGGCGTGGATGACCGCGCTCGGGATCTTCGTCGTCGGGTCGGTCCTGTGTGCCCTGTCTTGGAGCGACGCCAGCCTGATCGGGTTCCGGGTGCTCCAGGGGTTCGGGGCCGGGCTGATCTTCCCGCTCATGCAGACGCTGGCGGTGCGGGCGGCGGGCGGCCGCGCCAGCAGCAACCTGATCGCGGCCATCAGCCTGCCGCTGGCGCTGGGGCCGATCCTCGGCCCCGTCATCGGCGGCGTCATACTCAACTGGCTGAGCTGGCGCTGGCTGTTTCTGGTCAACGTGCCCGTGATCGCGGTCGGCGTGCTGCTCGCGCAGCGGTTCCTGCCGGCTGACCGGCCGCCGGCCGGCGCGCCGCGGGCGCGCTTGGACCTAGTCGGGCTGGTGCTGCTGGCCGGGGCGCTGGCGGGCATCCTGCTCGGCCTGTCCAACCTGTCGCAGGACGGCGGGATCGGCCACCCGGGCGTACTCGGCCCGCTGCTGGCCGGCCTGGCGGCACTGGGCCTGTTCGTCGCCTGGGCACTACGGCCGGGCGACCGCAAGCCGATCGTCAACATCCGCCTGCTGCGCTTCCGCTCGCTCGGCAGCGCCTCGGCCGTCCTGTTCACCGCGGGCGCGGCGATGTACTCCGGCTTGTTCCTCCTGCCGCTCTACTACCAGTCGCTGCGCGGCGAGTCGGTGCTGGCCGCGGCCCTGCTGCTGATCCCGCAGGGCGTGGGCTCGCTGGGCGCCCGGTTCGTGATCGGCAGGCTGGTCGGGCGCTTCGGCGCCCGACCAGTCACCATCGTCTCCTTCCTGCTGACTGCGGTGGCGACCGTGCCGTTCGCGTTCGCGGGCCCCAGCACCAGCCTCTGGTGGCTGGGCACGGTACTGCTGGTACGCGGCTTTGCCCTGGGCGCGGTGCTGATCCCGCCGATCTCAGTCGCTTACTACGACATCGAGCCGGCCGACATCCCGCACGCCACCATGAACACCCGCATCAGCCAGCAGGTCGGCGCCTCGTTCGGCGTCGCCATCGTCGCGGTCGTCTTGCAGTCGCTGCTCAGCCACGGCGCCGTCGGCGCTTTCCAGACCGCGTTCTGGTGGGCGGCCGGCATCAGCGTGGTCGCGTTCATCCCCGCCCTCGCGCTGCCCGCCGCCCGGTCGCCGCAAACGCCCGCCGCGTCTCGCCCGGCCGAACCGGTCCCGGTCGCGGGTACGCGGGACAATGGCTGACGTGAGCACCAGAACGGCCCCGGGCGAAGGCCGCAAGCAGGAACGGCGCCGCGGCGCCGACCTGGAGGAAGCCATCCTCGACGCCGCCTGGGAGCAGCTGACGGCCGAGGGATACGGACACTTCACGATCGAGACCGTCGCCGCCCGCGCCCGCACCAGCAAGCCGGTCCTCTACCGGCGCTGGAAGACCAGCGACGACCTGCTGCGAGCGGCCATCCGGCACCGGGGCGCCGTCACCGAGGTCCCCAACCCCGACACTGGGACGCTCCGGGGCGACATGCTGGCCTTGCTCCGCTACTCCAACGCCGGTCGCACCGACATGGCTGCGATGATGTCAAGCATGCTCGGCAGCTACTACAGCAAGACCGGGCTGACGCCGGCCGACCTGCGCAACGAATTCCTCAGCGAGCGCCCGAACCCCACCCAGCGCGCGATCGATCGCGCGGTCGCCCGGGGTGAGATCGACCCCGCCCGGCTGACCCCCCGCATCGCCAGCGTGGCGTTCGACCTATGGCGGAACGAGGTGATGCTGACGCTCAAGCCCGTCCCCGACCACGTCCTGCGCCAGATCGTGGACGATATCTTCATCCCCCTGGTCGCGTGGCGCGACGAGCAGGGCGAACCGGTGACCGGGCCGCCCGTTTGACCACGCCGCTCCCGGGCAGCCTCGGGCACAGTCCCTCCGGAACGCCCAGAACGAGCAAATATGGCCGTCGGAAGACGATTGACCGGCTGCCTGGCAGCGCACGCCGAATCGGCGGTCTGGTGCGCCTTCCGGCTTCGGGGTGACATACGCATCGTGTACGCATTGTTATCTGGCGTCGTGGGCGAGTGAGGCTTACGCTGCGTTCCTCGTTCCATTGCTGGGGCCTGGCGGCGGCTCTCGGCTCCCGGGTCTCAGCCGTTTCGGGAGGTGCCCGATGACCGCCACGACCCCCTCCACCGCCCTCGCCACCATCCAGCCAATATTCACCGACGCCGAGCGGCTCGCGCTCGCCGGGTTCCTAGCCGGGTACCCGGCCTGACCCGCGAGGCTTACACCCTGGACCTGCGCCAGTTCACCGCCTGGTGCCGTCTCCGCTCGCTGTCCCTGTTCGCGGTCCGCCGCGCCGACATCGAGACCTTCGCCCGCGAACTCGAGGCCAAAGGCCGGGCCCGCGCCACCGTTACCCGGCGGCTGTGCACCATCGCCGGGTTCTACCGGTACGCGGTCGAGGAAGAACTCCTCGAGCGCTCCCCGGCCGCGCACGTCCGCCGCCCGCGGCTGGATTATGAGTCGCATGCGACCGCGCTGGACCGCAACGAACTCGGCGCGCTCCTGGTCGCCGCCGGGCTCGGCCCGCCCGCCGAGCACGCCCTGATCTCCCTGCTGGCGCTGAACGGGCTGCGGGTATCGGAAGCCACCGGCGCCGACATCGAGCAGCTGGGCCTCGAGCGCGGCCACCGGACCCTGGTCATCACCCGCAAGGGCGGCAAGGTCGTCACCATCCCGCTCGCGCCGCGCACCGCCCGGGCGATCGACCTGGCCATCGGCGAGCGCACCGAAGGGCCGCTGTTCCTCACCGCCGACGGGCGGCGGCTGGACCGGCACGGCGCCGCCGGGTCGTCCGCCGGGTGACCCGCCACGCCGGGATCGCCAAGGACGTCAGCCCGCACACCTTGAGGCACGCGTTCATCACCGCGGCGCTCGATGCCGGGGTGCCGCTGCGGGATGTGCAGGAGGCCGCCTCCCACGCCGACCCGCGCACCACGATGAGGCATGACCGGGCCCGCGCCAGCCTGGACCGGCACGCCACCTACATCGTCGCGGCCTTCATCGCCGGGGCAGCCCGGTAACCTTTCACTCTCGTCCACGGCAGCCTGGCCGCGCCGTGGGCCAGGCTGCCCATAACCAAGGACACGACGGAAGTGATCACCAAGTGCAGCCGTCCACTGGGACCAAGAGCCGCCTTCGATCTGCTCGGCAGCCTGGTTGCTGAGATGGCGGCCCGGTGCCGTGCCGAATCGTGTGATCTGTATACGGCTACGCCACGGCTCACCCGCTGACCGAGGCGCCTTCTTGGGGTAGCCGGGTATCGGGCGCGCTGGTTTCAGTACCAGGCTGAGTCGGGGCGGATTTTGGCGATTGCCTCGGTGCGGCTGGCGACGCCGAGCCTGGCGAATGTGTTCTCCAGGTGCTTGCGGACGGTGCCGGGTGAGAGCCCGAGTTGGCGGGCGATCGCCCGGTTATGGTGACCCGCGGCGACTAGCTGCAGGAGCTCTCGCTGCCGTGCCGTCAGGGACCGGGTCGCGGCGCGGCGGGCGTGCGCGCGCAACGCGTCGGCGATGTGCGGCTGCAGCAGCACGGCCGCGGAGCGGTGCTGGCCGGTGAAGGACAGGCCGGGCCCGCGCATAAAGGTCAGCCTGCGGGCGATGCCCGGCGGCCCGGGAAGCGGGATGATCAGGGACTTGTCGATCCCGCCGGGGCCCAGGTAGTCGGTGTACAGGCCGGTGGAGTGCCACTGCCGGGCGCTGTAGAAATCCTCGGTCATCATGACCTCATGCCGCAGCCGGGGGATCCGCTCGGTGTAGGAGCAGCTGATCGTGGGCCAGAAATGCTCCCAGAACTCTTCATACTCATCCTCGCCGTAGACCTCCTCGCCGTGCGCGTTGCAGGCGGGTGCCAGCCCGGTCAGGCGGCTGCGGCGGTGCCGCCAGTCCAGCTCGCACAACGTGATCTGGTCGGCGGGAAACAGCCGCGCCAGGCAGTCGGCGACGCAGGGGTCCTCCAAGCCGTCACCGTCGCGCGCATCCCGCAAGGTCCCGGCGGCTTGTATAACGTAAGCCAGATTCATGCCGCTGTCCCCCTCTTGCCTGATCAGCATACGACGAAGGTCGTATGGCGTCATGCGGCTATGGCTGCCGAAAATCGGGCAATAGCCTCTGGGAGCGAGGCGTTCAAAATGGAGGCGGATCATGATTGATTATTTCTTCTCCGGTGACAGCTACGTCTCGGTGACCCGTTGGGCAGACACTGAGGCGGGCACCGTAGATGGGGGATCTCCGGCGCCGATCTCGAACTGGGGCTGGGGCAGTTTCGGCGCGAACGGCATCGACGCAGCCCTGTACAGCGGGTCGAAGTGCTATTTCTTCTCCGGTAACCGCTATATCCGCGTCACCCGCGGACAGACCGGGGCGGGCACGGTGGATGCGGGGTATCCGGCGCCGATCTCGAACTGGGGCTGGGGCAGTTTCGGCGCGAACGGCATCGATTGCGCATTGTTCAGCGGCGGACCTCCGGTCACAGCGCCACTGTACGGCCTTGGGAGCAATTCCAACTACTTCCTGGCAAGTAATTGCGAATGGATAAATAACCTGAGCATAACCATCGACGTGGCGCAGGACATCGTCTGCCAGTCAGCATCCGGAAGTACTAGGCCTCCTAATGTCAAGGGCTTCGGCTTCCAACTGAACGCCTACTCGCCAAGCGGGAAGACGAGCGCCTGGCAGCAGTACGTCATTACGCTCTTCGATAGCGAAACGATCTGGTGGATCGACAACTTTCCGCTGCACGGCGACAACATCATAAACAGACACTCTAATTTGGCGGCGATGCCGAGCGCTAAGATCCCAGCGGGGTACAAGCTCACAATCAAACTGGAAAACGACTGGAACGGAAATATCACTGGCGCAACATATATCGTCGTCGACGATCAGGGCCGCACAAAGGCGAACGTAACAAAGAACCTGCTGTCGATTGGCGGGGTCACTGCGTCGGAGATCGCCCCCATAATCGCCTTCCAGCTCAATATCGTCGGACCGGTCAACAGCGAAAGCGCTGTTCTCTCATCAGGGAGCGGTACAATCAACTACTCGGCGACAAACGTCTTGACGCCGTTGAGCCAAGAGCCACCCTGCGCCGAATCAGGTTACGTCACTGGCGAAACCGCGAACAGCTTCTATGGGACGCTGCCTTCCGGCCCAAGTAATTCATACACGCAATCATTCACCGTAAGTAGTCTAAAGCCAATGATCCGCAAGGAAGGACTCATCCGGCCGTCGACCCGATATGTCTCGCTCACGGACGATTAAGAAAAAGTCTTCCTAACCGCAATTCGTTCCAGGCAGGAAATGATGTGGTCTGCTGCTGATATGGATGAACATGCAGGCTAGCGCATCAAGCCTGCCTGCCCTTCAGCGCCCGCTATTCGGCTACTCGAGTGCGCGTCGTAGCACGCCGATCACCCTGTTCTGTGCTCAAGAGAGCACCTCTTCAGCTGGATGGGACTGGCGCCAGATCGGCGGGTCGGCGCGCGGTTATCCAGCAGCTTCTCACCGCCGCTGGCCGCCCGGCCATGGCTCTGCGCGATAGGCCCGGCCTGCATGTTTATTCAGCGCCTCGCTCTTGATGAACGTCCGCTTCTGCCGCAATGAGCATGAGTCGCACGGCGGCGTGATTCGTCAGTGCTGAGTTTCTGGCTCGCTAGCATCCAGCACATTAGCGTGATGCACTCTGGGTGAGCGCGACGCTGGGTAGCATGCAAAAGGCTAATGATAATCCGCTGTCGGTGACATCCGCCGTGTCAGGTCCAGTTGACTTGGCCTGCTGCTTCTCCGCGTCCCTTACGGCGAGCCGGTGCTGTAGTTCGATGTGCCGGAACTGGTAAACAGCGCCCGCCTGCCGGAGAACACCCCGCCTGTGGGCATCCGCGAGGAAACCCATAAGTGGCCACGGAAGATGGCGACGCAGTGCAAGCCATATCCGGGCTACTTCGTAGGACGGCCACGCCTCTGAGAAGCTGACACCGACCCCGGCCGCGAACCCGGCCACCAGCCCGGTCGGGACCCCGATCCCGGTCCCGGCCACGGCGCCGGCCTCAATTGCAAATCTGCGTTGCCGCGCAAGCGTGACGGAAGGGCTAGTAGCGGAGCTTCTGTCCCGCACCATGCGCAACCAAGCGAGGGTAATTAGCCCGACGTTGGCCAAGAGCCCGACCACGAGCGCGACCAGGAGCCCGGCTACGAACGCGGTATTGACCCCTTCCCTTGGCCAGACAGGATCCCAGTCACAGCTCCGGCCACTACCCCGGTCCCCGACGAGACCTGAGATCCGGTTACGACGCCGAGCGCGAGCAAAGCCTCTGCTGGATCGCGGCCACGGCCTCTTGACTGGAACCTGCGCCCTAGCTCTGACCCTCCCAAGATGAGGCCCGTATAACCAGCGTTGGACCCAACCAGGCCGCCAACCATGACGCCAACTAGCACCCCGGCATCGACCCCGGCCGCGACCCCGGCCGCGACGCCGGCCAGAACCCCCACCACGACGCTAGCCACGCCCCCCACCACGAATGCGAATCCCGGTATGGCGGCCGGTAGCTGCCACCAGGCCAGGTCCGGTCGGGCGATCGTTCGTTCGAGGTGGCGGGCGAGGAAGACGAGCCACTTTTCTGCAGCCTGTGCCTTCCACCGACCGGCGGGGTCATGCCTATAAGCAGCAGGGATAAACGCGTCAAACAGGAGACTTTCCACGGCTGCGCGGTCAGTCAGATCGGGGTTGCGCAACTCCTCCGGGTCACGCAGCGCCCCAGTCAGCTCACCAGGCCGGGGGTTATAGATGGCACGGGCTAGGCTGACCATCAGCGGCGTGCGCAGTGCTTGCCCCGCCGGCGTCTCAGCCCCGAGTCCGGCGAGAACCGGCGCCCAGCGGGCCTTCGCGTCCGGGCCAGCCGCGTCATCACATAGGTAACCGCGGACAGCATCGAGGCTCAGGGGGCGCAGTTCGATGGCCGCTGCTGCCCGGAGGGTTACCTCAACGCCACCCTCTGGCCGGATAGCGTCCCTGTACTCCTGGCTGCGGCAGGTCACTAGTACCTGATCACCGGGCCGCAGGGCGTCGTTAATCCGGGCGATCGCCGCGCCCCGGACCGCTTCGGGGATCTCATCAAGGCCATCCAGGATCGGCAGGATCAGGCTGGGCCTAGCCCCCAGCAGCGCTGCAGCCTGGCTGGGCTCTTCCCTGCCTGTCGGCGGGGGGGCAGCCAGGGCAGGGTAGTCGATCACGAGTTGGGCGCCCAGCCAGTCTCGCAGATCCTGGTCGACGGGGTTCCAGGCCGCAATGGATACCAGGATCGGAACGGGGCCGCCGCTGGCCCACCGGGCCAGCAGGTCCAGCACCAGCCGGACCATCATCATGGTCTTGCCGGCACCGGGCTCGCCGACCACGACCAGCCGACCGGTCGGCACCCGGGCCAGAACATCTGCCAGCTCGTCGCCTTCCCCGGCCAGGTCATCCGGGCCAGCCGCCAGTGTCGCTGTGGGTAGAGAGGAAGGACGCCCGGCAGTGCTGCTCGCTACCTTCACCAACAAGTCCCAGGTGTCGGTTAGGGATGGATCTGCCGCACACCAAAAGACCGGCAGCGGGTACGGGTCGTAAAGGCGGCGTACGCCAGCCTCAGCTTCCCACTGAGTGCCTACCGTTATGGCCAGTTGGTCAGCAATTTCGGCCATGCTCACGCTGCGGCCCGAGTCGGCAGAGCCGCTGTCCTTCGCCAGGGTCACAAATGCGACCCACAAGGCGGACAAGGGAATGCTCACCGCAGCCAGAATGGCGACGGCAGTAGCATCAAGATGATGGTGATGCGCGACTGCCAGCGCGATCACCCAGGGCAGTACCAGCAACACCACAGCCACCGCAGCAACCAGCCACATTGGGTACCCGCGGATAGCCAGCCGACGCCGCCCATTCTGACGCTTCCTGCCCCCCACGATTGCAGATTGCCACACTGTTGCCGTCTGCGGCTACCAAATCAGACTGTTGTCCGCCCGGCAGCGCGTGGTCGATGCCCTCGTGGTGGTCGGCGTGGCCCGGCTCGCACCGTACTCGGAGTGGAAGCCGTGCGTGAAACCGTCAGATGATTCATTCGCCCATGGTGTTTGTGACACCGGTATTTTCAATCATCTTCAGACGGGCGTGATCAAGGTAGCCGAGCGCTGCAACTAGGCTTTTCGTGCTGCGCGGAAGTTACCGGTTACCCAGCCGCGAGATGATCAGTCGACCGTATGTTTATGCATCAGGAGCTCCAGGCGAAACATCCGCTCATGCCGCAACGAGCACGGCCATGGGGCCAGCGGAGGAGGTTACCGGGGACTGTCGCGACAACTGCTCGCGTTTCCAGGCAGATGACTGCCCGGACGTGGGGGACGAACCCAGCCGTCCTGTGCTTTGCAGCTCTACGAGGCGGCAGCGCCGCGTTCAGCAGAACGCGGCGCTGCCGTCGCAGATCGGCTTTGCGACCAGGTTGTCCGGGTCAATGGCGAGGATCGGCTTACCGTTCTGGGTGCCGACATTGCCGACGACGAATAGCAGCGAGGGCATGTCCGGTACCTCGAAGAAGACGTAGCCGTTGACCGTCTGGCCGGGCTGCATGGTGTTTGTTGAACAGATGCCGGAGGCGAACTGGGCTCCGGCCGGAGGCTGTGTTCCTGGCGGCGGCTCGCTCATGCAGTAAGCGTCGACCTGGCCGTTGATGTCCTTGCCGCCGCTCCGGTAGACGGTCACGAAGTAGGCGTTGCCGAGCGGGAAGTCATTGTCGAATCCGGAAGGGCCGTTGTCATCGATGGTCAGCCCGAGGACCAGATACCGGTCCCCGGTCTTAAGGGCGTTAGCGCCGAGTCCAGCCGCAGTGTCTCCGTCCGTACCGCCTATGGTTGCCTGCGCGTAGGAGATGTAGCTGGCGCTAGTCAGCGTCCACGTGGTGTTCTCGATGACCTCTGCACCCTGCGTACCGGACGTCTCGGTTACGTATGGCAGCTTGACGGTTGCGCCCTTGTGCAGCACTGGGATGTCACTTGATTGCGCCGCCGGGCTCGAGACCGGGCTGGCGGTCTCTGCTGGTGCTGGTGAACGTGTGCTCTGGGCTGACTGTCCGGGCCGTGCACCGCCGCATGCGGCCATCCCTGCTAGCAATACGGCGGTCCCGGCGGTCCCTGCAGCCGTTCTGAGTCTCTTCACTTGATTCCCTTGACGGTGCGACAGTGCCATCGAATGAAATTAGATCTTTATCAGTGAGCGATCGTAATGATTATGCTCTCGGGAGTAACTGGAGAATCAGACCGCCCCGCAGAGGCGGTACGCCAGCGTACCCGTGAGCGGGTCGACAAACGGCACGACACGCAGGGAACTGGCCTCAAGCAACATCCGGATCTTCCGCGCTTACAGAGGTTGAAAGGCTGAGGTCTGATGCCGGATCGGTTACGCTCGGCGAGCCTGCGTGATTCGTGCGGCTGGCGAGGCTATGCCTGGTTCGTGAGGTATGCCGATGGAGGCGGGCTGACGGCTGAGGGCCGGGCCCGCCGGGAGACAGTGCGGCTGCAGGCCGCGGAGATGTTCGCTCAGGACGCGGACCCGGTGCAGATCGCAAGGTCACTGCGGGTCAGCACCAAGTCGGTGTACCAGTGGCGCCGCGCCTGGCGGGCTGGCGGGCAGGAGGCCCTGGCTTCGCGGGGGCCGGGCGGGAGCGCGTGCCGGCTGGACGAAGGGCAGCTCGAGCAGCTGCGCGCCGCGCTGGAGGCCGGCCCGGCCGCGCACGGCTGGGTGCAGGACCAGCGGTGGACCCTGGCCCGGGCAGCGTCGCTGGCCGCCCGCCTGTTCGGGGTCTCCTACACGCTGCGCGGGATGTCGTTCCTGCTGCACCGGATCGGCTGCTCGCCCCAGGTCCCGGTCCACCGGGCCGTCGAGCGGGACGAGGCCGCGATCGCGGAATGGCGGGCGGTGACCTGGGCCAAGGCACGAGGCTAGCGGCGCTGACCGGCGCGTGGATCTGCTTCGAGGACGAGGCCGGGCAGTCGCTGCGGCCGGGCAAGGCCCGCACCTGGGCGCCCCGCGGCCGCACCCCCGTGACCAGGGTCTCCGGCAACGCCGGCCGCCTGTCGGTTGCGGGCATGGCCTGCCTCAAGCCCGGCCAGCCAGGCCGGTTCTTCTACCGCGTTCACGTCCACCGCCGCCGCAAGGGCAGCCGGGCCAGTATGTCCGAGGCCGACTACGCCGCCCTGGTCACCGCCGCGCACCGCGCCCTGAACGCCCCGGTCGTCCTGGTCTGGGACAACCTCAACACCCACCGCAGCCAGAAGATGCGCCGGTTCACCGAGGCGAACTCCGACTGGCTCACCGTGGTCCACCTGCCCGCTTACGCCCCTGACCTCAACGCTGTCGAGGGCGCCTGGGCGAGCATGAAAAGCAGC
>Ga0335073_10015875_pt1 | contig 10526 bp, 8 predicted proteins | sample Lox_Sample_22_FD_207093 | JGI IMG/M metagenome (GOLD analysis project Ga0335073, IMG submission 207093) | Soil microbial communities from Loxahatchee National Wildlife Refuge, Florida, United States - Lox_Sample_2.2 | ecosystem: Environmental > Terrestrial > Soil > Wetlands | place: USA: Florida...
ACCGGCGCGCTCCCCTCGTCCCAGGTGAGCGTGACCGTCGCCGAGGCGGGGCCGGCGGCCGTGGGCGAGAAGAGGACCGGAATGCTGGAGGTGGCGCCGGGCTCCACGGAGAAGGCGGGGCCGCCGCGGAGGGAGAACGGGCCGGATGACAGCGTCGCCTGGATTGTCACTTCGGCCGTCCCGCTGCTCTTCACCAGGATGGTGCCGGTGGCCGTTCCGTCGACCCAGGCCGAACCGAGGTCGAGCGAGGCGGGAGAGATCGCGAGCTGCTCGGTGAGCGGCTGGACCGTCCCGGAGGATCCATGACAGCCGCCGAGAAGGACGAGGCAACTGCCGACCCAGCTCGAGCGCATCCCGGGGGCCTCCCGGTGGCTGGTCTATCGCAAGGGGATGCCGCCCGCAACGGCGCCGGGCTCAGTCGGGGTCGATCGCGTCCTGCAGCTCGACCTCGTCGGTCGACGCGGCAACCTCGCTCGCGGCGCGGGCGTTGCTGGGGTCCGCCCGGTGAGCGGCCTGGAACTCCATGCGGGCGCCCGCCTCGTTGCCGGCCCGGCGATCGCGCAGCGCTGCGGCCACGTGGAGCAGGCCGAGCTTCTGCCGGACCGCGGCGGGGAGCTTGTGCCCGCTGGCGGCCTGCGCGCTCTCGAAGTCGTGGATGGCCTGGGCCTCGTCGTGCCGGCGGAGGGCATCGGTTCCCTGGGCGATCAGGGCGGCCGCGGCAGGACCGAGGGAGGCGTCGGCCGGCGTGGCGCTGCGCGGAGCGACGCGCGCGGCGCGGCGAAGGTGCGCCCTCGCCTTGTGCTTCGCGTGCGCGATCCTCTTCGCGGCGTGCTTCACCGCCCGCGGCGTCGCCTGAGCGACCGGCGGAGCGGCGACGGCCGGGACCGCGGCAGCCGGGGCCTCTGAAGGAGGCATGGCCACCTCGACTGCCACGGGGGCCGTGGCGATGGGGACCGCGGGCACCACCACCTTCACCGGCGCGGCCTGCGCGACGATGGGCGCCGTGCGGACGGTCACCGGCGCGTGGGGCGGCCCCGCCGGCAGCAGCCTCGAGATGAGGGCCGCCGACAGGGCCGCCGAGCCGACGAACGCGAGCAGCTTGTCGAGGTGGGCCTCGAGCCAGCCGCGCGTGTCCTCGTCGAACGGCGCCTCGGCGAGCAGCTCGTCCACCGGCGGCACCGGCCGCAGGAGGGTCCGCTGCTCGCTCCGGGCCACCGGAGGAAGGCGTCTCGGAAAGATGGCTGCCGTTTGCGACATGCCTTCCGATCGAAGCAAGAGGTGGACCAGCTGCAAGCGCCTGGATTCACGATACGGCAGGCGGCAGAAATGGAGCAGCTGGGCGCCGTTGGAGCATCCACGCACCACCTCCGAGCGCTGGCGTCCCTCCGGGCTCTCTTGTATGGTCCCCGACCCATGGCCGTGCGGATCTTCAACACCCTCACCGGCGAGAAGCAGCCGCTCGAGCCGCTGCGGCCACCCGCGGTGGGCATGTACGTGTGCGGGCCGACGGTCTACGACATGAGCCACGTGGGCCACGCGCGGGTGTACGTGGCCTTCGACGTGGTGGCGCGCCACCTGCGGCGCCGCGGCTACCGGCTCACCTACGTCCGGAACTTCACCGACGTCGACGACAAGATCATCAAGCGTGCGCACGAGCTCGGCCAGAAGCCGTCGGACGTGAGCGAGCGCTTCATCCGGGAGTACCTGACGGACATGGCGGCGCTGGGCGTGCGGCGCGCCGACGTCGAGCCCAAGGTGACCGAGCACATCCCCGAGATCGTCGCGCTGATCGAGAAGCTGGTGGCGCGCGGCCTCGCCTACCCGGCGGCGGGGGACGTCTATTACGCCGTGCGCCTCTTCCCCGACTACGGCAAGCTCTCCCGCCGCAACCTCGACGACCTCAAGGCGGGCGCGCGCGTCGAGCCCGGCGAGCAGAAGCGCGACCCGCTCGACTTCGCGCTGTGGAAGGCGGCGAAGCCCGGCGAACCGCAATGGCCCTCGCCGTGGGGGCCGGGGCGCCCCGGCTGGCACATCGAGTGCTCGGCGATGAGCGAGAAATACCTCGGCGAGAGCTTCGACATCCACGCGGGCGGCAAGGACCTCGTCTTCCCGCACCACGAGAACGAGATCGCGCAGAGCGAGGGCGCGAGCGGCAAGCCCTTCGCGCGGATCTGGATGCACAACGGCTTCGTGACGCTGGACCAGGAGAAGATGTCGAAGTCGCTCGGCAACTTCTTCACCATCCGCGACGTGACCGCGAAGTTCGAACCCGAGGCGCTGCGACTCTTCCTGCTCTCGACGCACTACCGGAGCCCCATCAACTTCTCCGACCAGGCGCTCGGAGAGGCCGAGCGGCGGCTCGACTACTTCTACGAGACGCTCGCCAAGGCCGACGCGCTCCTGGCCGGCGCGACTCCCGAGCCGGAGCCCGCGACCGCCGAGTCGGTGACCGCCGCCTTCGACGAGGCGATGGACGACGACTTCAACACGCCCGGGGCGCTGGCGGCGCTCTCCGAGCCCTTGAAGAAGCTCAACGAGCTGACCGAGCGGCCGGGGAAGGCCGCGCAGCGGCAGGAAAGCCAGTCGATCGCGGCGGCGCTCCTGCGCGCGGTGCGCGAGGCCGGGGCGGTGCTCGGCCTGTGCGAGCGCCCGCCTCCGGAGTACCTCGCCGAGCGGCGCGTGCACCTCGCCGCGCGCAAGCAGCTCGACGTGGCGCGCGTGGAGGCGCTCATCGGCGACCGCGCCTCGGCCAGGCGGGCGAAGGACTTCGCGAAGGCCGACGCCATCCGCGGCGAGCTGGCCGCGCTCGGGGTGGAGATCATGGACGGGCCGGCGGGCACGAGCTGGAAGATCGCGGGGTAGATCATGAAGGACGACCGTCGGCCGTCGCGGAGGCAGGTGCGCGTGTGGCTCGCCACGGTGCTCGAGCCGCTCGGGGCGGCGCTGCGGCTGGAGGCCGAGCGCGGCGAAGGCGGCCGCTGGACGTTCCGCGCGGCGGGTCGGGACCTCGAAGGCCTTCGCGAGGTCGAGCGGCTGGTGCCGGCTCGCTTTCTGCCGAACCTCGAGCAGCTCTGGCGGCACCGCGCCGGCCAGCGACAGCTCGCGGCGCGGCACGACCGCTCGCTGCGCTACCTGCGCGAGACCTGCCGGCGCGCCTTCGACGCGCTCGTGCAGTCCGAGGGTCTCGCGCAGCTCGCCGGCGATTCCGCGCGGCTGCCGGCGCTCGCCGAGCTGATCCTGAACGGCGAGCGCGCCGCACCGGCCGAGGAGGCCTTGCGCGATCTCTGGCCGGCGCGGACCGACGAGCTGCTGGCGCTGCGCGAGCTGCCGGCGGTGGCCGACGAGCTGCGCCTCGCGGAGAGCGCCGGGAAGAGCTTGCACGCCGCGGTCTGCGCGCTCCTCGAAGACGTCTCGCAGGTGCAGGGGCAGCTCGCGGACGAGTACCGTCTGCCGCCCGTCGATCCGGCCGAGGACGCGGTTCCGGAGGCAACGCCCGCGCACGCGCGGTGACAGGCAGGCGCCGCCGCTCATTTGATCTCGGAGTGTTCTCGTGAGACGCTCAGAGGTCGCAGGAGGCCGACCATGGGCGTTCGACGGTATTCCGGCAGCATGGTGGCGGTGTTCCTGGCGTTTTCGTTCGGCTCGGCTTGCAACTGCGGCTCGCCGGCGAAGGGCGCCTCGGACGCGGGCGACGGTGGGCACGCGACGTCGGGCACGGGCAGCTCGGGCGCCACCGCGGGCGGGGGCGGCTGCGGCCTGGTCACCTGCGCCTCGGCCAAGGCGAATTGCGGCGCCCTCGGCGACGGCTGCGGCGACATCATCCAGTGCGGCACCTGCCCCGCGGGCCAGAGCTGTGGCGCCGCCGGCCCGAACGTCTGCGGCGGCGGTGCCACGGGTGGGTCGGCGGGCTCGGCCGGCGGCTCCGGCGGCTCGGGCGGAGCACCCTGCACCGGCCTCTGCACCCAGCAGGTCGCGTGCAGCGGCGGCGGCACGACCTCGCTCAGCGGCACCGTGTACGCGGCGACGAATCCCGCCAACGGCTTCGGCAACCCGGATCCGCTGCCGAACGTGCTCGTCTACGTGCCCAACGGCACCGTCGAGCCGTTCACCGAGGGCGTCACCTGCGACGCCTGCGGCGCCCCCGTGACCGGCGATCCGCTGGTGAGCACGGTGAGCGGCGACGACGGCACCTTCACGCTCGACAACGTGCCGGCGGGCAGCAACATCCCGCTGGTGATCCAGATCGGCCGCTGGCGCCGCCAGATCACCATCCCCACGGTCACGGCGTGCACCAACACCCAGCTCACGCCCGACCAGACGCGCATGCCCCGCAACCACACCGAGGGCGACATCCCGCTCATCGCCATGGTCACCGGCAGCGTGGACTCCATCGAGTGCGTGCTGCGCAAGATGGGCATCGACGACAGCGAGTTCACCACGCCCTCGGGCGGCGGCCGGGTGCAGATCTACGTGGGCAACGGCTCGACCGACGCGACCAGCTCCGCGCCCGGCGAAGAGAGCCTCGTGAGCAGCCCCACCACGCTGGGCGACTACGACCTCGTCGTCTTTGCCTGTGTCGGCAGCGAGCAGCAGCAGGCGCAGGCCGACCAGCAGAACGTCATCGACTACGCGAACGCCGGCGGACGGGTCTACGCGACCCACTACAGCTACGTGTGGCTGTTCAACGACACGCCCTTCTCGGGCACGGCGGACTGGGACGTGAACAAGGGAACGCAGACCGGTCCCGAGAGCCTCGACATCAACACGTCGTTCTCGCGCGGCGCGCAGCTCGCCCGCTGGCTGCAGGTGGTCGGCGCCTCCACGACCTACGGCGTGATCCCGCTGGGTGTCTTGCGGAACGACTTCACGGCGTCGGTGCCACCCTCCGAGACGTGGCTCTACTGGGACGGCGGGACCCCTGGGGGCGGGGGCAACGGCGGCTTCACGGGCGGTCACACGGGGGGTGGCAACGGCGGCGGGGGCGGCGACACGACCTGGGACGGTCCGGTGCACTACACGTTCGACACCCCGGTCGGCGCGGATCCCTCGGCCCAGTGCGGCCGCGTCGTCTTCAGCGACTTCCACGTCGAGAACAACAACGGCGACACGGGCAGTGTTTTCCCGGCCGAGTGCGGAAGCGCGGCGCCGATGACGCCCCAGGAGAAGGTGCTGGAGTTCATGCTCTTCGATCTCTCCTCCTGCGTGCTGACGAGCACCCCCACGGGGAGCTGCGTGCCCCAGACCTGCTCGCAGCTCGGCTACAACTGCGGCATGGCGGGCGACGGCTGCGGCGGCACCATCGACTGCGGCGGCGGCAGCAGCTGCTTCGAGGGCGCCAACTGCGGCTGCGGCGATGGCGGCACGTGCGGCGGCGCCGGCCAGGCGAACGTCTGCGGCACGTCACAGCAGTTCCACTGACGGCCCTTTCGCTACGCGACGTCGATCACGCGCTCCGCGAGGAGCTGCTGGATGATCGTCAGCGCGGCGGCCCGCGGCAAGCCGCTCACCTGCACGAGCTGGGAAGGCGTCAGCGCGCAGCCCGTGAGCCTCGAGGCCACGAACGCTTGCTGTGGCGTGAGCACGGGCGGCGGGCGGCGGGCGGGGAGCAGCCGCAGCCTCGGCGCCGACTTCGAAGCACCCGGGCGGGGCTCCGCCTTTTGAGCCGGCAGCGGCGTGGCCCGGAGCTGCCGCGCCACCTCCGTCAGCCGGGAGAGGCAGTCCGACATCGTCGGCGGGCGGTCGTCGGGGTGCTTGGCGAGCGATTGCCGGATCAGCGCCCGCAGCGCCGCCGGCAGCCGCGCGGTGCGGAGCTCGGGCACCGGCGCGCTCTGGTGCTTCAAGAGGACCTGCACCGGGTTGACGTCGGTGAACGGCGGGCGACCCTCCAGCATCTCGTGGAGGAGGACGCCGAACGCGTAGATGTCCGAGCGGTGGTCGACGGGGCGCCCGCCCGACTGCTCCGGTGACATGTACTCCGGCGTGCCCAGGATGAGGCCCAGGCGGGTCAGTCCCTGCGGCCCGGCCGCGACCTTCGAAACGCCGAAGTCGAGCACCTTGACGATCTCGACGCCGTCGCGCGGCACGAGCATGATGTTGTCCGGCTTCAGATCGCGGTGGATGATCCCGGCGGCGTGCGCCGCCTCCAGCGCCCGGGCCACCTGCCAGGCGATCTTGAGGGCCCTCGAAGGTGACAGCGGGCCCTCGGCGTGCAGCGCCTGCGCGAGCGAGCGGCCGCGCAGCTCCTCCATCACGAGGTAGGCCTGGCCGTCGCCCGTCCAGCCGAAGTCCGTCACGTCGACGATGTTCTCGTGGCCGATGCGGCCGGCCGCGATGGCCTCGTTGTGGAAGCGCGCCGCCTGCTCGGCGTCCTCGCAGAGGTCGGCGCGCAGGAGCTTCATGGCCATGCGCTTGCGCAGGAGCACGTGCTCCACCGCGTAGACCGCGCCCATGCCCCCTTCGCCGAGCTTCTCCAGCACGCGGTAGCGATCGAGCGTGCGCCCGATCAGGGGATCCCCCGCGCCCGGCCCGATCGCCCGCTCTCCCGCCCGATCGTCCATCGGGCAGAGATAGGCTCCGCCAGTCCGAGCCGGAAGAGGTCCGCTCCGGCGGGCCGGTCTCGAATGGGTGGCCCCGTGCGGCCCACGCAGGACTTCCCGTGGAGCCGGGCCGACCAGGGACTGCTCTGCTATGGTGTCGGCATGGGGACCTATCGGGCGGTGGTGCTCGCTCATCGGGGCGGGGTGGAGGGGCTGCAGACGGTGGAGTTGCCCCTCGAGGAGCCCGGGCCCGGCGAGGTTCGCGTCGCCGTCCGGGCCGCCGGGGCGGGGGGCACCGACCTCCTGATGAGGCGGGGCCTCTATCCCGGCGCCCCGCGAATGCCCTTCGTGCTCGGCTACGACGCGGTCGGCGAGGTCGAGGCGCTCGGCCCGGGCGTCGAGGGGCTCGCGATCGGCCAGCGGGTGGCGGCGCTGCTCGGCCATGGTGGCTACGCGGAGAAGCTGGTGCGGCCGGCCAACCTGTTCGTGCCGGTGCCGCCGAGCGTCGACGACGAGAGCGCGATCTCCCTCGTGCTCAACTACGTGACGGCCTGGCAGTGCCTCCACCGCGTGGCCGCTCTGAAGGCGGGGGACACCGCGCTGGTCACCGGGGCCAATGGAGGGGTGGGCACCGCGCTCCTAGAGCTGATGCGCCTCGCCGACATCCGCGCGCTCGGCGCCGCCGGCGCGGCGCACCACGACCTCGTCCGCAGCTACGGCGCGGCGCCTCTCGAGAGCCGGGGCGGGCCGCTCGACGCCGCGGTGCGGGCCCTGGCCCCGGAGGGCGTCGCCGCGGCCTTCGACTGCCTGGGCGGCAAGTACAGCGCGGCGTGCGTGCGCGCCACGCGCCGCGGGGGAACGGTCGTCGCGTACGGCTTCGGGGCCGCGGCCGGGCGAAGCGCGTTCCTGCGCGGGCTCGCGGGGCTCTACGCCGCCGGCTGGTCGGCCGGTCGCCGGCCGCGGGTCTACCGGATCTCCTCGGAGCACCGCCGCCATCCCGGCCGTTTCCGGGACGATCTCGCGGCTCTCTTCGCGCTGCTCGCCGAGGGCAAGCTCCACCCGCGGATCGCCGCGCGGCTGCCCCTGCTGGCGGCGCGCGAGTCGTCCGCCTTGCTCGAGAAGGGCGGCCTCAACGGCAAGATCGTCCACCTCGCCTCGCAGCGGGAGCCGACCGCTTGAGCTCTGGCCACCGGCGATGAGCCGCGGCGGCGGTCCGTTCAGGGCTGCAGGCAGCCGACGCGGCGGGTGGCGACGACCATGTCGGCGAACTGGAGCACGCCGGGTCCCGGGTCGGTGATGTAGTTCTGCGGCCAGAAGTAATTGAGCTGCAGCGCCGTCGTGCTTCGCCACTGCAGGTCGAGGGGAATCGGCGTCGTGCCCGCGGGCGGCGGGTAGGTCACGCAGTAGTAGTCGTCGCCGGCCGGCGGGCAGAACTTGTCGGCGGTCCAGAAACCGAGGGGGCTCTGGGCGTCGTAGTGCTGGATGAGCGCGTCGTTGCGCCAGATGTCCATCTCGGCGCCCGTGGCGGAAGCCGGGTCGCTGTTCAGCTTCACGTGGATCTCGAGGCAGATCCACGTGTCGTCCGTGTCCACGAAGTCGGTCTGGTTCACGACGGCGTTGCCGAAGTAGTCGCCGGGCACGGGGTTGGCCGTGTAGGAGTGCATCTGCATCCAGTAGTTGTAGGTGTCGAACTGCGGGTCGGGCGCGCCGATCCCGAAGATGGGTTCGATGGCCACCGAGAAGCGATCGTTGCCGGCGGGGAGATCGCCCGCGTGGGGGTACGGGTAGTCGAGCGGCGGGTCGTAGCCGCCGAACCAGACGCCCGCGTGGTGCCACTGCACGCTCCCCTGGTACTTGGCGTACCAGCGCACCCACCACTCGTCGCTCCCCGGCAGCTCCTTGTAGAAGTCGGTGGCGTTGGCGCCCGCGTCGCCGCTGGACACGAGCGACACGGACGCCGTGCTGCAGCTCCCGGTGGGGACGTCGTCGACCAGCGATTCGCCGGCCGGGTCGTTCACGCTGTCGTAGCGGGCCTGGAACGCAGCGACCGAGCCCTCGCCGAAGTTTTCGGACCAGACGACCGCCGGGTCGTTGCCGATGCCCTGATCGCAGGGGTAGAGGGCGGCGAGGGTGCCACCGTCGACGCCAGCGTCCACGGGGCCGCCGCCCGAGCTGCCGCCGCTCGATGTCCCCGCTCCCGAGGAACCGCCGCTCGCCGAGGAGCCCTTCCGCCCGCCGCTCGTGGAGGCGCCGCCGCCCGAAGAACCGCCGGTGGTCCCCCGCGCCGCCGTTCCGCCGGAGCTGGCGCCCGCCGTTCCGGTGGAGCCCACGGGGCTCCCGCCAGGGCTGCTCGAGCAGGCGAAGGCACCGAGGAGCCCGACGACCGCGGCCGTTCGACGAAGGGAGCGGCTCACGGCGCCGTGCAGATCTGGACGTACACGACGGCCGTCGGCACGCAGGTCAACCCGCCTCCGCAGTTCGGCGGCAGCTGCGCCCACGCGGTCCCCGCAATCGCGACGCTCCCTGGCTGCGCGGCAACCGCGGTGGCCTCGTTCTGGAGGGGCACGCTCTCCCCAAAGGCCGGCTGGAAGCCGAACGACTGGCCGGTTCCGCAGCCCTGTGGGGTCAGAAAGGCGTAGGCCACGGTGGGGGCTCCCGCATCCGGCGAATAGATCCAGCTCGCCAGCGTGCAATCGGGACCGCAGCTGACCGAAGCGACGCCGGCGGCGGGTCCGAGGGCAACGACGCCCCCGTCCAGGATCGGTCCGCCGTCGAGCGTCGCGCTGAAGAGTTGGACGCCGACCACCGGATCCCCGGTGACCGCGACGGCGGTGACCCCGTCGCTGGCCGCTCCGACGATCGGATAGGGCGCCGAGCCGACGTCGTTCGGGCACGTCGCGGCGGCGGCGCCGTAGGGGAGCTGTTCGAGAAGGTGGTGTTCCGGTTCGAGCCACAGTCCCACCTCGTCGAAGCGCGCCCCCGAGGCGCTGGAAGCCGACAAGAAAGCCGAAGATCCCGGGAGGCCAGTCGCTGCCAGCGCGCCGCTGTTGCCCGATCCCTCCGCCTCGACGGCCACTGGACAGCCCCCGTCGCCGAAGGCCAGGTACGCCAGGCACCAATTGAAATCGGTGACGGCGACACCGATGTCTCCGTGAGAGGCGGCGGCACGTACCAGGTCGAAGGAGCCGCTCTGGTCGGGATCAGCGATGACCGACGTGGGGGCTCCGGTAGAGAACGGCGCCCAGCAGGCCATCTCGTCGACGAACGTCAGCGTCGGTCCGGGAGGATAATAGCCGGCCACGAGCGTCGGCGGCTTGCCGGCCGCTCCGGGAACGAAGGACAGCGAGGTGTTCGGACAGGCCGTGAGCGCGCAATCGACGTAACCCGCGTCGGCGTGGCCGCCGCCCGCTTCGACCGTGGCGAACTGCGCATAACCGAAGTTATCGTCGACCACCCCGACCAGGAAGCCGCCGTCGCCGAGGCCCACGATCGAGACGTCGTTGATCGAGGCATCCGGGAGATCCATGACCTCGATCGGAGAGCCGCACTTCGTGGGCCAAGCGGCGCCGGAAGGAACGGGGCACGCCATCAGGAACGGGCTGCCTCCCGTGCTCCCGCCGCCGGTGCCGCCCGCGCCGGACGTCGAGCCCCCGGACGACCCACCCGACGTGCTCGTCCCCGTCGTTCCGCCGCTTCCGCTCGAGCTGGACTTCACCGGCCTGCCGGTGGTTCCGCCGCAACCCACGATCGCCCCGGGCGCGCGGCAATAGTCGTCGGTGCAGCAGACGAGCCCCGGGGGGCACGATCCGCCGTCGGCGCAGGTCGGCGGCGGCGGGAAGATCGGGCAGCCGCCGAGCAGGCCGCAGCCCAGCAGCGCCGCTGGTAGGGCAGCTTTCACCACGCGAAGATCACGGCCGGCACGCAGGCGACGGCCGCGCCGAGCGTCACGAAGCCCACGGCGCGCCAGGTGGTGGCAGCCGACTGCTGGCT